>Ga0315543_1002415_pt1 | contig 18196 bp, 14 predicted proteins | sample SalMarSW160210MG_2_FD_203098 | JGI IMG/M metagenome (GOLD analysis project Ga0315543, IMG submission 203098) | Salt marsh sediment microbial communities from the Plum Island Ecosystem LTER, Massachusetts, United States - Salt Marsh Sediment SW1601-210 ...
CGAATAAAGGTAAAGAGTAAAAGAGACTTGACAATATCAAAAATCTAGGGCAGCTTAAACATATATAACCTACCAATATTAATAGAAAAATTAGAATTTGTTACGTTTTACTGCTATTGATCACAACTTCTCAGACAGTCCTAAGATCTTAGATATCTCCAACATATATGAACTTGAACTTATCATTTAAAAAAGTTATCATATTTTCTGGTATTTGTAACCCCTTGGAGTGCCGAAAAGGTGCGTATAACGATAAGTAGTTGTAATTTTTTGAGTATGTCAAAAGTGAATAATATCATTAAACAGAAAAGGAGGATAAAAAATGAAAAATTGTAAAAGCAGATGTTTGGCAATTTTAGCACTGATATTTATCTCCGGACTTATTATTTCAGGATGTGCAACGACCGGTATGAAGGCCACAGATATCGCCGATGTTACCGGTATCTGGGTAGCCGAAATGGCCGCTCCTGAAGGAGCTCCCGGTGGACCCGGTGGCGGGCCTAGTGGTCCAATGAAATTTACATTTAACTTCAAGGCAAACGGAAACAACCTTGGCGGAACTTTTGTGGGACCGATGGGAACTGAAAATGAGATCATCGAAGGAAAGATAGAGGGTGATAAACTTTCCTTTGCCGTGAATGTAAATGCCATGGGAAATGATATGAAAATTAATTACAAAGGAACAGTTTCAGGCGATGAGATGAAACTTACCTTTTCCATGGAAGGCGGCATGGGTGGCCCTGGCGGTGGTCCCGGCGGTGGCGGTATGCAAATGCCCCCATTAATCGCAAAACGACAGAAATAGAATTGATGATGAATCCCTATCCCGGGGAATTTTATTCTAATATGATTTAAACAGCCTTGGAATTTCCGTATAAAGTTCTGGGGCGAACATTTTGTTCGCCCCTACCTCTAACGCATTAGTCTTTAAATTTTCATCATTGATCATATTTTCAATATCTCTTTCCAGGCTACTTACATTAGGTTATGATTACTTCTGGTATTCGTAACCCTTTAAAGCGTTCCAAAAGTGCATATAACGATAAGAGATTGAAAGTGGCTCTATCTTGCCAAAAGTAAAAATATCTAAGGCCCAGATTTTTTGGAGCGGCTTGTTAACCTTGTGGTTTATTATCTCTCAGTCTTTCTTCGATGGTGGGTTTTTGGAGGATTTTTGGTGGATAATCTAATTCCGGGATTGACAAGTCCGCAAAAGCCCATATAATTGAGAAACATTATTAATAAATGCCTGATGGATGGCTGGATATGTATGAGAGTTGGGTTGATTCCCGGCCAGAAACAGTGTATATCTGGATGTAGCTTTTTAAAAATCTAGAAGAATAACCTCATATTATTGTAATGATGGTATAAACCGGGATTGCACGTGCCTTGCCCATAATTCCCGGTTTTATATAAAGGCGTCATATGAACAAAGAAATCAATTTGGCCATGATGAAGAAAGGCCAGAGAGGTACGATCTCCGCTATCACGGGAGGAAAAACCTTTCGCCTGAAACTTGAGTCCATGGGCATCCATCCCGGTTCAAAAGTAACCAAGGTCTCCAATCTCTTCCACAAAGGGCCCGTTATTCTCCATGTCGGCGGCACCGAAGTCGCTTTAGGTTACAACATGGCAAATAGAATAATGATTACAATCCCGACCAGGGGGAAACCTAGTTGAAAGTTCTTCTTATCGGCAATCCCAATGTCGGCAAGAGCGTTTTATTTACAAGGCTCACCGGCATACAGGTTGTCGCCTCCAATTATCCCGGTACCACCGTAACCTTTAAACAAGGTTTCTTAAAATTACGGGGGCAAAAATCAACAATAATAGATGTTCCTGGAACCTACTCTTTAAGCCCCACCACTGCTGCGGAAAATGTCGCGGTAAAGATGATTCAGGAAGGCGACGTTGTCGTCTGTGTTGTTGATGCCACCCGCCTGGAACGCAGCCTGATATTGATATTTCAATTACTCGAAATGAAAAAGCCCATGGTGGTTGCGCTAAATATCTGGGACGAGACAAGACACAAAGGAATCAAAATAGATATTGACAAGCTTTCAAACATGCTAGGGGTCCCCGTTATCCCTACTTCCGCAATTACCGGCGAGGGCGTTAGATCCCTGGTAGAAATGATACCAAAGGCGCCCATACCCGACCCCCCCCATCTAGACAAATCACAACAATGGGATAAGGTCGGTAGGATCATAAACCAGGTCCAAAAAATCACCCACCGTCACCATACCTTTTTTGAAAGACTCCAGGATTTTTCCATTAAACCTTTGGGAGGCATGGTAACCGCGCTGATTGTGCTGTCGATATCCTTTTTAGTAATCCGCTTCTTAGGAGAAGGATTGATCGGGCACGTGTTCGAACCCGTATTCGAAAGGTACTATAAACCCATCCTGGTTACGCTCAGCCAATCCCTCGGCGGTAAAGGCTTTTTGCACGAAATACTCATAGGCTCCCTTATCCAGGGGGACATAGATTTTGTTCAGTCTTTCGGGCTTCTGAGTACAGGGCTCTTTGTACCGATCGGCATGGTATTTCCCTATGTCCTTTCCTTCTATTTTATTCTGGGGATACTGGAAGACTCGGGGTACCTACCCAGGCTGGCCATACTTTTGGACGTCTTCATGCACCGGATAGGCCTGCATGGTTACGCGATTATCCCCACCATACTGGGCATCGGCTGTAATGTCCCTGGAATCCTGGCCACCCGCATACTCGAGAGCCGGAGAGAAAGGTTTATCGCCTGTACCCTCATCTCCATAGGAATTCCCTGCGCCTCACTCCACGCCATGATCTTCGGCCTCGTAGGCGATCGGGGCCTCAGGTATGTTCTCATTATATATGGCGTGTTGGCACTCGTATGGCTTTGCCTCGGTTTGATAATGAATTTACTAACCAAGGGTTTTGCGCCCGAACTGTTCATTGAGATCCCCCCGTATCGCCGTCCCGTTTTAAAGGCTATATTCAAGAAACTATGGATGCGCATGAACGCTTTCCTGAGAGAGGCAGTGCCCATTGTCCTGATCGGGGTGCTTTTTGTAAATCTGCTCTATTCATTGGGTGTCCTTGGATACGTCGCCAATTTCTTTTCTCCGGTAGTGACCGGTTTAATGGGCCTTCCTGATGGGACGGTTATCGCCCTTGTGGTTGGATTCCTTCGCAAGGATGTGGCTGTCGGGATGCTTGCCCCTTTTAACCTGACAAACCAGCAACTGGTGATAGGGTGTGTGGTATTGGCCATGTTTTTTCCCTGTATCGCAACATTTGTGGTTATGCTGAGAGAATTGGGATGGAAAGACATGCTCAAGGCATCCTTGATAATGCTGATTGCTTCCGTGACTGTTGGTACCTTAATAAACCTGCTGTGGCCGTAAAATCTAGTGTCAATCTAACCCATTGTAACCATCAATAATCCGGCAAAAGATCCCTTTCTTTACGCCCTATTCGCCTGTCCTTCTACCCACAAAAAGCATTAAATATATATACAATATCATTGCTGTCCAAAATAAAAATATGTTGTTGATTTGTTAAATTTAAATGTTTGATTTAATTAGACTCGATCCAAAATATAAAATGCAGGTTTATCACACTCGTTCGCGTCGCTCACTAGAGACATCCGCCGTCACTGAAGCTATGGCGGGACAAGCAGAGACTACGGAAATTAGTAACATTTCTTCATTTGTCGGAAGATACCGACAAATGAAAAGATTCTATCCAGTCTACGACTGGAGTTTATTTCACTACTCCCAAAGGTATGAGTTCTTTAATCCAACAGGTATCTCCCTGTTGGATTAAAATAAAATATCCTCTGTGCTCTCTGAGTCTCTGTGGTAAATCGTTTTTGGACAAGAGTGATACAATATACATATTTTTTTATTGGCAATTACAGATCAATGTTATATAGAATCTTGTTGAGAAAAAAGGATCATGAAACAGAAAAAGGGACAAGTTTATTTTACTAATATCTACTAAATCTTACATTGCTAAATATATTAATAATAAAGGAGGCTAATAAATGGATTTTAAGCTAAGTGAAGAGATGCAGATGTTACGGGACATGGCAAGGGACTTTGCTGCCGAAAAGGTCGCGCCCTATGCCGACGAATGGGATGAGAATCACTATTTCCCTTACGAGGAAGCCATGAAACCCATGGGAGAATTAGGCTTTTTCGGGACCGTAATCCCGGAGGAATACGGTGGTAATGAGATGGGCTGGCTCGCAGCCATGATCCTCTCGGAAGAAATCGCCAGGGCATCCAGTTCCCTTAGGGTGCAGATCAACATGCAGACCCTTGGATGCGCATTTACCATATTCAAATATGGTTCGGACGAATTAAAGAAAAAATATATCCCCAAGCTGGTAACCGCTGAACTCTTAGGCTGTTTCGCCATTACCGAGCCCAATGCCGGCTCCGATGTTATGGCCATGAAATCAACGGCCCAGGACAAGGGTGATCACTGGCTGTTAAACGGCTACAAGACATGGATATCCAATGCCACGTCCGCGGATGCCGTGATCTACTACGCCTATACGGACAGAGAGGCAAGGGGAAAAGGCCTTTCGGCCTTTGTCATAGAGCCCAAGAATTTCAACGGGATTACCACCACGGATCTGGATAAGATCGGGACCAGATCCTGTCCGACGGGGGAGATCATCCTGGAGGATACAAAGGTGCCCAAAGGAAATATTCTGGGCAAACCGGGAAACGGCGCCAGGATAGTGTTCGGATCCCTTAACCAGACCCGCCTGTCCGCTGCCGCCGGAGCAATAGGCGTAGCCCAGGCGTGCCTGGACTCGACCATATCCTACTGTAAGGAGCGCGAACAGTTCGGAGACCCCATAGGCACCTTTCAGATGAACCAGGATATGATAGCACAGGTGTCTTGCGAGCTGGAGGCGGCGCGCCTAATGGTCTATAGGGCGGCGGTGCAAAAAGACCAGGGGCAATTGGGAAACACGCTGGAGGTCGCACAGGCCAAATATCTGGCCGGTGAGATAGCTGTCAAGGCCTCCCAGGTGGCAATGAAGATACTGGGCGCCTACGGCTATTCAACGGAATACCCGGTGGCGAGATATTACAGGGATGCCCCTGCTTACCAGATCGTTGAAGGATCCTCAAATATCTGTAAATGGATCACCGCCCTTGATCAACTGGATATCCGCAAGGCAAACAGGTAGGGGGGACTCCCGCTCAAGGATAATCCTCTTGTTATGGAGGGTTGTCTTCAAGCGGTTTCAATATAACGAAGTAGAAATCCGGGTCCAGAGGGCCCGGATTTGATTTACCCCGGGCTTTACAAACAAAGATGGGGGATGTTATTTTTCGTGTTCAGGAACAGTATCAGGACCGGGACTTCGAAATCGATTAAAATACTAAAAATTACAGGAGGTAGAGATGAGAGCTTATTTTGAAAATATGGCTCCCTTTGGAAAGGCCCTTTCTGATAAACAGAAAAAGGAGTCCGAGGAAAATGTATCGGAGATCAACAGAGTGGAGCAGGAGGTTGCCGAGGCTGTCGAGGCGGTAAAAAATGCCGGGATACCCTTAGAGGTTATCAAAAAGAGGGGCCAGATGACTGTATGGGAGAGGATTGAGCACCTGATCGATCCCGGAACATGGTGTCCTCTTCACACCCTCTATAATCCTCAACTCAACGAGGAGGGCACAACCGGCGTAATCGACGGGCTGGCCAAGATAAACGGTAAATGGGCCGTTGTCATAGGTTTTGATAACAAGGTTATGGCTGGCGCCTGGATCTCAGGTCAGGCGGATAACCAGCTCAGGGTGACCGATATGGCCAAAAGGCTGCATGTGCCTCTGGTATGGCTGGTTAATTGCAGCGGTGTTAAGCTTACGGAACAGGAAGAGGTATATGCCAATCGGAGAGGAAACGGTACCACATTCTTCAGGCACGCGGAACTTGAAAAACTGGGTGTTCCCATCCTGGCGGGCATCTACGGAACAAACCCTGCCGGAGGGGGATACCAGGGCATCAGTCCCACTCTTCTAATCGCCCATAAGGACGCCAATATCGCTGTGGGAGGCGGAGGTATCGTGGGAGGTATGAGCCCTAAGGGCTTCTTTGACGAGGAAGGGGCCGAGCAGCTTATAGAAGCAACAAGACATTTCAAGCAGGTGCCTCCGGGAAGTGTCACCATACATTACAATGAAACAGGCTTTTTTAAAGAGGTATATGAGACAGAGGAAGGCGTGCTTGACGCCCTTAAAAGATACATGGATATGATGCCTGCCTATGATCCTGCATTCTTTCGGGTGGCAGAGCCGAAAGAGCCTAAGTTCCCGTCCGATGATCTCAACAGGATAGTAGCCTTCAATCAGAAGAGGAGCTACAATTTCGACGAGACCCTGGCCCGCATCTTTGATAACAGCGAGCATATGGAGTTCAGGCCTGATTACGGCCCTGAGGTATACACGGGTATTGCCAAGATAGACGGTCTGCTGATCGCCTTTATCGGCAACAGGCAGGGCTTTCTGGGAGCCAAGTACCCTGAATATGCGCCCTACCCCGGGATCGGCGGAAAACTTTACCGCCAGGGGCTTATAAAGATGAACGAATTCGTGACGCTTTGCGGCAGGGACAGGATCCCTATCGTCTGGTTCCAGGATACCTCGGGAATCGACGTGGGTGATATCGCTGAAAAGGCGGAACTTCTGGGGCTCGGCCAGTCACTGATCTACTCCATAGAGCAAACGGATGTGCCACAGATCTGTATAGTGCTTCGAAAAGGAACAGCAGCCGCGCATTATATAATGGGAGGTCCGACCGCCAATAACCACAACGCCTTCACCCTGGGTACCCCCACCACGGAGATATATGTGATGCACGGGGAGACTGCGGCGGCAGCTTCCTTCTCCAGAAGACTCGTCAAGGAGCGGGATGCTGGAAGGCCTCTCCAGCCTGTAATTGACAAAATGAATGAGCTGGCCCAGGAATACTATAATAAATCAAGGCCCATCTACTGCGCCAAGAGGGGATTTGTGGATGAAGTGGTATCACTGCCTGATTTGAGAAAATATATCGCCGCCTTTGCCGGCTGCGTTTATCAGAATCCCTTATCAATATGTCCTCAAAACCATATGATGATCCCCAGGATTATCAAGGGATAAATCTCTTAAAGAAATTCAGGAGTTGGAGCGCAAAACCCTCTTCAACTCCTGATCTTTCCGGACCGCAGATATGGGCGGTAAAATGCTTTGATAGCAAGGAGAAAGTCTAGTTACAAGAATAATCATCCTGATTCACCATCAAACAATATATGGTATTTCAGTATATAATAGATCAGCTTTTCGTATTCCAGTAGCACATCCTTTAGATACTCCCTCTCCTTCCACCATTCCCCGGCATTGAAGCCGGAATATGGGGAAGAAAACGACAGGATGCGGACATCACTTCCCTCAAAGATCTTCCTGAATGTCAACCAGGCGCGTCTGGAATGGGTGGGGGAGGTAACCAAAATGATCGACTTGAGGCCCCTGTCTATAACCTCCTTCCTCACCCATAGTGCTTCTTCCCAGGTATTATCCATCTCGGAATCACTTCGAATTATTGCCTGTTCAGGAATCCCCAGGTCCAGGAGCAACATCTCGAGGAGATCTCCTTCCCGAGGATAGTCTATCCCTCTTTCCTCAAGCAGTTCATATCCATCGGCAACCGGCTGTTGTGATATAAGTATCCGGGGGGCAAGCCCCTCTAAATATAAATCAGCCGCCGCTAGTCCCCTTTCAATATTCTCGCCTCCCATGCAGACTATAAGGTCCGATTCCTCAGGAGGGTGTGCCATTACCAGGTATGAGCCCACACGAGTAAGTATCTGCACATGATAAAAGGATACCAGGACATAGAGGATAAAAAAGAAGAAAATCAATAACTTAAAAAGCGCAGTTATTGTTAATCCTTCCTTTTTGGGTTCTATGGGTTCACTCGCTGAAGGCGGTTGCCCAGGGTATGGTGCCTTCTCCTGATTGCCGCTGGATTCGAACATCCCTTCGACCCTCTCTTTCTTTTATTTCACTTGGACCCCGGGATATTTGAATCCCGGAACCCTTTTATCCCTTTGCCAATAATCCCCAGGCCGGTAGAACCACAGAGGCTCACTTGACCATGGATCAGGGCATCAGAAGGCCTTCGAACTATCAAGTAGAAGTGTTACAGGGCCATCATTTATAAGGTGCACATCCATCATCTCCTGGAATTCGCCGGTAGCCACCCTAATGCCGGTTTCTCTGAGAAGGCCGATAAAATATTCATACAGATCTCTGGCCTTCTCCGGTTCCGCCGCACGGGTGAAAGAAGGCCTTCGCCCTTTCCTGCAGTCCCCCCACAGGGTAAATTGTGAAACCACAAGCACCTCTCCTTGTGTATCCATCAACGAAAGGTTCATCAAGTCCCTTTCATCAGGGAAAATCCTCAGGCCCGCAATCTTGTTGGCCAGATAATTGCAATCCTTCTCGGAATCTCCCTCCCCTACGCCAAGAAAAACCAAGACCCCGTTATCTATTTTACCGATAGCCCTGCCGCCCACTTCCACTCTTGCACTTTTGACCCTTTGTACGACTGCTCGCATGAGTGCCTCCACTCTATATCAACATATTTTGTCACATTCCTCACAAAACTGAAAACATTTTTTAGACTGAATGTTTCCCTGTCCCGGTCAGGGCCGTCTATCGCCTCATTGACGAAGGGGATCTGAAACGCACAAAGATCAGGGGTTGTTTGAGGGTGCCGGTATGGGAAATCGAGAGATATGAGAAGGAACTCGAAAAACAGACGGAAGGGATCTGAACACCGTTCTATTCTTGATGACTTTTTTCGTAAGGCTGCAAGGTGTTAAGGTTGGGAATCACCGAATAATGTTTCTGGTTGAAAGTGCATAGACCTACGTTCAAAGTCACGGCCATCTGACCGATTAGAGCGTCGAGAATTCCAAGTCCGTGGCTGAGATAATAATTGGCGAACACGGATAAGGCCTCATTACAGGCTGCGGTCAAAGGCCAGGCCACCCCGTAAGAACGCAATTCTCTCTCCAATTCCCTCTGTTCCGACTTATCCCTGCACCCCTGAATCAGCTCCATTGCCACGAATCCGGGCAAAATGATCTCTTCAGAGCCCAGGGAATCCAGCCAGGCGACCGCAGGTGGATATTGACGCAGAAGATCTATCATTACATCGGTATCGAGAAGAATCATGCCTCTCCTCGACGACTCTGCGCCTGTTCCCGAAGCTGCCGGGCGTAGACCGCGCTGTCTCCGATATCTTCCCGGTCTTTCCAGAGTCCTATGAGCCTGGAACTGCTCAACCGGTCGGAGGATATATGAGGTTGTCCAGGAGTATCTGAGGGCACTGGCAGGAAGATCATCTCGACATGCTGCCCTTTCTTGAACGGTAATCCTTTCATCAGGATCTCACCATCCTTTTCAATAACTTTCTCAATTCGAATTGCATCCATAATATTTCACCCCCGTTTTATTCGCCTTCGCCAGAATACCCTGCGGCTTGCCGCAGGGATGAATGGCAAGGTGAACCACGGCAAAGCTCGTAAGAGCGAAGCCGGGTAGGCTATGGCGGAATTCCGCTTGATACCCCACCGCTTGCGGTGGGGCGCTTCATTGAGTACTGGGATGCACCTGAATCCTGCCTTATCGGTTTCCCGTGTTAAACAGGAAAACAGGATTGACAATATACCTATTAGTTTTACAGAAAATAACAGGCTTGGCAAGATTAAATCATCTTATTTAGCCAAGTATCGAAGTATTATGTGCTAAAAGGTAGCATGTAATCGTCAGATGTTTGAGCATAATCGTCAGATCGTTTATTGACGTATATGCTCAGGTATTTGTCAGATAATCGTCAGGTTCTCTAACTTAATCGTCAGATCCATCCTACGTATCGGAGAGGCCCGGGCTCCAGTAAAAATCCCACTTTAGCGGCAGTCGTCGCATTTTCCCCCTCAGGCTGGGGATATCCTCACTCAACGATTCCAACTCCAGGGCAATGCATCTTTTTGTCTGCAACGCTTCACTTTTTTTGTGCAAATTTTTATCTCACTTAAAAACTCTATTCCGAAAAAGATCTGGCTAAGGCATATATCGATGGACTGGAATGTGCGATCGTCGTCATGGAGAAGGCCATCAACTGAGTTATACTGGGCAGAGAATAATTTCTCTTTGGCAAAAGTCGCTTAACTGGGTGTCCGTTTTTACTTGACCAGATCAAGGCTGTTATTAGGAGATTATAAGGAGAGTAATCTCAGATTCAAGTATCTATTAGATACATGAAAATATGTAGGTAATTGGATAGTGGCAAGAAATGTAAACTTTTAGCCTATTTTCTCCCACCACAACATCATGTGGTTGTGGTGTGACATCTAAGTCTAAGTTCTCTATTCTATGTTCATCAAAAAGAGAGTTCTTATTAAAAACCATGAATAATGAAAGTCTTTAATTCGGCCATCTAATTCATTTCAAAAGGCTGTTGAATCACGGGCAATATTATGAGAAAAAGAATCTGTTTTCTAAGAAATGAGAAATTTTGCATTAAAAGATTCCTTTTTCCATAAAGGAGAACGACCATGTTTAGAAAGATCTGTGATCGGACCATTGTTTATCTAGCTTTCTTATCCTTAATATCTATGTTCTTATGCTCTATCCCCTCTTCAGGACAGGAAAAGGAAGACAACCTTTTTAACATCAATCTAGAACCGACAGACACCCTGGGGGAATATTGGATTTTACCGGTGATGGACAAGATAGAAAAAGTAGTAATTGTATCTGTAAAGAATAATAAACCAGTTACCGAAAAAGAACTTTCCGAAGATCAATGGTCCTTTAATAAAACAACACATATTTTACAGATAAAAGCTAACGTGGATAACGAAAAGGAATGGGTAATAATCTATGGTAAACAGGCCATCCCATGGATATGGAAATTCAGGGAGCCCTTGGAATCGATCAATATCAACTATAGAGATAGTAATGATAATCTTGTACGAGGTGAAGACTTCGAGGCGGATGAGGCTGAAGGGATTATCCGCTTTTTAAAGCCGGAGCTATGCAAGGACACGACAATGTATAGTATCAGAGCCAGATTGAAGTCAACACCTGAAAAACCCGGCTCACGAACTATTTCTATCGTCAAGAAACGGGACCAGGGTGCCTTTCAGATGTTCCGAGGATATCTTATAGAAGGCGAGGAAATAGCTGATTCAGGAAAGGATTCGGTCGCTACTGGGGTCATTTCCATTAAACATCCCTATACATTCAAAGTAGAACAATTTGTCTTGGAGAAGCGGATAAAAGTCAGTTTGATAAAACCATGGAAAAATAACAGATGGGGAAGCCGTAGATATCTGAAAAAAGACATAGACTATTCCTATAATGAAAATACCGGAATCATTACATTGAAAGAACCTCTTCCTGTTGGCTATCAGATCAGGGACATCTTAGTAACCGGTAACTTTAAAAAGAATATACCGGAAATAAAATCCGGTGAATATCTGAAATCCGATTATATCGATGCGATTGAAAAGACACATTCTCCTTATGCCTCCTTAAGATCATCCAAAGAACCGATCCTCCTTATCGCCTATCAAGGTGAATTTGACCTAGTACTTGTTCATTATTTTCACGAATTCCACGATGGTCTCAATATAATGGAAAATGGAAATGTCCATTGGACAGGATCTGGAATAACCGTTACTGTGGATGGCGATAATCTCATACTGACAGATTATGATACAGAGGGACCTTTACATTACGTCTATGTGGGTGACGCTCAACGTTATGTTGCTAAAAAGGTGGTTGTAGATGATTATGTTGATTCGGAAGGAAAGACCTACTCCTTTAAGGAAGATGGGACTGCATTCTTCGGAGATGTTCAATTCCAGTACGTGATATGTCTGGATTTTGTAGAAAGGTGGCATGCTGACAGAGATCTAAAGATGAGGGACTATTTCTGGAATAAGATCACTCGGGAGCTATATGAATATGAGATAGAAGATGGGGTGATGTCAATATACAAGACAAGCGGGGATAGGTCTCAATATGTAGAACCTGAAGCCTTTCTGAAGCTGAAAAAGAAAAGCAAGTGAACGACCTTCCCACAGAGTAGCGGTGTATCAAAAGTTATCGAATAAATATAGATCACCTACTAACATCCACACTCTTCTCAACCTTATTCCCATACTCCTCTAAGAATTTGCTACCTCAATATATTGTATATGACATTATGTAAACTTGGCGTTTGATTACTGCTATTTATCCCTTATCATTACAATTCCAAAAGTCCTTTGATATTACTTTCATATTCTTATGGGGCTACAGAGGAAGCAACATGTCTCATCTGATTTTCAATTCGGTTATATGGACCTATCCTTAGTAAGTCGTCCCAAAAAGCGAATAGGCTATACGTACATTGTTACTTAAATCCGGCACATCATCGCGTTTTCTCTCCCCATGAGGATAATGTTCAAAGCGATTAAATGATTGTTATTGCATTTTAAGCCCAACCTTTTTCAACCACCAATGATCTGTATCCTTATTTTTTCTGATCCTTTTGACATGTAAGAAAGGCAGGCTGAAGCTGTTTAGGCTATAGGCTATTAGGCTGTAGGAAATACAGGCTAAAGGCTGAAGACTGTTAGGATTTTCGCATTGATTTTAGCAATGCTGATAATACTTTTTCGGTTTCAATTATCTTTCCCTCGCAGGAACCAGCTTCACATCCATCGAGGTATCCAAGCTTTTCGGACAGTTCAAACTGATAGTGAAGTTCTCTTAAAGAGCCAAAAGCAATTTCAAGGAAGCGAAAATATTCACTTTGACTTTCTCTTGCGCATCCTTCGACAATATTTGAAGGCACGGAGACAGCAGCCCTTCTCATTTGGGATGTCAGTCCAAATAGTTCATCCTTGGGGAACTTTTTTGTTAACCTGTAAATATAAATCGCCACTTCATCTGCGAGTTGAAAGGCCGTTAGTTTGGTGTGATCCCTCATTGTATATTCCTTTATTTCAGGTTGAAGCTGTTTAGGCTGTAGGCTATTAGACTGAAGGCTGAAGCAAAGTACATCCTAAACCCCTTTACCCTAATAAGCTTTAGCCTGTTTTTCCTCCAGCCTACAGCCTAAACCGCTTTAGCCTGTTTTTCATATCAGTTAGACACCCTTCAGTCTTCAGCCTACAGCCTGCTTTTCTTACAGCCTGTGTTTTGCTATAATAACGTACCTGCTTGTCACACCCAGGATCTTCTTTTTTTGCATGGCAGCTGCCACAATATTGGCCTGGAATCGCTCCGATGACATAGGAGCCTGTATGATATGTGTCGCCTCCCAACCGCCTTTTCCAAGGGCACTTAGATAATCATCAATCATTATGGAATTTTTTCTGTTTTCGTTAATAGCGGCAGTACTCTGAAAATCCCTCCAGTCCGCATTTATAAAGGACAAGATCGTACTTTTTTTGCTGTTCTCATGAGCAAGTTTGAAAAAGCGGCAAAGAAAGTCCAGATATGCCTCCTTTGAGAGGCCGGATATACTCTTTCCATCGTAATCCTCGGCCTTTTTGCTGAAATATGGTGGGTCGAACAAGATAAGGTCCGGCCTGGTCTTCCCATAAACCGGCCATTTCAGGTCTTTTATGTCCCAAAAGTAGGGCTCTATCTCCGGCCGGGCATCCGCCATGTCCTTCATATCGAAACTCCAGCATCGGCGATTAAGCGCCAGGGCCGTGTCGGCCACAACCCCGCCGCCGGCCATGGGATCGAAGATTAGGTCGTTCTGTTTTGAAAAGAAGTAGAGGATGTGCGCGACTAACTGTGCCGGTATTCTTCCCGGCCAGTCATCCCCAAAGCGTTTGTCGCAATCGTTCCAGTTCCACAGATCCCATGTCCTTAAACCCCATTTAAGCTCCCGGAATCGTTCCAAATCTTCCTTTCCTTCCAGGGCTAAGTACCAGACTAAAGGCTCGGGCCAGCCGTGCTTTTCAGCTACTTGGGGGATAGTGAAACCTAACTTTAGATCGCTATTTAGAAAATTTGGCAATGTTGCCATTTTTTCTAAATAGTTAGATATATTCCTCTGCTGAACGCTTAACCTTGCAGCTATTCTCTCCTGTGGAATACCGAGTCGGTACATACGAAATATCTTGAGATCAAGATCCGCCTTAATAGCAGCTCGGAGATCCGAAATATAGTTATCTACCATTCTTCTTGAACGACCAATGGCCTTTCCGATCTCCATGGAGGTTAACCGGGGATTGTTTTGATAAGCCCGCCTGGCAGTATCCCTGGCCTCTTCTTCCGTAAGCTGCCTTGGTCCTATGGCCTTTTGGGCGGCATAGAGCAATGGATCACGACCGTCCAGCTTAACGATCGTGGCGGGTATCTCCTGCTCACCTACAGCCTTATAGGCCTGCCAGCGGTGCGCACCGTCCAGGATGCGGTATTTGCCAGCCTCTTCGGGATGTAATTGGACGTGGATTGGTTCAAATTCAAACCCGTCACGAATATTTTCTGCGAATATTCCAACACGCTTATGATCTATTGCGCTTCGGGGATATATCTCATTATCCAGAACGAGATTATTAATCGGGATGAAAGAAGGCCGGTTGCCCATGGATGGAGGCTCTCCCATTTAGATTGAATACTTGGGAGCTCCCTTCAGCAATTTCCATGCCGCAATAAATGAGAAAAAGTCCCGTATATCCCGTAAGTTCCACTGACTCAGGGTTGACAGTCACATTAGTAATACTCGATTTCTTTACATCGCACGATATCGCCACTTTTTAGCCCTGATTCGTCTAAGAAATCTACAGGGATACGTCTATTTGCACACCTTACAGGGCATCCATACACATATTTTTGTGCATTCTCCTGATCAAGAAAAATAAAAGTTAGTTCTGTAACTCACGATACTGCCAAATTCACAATTCAAGGTTTGCCCCCAATACCTCAGGGATGCAGTTCCACATCTATCGTTTCATTTTTGATGAAACGATAGGGGTGTAACGACTAATAAATACGTTATATCAGATTGTTAACCGTTTCATATCGTGTAGCTTTCGTTACATCCAGCCTTTGCCGATTATCATTTCAAAAATAATTGAAACATAGGAGATAACAGATTCTCATGGCCGTGATATCAAATAAGTTGACTGGTTGCTTCAATTCGAGGTGGCCGTACTGTATACATCCCATCTTGCCTGTCCTGCATACTGGTTCATTGTCCAGGACAGGCTCTGATCCAGGAACCGGGGCATCCATCTCTCCTGTCATTCCCCGACTTGCCTGCCCGGTCGTAGCCATGAGGCGAAGACGGGATCGGGGAATTCAGACTTATCGGGACTGGAACCGAGTTCGATAGAAATACGCCATAAAATTTATGTGATAGACCACTATTCATGGACTGGAATGTGCGATCGTCGTCATGGAGAAGGCCATCAACCTGAGTTATACTGGTCAAAGAATGATGATCAAATCCTTGAAGAAGGTCGTATATGAACATAAGATGAAAGCTGTTATATACAGGATGTAATTGTAAGGAGAGTAATCTCACAGTTAAATATCTTTTCTATACATGAAAATATGTAGGTAATTGGATAGTGGAAAGCTGATCTTCAATCCCATTTTACCCAACCAGACCACAATATCTTGAAGTAAAGCCTATTTTTTTGGTATAGTGGAGATCATTTTTAACCAATAAACGAGAATTATTTCTCAATTATCCATGAAACTAGGAATAAATTCGCAAATATTCAATAAATCAGAATTAATTCCCGTTACTCATCAGTTGGGCTTGAAATAAAATATATGGTCATGAGGGCAATATGACTGACTATGTTTGGAAACATCTACCTTATGCCATTTACTTGGATACAAACGCATTGCGTTCAGCGGGCTCTAATCTCGACGTCCCGTGGATAAACGAACTTTTATCTATTACAAATGCGTATGGTATTAGTGTGTGTATATCTGAACTTGTTCTTTCTGAATGGTGCGAGCACATTATCGAAGTGTTAGAAAGAAATCGACAAAAACTGCGATCATCAATAGCTTTATTAAATCATTACAGCATTTCGGTGCCGGATATCAACCCAGACGAAATCAGTTTACCGACGAAGGCTCAACTTGTGGAGATGGTTTCAGAGAGGATGAAAGCTGCTGGTTTCACTATAGTACCCAATTGGGATGCTCCGATATCTCGGTTACTAAAAGAAGCTGTGGCGAAAAGGCCACCGTTCGAATCTGGCGGCAAAGGTCTGTGCGATGCGGTCATCCTTGAAAGCTACGCTGAACATGCAAAAGAGAACTGCGTGCAGGCCAAAGTGCTAGTCGTCAGTAATGATGACGCGGTGAAACGCTCTGGTGAAAGATTCAGGGACCGGGAAATCGTTGTTGATTTTGTGAGCGAAGGAGACATCATCGAAAAACTCAAATCCTTGTTTAACGATGAAGTTTCGGCTTATATAGAAGAGAAAAAATTAAAGTTAAAAGCGTACATTCTTGACCATGAGCCTGAAATCTTGGACTTTATTAAAAAGACGCAATTGGAAATTACCGATTGGAAGCTTAACCCCCCATTGGCAGATCCTCTTTACCATGTATTTGGTACTATCGAAAGTATTCTTTCTGTTAGACCAGTACGAATAACTGATGTCATTGGTGGTGCTCCAGCCTATGGTGAAGAGACAGCAGAGGATCGATATCCTGTGAAGATATCGGTCGAGATGGAATTGGAAATAGTCGTTACTGAGCCTGTTGGATTTAGGCGCGAACTTTTTGAACCACAGGCCCGAGCTATTGTTCAGCCTGATAGGCTTGATAGTACGTCACCAGTGATTCTGGACAGAAAGGTGTACAACTGGAAATCCGAAGAAACAGTGAAGACAATAAAGAGGATCTTTACGGTATTCGCAACATTGGACGCCCAAAAAGAGAAGCAAGATGTCTTTGATGATCTAAAGATTGTGAAGGTTTTCTGAGAAGAGGAACTCCAACACGTTCAACCGGATCGGTTACGCTCCTGGTGAACTTGGCGTTGAGCCTGTCAGCTCTAAATTCGAGGTTTTATGGCCTGTAAGTAGCTGATTTTATTGCATGCAAAACAGAGAAATTAACCATTTTTGGGCTTTTTCGACAGTCTCGTTGTATGAACCATTAATATATAAATAGAATTTCATATATGAAAGACATTACTGCACGGTCATTTGGACTAATGATTGCTTATTTTTTGCCTGGATATGCCTGTATGTTTTTGCTTTTATCGTGGGACTCCCGACTGTCATATTTAATACAGGAATTCATTCCATCCGAGTCAGATTTTGGATCTATTTTGAATGTAATTGTCCTATCGTTGATTCTCGGACTAATACTCAATGCCATAAGATGGGCCTTATACGAACAATGCTTTCTGAGAAAAAGCCGGTTGAGCTCAGGTCACTTCCGGAATTTAACAGATGACGAATCTATCCGTGCTATTGAGGGTACAATAGACGAAAATTTCCGGTACCATCAGTTCTATGGAAGCTCTAGCTTAATTGTCCCTCTCTTTTTAATTTACATATTCTCTATCACGTTTCCGTTAAATATGTTTACATTTTGGTCCGTTATCAATATTTTTTTGGTATGCGCTGCATTTCTATTGTTGGAGATAGTCATCGTCTTCGCTTCTGTAACATCATTTCTCAGATATGTTAACCGAAGTATTTCAATTATGAAAGGAGGATAGTAAATGCCAAACGGTGAGCATAAAGATAAAAAAAAGCCCCTTGCAAAGAAAAAGGAAGCCAGTAAATCCAAGAAAAAGAAGTCCAAATAGGCAAGTCACCCAACATTCTTCTGCAAGGGAACCTCCAGGGGCTGCGCCCCTTGCGGCCCCTGAGCAACGCGTTTCTGATGAATTGGGGGAAAAATGGCTCTTGATTTAAAAGACCTAACGTCCCTCTTAATATAACTTACTGATATAACATCATAATTAGTTATTCATTTTTCTTCTTGACAGGACTATTATAGGATTGTCCCGCTATTTATATAAATAAAAAACTTGGTAATTAGTTAAGTTTTGGCACCAAATCACACATGAAATCTGAGACTTTTTCAAAGATATCAGTGTGTCGATTGTTATATCTGAATTCTAGCTCTTTGAGATATAGAGGGAACTTTTGTTTGGA
>Ga0315543_1002417_pt1 | contig 18187 bp, 16 predicted proteins | sample SalMarSW160210MG_2_FD_203098 | JGI IMG/M metagenome (GOLD analysis project Ga0315543, IMG submission 203098) | Salt marsh sediment microbial communities from the Plum Island Ecosystem LTER, Massachusetts, United States - Salt Marsh Sediment SW1601-210 ...
GAGGTTATCGCCCATAATACCGATATACTGAATTCTTCAAAAACACCACCTTTCTATATAAATGAGGATATAGAGGTTGAGGAAAGCCTCCGTCTTAAGTACCGCTATCTCGACCTGCGGCGGGCTCGGATGAAAGAAAACCTGCTCCTTCGTCATCGAGTAGTGAAATTTATGCGTGATTTCTTGGATGCCAGGGGGTTTATTGAGGTAGAAACACCTATCTTGATTAAGAGCACCCCTGAGGGGGCTCGCGATTACCTGGTGCCCAGCCGTCTTCACCCCGGAGAGTTCTATGCCCTGCCTCAGTCTCCGCAGCAACTCAAACAATTATTAATGGTAGCTGGCGTGGAGAAATACTTTCAGATAGCCAAGTGCTTTCGTGATGAGGACACCCGGGCTGACCGTCAGCCCGAATTTACTCAGCTTGACCTGGAAATGAGCTTCGTTGAGGAAGAAGACATCCTTAACCTGCTCGAAGAGCTCTTCACCTCTATGGTGGAGGTGCTTAAACCTGAAATGCGAATAATAAAACCTTTCCCTCGTCTTAGCTATGCTGATGCGATTGAGCGTTATGGTACGGATAAACCAGATTTGCGCTTTGGTCTAGAGATGAGAGACCTGTCAGACATCGTTGCCCAATCTGACTTTTCTATTTTCCGTTCGGCTATTGCTAACGGGGGTGAGGTAAAGGGTATATGCGCCCCCGGCTGTGCTAACTATACCCGCAGTCAGCTTGACGAACTAAATAAGATGGTGCAAGGTTTTGGTGCTGAAGGGCTGGTAACTATGTCACTGGGCACGTCTACCGGTAGTTTAAGTGATTTAACCATTGAGATGGTAAGGTCGGTAGCGGCTAGGTTTCTAACCTTAGACCAGATTAAGAAAATGGCAGAACGTTTGGCAGCAAATATGGGAGACCTTCTGCTTATCATTGCTGGTAAGCCAAACTTGGTTGATATGGCACTGGGCGAGCTGCGTCGGGAGATGGGGTATCGGCTTAATCTTGCCGAGCCTGGTTTGCTCGTCTTTGCCTTTATCGTGGGTTTCCCCTTATTAGAGCGGAATGAGGAAACAGGTCATTGGGAGCCGATGCATCATCCATTCACAGCGCCCTGGGATGAAGATGTACCGTTACTGGATATTGCCCCGGAAAAGGTGCGAGGGAAACATTATGATATGGTATGCAATGGGTATGAAATTGCCGGTGGCAGTATCAGGATTCATACCGGTAAGCTCCAGAGGAAGATATTTAGACTCCTGGGTTATAGCGATAAAGAGGTTGAGGAACGTTTCGGACATTTGTTAGAGGCTTTTGACTATGGCGCCCCGCCTCATGGTGGCATAGCCCCTGGTCTTGACCGCATTGTAATGCTGCTGGCAGGGGAGGAAAACATCAGGGAGGTAATTGCCTTTCCCAAGAATCAGAGCGCTGTTGATTTAACCTTTAATGCCCCGGCGCCAGTTAGCGAAGCGCAGCTAGCTGAATTACACTTACGTCTGCAGGAGGAGTAACTTATCAGTTAAATGAAAGTGACCAAAGACAAAACAGAAAATAGCCAAGCGTTTCTGACTATTGAGATGGAGCCGACTGAGGTAGAAGAGTCGTTAGAGAAGTCGTATTACCGTTTGGCTAAGAAAACGAATGTTCCCGGCTTCCGTAAGGGAAAGGTGCCACGGGATGTACTGGAACGCTATATAGGTAAAGAAGGCTTACTTGAGGATGCACTAAAGTATCTTGTTCCTCAAGCTTATGAGAAAGCCATCAAAGAGGCGGAAATCGAGCCTTTCGCTCAGCCGTCCATTGAAATAGCTCAAACTGACCCCTTGGTGTTCAAGGTAACAGTCCCTTTGCCGCCTACGGTTACGCTTGGTGACTACCACAATATACGACTTACGCCAGAACCGGTGGAAGTAGCTGAGGATGATATTAATGCTGCAATAGAACAACTACGACATCAGCACGCTATTTGGGAGCCTGCAGAGCGTCAAGTAAACTCTAATGATTTAGTGGTCTTAGATGTTGAAGGCAATATTGAAGGTGAGCCTTTTGTAAACCAGAAGGGGGTTCAGTATCAGGTTCTTCGTGACCAACCTGTCCCGGCACCGGGGTTTGCCGAGCAGTTAATAGGGATGAAACGGGATGAGGATAAGGAGTTCAAGCTCCAGTATCCTTCAGATTATTCTAGAAGTGAGCTGGCGGGGAAAGAGCCTTCGTTTAAGGTGAGGGTTATCGAAATAAAGCAGGAGAGGCTTCCCGAGCTAAATGATGAGTTTGCTAAAGAAATTGCCCCCGATATAGAAACCATGGACTCGCTCCGAGAGCAGGTTTCTACTCAGTTACGACTTAGAGCTGAAGAGAAAGCCAAGACGGATTTTGAGGAACGGGTGATTGAAGCCGTGGCTGATGTTAGCCAGGTGGAATTTCCGCCAATTTTGGCAGAAGCGGAAATCGCCCAATTCATTAATCGGCAAGCCCAGAGCTTGCAGATGGGTGAAGGTGGTTTGGAGGAATATCTTAAAAGGATTAACAAGACGGGGGAGGAGCTGCGAGAAGAGCTACGTCCGCAAGCAACAAAGAGAGTCACTCAGTCGCTGGTGTTGGGAAAGGTTGCCGAAGGGGAAAAGATTGAGGTTAGTGACTCTGATATAAATGCTGAGATTGAAAACTTGACAAGTAGCGCCACTGAGGATAAAGATAAGTTAAGGCAGTTTCTGGATAATCCACAGAGCCGTGATTCGATGAAGCGATTATTAATGACACGAAAAACTGTCCAGCGCCTAATGGATATAGCTAAAGGCTTAAATATGAATACTGAAAAAGTGCAGGAGGAGGATAAACATGAATAACCAGCCAATGAATGTTATTCCTATGGTAATTGAGAGCGGAGCCAGGGGGGAGAGAGCTTTTGATATATACTCGCTTTTGCTAAGAGAGCGTATTGTCATGTTAGGTATGCCGATTAATGACCAGGTGGCTAATGTTGTTATTGCTCAGCTTCTCTATCTGGAGCGAGAGGACCCCGATAAGGATATAAGCCTCTATATCCATTGCCCGGGTGGTATTATCAGTGCTGGTCTGGCTATTTATGACACGATGCAGCTGGTACGCCCTGATGTATCTACTATCTGTGTTGGGCTGGCTGCCAGTATGGGGACACTTATTCTTTGTGCTGGAGCCAAGGGCAAACGCTATGCCTTACCTAACTCGACTGTCCACCTGCACCAGGCGTTTGGTGGTGCTCAGGGGCAGGCAGCCGACGTAGAAATCGCTGCCCGTGAGATTATGCGGATGCAAGAAGTAATTCGGGGTATTATTGCCAAACACACCGATCAGCCGATGGAAAAGATAATCCACGACACCGACCGAGACTTTTACCTTAACCCTCAACAGGCAGTTGAGTATAGGATTGTGGATGAAATCCTGAGCAAACCACCAAAATAACTACCCAAAAGCTTACTTTCGTAGCGGTAGAGGATTTTTAGTCAGTTTGCGATATGCACCCTTATGATTATCCCGGTAGCGAGACCCGTTTCCGGTTGCGCCTGAAGGAAGCAACACGGCGGTGGTCTCATTACCTCGTCACTTTCCCGACTGCTCACCCGACGCGCTATTGGGAGAATAATACTGCCTTGGGTGAGTATTTTGTACCGTCCAGTGGGGAGCGCTTTCCGCTTGTCATCTTACTCCATGGTCTGGGAGACCACTCAGTGCTACCATGTCGGATATTAGCCCGGCATTTAGCCAGGAAGGGAATCGCCTGTTTCGTCTTATATCTTGTGTTTCACTCCCGTCGCACTCCGGAGGCTTTGAAGACACAGCCTTTGAGTCTTACCGCGGGTGACTGGCTTGAAGTGTTTCAAGTTTCGGTCACTGATGTACGTCAGGTTATAGATTGGGCGAAGGGTCGGGAGGAGATAGATGACCAGCAGGTAGCGGTGTTCGGAATAAGCTTAGGTGGCTTTGTCTCCGCCATAGCTATGGGGATAGACAAGCGTATTATGGCTGGTGTGTTTATGGTGACTGGAGGGAACCTGGAAGAGATAACCTGGGAGAGTAGGAGTCATGCCATACGGCGGGCGCATAGTTGCACGCAGGAAGAATGCCATAATGTCTATGGAAGCTACCGCCAGTATCTGGCTGAGGTAAATCAGAAGGGATTTGAAAATGTTACTCCGGCTAAGGAGTGCTTTTTGTTTGACCCCACGACCTTTGCTCCTTATCTCCGTGGGCGTCCAGTATTGATGCTCAACGCCCGGTGGGATAACATTATTCCGAGGCAGTCTACACAGAGTTTTTGGGAGGCGTGCGGCAGACCCCGTATTATATGGCTGCCGGCTAATCATATTACTATTTACCTGTGGCACCCGCTGATTAGGAGGGAAGTCACTACTTTCCTGCGGTCAACTTTCAGGATGGAAGAAAGACCCTTACATAGTTGACCAGATAAATAACTATAATTCTTTCGTATAAAGTTCTCGGTAGCGTTGAGCTAGTTCAGTAGAGGTTGGGAAGCCCTGTCTTGTGCCTAGTTTAGTAACAGAGAAACGAGCTACAATATCACCAAGTCGGCCACACTCCTCGAGCCCTTTCCCTTTAAGCAGGCCATAGCTAAATCCGGTGGCAAAAGCATCACCGGCACCGGTAGTATCTACCTCAGACCCTATATTTTGGCTGTTGGATTCGACTATATATTCACCTTCAGCGTGCTTGATGTAACAGGTAGCGGTAACTTTTTTATGGCTAACCCCGCTGCCTAGCTCTAGCCTTGTTCCTTTACCTAAGGTGACGGCAACAATTTGGCAACCTTGCCTGAGGCAACTTTCGGCTCCAGCTATAACCTCCTCCCCTGTCAATTGCCACAACTCATTCTGGTTGATAAAGAGGACATAGGTCCTACCCAGTATCGGAGCCAGAGCCTTGAGACCCTTGGCGGCATACAGTGCCCCGGGGGTAAAGCTAAGCTTAACCGATAAATCCAGTCTATCTATCAGCTTCGCTGATATTTTGAACTGCCTGTCATCAGCAAAGGAAGACAGGTGAAGCAATCTAGCCCGGTTTATATAGCTCAAATCCAGTTCATCTATTGTCAGTAGGTTATTGGCACCGGGCACAACATAGAGGGAACGCTTGCCGAGCTTATCACTAAGACACAATACCGAACCTGTTTTTGCCTTGGGTTTTACCTTGATTTGACTGATATCTACTCCGACTTTTTGAAAGTCCTGCACCAATATTTTGCCTTCGGCATCATCACCAATAGCGCCAATAAAGCCGATGTTTACCCTGAGCTTGGCTAATCCGTAGATAGTATTGGCTGCTGAGCCGCCAGGAGATGATATTGACTCATTTACTACTGCCTCTCCATCATCAAGGATACGCTCAACCCGGTATATATGGTCTATATTCAGTGCTCCCAGTCCAACTACTTCAATATTGTTCATATTCAGCCTAGCTTACCGGCTTCCTCCCTGACTTTACGTCTTATTCTCTTATGAACCTCAATGACCTCATCTATATTTTCTCTACCAGATAGCCAGTGGAAATAACTCCTGTCTCCGCTTCCTCCAATTTTCTCCTTTTCCTTTACTATTTTCTCTATCACCCTCCGATGACCCTTTTGCCATGCTGGCAGCACCTCAGTTAGGTCACTGATAAATGTGGAAGCCAGGCTCATGGTTGAGTAGGGCAGGGCATATTCATTAGCATTAAAAGCAATAGCTAGCCCTCCCTCTTGCTCTACTGCCTGGAGCATCCTGAAATCGGTAATGCTATCGCCAACTACTACCCAGCTGGATAACGGTTGAGCATAAGTATCAGCGAATCTATTCAGGGCAGCTACCTTGCGTCGTCCACCTACTGGCTTCACTTCTTTTATTGCCATGCCCAGGTTAGTAGTCGGCAGTTCCTCCCAGAAGAAGTGGTCTAAGCTCTGCTTGATTCGGTCATCATCGGCAACCGGGTGCATGGTCAATATATCTGCCTCAGCCTGCTGTAGCAGCTTGGTATCTTCTTTACTTAAAGTTAGGCGAAATTTATCTAGAGGAAATGAAGTGCAAGCAACATTATGGGCATAAATACCCAGTTTCTGGGTAATGTGAGTGGCATATTGCTTATAGCTGGTGCTGATACAGAATACCTTCCAGTTGCTATACTGGAGCCAGGAGATAAGCTTGTCGGCACCGCCAGTTAGCCCTGCTTTACTGGCGAGGCGAGCTATATTATCTTCTGAGATATTATGGAGTACCAGAAAGGGCACTATAAGAGCTAAGGTATCCCCTGGTTCATAGCCCTCTCTTTCTTCCAGCGTCAGCAGGTCATCATAGCGGCTGATAACCTCGAAAATCTTATCCCCGTTAGGGAAAAGCTTCATTAGCTCGTAGGCATTATCCTGAGGTGATAGCGGTCCTTCAAGGTCAAAACATATAAAGTTCATTATCGATTCACCTCTTTTACCTGTTCGTTTATCTCATCGGTCAAATTATAGCCGCTTATAGGATTCCCTTCAGCATCAACGACTTTGCCCGCCATTATTTTAATTTTACCCTGGCTAAACGCCTTGAGGGTAGATGTTATTAGTGGGAATTCTCGAGCCAGCCCATGTTGCCGAATGAGCTTAAACAAGGGATTACTTTCGCCCGGCTCTCTTTTTATCGCTTCCACGGGATGCCCTTCTATTTCATCCCAATATCTATCAAATGGGTTGCCTCTAATGGAAAAGGTGCAGTAGGTTACCGGTGGGCCTTTGTCCAGTTCTGGGGTGACCAGGTGCATCATTACCCCTGTTTCCTCAGCCTTGCTGTCAATAAGTTGCCAGATTACCTCCTGCCAGCTTCCGGCAGGTCCGCCGGGGGCTGCCGGGTGAAGGTTAATCATATTGTATCTTCGGCACATCTCTTCTCCCACGATGAGCATGTAACCAGCCAGCACACACAGGTCAGGGTAAAAGTCTTGTAGCCGATTCATCACCTCTCTGTCGTAGTCAACTCTCCATGGTGGTAAGCTTTCTGACTGTCCCATAGTGAGATAGCCTTTCCCGGCTTTAAACTTGTGATAGGAGAAGCAGATAAGGGGGATATGATAATCCTGAGCCAGTCTGAGGAATAAATCGGTCTCTTCTGATTCGCCAGGCTCACGGTTACAGAAGATAAAGGCTATCTCAGCTTTAATCTTACCCAGCTTGATGTTGCTGTTTACTACCTGTAAAAGGTCTCTGGCTGCCTTATCTCTACCTGTGGAAAACCAGCCAATCCTATACATCGCTCACCATCTATTTAAAATTACGCTTTAGCTTTGCCCAAGCGCTGCTAAAACGAACTAGGGGGTTTGTTCTGTGCCCAAAAATCTTACCCTTGACTAGAGCGTTTAGAAATTCATCCTTGCCGTTGAATTCGGGCATCTCTACATAGGCATTACCTATTTCACCAGGAGTATGGGCATCACTACCAGCACTTTTAGCAATGCCGTATTTCTCGGCGAAGGCTCTAGCTTTAGCTGAAGCCCGGAGAAGGGGACTTCTTGAGTTAAATACCTCTAGAATATCAATTTGCCCCACCAGTTCTTCTAATATCTTGCCACCTAACCCAATCCGTTTAAATGTATCGAACGGGTGTGGGATGCATACCAGGGCATCTTGAGCCCTGATTCTGGATATTGTCTGTTCAATGGATAGACCGCTGGGTATGCCCTCTTTCAGAAACATACCCATTATCTCACCATATGGAGTTAGAATCTCTTCAGCTACAATTACGGGGAAGGGGGCTAGGCTCTGCATCTTTAGTGCTCCCTCAATATTGCCATGGTCAGCTATGGCAATGCAGTTTATCCCAATCTTCAAGCAGCGGTTGATAACCTGCTCCAGGGGCGTATTGCAATCCATTGAATATTCAGTGTGAATGTGGAGGTCAGCCTTTAGCAATTTAGTTTATCTCAACCAATCCTTTCTAGGTAGCTACCACTACGAGTATCAACCTTGATAGTATCCCCGTTATTAATAAACACGGGAACCTGAATAGTGATACCGGTCTCCACTTTAGCTGGTTTGGTACCGGCCGTCGCCGTATCCCCCTTAAAACCAGGGCCGGTATCAGTTACCTTAAGCTCAACAGTAATGGGTAATTCTACCCCTAATAGCTCACCCTTATAGCTCGATATCTCCACAGACATGCCTTCTTTCAAGTAGTTGAGGGCGTCACCTAATTGGCTGGCATTAAGGGGTGTCTGTTCAAAACTTTCCTCGTCCATGAAATAATATAGGTCACCATCATTGTAGAGATACTGCATACTGCGATAGTCGAGGCGTGCCTTAGTAAACTTCTCGTCAGACTGGAAGGTTCGTTCAATACTATGCCCGGCTTGGATATCACGAAGCTTTACCCGAGCCAAGGCGGTTCGCTTCATCTTGACATGCTGGTAGTCAACAACCTGATACAGCTTACCTTCCTGTTCAATGATAACCCCTTTCCTCAGTTCACTGCCACTAATCATGTCAAATTCTCCTCGCTTTCGAAAGTATTCTGGCTTTACCGCCTTCCATTACAAATAAATCCTCAATTCTCACTCCTCCCCAACCGGCAAGATAGATACCGGGCTCAATAGTAAACACCATGCCATCAACAAGTTGGTCCAATGATCTTGGACCAAGGCGTGGCTGCTCATGAGGGGCTAGCCCAATGCCATGCCCCAAGCTGTGGCCAAAGGCTTCACCATAGCCTGCCTGCTCAATAACTGTCCTGGCTAGGTTATCCGCCTCCTCGCCGTTCATTCCCGCCTTAACCGTAGCCATGGCTGCTTGCTGTGCCCTTAGGACAGTATCATATATCTGGTTAAAGGTATCATCAGGAGTATCAAGGCAGATAGTCCGGCTCAGGTCACTGGAGTAACCCCCGTGACTGGCGCCAATATCGATTATTATCGGCTCACCGGAATGAATGGCACGCTGGGAAGGTTTGGCATGGGGTAAAGCCGAGTTTGGGCCTGAGGCAGCAATAATATCAAAGGGCGTTGTCTCGCTACCTTGCTCACGCATGAATTTCTCTATCTCCCAGGCTATCTCTTTCTCTTTCATACCAGTATGAATTATATCTTGAATGTATTCAAAAGCACTGTCACTTATCGCCACGGCTTTAGTAATAAGCTTAATCTCCTCTGGCTCTTTTATTGCCCTGAGGGATTCTACCAGCCCATATGTAGGAACGAGTTCGAGCTTGGATTGGGCTTTATTCAATATATCAGTTAACTGCCGATGCTCGGCAAAGGTGATATGTTCGGCTTCAAATCCCAGTCGCTTCAACCCCAGGTCAGTTACCAGTTTAGGCAACCAGTCTCCTATATCATTAGTTATCCGGAGAACCTTATAGTCAGGGGCTTGCCTTTTGGCTTGCTCGATGTAGCGGAAGTCGGTAGCTAAAATCGTGTTTTGTGGTGTAATCAGTAAGTAGCCTGACGAGCCATCGAAGCCGGAAAGGTAGCGTCTGTTCTCTGGCTGAGAGATGAGAATTGCGTCAATCTCCTTTTCCGCCAGTTTTTGACGCAGCCTCTGTAGCCTGTTATTTATCTTCAAGGTTGTTTTCCTTTTTCTGTGCCATGGGGTGGGCTGCTAGATATACCTTTCTCGCCTGGCTTTTACTTACATGAGTATAAATCTGGGTAGAGGATAGATTGGCATGCCCCAGAAGCTCCTGAACCACCCTTAAATCAGCTCCTCCGTCAAGGAGATGTGTGGCAAAGGTATGACGCAACAGGTGGGGGTGAACCCTCTTACTTATACCGGCTATACTGGCATATTTCTCTAATATCCTTTGCACCCTCCGTTCTATAAGGCGCTGCCCATAGCGATTAAGGAACAGGGCATTGCTCCTTTTTTCAGCTAAGAGCCTGGGTCTGCCCTGACTGAGGTAGGTAATGAGGGCGGTGGCGGCTGGCTTACCCATCAGCACCACCCGCTCCTTAGACCCCTTGCCCCAGACGCGGATTTCACAGGTTTCAAGATTAACCTGCTCCAGTTTCAGGTTCGCCAGTTCACTTACCCTGAGACCGGAGGCATAGAGTAGCTCAATTAAAGCCCGGTCGCGCTGCCCCTGTGGCGTAGATAAATCAGGGGCTTCCAGAAGTCGGTTTATCTCTTCGGCAGTAAGGAAGGAGGGTAAGCGCTTATCCAGCTTGGGTGAAGAGGTAGTTGCTACCGGGCTGGTGGCTATCATTTCCTCTCGAAGCAGGTAGCGGTAGAAGGAACGAATCGCTGACAGCTTGCGGGCAATGCTTGCCTTGACAAAGCCCTGCTCCATAAGCCGGGACAGATAATCACGCAACACATGCCTATCTACCTTCTTCAGTGAATCAATTTTCTTCTCTCTGAGAAACTGGAAAAAGTCCAGCAAATCAGTGGTATAATTCCGCACCGTATAGGGTGAAGCATTCCGCTCCGCCTCAAGGTAATTTACGTATTTATTAAAGACTTCTTGCATAATAACCTTAGCAAATTCTATGTTAACTTTGCTATCTTATTACCCCATGGAGCATCTTTGGGAACATGGAAAGGGTTACTAACGATTCCCTTAATAATTGGGGTGCTTGGGTCTTGTGGATTTATAGCTTGTACATAAAAAATAAGCTGAAAATTCCGATTATTACTGTCGCCGAAACTATCGTCTAGTTCCATACCGGCGTTGTAACTTTCTATAATCCATCTGATTCGCTGTGGGGTAGTTTGAGTAACCTGAAATGGCGACTCCAGTCCCTCTGGTTCTAAGACGTGATATGAGGGTAAACTGAGATATCCATCTTTATAAGAGGCTTTTTCCCATCCCCATTGTCTTATTCTGAGTGACATGAATTCGATGATGATTGGTTGCTGACTAGTATTGAGGATAAGAACAGTCCATTCAATTCTATAAGGATATCTTTGATTATTATACGTCAGCTCCCCTGTTATTGGAGTTTCTGCGGATCTCAAGAGTATCTGTGAATCAAAAAGAAGTCTATGTTCAGTTTGCCGTAGCTTGTATTGCTGGTAAGCAAATACCGCTAAAGCGATGCCAGTTAGTAATGCTGCAATAGCAGCAAAAGCGGTGAAGAATGCTTGATAGCCCTGAGGTGTAGGTGGTAACTGCCTTGCAACAAAGATGAGACCTATAACAACGGCCACTAAGATTAGTAGCCCTATTGAAATCCATCTATTACGACCAGACTGCTCCATGTGCGTAAGTACTGCTGTGTTGTCCTGCTGGTTACTGTGTCTTCGAGTGGAGCGACTGCGGGCATCAGAAACTAGTACTATTAGCCCGGCAATGAGGAAAAGGATTAATGCAATCAATAGCCAGAAACGAGTATTCTCGGGCATGAGAGATAGGACATTAACAACGGTCAATATCGCTAGAATCATCCCAAAAATCCACGTGAAAAACCTGGCCCAAGTCTCAACCACTCGAGGAAGTTTATTCATGATAAAGTCTTTAGGTATCTTAAACCTCACAAACTATCACCTCAATTTTACTGCTTCTTTTTCTGCCACCTTCCCTTTATAGCTGCATTTGGTGCATTTGGCCCAGTTTTTTCGGTATTGGGTGAGCAGTCCGCCGCATTTGGGGCAGGGCTGGGGGAGGGGTCTAAAATTGGTGGCAAACTGGCAATTCGGGTAATTGCTACAACCATAAAAGGTGCGCTTCTTTTTGTTTAGTCTTTCTATCAGCTCACTACCACACTCAGGGCACTTAACACCGAGCTTAATCTGAAACGGTTTGGTAGATTTGCACTCAGGATAACCGCTACAGGCTAGGAATTTCCCGTAGCGCCCAAATTTGATTACCATCGGCTTACCGCATTTTGGGCAAATTTCCTCGGTTACCTCATCGGCTAACTGTACCTTTTCCATAAGCCGGGAGGCATTTTTAAGATTTTCCTCAAAGGGAGTATAGAAATCTTGAACAGTGAGCACCCAGTCTCTATTATTGTTGGCTATTTCATCTAGTTCATCTTCCATGTGGGCGGTGAACTCAATGTCAACGATGTCAGAGAAATGCTTGTTGAGTAAGTCATTAACCACAATTCCCAGCTCGGTCGGCTGAAAGCTGCCCCCGGTCTTGGTGACATAACCACGCTCTTGAATGGTGGACAGGATGGGGGCATAGGTGCTGGGACGCCCGATACCCCATTGCTCTAGCATTTTAATCAGGGTGGCTTCGGTGAAACGGGGCGGGGGCTGGGTAAAATGCTGCTCCGGGAAAAGCCCCAGAAGCTCAAGTTTATCGCCTTTTTCCAACTGGGGGAGCAGCGAGCTTTTCTTTTCCTCCTCGGCTTCGTCTTTGCCCTCAGTATAAAGAATCATGAAGCCGGGAAACCGGCTCACCGAGCGGGAAGTCCTGAATAGATAGTCGGATTTAGAAATCGGGCATTTGGCTTTAATGTCAACAGTAGTGTTATCAAATATAGCCGCTGCCATCTGGCTGGCTACCATTCGTTTCCAGATAAGCTCATACAGCTTAAACTGGGCAGTAGTAAGGTGAGGTTTGATTAGTGATGGCTCCCGCCGAACCTTAGTTGGTCGAATAGCTTCGTGAGCTTCCTGTGCCCATTTGGTACTTCTGACAAAGGAGCGGGCGTGTGGCGGAAGAAATTGAGAGCCGTATTTATTACTGATAAATTCTCTGGTTTCAACTATAGCCGAGCGGGCTACCCGAGTAGAATCGGTGCGCATATAGGTAATAAGCCCTACCCTTCCCTCGTTGCCTATGGGCAGACCTTCATATAGCTGTTGAGCCACAGCCATAGTCTGCTTGGTGGTGAAGCCGAGCTTACGCCAGGATTCCTGTTGTAAGGTGCTGGTGATAAATGGTGGGGGTGGCTGGCGGGTAACTTTTTTGGTCATTACTTTAATAACACTGTAGCTGGCTGGTTTAAGCTCGTCACTGAGCTCATTGGCTTGTTCCTGGGTATGAATATCCAGCTTTGTGCCATCGATAAGACCAATAAGCATAGCTCGGAAGGCTACTGCCCCAGCAGCTATTTCCTTGGCTAGCTCAGCCTCAATAGTCCAGTATTCTACGGGGATAAATTTCTCAATTTCCCGCTCTCGGTCAACAATAATCTTTAACGCCACCGACTGAACTCTGCCTGCGGAGAGACCCCTTCTTACCTTCTGCCAGAGCAGGGGGCTAATCTTATACCCGACTAACCTGTCCAGAATACGCCGGGCTTGCTGGGCATTGACTAATTGCATGTCTATAGAACGAGGATGCTTAAAGGCATGTTCAATAGCCTCTTTGGTTATTTCGTGAAAGACGACACGGCGGTAGGGTATCCGATTATGTTTTGTCACCTCAGCTAGATGCCAGGAGATGGCTTCTCCCTCGCGGTCCGGGTCTGTGGCTAGATATACGGTGGAGGCGGTTTTAGCTGCATTTTTAAGCTCATTTACAACCTTGGTTTTCTGCCTGGGAACCACATATTTGGGGGCAAAGCCATTTTCTATATCTACCCCTAATCGACTCTTGGGCAGGTCTCTGACATGTCCCACGGAGGATTTAAGGCTGTAGTTTTTGCCCAAAATCTTGCCCAGCGTCCTTGCCTTAGCCGGTGACTCAACTATGACCAGATTTTTCTTCATCGCCTTAATCTACTTTCACCCTGTATTCCTGCCTGGCTTCCCGCGCCAGAACGTAGTTCATAGGTGTTACTTGCTTTACCAAGCCCTTAAGCTCCATCATGGCCAGAGTGCTGCTGACTGTGGGTATAGGCAAGCCACTGCTGCGGCAGACCTCATCGATGTGGGTAGGCTCAGCACCTAGCTGCTTTAGTAACAGGGACTCGGTATCCGAGGAGGGGATAATCTCCTTCATTTCTATCTGGCGAGCTACAGCCGTCAGGTTCAATTCTTCTAGAATATCAGTGTAGTCATCAACTAGCTTGGCTTCTCCTTGCTGGATAAGGTGATTAGTCCCGTTACTGGCTGGTGATAAAATACTGCCCGGAATAGCAAATACCTCCCTGTTTTGCTCCAGTGCCAGATGAGCGGTAATCATTGCCCCGCTGGTCTTACCAGCCTCAGTTACCAGAACTCCCAGGCTCATCCCGCTCATTATTCGATTACGCCGGGGGAAATTATCAGCCCTGGGTTTGGTACCCAGGGGATACTCGCTTATCACAGCCCCCTGCTGAATAATACTGCGTGCCAGATTGGCATTCTCACCGGGGTAGACAATATCAAGCCCGCAGGCAAACACAGCAATAGTTCTGCCACCGGCGTCTAAAGCACTACGGTGGGCTACTGAATCAATCCCTTTAGCCAGGCCGCTTACAATAGTAATTTTATTTTGAGCCAGGTCAGTCACTATCTCCTCAGTCACCTGTTTCCCGTAGACAGTAGCCCGGCGGGTGCCGACCACTGCCAGGCACCACTCATCCTCAGGGAGCAGGGAGCCCCTGACATAGAGTAGCGGTGGATAATCATATATCTCCTTGAGCCGGGATGGGTAATTCGGGTCATTCCGGGTAAGCACTTTAGCCCCGTAGCGGTCTAGCTTTTCCATCTCTGCCTCTAGCGAAATCTTGGGTCGCCACGAGGTAATGGCATTTATTGAATTGCTATCCAGACCGGCGTGCTTCAAATCAGCCGGGGCAGCCTGCCACGCCTCCTCCAGATTGGCAAAGTAGTTCTCAAGCTGGGTTAATTTAACCCGACCAATGCCCGGGATAAGACTAAAGCCCACCCGGTATTTAATGTCCTGGTTACTCACTTTCAAAGTAATGCCATTCTAGCATAGAGGCAAATTGAGGGCAATTGATAGAGCTTGTTGCGAAACTCTAAAATGAAGATGCAGAGAAGATGTGATAGAATTGGGGCATGTCTTACCATGCAAAAGAGTGGGCAGGTCCAGGAATTCTGGCTATTGTCGCACTGGGGTTTCAGGTGAGTCCAATAGAGAGTATGCTGATTGCTATTGTGCTTTGGTCAATAGCGGCTTTGTGGGCAATACTTGTGCTTATTCGTTGGCCACCTATATGGCTAAGATTGGCTTTTGTAAAAATAGAAGTTCAAGGCAATGGCATTAGGGGGGTCTATCCGCCACTTCCTGATAATCTGATATATGGAAAGATGGAGCCATTAGAAGTTAAATTCAACTTGTCCTCTAAGTTAAGGGTGCAATTAGACTATGCTAAATTATGCATAGATAATAATGTCTTTGGTTCCCACACTTTTCGTCACGAGGCAGGAAGAATTTCTGGCGCTATCTTTGAGATTCCAATTAATTGGTTTAAGAGCAAATCAAGAAAGGCTTATATAATCGTGTCGGCTAAGGGCAGAGAATGGCGTTCACAAGAGTTTGAAATCAGGGTGGATGACTAAAGTGAAAGGGCATTACATTGTTCCCAAGTTGCAGCATAAACACATTGCCTAACCAAGAATACTTGATTACTGGTAGTACTACGCAAGGCTTGTGCTTGGATAATAATGGGTGGCGGAGAGGGTGGGATTCGAACCCACGCTCCGCTAAATGCGGAGACTTAGTTAAAAACCCAGCTACTAAGCATTTTTGCCTAGTGTGCACGCCAGAATTAATTCATTTTGCTTACGCTGTGATGAGACACGTCTTTATTGAAGGGTTAAGTAAAGTGGGTTATAATTGAATTAGGGTAATAGCCAAGGATGTTATGGATAAGATCAAGATTTTGCTGGCTGAAGACCACATCATAGTCCGGGAAGGTAGCCACGAGCTGGTGGAGAAGGAACTGGACATGGAAGTCGTTGGTGAAGCCGGCGACGGAGTGGAAGCAGTTGAGCTAGCTAACAAGCTCAAGCCGGATGTAATCATAATGGATATCGCAATGCCTAAGCTTAATGGCATAGAAGCTACCAAACAGATAAAGGCGCTTAACCCAGCTATGGCAGTGCTAGTACTTACTGCGTATGATAATGACCAGTACATTTTCGCTCTCCTGGAAGCTGGAGCAGCCGGCTATTTACTCAAGAATGCACGAGGACGTGAACTAATTGACGCTATTCGAGAAGTACATGCTGGTGAGTCAGTTCTTCACCCCACAATTGCCCGCAGGGTCATAGAGCGCCTAACCTCTCAGACATCCACTGGCACCCAGTCAAAAGGGACAGAGCCTCTTACTGAACGCGAGATGGAGGTATTGAAGTTAGCCGCCAAAGGTATAAGGAATAAAGATATCTCTGAGCAACTTTTCCTTAGCCCACGTACAGTTCAAGCCCATCTAGGAAGCATTTTTAACAAGCTGGGTGTTGCTTCGCGTACGGAGGCCGTATTATGCGCTTTAAGAAGAGGCTGGGTGGACCTGGAAAACCTTCCCTAACCTTCAACCTTATTTGAAGCGCTCAAAGGGCAATATGCAAACGGGTCTACATCTAGGAAGCCGAGCATCACGGACTATACGTAACACCCATTTCTGGATTGTGCTGGCACTATTTGCCATTGTTATAGTCCTACATTACCCGCAACAGATACTAAACACAGAGTCAGCATCTCTTTTCTCATTTATTGGTCTAACCAGACACGCCCTAGAGCGGGTTCTTTTCCTGCTGCCGGTGACCTACGCCGGCTTTGTCTTTGGGATAAGGGCAGGGCTGGCTAGCTTAGCCGTGGCACTAATCATCATGCTGCCTCGTGTTTTTCTAATCTCTCTACACCCCCCTGATGCTCTGCTTGAGACCTGTAGCATTATCGTCATTGGTGGTGTGGTGAACTTGTTGCTTCAGATGTACCGAAAGGAAAAGGAACGCTATCAACAAGCCCTTTCGGCAGTAGAAGCAGCCCACCAGGAATTGCAGAAGTCGCAGAAAAGCTATAAAGACTTATTCGAGGATGCCTATGATGCTATTTGGGTTCACGACTTAGATGGTAACATTCAAGCAGCAAATAGAGCAGCCGCTAAGCTTACCGGCTATCCTCTGGAAGAATTGTTGAAAATGAATGTGAAGTCCTTTCTCAGTGATAAAACCCTAAGCTTAGCTAGAGAGGTAAAGGGTAAGCTAATTCAACACCAACCTATGGATCTTCCCTACGAGCAGATACTGATTAGGAAGGATGGCTCAGAAGCAATATGCATGATTACCACTAACTTGATTACCAGTGATGGTAAGCCAAAGGGTTTTCAAAATATTGCCAGAGATGTCACCGAAGAGAAACACATGCAAGAGAATCTGCGCTACTATCTACAGCACATTACCAAAGCTCAAGAAGAAGAGCGCTCACGCATCGCCCGAGAGCTTCACGATGATACAGCTCAGGAACTAGTTGTACTATCACGTCGTTTGGATAGCTTTATTTCTACTGCTGATCACTTATCACCGCCAGATATCACATATCTGGAGGATATGAGAGAGCAAACCGATAAGATATTGGATGAGGTGCATCGTTTTAGCCAAGACTTACGACCATCAGTGCTAGACGACTTAGGCCTCTTGCCCGCACTGGAATCGTTGACCTCTGACCTGACTGAGCACTTCGGCATAGTTATTGGTACGGGTATAGTCGGCCCTGTGTGCCGTCTCCCCCCCGAGACAGAGTTAGTACTGTTCCGCATTGCTCAGGAAGCATTGAGGAACGTGTGGAAGCACTCCCAAGCAACAAAAGCCTGGGTTACAGTAGAATTTAAGGATGATAGGGTCATTTTGAATATTAAAGATAATGGCGAGGGCTTTGCCTTACCACAGAGAGTGGGAGACCTACCCGGCGAGGGCAAACTTGGGCTAGCCGGGATGCAAGAGCGAGCGCGGCTCATTGGAGGTAATCTAACTATACAATCGGAGTTGGACAAAGGGACAACCATAACTGTTGAGGTATCGGTTTAGACAACCTCTGGCTCACTCAATTCCCTCATCCCATGACCGCACTGATATATGATGCTTGGTTTATTAGGGCATCTGTAGCCGGATTTACTATCGTATTAACAATTAGGCCGGGAAACAAGCTAAAGAAGATAATGATTGCGGTCAGGATACCCATGGCGGTCAACATCGACTTAGGAACCTCTTTTACATCTTTATATCGGGGTAACTGAGGTCCTGTAAATGCTGATTGGAAGACCTTAACAAAGGAGGCCAAGGTTATAATTGATACCATAATAGCTATTATGGATAGTATCGGACTGAATTGATAAACAGATTCATATATCATAATTTTTGAGGCAAAACCATTGAAAGGAGGAATACCAGCGATGGATAAAGCT
>Ga0315543_1002419_pt1 | contig 18181 bp, 12 predicted proteins | sample SalMarSW160210MG_2_FD_203098 | JGI IMG/M metagenome (GOLD analysis project Ga0315543, IMG submission 203098) | Salt marsh sediment microbial communities from the Plum Island Ecosystem LTER, Massachusetts, United States - Salt Marsh Sediment SW1601-210 ...
GCGAAGCTCAAAACGACGCTCCATCGTTCACCTCCTTCCTGCGAATCCATTCGACCGGAAGGCTTTAATATACAATCACTTGCGATCCGTCAAGGGAAATAGAACAGTAGAATTAGTAGCCTGCTGTTTTTCTCTTGGTGGCTTCTCTCTATTGAAAAAGCCCTCCGTAGGCGGGGCAGGGACCTACGAAGGGCTAGAATTGTGAGGCAGAGCCCCACAAGGGCAAATTGTCTGTATTCCAATCTCTGTTGTCAAGTAGCCGCGCGCCGCTGCCCGGGACGCCGCTGCGCTACGTCCCGGTGGGCGATGCCCACCCTACGCAACTCTCGGCACACCCAGCTCTTCCAGACGTTTGGCTACGTCCTGCCCGTGCGTGCCGGTGTCCACGTCCTTGTCGATCGCCAGAATCTTTCCGTCGACGCCGATGAAAAAGGTCCAACGGCGAGGCCACGGGCGGAAGGCCCCGACGACGCCGTACGCCTTACCCACCTTGCCCTGCGGATCGGAGAGCACCGGGAAGTCCAATTCCAGGGACTTGGCGAAGTCGGCGTTCCGCTGGGGCGTGTCGCAACTGGCCGCGAAATAGGCCACGTCGAACTGTCGGATGGCCTCCCGCGATTGGCCGAGCGATTTGCACTCGGCCGTGCAGCCGGGCGTCATCGCCTTGGGGAACCAGGCCAGGACGACCGCCCGACGGCCCCGGTGGTCGGCCAGGCGGTGCGTTTTGCCGTCGGTGCCGGGCAGTTCGAAGTCGGGAGCCGGATCGCCGGGCGCCAACTCGGCCGGGGCGGCGCGGCGAATCGGCCCAAAGGTCATCCCAAAGAGTGTGCCGCCGGTGAGGAGTCGAGAGAGACGTCGCATGGCAATGGTTCCTTCAACCGAACCGTCAGAGGACGATCTTTCCGGGTGCCACGGACGGACTTCGACGAGCTCAATCGAGTCGCTTGTCCGCCCTTGTGGATGGGCCGCCGCGGGGCGGATCACTCATTAACCGGCAGCCCGTCTTCTCGGTTGGCCATTCTTCGGTGTATCGTCACGTCGATATCGTATTCGATGGCCCGGACCGACCCGTCACACATGCCCATGTTCATGCTGGAGGCATGGACACTCCCAAAGCCCCAGGTAAACTCCAGACCTGGTTGGTCTTGCCGGGGCCGGTAAGTGTCAACGGAACTGGCATTGTAACTCGCAAACCGAAGACTATCGCGCTCATCCGAATTATAAGGTCCTTGATCGTCGCCGAGGGATTTGCCGGTGAAGTAGTTGTCCGGATTCATGTATTTTTCGCCGACCAGATAGGTATTGGCTGTTCCGTCGGTGATATCTTGGACGGCAACGAAGCTATGCGAAGCAATGATTCCCGTGCTCAAGTCCGGCGGTTTTGTGGAGATCTCCTGGGGCCAGTTGTAATTGGGATTGTCTCCTTCGGCCAGCGTGCTTGGACCGCCACCCCACCAGGCTATGAACTCACCTCCGTTGGCCGCATAGTCAGAGCGAATGCTCTCAGTCAATGAAGCACACAGGATGGGCTTCTTACAGAACGAAATCGTTGATTGCAGCGGAAAAGCGATACCGTCGCGTCGGGACGGGCAAGCCCAGAGAGCACACGGAGTCGAATAGAGAACCCGATTGGACAACTGAGGCTCGGTCATCGATAGCGGGTCTGTGTTGGAACCCAAATCTCGCAGAGCCTCTTGTTCGAGATGCGGCAGAAGAACGTAGGCCCAGCTACCGGGCTGCTCGAGGCCCGCGCCTCGCGCGGGATGGGGCGCCCACATGTAGCCCCAGCCGCCGCTGGGGAAGTGCTTGTTGGCCGATTCGAAATTGGCCATGGCCAAGCAGATCTGTTTGAGGTGGTTGGCGCATTCGAGCCGCCGGGCGGCCTCGCGCGCGGCTTGAACGGCCGGGAGCAACAGAGCAATGAGGATGCCGATAATGGCAATGACGACCAACAACTCGACGAGCGTGAACCCCTTCTTGAAGTACCGAGATTGCATAGTTGGACCCCCATCTATAAGATCTAAGATCCGATGACTCATGCCCAAGTTTGAGCCTACCCTGACGCCCCGAAAGGCATCGGTTGGCTCGTGGCGAGCAATAGTGACAAACGGCCGGTAAGCCGGAGGAGAAAAAAAGATCAAAGAACTCGCTGCGTTCCTCGGTCCTGAACACCACCCATGATTCGATCAGCAGAAACAGATCACTTCTACTTCACTCTCGTATTGTAAACCGCTTTGTCGGAGCGAGCAACGCAAATAGCGCTGTCAGGATACAAAAGACCGCCGCCCCCCTTAAGGCAGCACTCTTCAGCCAGAAGTGGCATGTGCCTTCGCCACATCGTCCCGATCGTCCGCCGGGCGCCCCTGGCCACCTTCAAACCACCAGCACGCCCGTGCCGTTAATCCGGTCGTTTTTCAGGTCTTCCAGCGCGCGATTCGCGTCGGCCAGGTCGTAAACGGTCGTATGCGGGCGGATCGGAATCTCGGCCGCTTCGGCCAACAGACCATGCCCGTCGGCCCGGGTGTTGCACGTGACCGAATGGATGTCCCGCTCGTAGAAGACGTAGCGCTCATAGTCCATCTCGGGAATGGGCGTCATGTAGATGCCGGCCAGGGCCAGTGTGCCTCCTTTCTGCAGGCGCTCCAGCGCCGCCGGGACCAGCTCGCCGGCCGGCGCGAAGATGATCGCGCTGTCCACTTTGACCGGCATGTCCTCGGCGTGTTCTCCCACCCAAGCGGCGCCCATCTGCCGAGCGAGCTGGCGGTGACGCTCACCCCGGGTGACCACGTAGACCTCGCAGCCGCGATTGGTAGCGATCTGGATCACCACGTGGGCCGAGCTGCCGAAACCGTAGAGTGCCAGGGAGCCACCAGGCCGGATGCGGCTTCGGCGAAGGGCCGCGTAGCCGATGATGCCCGCGCAGAGCAAAGGCGCCGCCTGCACGTCTTCAAACGCCTTCGCAATGGGATAGGCGAACGCCTCGGGCACGCACGCATATTCCGCGTAGCCGCCGTCGGCATGGTAGCCGGTGAAGACGGCCGACTCGCACAGGTTTTCACGCTCCGCGCGGCAGAAGCCGCACGTGCCACAGGTGTGGCGGAGCCAGGCCACGCCGACGCGCTGGCCGAGCTGCAAGGCGGTGCAATCGGGACCGAGCCGGTCCACCGTGCCGACGATCTGGTGGCCTGGGATGATCGGCAGTCGGGCCTCGGGCAGGTCGCCCTCGATCACGTGCAAATCCGTACGGCAGATCGCGCAGCAATGCACCTTCAGCCGCACCTGGCCGGGTCCCGGCTCGGGTACGGGCAGCTCGGTCGCCACCAGCGGCGACGTGTCGATGGGGGCAATTCTGTTGAGTAGCATGGCTCGCATGATGGCTCTCCGTAGGCATACAAGGATGAGGACATCTCAAACCGAGCCGCGACCCTGAGGGAGCGGATTTTTCAGTTTAGCAGTTATGCCACGTCTTCATACCGCTTCCTCACGTAGCACGGTTCGGTTTTTCCGTTGACGCGGCTCGTCACGCTCTGGGGCACCGCTGCGCTATGCCCCAGCCACCCGCCGTGGGCAAGACTACGCTAATGGCGCCGCGAAAATCGGGACAGTCCCCTACCCCCGAATGGGGCCTTGCAGCGCCGGGGGCGACGCGATAAGTTGAATGGTTTGTCACTAACTACACAATCCTTACCTTATTTGACATATCGGAGGAGAGTAGCCGTGTCTGAAAGACGCTTCGTGACCATCGACGGCAATGAAGCGACGTCCGCGATCGCGCATCTGTGCAATGAAGTGATGGCGATTTATCCGATCACTCCCTCGTCGGGCATGGGGGAATTGACGGACGCTTGGGCGGCCGCGGGCCGCAAGAACATCTTCGGCGCCGTGCCGGACGTCGTGGAAATGCAAAGTGAGGCGGGAGCCGCCGGCGCCGTGCACGGCTCGCTGCAGGCAGGGGCGCTGACCAGCACGTTCACCGCCTCGCAGGGGCTGCTGCTGATGATTCCCAACATGTTCAAAATCGCCGGCGAACTGACGCCGACGGTCTTCCACGTCTCGGCGCGCTCGATTGCGACCCACGCGCTGTCGATCTTCGGCGACCACAGCGACGTGATGTGCTGTCGCAGCACGGGCTGGGGCATGTTGGCCGGCGGCTCGATTCAGGAAGTCCACGACATGGCGCTTTTGGCCTACGCCTCGACGCTGGAGGCGCGGGTGCCGTTTTTGCACTTCTTCGACGGGTTCCGCAGCTCGCACGAAGTGAACAAGATCGAGCAACTCGGTGAGGACAAGGTCCGCGCGATGATCGATCCCGAGTTGGTTCGGGCCCATCGCGCCCGAGCGCTGAACCCGGACGCGCCGGTGCTGCGCGGCACGGCCCAAAACCCGGACGTCTTCTTCCAGGCCCGTGAGGCGTGCAACCCCTTCTACGACAAGGTGCCCGGCATCGTCCAGAAACAGATGGACAAGTTCGCCAAGTTGGTCGGGCGCGAGTATCACCTGTTCGACTACGTCGGCGCGGCGGACGCCGATCGGGTAATCGTGATCATGGCCTCGGCCTGCGGCGTGGTCGAGGAGGCCGTCGAGAAGATGGTCGCCGACGGCGAAAAAGTGGGCATGATCAAGGTTCGCCTCTACCGACCTTTCGACGGTAAGGCCTTCGGCGACGCCCTGCCCAAGTCGGTCAAGACGGTCGCCGCACTGGACCGGACCAAGGAGCCGGGCGCGCTGGGTGAGCCGCTCTATCAAGACGTCCTGACGGCATTGGTCGAGAACAACGGTTCTTCGACGCCCAACGTGATCGGCGGGCGCTACGGTCTTTCCTCGAAGGAGTTCACCCCGGCCATGGCCGCCGGGGTCTTCAACGAAATGAAGAAGGCCGAGCCCAAGCGGCACTTCACCGTCGGCATCCACGACGACGTGACCCATCTGAGCGTCGATTACGATCCGTCGTACTCGACCGAGGCCGACGACGTGGTGCGGGCCGTTTTCTTTGGATTGGGGAGCGACGGCACGGTGGGCGCCAACCGCAACTCGGTCAAGATCGTCGGCGAAAACACGCCGCTTTACGCCCAGGGCTACTTCGTCTACGACTCGAAGAAAGCCGGCTCGGTAACGGTTTCCCACCTGCGGTTCAGCCCACGGCCGATCAAGGGCTCCTATCTCGTGAGCAAAGCCAACTTCGTGGCCTGCCACCAGTCGGTGTTCATCGAGAAGCTCGACATGCTCTCGCTGGCCCACGACGGAGCGGCGTTCCTGTTGAACAGCACCTACGGGCCCGAGGAGGTCTGGGACAGCCTGCCGATCGAGACGCAAGAGCAGATCATCCGCAAGAAGCTGAAGCTCTACGTGGTCGACGCCTATGAAGTCGCCCGCAAGGCCCAGATGGGCGTGCGGATCAACACGGTGATGCAGACCTGCTTCTTCAAGCTCTCCGGCGTGCTGCCCGAGGACGAGGCGATCGCGCACATCAAGGAAGCGATCCAGACGACCTACGGCAAGAAGGGCGGCGGAACGGTCGTCGAGCGGAACTTCGCGGCCGTGGACGGCGCGATCGAGGCACTCCACGAAGTGAAGGTGCCCGGGAAGGTTACGTCGAAATTCCACCTGAACGCCGGCGCGCAGGGCAACCCGCCCGAGTTCGTCAAGAACGTGCTGGGCATGATGATCGCCTACCGGGGCGATGAACTGCCGGTGAGCGCCATGCCCGTCGACGGCACGTTTCCGACCGCGACCATGCAGTATGAGAAACGGAGCGTTGCGCTGGACATCCCGATTTGGGATCCGGACGTGTGCATCCAGTGCGGCATCTGCTCGCTGGTTTGTCCCCACGCGGCGATCCGCATGAAGGCCTTTGATCCGAAATACGCTGAGGGCGGCCCGGAGGACTTCGTCTGCGTCGACTGGAAGGGTAAAGAATATCCCGGCATGAAGACGCGAGTCCAGGTGGCGCCCGACGATTGCACTGGCTGCGGCGTGTGTATCCACTCGTGCCCGGCCAAGAACCGCGAGGTGGCCAAGCGCAAGGCGATCAACATGGAGCCGAAGCGCGATCACCTCGACGTGGAGCGAAAGAACTACGATTACTTCCTCAGCATTCCCGACATGGACCGCGCCAAGGTGAAGGCCGACACGCTCAAGGGCTCGCAGTTGCTCCGGCCGCTGTTCGAATACTCCGGCGCGTGTGCCGGCTGCGGCGAGACGCCCTACGTGAAGCTGATCACGCAGTTCTTCGGCGACCGGATGATCATCGGCAACGCGACGGGCTGCTCGTCGATCTACGGCGGCAACCTGCCGACGACACCCTACTGCGTCAACGCGGAAGGCAAGGGACCGACGTGGTCCAACTCGTTGTTCGAGGACGCCGGTGAGTTCGGTTTTGGGTTCCGCCTGGCCATCGATCAGCAGATCAAGTATGCCTCGGGCCTGCTGCGGCAGCTTTCGTCGAAAATCGGCGACGAGCTGGTCACCGGGCTTCTGGAGAACGAAGGACGAACCGAAGAGGAGATTGCCGAGCAGCGCCGGATGGTCGCCCAACTCAAGAAGAAACTGGCTGGCCTGGACGCCCCCGAAGCGAAGAATCTGATCGCCTCGGCCGATTTCTTGATCCGGCGGAGCGTCTGGTCGTTCGGCGGCGACGGCTGGGCGTATGACATCGGCTACGGGGGGCTGGACCACATGTTCGCCTCGGGCCGCGACGTGAATATCCTGGTCTTGGACACCGAGGTCTACTCGAACACGGGCGGCCAGGCGTCGAAGGCCACCCCGCGCGGCGCGGTGGCCAAGTTTGCCGCCGGCGGCAAGCCGTCCGGCAAGAAGGACTTGGGGCTCATGGCGATGGTCTACGGCAAGGTGTTCGTCGGCCAGATTGCCCTGGGCGCCAACGCGCCGCACGCGATTCGCACGATCCGCGCGGCCGAGGCCTATCGCGGAACGTCGCTGTTGATCGCCTATGCCCATTGCATCGGTCACGGTATCAACATGACCACGGCCTTGAGCTTGCAGAAAGAGGCGGTGGCCTGTGGCTACTGGCCGTTGTACCACTTCGACCCGTCCGATGAGGAACAACCGTTCCACTTGGACTGCAAGACGCCCAAGGGCAGCTACAAGGAGTTCATCGATCAGCAGGCCCGATTCGCCATCCTGGCCCGCTCGAAGCCCGAAGAAGCGCAGCGATTGGCAAACCTGGCCCAACAGGACATCGACCGCCGCTGGGAGTTTTACTCGCACCTGGCCGAGATGACTCACGGATCCGGCGGCAACGGTCAACCCGCCCGCGAAAAGGAGGAGGTGAAGGGATGAGTGTGGATCTGAGCACGAAGTACCTTGGGCTTTTGCTCAAAAACCCGTTGGTCGTCTCGGCCTGCCCGTTGACGCAGAAGCTCGACGTACTCAAGCAGATAGAAGAGGCGGGCGCGTCGGCGGCGGTGCTGCCCTCGCTCTTCGAGGAGCAAATCCAGCACGAGGAAGTCGAAATAGCCAAGGCCCGGGAGTTCGGCACCCATAGCTTTGCCGAGGCGCTGACCTACTTTCCGGAGCAGGACGACTATCGGGCAGGGCCCGAATCGTACCTCGAATTCATCGAAACCGCCAAGAAGTCCGTTTCGATGCCCGTGATCGCCAGCCTCAACGGGACCTCGGAGGGCGGCTGGGTCCGCTACGCCAAGTTGATGCAAGACGCCGGGGCCGACGCCCTGGAGCTGAACGTCTATTTTATTGCGGCCGATCTGGACATGACCGCCGAAGACGTTGAAAAGCAATACCTCGATCTGGTCAGGGCCGTCAAGCAGTCGGTCTCCATCCCGTTGGCCGTGAAGGTTGGGGCCTACTTCAGTTCGATGGGCAACATGGCCAAGCGGCTGGTCGCCGCGGGGGCCGACGGACTCGTGCTGTTCAACCGGTTTCTCCAGCCCGACATCGATCTGGACGACCTGGAGACTTTGCCGCAGTTGGACCTGAGCACCCGATCCGAGCTGCTCAAGCCGCTGCGCTGGATCGCGATTCTGCATGGCCGAATCAACGCCTCGCTGGCCCTGACCAGCGGCCTGCACGAGTCGACCGACCTGGCCAAGGCGCTGCTGGCCGGCGCCGACGTCGGCATGGTCGCCTCGGTGCTCTACACGCAAGGCATCGACCACCTCTCGGAGATACTTAGCGGTCTTCGCAGATGGATGGAAGAGAAGGAATACGACTCGGTCGAGCAGCTCAAAGGGAGCATGAGCCAGGAGAACTGTCCCGATCCGGCCGCCTTCGAACGGGGCAACTACATGAAGGCCCTCGTGTCCTTTACCGGCGAAGCAATCTAGGCCGGTCGAACCCCGCTTGAAAGGAAAGCCCCGGGACGTCTGCCTGTCCCTGGGCTTCTCTGCTTGGGAAGAGTGCTTTTCGGGCGATCATTCTCTGTGCTTAGGCAATTCTCCATTTTCCCCCTTATGCCTGACCCTTGCTGGTCTGCGCCGTTTACCTCATTGGACTGATCTTGACCCTGAGTAGGGCAAGCAGTAAATAGTGTTTTGTTCTCTTTTCGACGCTGCTCCCCGCCCTGCTCTTGTCCTGCCAGATCGTCCTCAGGCCATCTCAGGGCGGTTTGGTGTGGCCGGCAGCCCCCCCTCGCGGCGGGGAAACGAGCCGAGTCAAGAGAACAATCTTGTGTGGCATTGCCTTTCCATGGATGGTGCAAGGAAGCTTCTGGATGTCGGCCAACGCGACGGTGGTGTCAGGAGCACCGACAAGACGTCAAGGCAAGAGGCCAGTTGAGTCTCATTCCGCCGTACCGGGCACCGTGGCATCGCCCATGCCCACGCCAAGCGGCGTGGGGCCGCTTTCGTTGCGCCGCAATTTCTCCTGGACACTTGCCGGCAATGTGGTCAACGCGGCTTGCCAATGGGGTGCCATCGTGCTGTTGACCAAGCTGGGCAGCGTCGAAATGGTCGGGCGGTTCGCTCTGGGGCTGGCCATCGTCACGCCGATTGTCCTGTTCTCAAACCTTCAACTTCGGATGCTCTTGGCCACCGACGCTAAGGGTGAAGGAAAGTTCGGACATTATTTTGCCCTGCGACTGATCACGGTGACCTTGGCACTTGTCGCGATTGCCGCGGTGGCACTCATCGCCGGTTATCGCAGCAAGGTCCTTTGCGTCATTTTGCTCGTCGGCGTCTGTCGTACAGTGGACGCCATCAGCGACGTGTTCTTTGGCCTGTTTCAGCAGCATGAGCGGCTTGACTATGTCGGCATCTCCTTCATGGCCAAAGGACCACTCTCATTGTTGTTGCTCGGCGTGGGTGTTGCTTGTTCGGGCAGTCTGCTTGTGGGGCTTGTCGGCCTCGTCTTGGCCAGGGTGGTAACGCTGGTCGCGATTGATTCATGGAATGCCGCGAAGTTTGTCTCGCCGAACTCGTCAGGCCGGTTGCGTTTTGGGTTGAGCCGGAGTCCGCGTCTTGGCTCGCTATGGCCTTGCTGGGAAGGTCGCGTCGCGGCGTCGATCGCATGGCGTGGATTGCCCTTGGGTCTTACGATGTTGCTCATTTCACTCAAGGCGAGCATCCCACGTTTCTTTATCGAAAGGTATCTCGGTGAGGAATCGCTCGGCATCTTTGCCTCGCTGGCTTGCTTTGTCGTCGCCGGCACGACCATCGTGTCGGCGCTGGGTCAGGCAGCTGTACCAAAACTGGCCAAGTACTATGCGGAACACAATGAGCGTGCCTTTCGTCAATTACTGGCCAAGATGACCGGGATATTCGGAGCCATCGGGCTGTTGGGCGTTTTGGTTTCTGCGGTTGGCGGTCGCACGATCCTGTTGGTCTATGGGCCAGAATATGCCGAACACGCTAGTTTCTTAGTGGGCCTGATGGTGGCGGCCATGTTCGGATTCGTGGCCAGCTCGTTTGGATATGCCGCCACGGCGGCCCGGCGTATTCGAGGGCAACCCGTCGGCCTGACGGTTGTGGTTCTTATTTCCCTGTTGGCGTCCAGTCTGCTGATCGGACCCTATGGTCTTTGGGGCGCCGTGGCCACCATGATCGCAGCTTCGATCGCAATCATGATTGCCTATCGTTTACTTTTGCCTTTGCGAGGTTGCTGGGTATGAGCACGACTGAATATGCCATGAAGCTCATGGCTCGCTACGAGCCGCAAGTGCCGATTCCAGAATTGGTGGAACAACTCAATCGGTTCTACCACGCTCGGGAAGCACGCTACTATGACCGACAACATCCGGAGATCCATCAGCAGATCGGTCCGATGTGGAGCGAAATGATCACTGTGGGACTGGCCGGGAAGAGTAATCACAGTTTACGGGTGCTCGACTTTGGCTGCGGCACGGGGTTCGAAGCAGCCCAATTGCTCGCAAGCCCCTATTGTACTTCAGTCAGTCAGCTTGTTTGCTACGATTTGTCGCCGGAGATGTTGGAGGTCTGTCGTAATCGGCTCAATCGGTTCTCCTGCTTTATTGAGTACGTTTCGGAATTGGAGCAAGTGAGCGTTGCCCATGGAAGGTTCGATGTACTGCTGACCAATTCGCTGTTGCACCACCTGCCCGATCCACTGGGTACAATACGCAGTTTATCTCACTTACTGTCATCCGAAGCGGTGTGGCTCGCTGGGCATGAACCGTCTAGTCGGTTCTACCGAAATCCTTCCTGTTGCTCGGTCCTCGAGGCCTTTCGCCGTCATCAGCGGTTCAGGAAATACCTTTCGCCGAGGAAGTATCTGAGAAGAGCCATGCGCCTCCTGCGATTCAATCGAGATCCGGCTCGAGGGGCGGCAAAGTCTGCCGTGGAGAAAGATTTGGTCCGACGTCGACCATCACGTGGTGCCGTTGGAAGTCTGGTTGACTTCCATGTTGCCCGTTCGTCACAAGAGGCCGATGCAGGCCGTGGATTCGATTTCCGCGAGATTGAGGAGAACCTGCATGGCGGGTGGGATCTCGCGTGGCAGAAGTCCTATAGTTTCATGGGGCCGTTTTATGAAGAACATCTGCCGAAGAAATGGTTGGCTGCATGTCAAGAACTCAAGCTTGCGCATCCCAACGATGGGAGCAATTCTTGTGCCGTGTGGAAACGCCGCTTGGCAGCGTAGGAACTAGGGAGACGTGTCATCTCACAGGACATTCGACGATTGTGAAAGGGACAATCTGATGGCTGGAAGAAGACCTCTTCGTGTACTGCATGTAGTGGGCCGTATGAATCGCGGTGGAATCGAGACTTGGTTGATGCACATCCTGCGCAGTATCGACCGCCGACGCTTTCAGATGGACTTCCTCACGCACACGGCAGAACGAGCCGAGTACGATGAGGAAATTGAATCGCTCGGTTGCAGACTGTTGCCATGTGCGCGGCCGGGCCGGCTGATCCAGTACGCCCAAAACCTGAAACGGATTCTGCGCGAGAACGGACCCTACGACGTGATTCACAGCCATCCGCATCACTTCAGCGGTTGGGTGCTTCGCGTAGCTCGAGAGGCAGGCATACCGATGCGCGTTGCCCATAGCCATAACGACACTTCGCAGAAGGACCAACGGGCGTCGCTCATACGACGCGGATATCTCGCGCTGGCGGGACATTGGGTTTCGCGTCATGCTACACACGGGCTGGCGGCCAGTGCGAAGGCGGCGCGTTCGTTATTCGGGGACCACTGGCAGCGCGATCCGCGATGGCGGATTCTCTACTGTGCTATCGACTGTGGAAGCTTTCAGACTCAGGTTGACCGGCGTGCGGTCCGGGCGGAACTGGGTATTCCAGAGGACGCTCTTGTGGTGGGCCACGTAGGGCGATTCGCGGAGCAGAAGAACCATCGGTTCCTGCTGGAGATCGCCGACGAGGTATCGCGGCGCATTGGGAACATGAAGCTATTGCTCGTCGGGGAGGGTCCTTTGCGGCCCGCGGTCGAAGAGGAGGCCGCCCGGCTGGGTCTGACGGACCGAGTGATTTATGCGGGCAACCGTCCCGACGTAGCGAAGCTGATGAGGACGGCCATGGACATCTTTGTTCTTCCGTCGTTCTTCGAGGGCCTGCCGCTGGTCGGCATCGAGGCACAAGCCGCCGGGCTTCCAATAGTCCTCTCCGACGTGGTGACCGAGGAGCTCGACGTGGTCACGCCGAACATTCGAAGGCTCGGTCTGCGACAGCCGGCCTCGGCGTGGGCCGAAAAAATCGCCGATTTCGCGACCAACGAGCCGAAAGTTGCGCAAGCGGAGGCGTTGGCCATGATCAAGAAGAGTCCTTTCAACATTGCAACGAGCGTAAGCATGCTGGAAACGTTCTACGATCAAGCGGCTCAGGCCCGCATGGCGGTGTGAGCAAGCGGCATCGAGAGAGGTAAGCGGAGACGGGCGAAGAACAAGGCGAGCAGCATCAAGTGGAAGCAGGGTATCTAAGAATGAAGAACCGCGTCGCACTTGCTTCTGGTGGGAAGTTTCGCAGCAGCGTGCTCCCACCGCGTGAACCGCTCGAGCTGTGCAGCCAGGGTCCGGAGATACAGATCCTCGGTATACCCGTATTTGAGATACCGTTCTGGCTGGTCATCTTTTATTGGTCCTTCTGGCCGGCAACGTGGACGCCTTCGATGACCTATCGCGAGTGGCCCCTAGACAGCAAGGACGTCGTTTTGGCAATCGTGGCCGTTTGGTACTTCGCTCAATGGTTGCTCGCTGGACGCAAGAGGTCCAAGGCCCCTGATGGGACGTATCATTACCTGCCGACTATCGCGCTGGCGCTGATCGGTTATGCAGCCCTATCGATGAGCTGGTCTGAAGTGGGACAGGAACATCACCTGGGCATCGTGTGGACTCTTGTTCTTACCGCTTCGAGTTGGGCACTGGCCTATTGCCTGATTGCCAGGATTCCCAACGCTTCTCTCGAAGCTTTTCTCTTTCGCGTCACTCTGTTTCTGGCAATCGTTTCGGTGGTTTACGGCCTGGAATCCCTGATCGGTCTTGGTGTACGTTCGGAACCGAGGATTTCCACTTTTGGAATTCCCAGGCTACACGGTCCTTTGTTCGGGGCTTCCGTTGGACATTTTGTATTGCTTCCCGCGTTCGGCTTGGCAGCAGCGGGGGTCGTGGCCGCTGAATCCAGACGTGATCTTTCCCGCCGGTGGTTCGCCTCAATAACCCTGCTCATTGCCGTCTTCCTTCTCGGGTCACGAGGCGCCCTGGTGTGTTTTGCGTGTTTCGCTCTGTTGACAGCCCTATTGCAGCGAGGGGTCGTCAAGGTTCAAGCCACCGTGCTGGTCATTTCACTCTCTCTCATCTCTGCTGCCTTGTTGATTGGTGCCGAAGCAAAACTGGACCGATTGCAGAACTTCGAGGACGTCGGTCGAGCAATGACTCACCGTACGGCATGGACCATCTTCCGATGCAGTTCCTGGAACCAAAGGCTTCGAGGTGCCGGGTATGGGGCTTTCTGGCCTTGGTACACCCGTGATGGTTGGCACGGCAATGACACACCGGACTACTACATGCAGCACTTGGTTGAATCTGCTTATGGACCTACCCTGTACCATCCACACTCGGTCTTTCTTCTGGTCGGAATCGAGCTGGGACTAGCGGGGATCCTTGTGCTCATCCGATTCTGGCATGTTTTGGGTAAACTGATCTTTCGATATGGCAATGATCCCAGGCTAGGCATGCTTTGCTGCGGACTGTTCGCGTCGGCGCTTGCTATCTTCTTCGATACCTTTTTCTTCAAAGGCCAAAGACTCAGTTGCGTGTGGTGCATCTACTTCCTCGGCGCATTACGGCTTGTCGCGGCACGCGACCAGGCCAACCACGAGAATCATGAGGCACGCGCAGGAGGGACACGCGTTGCCCCGTCGAGGCGTCCGCTCGGGAGGCCTCCGGTTCTCGACCGACACGAAGGGATCCGTTGCCCAAAAACTGCCATACCGACAAGGACTTCTCTCTTGACGGCAGGCAGCACCATCCAAGCAAATAAGGAAACACATCGATGCGACTATCGGTAGTACAATCTTCTCGATTCGCGCGAACACCGGACGGCCGAATATGGACGGGAACCATAAAGCCCTACGATTTCTGGGAACGCTATCTGACAGTCTTTGACGCGGTTCGAGTCGTGGCGCGGGTGCGGGACGTCGAGGCGGTACCCGAGGATTGGAAGCGCTCCGATGGCCCGGCGGTTGAATTCCACTGCGTCCCCAGCTTCATCGGCCCATGGCAATACGCACGGCGGTGGCGCTCCGTAAGGCGTGCCGTGCGGAGGGCGTTCTGCCCGACCGATGCATTCATTTTTCGTGGGGCTAGCGTTTTTTCGGGGCTGATCCATCCTTGGCTTCAGAAGACAGAGCATCCCTATGCGATGGAGGTGATTGGCGATCCTTACGACGTATTCGCTCCGGGTGTGGTGCGCCATCCGCTGCGTCTGTACTTTCGGTGGAAATTCACGCGTCAACTCAAAACCCTCTGTGGCCAAGCTTGTGCTTGCGCCTACGTGACGGAGAGAAAGCTTCAATCCAGGTACCCTTCAGCCCCATCGGCGCTGACCACTCATTACTCGTGTATCGAGTTGCCGAACGGGACCATAGCCGTTTCGCCTCGGGCCGTTCGAAACGAAGCGGAGCCGGTGACGCTGATCTTCATCGGCACGCTCAGCCAGATGTATAAGGCTCCGGACGTGCTTATCGATGCGGTGGCCGAGTGTGTTCGCCGGGAGATGGATCTGCGGCTTGTCATCGTTGGCGACGGGCGGTTTCGGTCGACGCTTGCCGCCAGGGCCAGTGCCGTGTTCCTGGGCAAACGGCTGCGGTTTCTCGGAGCATTGCCGGCCGGAAAGGCCGTGATGGACGAACTGGATCGGGCGGATCTGTTCGTGCTGCCATCGCGCACCGAAGGTTTACCCCGCGCAATGATCGAAGCGATGGCCCGAGGGCTGCCTTGCATCGGCTCGACCGCCGGCGGTATTCCCGAACTGCTGCCGGCCGAAGACCTGGTGCCGTCGGGCGACGTCGAGGCGCTGGCGAGCACGATTGGAGAGGTGGTCGCAAGCCGGGACAGGAGACGCCGCATGGCGGTGCGCAATCTGGCAAAGGCGAAGCAATATCGGAGCGACGTGCTTCGAGCTCGCCGTGTTGATTTCTACCATTACGTGCGACACAGGACGGAGCGGTGGATCGAGGAAGGTATCTGTAGTTCGTCGGCTACCCGGACCGGAAGAAGGGCGGCGTAGCCTGTTTGTAGCAGGCGACCGGGATGCTGACACTTGCATTGCCACAAAAGCAAACACAACGATTGTGATCGCGACCATTCAGCCGAGAACGCTTGAACCATCGTTGCAGCTGTCCGGCGGAAACCTGAAAGAATGATCCGTCTGAGAGCCCTGTGGCAACCGGGTGTTGCAAACACACATGAAGATTCTCCACATTATGACCGTTCCGCAGTCGCTCACCTTCCTCGCTGGCCAGGTGAGGTACATGAAGTCACGCGGTATGGAAATCCGTGTGCTCTCCTCGCCGGGCAGTGCCCTTCAGAAGTTCAGTGCCGTGGAGGGCGCTCCCGTCGATGAGGTCAAAATGGAGCGTCGGATCTCACCGCTGCGTGACCTCGTTTCGCTCGTCGCGATTTGGTGGAAGTTGCGGCGGATCCGTCCCCACGTCGTGCATGCGCACACGCCAAAAGGTGGGTTGCTTGGAATGATCGGCGCATGGCTAAGCCGTGTGCCAGTTCGCGTTTATCACATGCGAGGAATGCCGATGACGTCGAAGTCGGGCGTGAAGCGCGCGGTGCTCAGATGGGCCGAGAAGATCTCGTGCGGTCTGAGTCATCAAGTACTCTGCATCAGCCATTCCCTTCGAGACGTCGCCGTGTCGGAAGGAATCTGTTCGCCAGAGAAGATCAAGGTGCTCGGCTGCGGAAGCGGACAAGGTGTGGATGGGCGGGACCGATTCAATCCCCGACGTATCAACCGACTCGCCGGTTCTCGGCTGCGCCGAGAATATGACATCCCGGCAGACGCACCAGTTGTCGCGTTCATCGGACGTATCGTGCGCGACAAGGGAATGCTGGAGTTGGTCGCGGCCTGGAACCGATTGCGAGAGCGTTTTCCGTCGCTCCACCTGCTGATTGCCGGTCGGTTCGAGCCTCAGGATCGGGTTGCACCAGAAGTCGAGCGAGTATTGCGGGAAGATGATCGGATTCATCTCGCGGGATACGTGGAGGACACGCCGTCGTTCTATTCGGCCATGGACGTTCTGGTCTTTCCAACGTATCGGGAAGGATTCCCCAATGTCCTTCTGGAGGCTGCCGCGATGGAAGTGCCCGTGGTGGCCACGTGGATTCCCGGCTGCGTCGACGCGGTCGAAGACGGCGTCACCGGAACGCTCGTGCCGGTACGTGACGCCGAAGCCCTGGCCGAGGCGGTCGCACGATACTTGAAGGATCCCGAATTGCGTCGTCGTCACGGTCGGGCGGGACGCCGGCGCGTGCTGCGCGACTTCCGGCCCAAAGTGATTTGGGAAGCGATGTATCAGGAGTACGTACGACTGCGCGAGGCAAAAGGATTGCCCGTCCCGGAACCGCGTGGCGCGCCGCCGGTCGAAAAAATGGCCGCCTAAGAGAAGGCGATTGGAAAGTGCTCTGTAGAAAACCTTTGAAAAGGGTGGCTGGGGCATAGCGCAGCGGTGCCCCGGATGGCCAAAAACTGGGGCTTCGCTTCGCTCAGCCGCCAGCCACCCCCTGTGCAAAACGGGGTTTTCTACAGAGCAATTGGAGAGGCTTGCGGTCGCTCCAGCCGGCGGCGCGCCACGGTTCGCGGCGAGAATGACTGTCTTTCGTGTTTGCGGTTTCCTTGGGCTCAGTCGCTGAAGAATCGCTGGCTATAGAGAACTCGGACAATGTGAAACTGGGATTGACAGCAGGACTAGGTAAACCTTACGCTATGCTGTTTCCTCGTCTCCGATGGGCCAGACCGACGGGCGGGAAGCCGGGGCTCTCGGCCTACCGAGGCCGGTTATTATCCATGCAGACCTCATCGCACATTCCACAATGCGGGCCTACCGATCGGAGAAAGTAGATGGCATCCGGCATCCTTGCAATCGACTACTACCTGCCAGAACGAATCGAGACGAACGACGATTTAGCCCGTGAGAATCCTTCCTGGCAGATGGATCGATTCGAGGCGAAATGTGGGATCTCGGCAAGGCACATTGCCGCGGCCAACGAGACGGCCAGCGACTTGGGATACCATGCCGCCCAGAAGTTGCTCGACCGGCGGCTCGCCCGGCCCGAGGAAATCGATTTTCTGCTTTACTGCACGCAAAGTCCCGACTACTTCCTGCCTCCGTCTGCTTGCATTCTCCAAGAGCGGCTGGGGTTGGGAAAAAACACGGGCGCGTTGGATTTCAACCTGGGTTGTTCCGGCTACGTTTATGGGCTGTACATGGCCAAGCAGTTCATCGAGGCGGGCGCCGCCAGAAACGTGCTTCTGATCACGGCGGACACGTACACGAAGTACATTCATCCCCAAGACCGATCGGTGCGGCCCATTTTCGGCGACGGCGCCGCCGCCACGCTGATCGGCGCGGTCGAAGACGAGAGGGGAGTGATCGGCGAGTTTGTGCTGGGAACCGATGGAGCAGGCGCCGACAGGCTGATCGTGCCGAGCGGAGGCATGCGGATGCCGCGCTCATCCAAAACTGCCCAAGAATCGACCGACGTCACCGGCTGCGTTCGATCGAAAGACAACCTGTTCATGGACGGGATGGCGCTGATGAGTTTTACGATGGACACCGTTCCCAGAACGATCGATGTTCTGCTCGAGAAAACGGGGCTTTCCAAGGGAAACATTGATTGGTTTGTTTATCACCAGGCGAATCGATTCATGATGAAACATCTGGCCGGCGCGAGCAAGATTCCGTGGCAGCGAATGGTCTTCTGCATGTCGGACATTGGAAACACGGTGTCGGCCTCGATCCCCATTGCCATGGCAAGATTCATCGACCAGGGCAAGATCGTCCCCGCCCAGAAACTGGCGCTGGTCGGTTTTGGCGTCGGCTACTCGTGGGGAGCGTGCGTCGTTCAATGGTAATCAAGAGACAACGATTTCTTGCTGTTGCATGCTTATCACCATGACGATTTGGCAAAAGCGGACAAAACGTGCTATGGATGTGCTCGTGGCGGCGCTGGGGCTTCTGCTTCTCAGCCCGCTGCTGCTCGTCGTAGCGCTGGCGATCCTCG
>Ga0315543_1002420_pt1 | contig 18173 bp, 10 predicted proteins | sample SalMarSW160210MG_2_FD_203098 | JGI IMG/M metagenome (GOLD analysis project Ga0315543, IMG submission 203098) | Salt marsh sediment microbial communities from the Plum Island Ecosystem LTER, Massachusetts, United States - Salt Marsh Sediment SW1601-210 ...
AATAATCGTATTCATGCCAACCTCCTTGTCTTATCTTTATTTCCAATAAAGACATCGGAAGGTTGGTATGTTTGTATTGATAAATCATTAAAACCAGCCGCCTAAAAAGTGCGAAAGTTGACTTTAAGGACTCTTTACTTTTCAATCGTTACGATGACAACGCTTGGCTTTGGGGATATGTATGCTAAGAGCCAGAGCTTCTTCGGACATCTGCTCCTTATGGTCCAGGTGCTTTTGGGGTATGTTCTACTTGCCGCTCTTGTAACGCGTTTCGCAGTACTATTTACAGGTGGCGGGCCTGCTGGGCATTTCCCCGCTGAAGAAAAATCGGAGGAACAAGGAACCGAAACCGATCAGACCGACCATAACGAGCAGCTATAAAAGGAGAAAAAAAACAAGACATGAAGACGATAAAGGAATTCTGGCAGCACGAGAACGGTAAAATCTATGCAGTCGAGAGCACGACGTTCGGAAAAATAATCGGCGGCGATGGACAGTCCATGATGAAATATTATATAGACATATTAAAAGATGCCGCGAAGTATAATCTCGCTGTGAATTTTCATGGCTCAACTTTTCCAAGGGGATGGTATAGAACCTATCCTAATTTAGTGAGTATGGAGGCAATTAAAGGAGAAGAATATGTAACTTTTGGACAGATCTTTGCAGATCAACAACCTTCTCATTGCACGGTCATTCCGTTTACAAGAAACCTTTTTGATCCGATGGATTTAACTCCAGTGAACTTTTCCGGCACACCGCACGTAACACGCAGAACTACCGGCGGTTTTGAAATAGCTTTATCTGTTATTTTTACTTCAGGTATACAGCATATTGCCGAAACACCAACCGGGATGGCATCTCAAAAAGATTTTGTTAAGGAATATATGAGCTTTTTACCCGAAAGTTGGGATGATGTGAAATTTATCGATGGTTTCCCCGGGAAATTTGTTGTATTGGCAAGAAAAAAAGGGGAAAGATGGTACATAGCAGGTATTAATGGAGAAAATTCTGAACGCACTGTAACGCTGAATGTTCCTTTCATTAGTAATAAATCCAAAGGCATTCTCATCACCGATGTGGTTGGTGCAAAAGACTTTTCAGAAAGTGATGTGGATTTTTTGGTATCAATCAAAATTACGATGTATCCTTATGGAGGATTTGTCATTAAAACCATTTTAGAAGGAGATAAAAATGATGTAAATAAATAGATTACTTCAGTTAACAAAATCACAAGGTGATAATATGAGAAAAGAATTAGTGTTTATTGTGAGCCTTTTTTTTGTGATAAACTCTTTTGGGCAAACACTGCCCTTTCAGAATCCTAATTTAAGTTCGGAAGAGAGAGCTAAAGATTTAATATCCCGTTTGACATTAAATGAAAAAGCAGCCTTGATGTGCGATGTATCGGATGCCATTCCTCGTCTGGGTATAAAAAAATTCAACTGGTGGAGCGAAGCATTGCATGGCCTTGCAAATAACGATAATGTTACTGTTTTCCCTGAGCCGATAGGCATGGCTGCCTCATTCGACGATGAGTTGGTTTATCGTATTTTCAACGCTGTTTCAGATGAAACCCGCGCCAAGTATAATGAGGCGATAAATAATGGCTTAGAAAATCGGCGTTTTTTAAGCCTTTCGGTATGGACCCCCAATGTAAACATTTTCCGCGACCCACGCTGGGGACGCGGTCAGGAAACTTATGGCGAAGATCCTTATTTGATGTCACGGATGGGAATATCAGTAGTAAAAGGGCTGCAAGGTCCTTCTGATTCAAGGTATAAAAAGCTTTTAGCTTGTGCCAAGCACTATGCCGTTCACTCAGGCCCGGAATGGAGCCGCCATACCATCAACCTCAACAATATCGACCCTCGAGATTTATGGGAAACCTATCTTCCTGCATTTAAAGCATTGGTTCAGCAAGCCGATGTCCGCCAGGTGATGTGTGCCTATCAGCGATTAGACGATGAACCTTGCTGCGGTAACACAAGGCTGCTACAACGAATCCTTCGTGATGAATGGAGCTACAAATACCTTGTTGTTGCTGACTGCGGCGCAATTTCCGATTTTTATCATAGCCATAAAGTGTCCTCCGATGCTGTGCATGCTGCGGCCAAAGGTGTTCTGGCAGGAACCGATGTTGAATGCCAATGGAATAACCATAATTATAAAAAATTGCCTGAAGCCGTTGAAAAGGGATTGATAACTGAAGATGAGATTGACATACGTCTGAGGCGTGTACTGATTGGACGTTTCGACTTGGGTGAAATGGATGACGATGCGCTCGTTCCATGGTCAAAAATCCCCATGTCGGTTGTGAACAATGAAGAGCATAGAAAACTTGCTTTGGATATGGCTCGTGAATCAATGACACTTCTTCAGAATAAAAACAATATCCTTCCCTTAAAGAAATCAATTAAAAAGATTGCTGTCGTTGGTCCTAACGCTGATGATGAACCTATGTTATGGGGCAATTATAATGGAAAACCGATCCTGACAATCACAATTCTCGACGGTATTACTTCAAAGCTTTCGGCTGATAAGATTCTTTATGACAAGGGATGCGATCTGGTTGAGGATAAAGTGACAGAAAGCTATTTTTCGAAATGTAAGATTGATGGCAAGAAAGGTTTTAAAGCCACCTACTGGAACAATAAAGACCATCAGGGTGATATTGTTGCAACTCAACAGATTGTAAACCCGATAAAATTAACCACTGCCGGGCAACATGAATTTGCGCCCGGGGTTCGGCTCGAAGGCTTTTCAGCTAAATATGAAACTGAATTCATGCCATCTGAAAATGAAGAAATCGTATTCAAATGTGGAGCTACAGGACACTTTGAATTGTTAGTAAATGGTGAATCTCTTACAAGATATCAAAATTGGCGGACACTTCCGTCAAGAATTCCATTAAAGGTTGAAAGCGGTAAGAAATATAAAATAGAGATCCGCTATGCCCAGTTGTACAATTGGCAGGCAAACATTGAATTTAATTTTGGCAAAGAAGTAGATGTAGATTATACTGAACTTTTAAAGAAACTTCAGGGAGTTGATGTTGTAGTATTTGCCGGCGGTCTTTCGACACTGCTTGAAGGCGAGGAGATGCCTGTATCATACCCGGGTTTCAAAGGCGGCGACCGCACTGATATTGAACTTCCTTCCGTACAGCGTAAGTGCTTAAAAGCATTGAAACAAGCCGGGAAGAAGATTGTTTTCGTAAATTGTTCCGGCTCAGCTATTGGTTTAGTTCCTGAAATCGAAAGCTGCGATGCCATTCTTCAGGCTTGGTATGCAGGGGAATCGGGCGGTCAGGCCATTGCCGACGTGCTCTTTGGCGATTATAATCCATCGGGTAAATTGCCGATTACTTTTTACAAGAACATGCAACAATTGCCCGATTTTGAAGATTATTCAATGAAAGGCCGTACTTACCGTTTCATGTCCGATCCTCTTTTCCCGTTTGGTTTTGGGTTGAGTTATACAACCTTCTCTATTGGTAATGCCCAAATCAGCAAAACTGAGATCAAAAACGACGAAAGCGTTGAACTTACTATATCTGTATCAAATACCGGCAAACGCGACGGAACAGAAATTGTTCAAGTTTATGTACGCAAGGAAAACGACACCGATGGCCCACTTAAAACCTTAAAGGGCTTTCAGCGAGTTGACGTTGCCGACGGTAAAACCCGTCAGGTAATCATCAACCTGCCCCATACTGCATTTGAGTTTTTCGATAGGGCCAGCGGTAAAATGGCTGTAACTGCCGGAGAGTATGAATTGTTGTACGGGACAAGCTCAGATAGTAAATATCTGAAAACAATTAATCTTACAATTCAATAACGAATGAAAAATATGTAACTGTGAATAATGCCTGAAAAATGATAAGAAAGGTTTAATCAAACAATTTACTCGAATATGTTATTCTTTTTTAAAGGAAGAATTAAAAGATGAAAAGAACAACGGTATTTTTAAGTTTCCTAATATTGTTACCCGGACAAATACTTGGGCAGCAGTATGGAAAAACAGAAAACGGAATTAGAACAAACCTGGAATCGATGGTTGTGGAGATTGAGTTTTATTCACCCACTATTGTAAGAGTAATAAAAACTCCTACGGTTCGCAACAGAGAAAAATTAAGTCTTTCAGTGATTAAAACTCCGGGGAAAACCGATCTGACCATTACCGATTCAAATAATATTGTTACGCTCGGCAGTAAATATTTAAATGTGTCGTTGAATCTGCAAACCGGCAAGATTACTTATTCCGATTCGAAAGGTAATATATTATTAAACGAAAAAGATAATGGAGCTCAATTCACTCCAACAATGGACGCAACAGAGGAAAGTTTTTTGGTGCGCCAAGCTTTTCTGCTTGACAAAAAAGAAGCCATATATGGTTTGGGACAACAGCAAAAAGGTAAAATGATACAACGTCACCAAAAGTTATATATGTTGCAAAATAATACGGAAGACTTTGTTCCTTTTTTTCAGTCGATTAAAGGTTACGGAGTATTTTGGGATAATTATTCGCCAACCACTTTTGCTGATAATGACGAAGAAACATCTTTCAATTCGGAAGTGGGTGATTGTATCGATTACTATTTTATGTATGGCGGCACTGCCGATGGTGTAATTGCGCAAATGCGTAATCTTACCGGGCAAGTGCCTATGTTTCCTCTGTGGACATACGGTTATTGGCAAAGCAAAGAGCGTTACAAAAGTCAGAATGAAACTGTTGACGTGGTAAAGAAATATCGTGAGTTAGGCGTTCCATTGGATGGTATTATTCAGGACTGGCAATATTGGGGCGACAACTTTCACTGGAATGCAATGGAGTTTCTTAATCCTCAATTTCCCGACCCGAGAAAAATGATCGACGACATACATTCCTTGAATGCGCATATCATCATTTCAGTATGGGCATCGTTTGGACCCAAAACAAATCAATATGAAATTTTAAATGAAAAAGGCATGCTGCTGAACTTTAAAACATGGCCATTGTGCAGTAAAGATGTCTGGCCTCCTGATCCCAAATATCCATCCGGAGTAAAAGTATATGATGCATTTAATCCTGAAGCTCGCGATATCTATTGGGATTACCTTAACAAAGGTATATTTTCACTCGGCATGGACGGGTGGTGGCTTGATTCAACAGAACCGGATCATCATGAATCGAAACCTTCCGATTTCGATGACAAAACTTATTTAGGATCATATCGAAAAGTTTGTAATGCCTTTCCTTTGATGACTGTAGGAGGTGTTTACGACCATCAACGTTCGGCAATATCTGACAAACGTGTATTTATACTTACCCGTTCGGCATTTGCAGGGCAACAACGCTATGGAGCAAATACATGGTCAGGTGATGTTGTTGCATCTTGGGATGCATTACGAAATCAAATTTCTGCTGGGCTTAATTTTTCACTTTGCGGAATACCATATTGGAACTCCGATATAGGCGGTTTCTTCCTTTGGAATTTTCCTAAAAAGCTTGATGATGTAAATTATCGAGAACTATATGTACGCTGGATTCAATTTGGCGGTTTTTGCCCGATGATGCGTTCACATGGCACAGATGCTCCTCGTGAAATTTACCAGTTTGGAAAGAAAGGTGAAAAGATTTATGACGCAATTGAAAAATCAATAAATTTGCGTTACTCATTACTACCTTACATCTATTCAGCATCGTGGGATATAACGGCCAATCAATCTACCATGATGCGTGCGTTGATGATGGATTTTGTAAAAGATAAACAGGTGTTGGATATCAACAACCAGTATATGTTCGGCAAATCGCTGCTGGTTTGCCCGGTGACCAAGCCGATGTATTCAAAAATTAGTATACATGGTAAGGATACCACCTGTGTTGAAGATTTCAGCACGATAAAAAATGAAGAAGTTTATTTGCCCAAAGGAACTGATTGGTATGATTTCTGGACAGGTGAAAAATATACCGGTGGACGAACTCTAAATAAAGAAACACCGATTGACATCATTCCATTGTATGTGAAAACAGGTTCCACGCTTCCTATTGGACCTAAAGTGCAATATGCCACGGAGAAAAAATGGGAAAATCTTGAAATACGGGTTTATCCCGGTGCCGATGGTGAGTTTACATTATACGAAGACGAAAATGACAATTATGATTATGAGAAAGGAATTTATTCTACTATAACTTTTACATGGGATGATGTGAAAAAAGTATTGACCATCAACGACCGAAAAGGTTCTTTCCCCGGAATGCTCAATGAGCGGAAATTCAGTATTGTAAGGATTTCTAAAAACAAGGGTGTCGGGATGGATACCGTTGAAAAGTATGATAAAGTAATAACTTATAATGGGAAGAAAATTGTGGTTAAACTATAGCGTAGTTGTGGCGCTTTTTTGATAGCATGACGATTTGAAACGGAAAGCCAATTTTCAGCTTTACGAAAGGAGTCAAGTTATGTAAATGCTCAGAATTTCTCTGCTGTACAAAACGCCTATCAATATAAGTGCTTGATGGGTTATTTTGTATATCGTGAATAAAAAGACATTAAAAAAATCATATGAGAAAAACACTATTTAAACTATTTGTATGTATAACTGCATTGCTAATCTTTTTTACAGTGCAAACATCATGCAAATCAGACAGACAAAGCTCTTTAGCTAATTCAAAAAGAGATATGGTACTGTGGTATAAGCAGCCAGGGGTGCAGTGGCTTGAAGGGCTGCCCATCGGGAACGGTTATATGGGCGCTATGGTCTTTGGCAGAATTCAGAATGAAAGAATTGCACTCAATGAATCAACATTATGGTCAGGCCGCCCCAACGATTATGCGAATCCTGATGGTTATAAGTATTTCCCTTTGATCCGTGATCTGGTTTTTGCAGGGAAATATAAGGAAGCCGAGAAGATGGCAAATGAACATTTCTTCGGCATTCCCATTAACCAACAGGCTTTTCAACCACTCGGAGATCTGTTACTTGATTTTAAAAATAGCGAAAATGTGACGGATTATTACCGGGAACTTGATATGGAGATCGGAATTGCAAAAATAATTTACAGTGATGGTGAGGCTGAATTTACAAGGGAGATTTTCATGTCATATCCCGATCGTATTATGGTAATTCACCTTACATGCAATAAACCCCGCAGGATTTCACTTGAAGCTAAATTTAAAAGTCCATATCTGGATAATGTTGTTACAGAACCGGGCAAGCTTGTAATGAATGGAACCTGGAAAGGCCCACTACCACCTGATGCGAATAATGTATTGATAGCCAAGGTAGAAGGAACCGGATTAAAATTTCAGACTATACTACTGGCGCTTCCGGTAAAGGGACAGCAAAGTGTCAGCGACACCAGTCTGATAATAGATAATGCCACTTCTGTCACATTAATATTAACTGCTGCTACAAGCTTTAAGAACTATACGGATATTATTGGAGATCCCGGATTAGTCTGTGAGAAAATCTTCAGCAACCTGGCAAGTAAGGATTACAATGTATTGCGCAAAAATCATGAAAATGATTTTCATCCTTTAATGGATAGTGTTCATCTTACAATCGGTGATTCATTGATGAATGAAAAACCTACTGATGAACGACTCAGACTTGTTAGAGAGGGAGGTACAGATATTGATCTGGCTTCAAAATTGTTTCAGTTTGGCCGTTATATGCTGGTATCCAGCAGCAGGGAAGGAGGTCAGCCTGCAAACCTGCAAGCAATATGGAATGAGATGCAGTCGCCTCCATGGGGCAGCAAATATACCGCCAATATCAATGTTGAGATGAACTATTGGCCAGCTGAAGTTTGCAACCTGAGTGAATGTCATCTTCCATTATTCGAAGCGATTAAGGATCTTACGGTAAGTGGTGCAAAAACGGCTAAAGTACAATATAACTGTCGTGGATGGGTGTGTCATCATAATTTCGACCTTTGGAGGGGATCAGCGCCGGTGGATGCTGCGCGTTACGGTATGTGGCCTATTGGCGGAAGCTGGCTATGCCAGCATATCTGGGAGCATTATCTTTATACTGGCGACTTAGAATTCCTTAAAGAGCACTATCCGGTCATGAAAGGCTCTGCTCAGTTTTTAATGGATCTGATGGTTGAGCATCCGAAGTATAAATGGTTAGTAATTCCATTCTCCATGTCACCTGAGCAGGGTTTCTTTATCGGTCCCGAGAAAGAAGAATGTTTCTTATCCCCTTCAACTACTATGGATATCGGAATCATAAGAGAACTTTTCCCACATTGTATTGAAGCAGGGAAGATTCTTCATGTTGATAAGAAATTCGGAGATGAACTTGAAGAGGCTCTGAAAAAAATACCACCATATCAGATAGGGAAAAATGGCTGGCTTCAGGTTTGGTTGGAGGACTGGGGGAGAGGAAAAGAAGTACATAACATGTCAGCAAACTTCGCGTTTTACCCTGGTAGTTCAATAACATTACGTGGCGAACCACAGCTGGCTGATGCCATCCGGAAATGGCTTGAACCAAGGCGTGGAAGAGGGGGCTGGTCTTTTGCATGGGATATATGTAATTGGGCACGTCTTGAGGACAAGGCCAAAACCGATACGATGATCAGTAGATTTGTAGGCGGCAGATTGGCTCCTAATCTGCATAATACAGGTAATAACCAATCGGATGCAAACTTCGGATTCACGGCTGCAGTGGCTGAATGCCTGCTTCAAAGTCATGCAGGTGAGATAAACTTATTACCCGCTTTGCCCAAAAGCTGGACCAATGGGTCTGTCACAGGATTAAAAGCCAGAGGTGGATTTGTGGTCAATATGAACTGGGAAAACGGGAAGTTAACAGCGTGTGATATTAAATCAATTCTGGGGAAATCTTGCGTCGTACGATATGGTGAAAAGATTAAAACTTATAATATACAAGCAGGTAACTCAATTAGAATTACCAGCGAACTTTAAATAACTGAAGTTACACAAATTCAAAATTATAAGCGTGGCCAGAAATAAGGGCACAGGAATGGAAGTCGTTGAAAAGTTCAATGAAGAGGTAACCTTTAAGGGGAAGAAAGTTGTAGTTAAGCTGTAATGGGAAAGTTATAAATTTGGATTGAGGTTAAAAATGATGTCTTTAGAATTAGAAACAAAAAAACGAACGATGAAAAGAAATTTAAGAATTTTTGAAGTAATCTTTTTTGTAGCGATAATAATGCCTTTTGACGGCAATGCCCAAAATCCGATTATCCAAAATATTTATACAGCCGATCCAGCTCCGCTTGTATTTAAAGATAGATTATATCTTTATACCGGCCATGATGAAGATAATGCACCTGATGATCGGTTTGTGATGAGAAATTATCATTGCTTTTCTACCACTGACATGGTGAACTGGACTCACCATGGAAATGTTCTCCATGCCGACAGCGTATTTAAATGGTCGGGTGGCGATGCCAATGCAGCTCAATGTATTTACCGTAATGGCAAATTTTACTATTATATAAGCGTACATGATAAGACACATCCCGGAGTTGCTCTGGGAGTTGCAGTCTCCGATAGCCCTCTCGGCCCCTTCAAAGATGCTATCGGCCATGCCCTTGTAACAAATGATATGACAACCTATGCGCGTCATAGTTGGGATGACCTTGATCCTACAGTTTTTATCGATGATGATGGCCAGGCTTATTTGTATTGGGGCAACAATGCCTGCTACTATGCCCAACTAAATGATGATATGATCTCATTAAAGGGAGGTATATTTCATATACCTTTAACGACTGACGCATTCGGGCCCGATTATGAAGAAGCTCCCTGGTTGTTTAAACGCAACGGCACATATTACCTGTTTTATGCCGCACATATACCCGAGGCTATTTACTATGCCACAAGCAGTTCCCCCCTTGGTCCGTGGAAATACGGTGGCGTAGTGATGGAAGCTATGGCACAGGGATGTATGTCCAATCATCCCGGGGTTATTCAATACAAAGGAAATTGGTATTTATTTTACCAGAATCAGGATTTACCCAATGGCATTGATAAACGCCGTTGTATCAACGTGCAACCATTTGAATTTAACCCCGATGGCACCATATCAAAAATACCACATACCAAAGAAGGAGTCATTAATGGAGTAGCAAATTTGAATCCTTATCAGCGTACTGAAGCCGAAACGATGTCCTGGGCAGAAGGTATAGAAACTGATTTGGACAATAAAACAGGTGTTTATGTAACCGATATCGACAATGGAGATTACATCAAAGTTCGCAGCATCGATTTTGGCAAGGGCGCTAAATCCTTTGAAGCCAGCGTAGCCTCGGCCTCCGGCGGGAGTATTGAAATTCGCTTCGATAGCATTACCGGTACTTTGCTGGGAACCTGTATTGTTAAGAACACAGGAAGCTGGCAGAGTTGGGCTGTCCAATCGTGTACAGTAAATGAAGTGAAAGGGATACACGATGTGTACTTTGTTTTCAAAGGAGGCGAGGGTGATTTGTTCAACTTTGATTGGTGGAAATTCAATGCCAAATAAATCGGGACTAAAAGATACGTGTATGAAGTCACCAATAGCGAGTTCATTTTATATAAAGATGAAAACTGCAATTATAACTATGAGAAAGGGCATCCTCCACGATATTTTTCACATGGAAATGATGCAAAAAAAATTGACCATCAACGACCGTAAAGGGAAAGAAAATTGTGATTGACCTTTAGTGTAGCCAATAGACCTTGTTAGAAATTTGAATAATAATATTGTAAATTAGAAAAGGAATTCTTTCATGTTTAACTTCAAACAAATTCCAATCGCTTGTTTGATCATCTCATCTCTAATCGCAACCTTGACCAGCGTATGCGCGGGCGCCGGTGAAACCAGGCAAATCCAGTCGTTTGATTCGGACTGGCGATTCTACGCGGGTGAAATCAACGGTGCCGAAAAGTCGGAATATGACGACTCTTCGTGGCACAAAGTGGATGTGCCCCACGACTGGAGCATTGAAGGCCTTGCCCACTCCGAAACGAAAATCGAGGATGCGCCGGAGTTGCATATCGTGGGAGGAGAGTGGAAATTCAGCAAAGGCGACGATATACTTTGGAAGGACCCCGATTTTAACGACGACTCATGGCAGACCGTGAAGCTACCCTCGACGTGGGAGGAACAATCGAACTACACTCGGGACAACGTGTACGGCTGGTTCCGCCGCGAACTAACAATCCCTGCGGATTTACAGGGGAAGGACATCCTCATCAATGTCGGCAAAATCGACGACTCCGACGAAACCTATTTCAACGGCGTGAAAGTAGGCGGCTTGGGACAATTCCCTCCCGACTATGTGTCGGCCTGGGACATCTGCCGGCATTATAAAGTCCCCCACGAAATCATCCGTTACGGTGGCAAAAACAGCATCGCCGTTCGGGTGTACGACGGACTAAGCAGAGGCGGCATCTATAATGACGGAGCGAAAGTGACGGAGGGGCCTTTTGAATCGACCTGCCCCGGCGGAAGCGGCGCGGGGTACATAAACGCAGGCACGGGCTGGTACAGGAAAGCGTTCAAACTGCCCGAAACCATTCAAGGCAAGTGCGTATTCATCGAGTTCGACGGGGTGTATATGAACAGCGACGTCTGGCTCAATGGCCTGCATCTCGGCAACCGACCGTACGGCTATTCCAGCTTTCAGTACGAACTGACTCCGCACCTAAAATTCGGCGACGAGAAGAATGTCCTGGCAGTCCGGGCTAAGGTGCAGCAGCCGTGCTCGCGCTGGTATTCGGGCGCAGGCATTTACCGACATGTGCGTCTGACGGTGACGGATTCAGTCCACATCGCAAAGTGGGGGACGTATGTTACCACTCCGGAAGTGTCTGAAAAAGAGGCGACGGTTCGCGTTGAGACGAAGATCAGGAATCAATCCACCTCGGCTCAGCAGGTGATGCTTGAAACCGTCATTGTGGATGATACCGGACGCGAAGCCGCCAACAGCAGCGTCATTCAAACAGTGGAGGCGGACAGCATCAGCGTATTCGAACAGTTCCTCAAAGTTCCAAAGCCAAAATTGTGGTCGCTGGAAAATCCCCGCCTTTACCGCATTGAATCCAAAGTCCACGTGAACGGCCGGACCGCGGATGCCTGTGTCACGCCTTTCGGCATCCGCACGTTTGAATTTACCATAGACAAGGGATTTTTCTTAAACGGCCGACACGTCGACGTCAAAGGCGTGTGCCTGCACCATGACCAGGGATGCTTGGGCGCTGCGGTGCACACGCGGGCCTTTGAGCGTCAATTGGAAATCATGAAAAGCATGGGATGCAACGCTATACGAACGAGCCACAATCCGCCTGCTCCTGAACTGCTGGATTTGTGCGACAGCATGGGATTCCTGGTCATGGACGAGGCGTTCGACGAATGGAAAAGGGCAAAGACTTTATACGGATACGGTCGGTTTTTTGACGAGTGGAGCGAGAGAGATCTGACAGACATGATTCAACGTGACAGGAATCATCCCAGCGTCATTCTGTGGAGCATCGGCAACGAAATCCCTGAACAGGACAATGCCAACGCTTACGAAATGTCAAAACGGCTTGTGGATATCTGTCATAAGGAAGACCCGACGCGACCGGTCACCTCGGCCTGCAATTCTCCGGCCTCAGCCGTCAAAAACGGTTTTTCAAAACCGCTCGACGTGTTTGGCGTCAATTATCAAATGCCCTTTTATCAGACATTGAAGGGAAAGGAGAAGCTGATTGCCTCTGAAACCGCGTCGGCTGTCAGCACTCGGGGAGAATACAATCTGGTCCGGGACAGCGGCACGCTGAAAATCGTAAAAGAGCTGAACAATCAGTGCACTTCTTACGACGGCAGCACAGCGGAATCGACCCTCAAGGCAGTCAAAAGCGCTCCGTGGGTTGCGGGGCAATTCGCGTGGACGGGATTCGATTACATCGGCGAACCCACGCCTTTCGACTGGCCCTCAGTCAGTTCTTATTTCGGTATTGTGGATTTGTGCGGTTTTCCCAAAGACCGCTACTTCCTTTACCAGAGTCAGTGGACGGACAAATCCATGGTTCACATTCTTCCCCACTGGAACTGGCAAGGTTTGGAGGATCAGGAAATACCTGTCTGGTGTTACAGTAACTGTGAGTCGGTGGAGCTGTTTTTGAATGGAAAATCCTTGGGCGAAAAGAAATTCAGCGATACACAGGACTTGCATCTGGTATGGAAGGTTCCGTACGCTGCAGGAACGTTAAAAGCCGTTGCCAAAAACAACGGGAATGCAGCATGCTCGGACGAAGTCCAAACCACGGGCGCTCCGGCTAAAATAGTGCTGACGCCCGACCGGACCGAAATCAGTGCGGACGGGGAGGACCTTTCGTATGTCAAAATCGAGATTGTGGACCAAGAAGGCCGTGTCTGCCCCAACGCTGAAAACCAGGTGAAATTTAAAATTGAAGGCGAGGGCGTCATCGCCGGTGTGGACAACGGCAACCCCATCAGTCACGAGCATTTCAAGGCCTGTGAGCGAAAGGCATTCCATGGTCTGTGTTTAGCAGTGGTTCAATCGAAACGCGAACGAGGCGCAATCCGTCTTTCCGCAGAATCTGAAGGCCTCCAGGCAACAGAAGTTATAATTCAAGTAAAATAGGGAGTCTATTTATATGCTTTGTAAAGTTACTGAAGAGGAATTTAAAAGAAATTATATTAAGCATACTGTCTTATCGTTTTTCGCATTCATACATTTGCTGACACAACAAAAACGACATTTATCGGTATGTCTTTTTTTGAAATCAATATTTCAAAATATAATTAATACAAAAATGAAACTTGTATTCTTTTTAATAATCAGTCTGTTCCCTGCTCTTTGCCAGGGACAAGTTGTGAAAGGTTTTAAACAGGTAACGGATAGAATAGACATTACTCTATCGGAGGGGACACTTAGCATTTGTCCCTTAACTGAAAATGCTGTAAGAATCAAGTTCTATAAAGATGTCGAAGTCCGGGTACCTGAGCTCGTTTTTACTTCAAGTGTTCCAACTGTCGGGTTTCAAGTTTCCGATACACATTCGAAGCTTGAGATAATAGGGAAAAACATTATTGTGGAACTGGATAAGCAAACCGGCAAATTGTCTTTTGCAGATAATTCTGGCAAAACATTCCTGAGCGAAAAAGCAGAAACCCGGAAGTTAGTGCCCGATTCTGTTATGGGCGAACCTTGCTTCGTGGCAGAGCAGAGTTTTGAGTCACCAACCGACGAATATCTTTTTGGATTGGGGCAGTTTCAGGATGGACATTATAATTTAAGGAATGTTAGCCGTCGTTTAACACAGGTTAACTCCCAGATTTCGATACCTTTTATCTATTCGAGTAAAGGGTACGGATTACTTTGGCATCAGTATGGCCTTACAGATTTTAATCCGGCCGACAATTTTATAACACTTGAAAAACAAGAGCAACCAGCTTCGGGTAACAAACAGATAGCTGAAGTTACTACAATCTCGGGTACGCAAAAAATATCGCAGAACCAGTCGCTTTACCTTGGCAAGTTTCAAGTTCCGGAGGATGGAGTATATTCCATATTTCTCGATTTGGGAGACATGGGCAACCGTCAATATGTTGTTATCGACAGGAAACCTTGTATTGACCAGAGTAATTTTTGGCTTCCGCCTACTGTAAGTGCACTGGTGGATTTAAAGGCCGGAGAACATCAGATACAGTTAGTCTGTAAATCAAACAATACACCCAAGGTGTCGTGGAAACTTAAAGATAACTTAACCACATTGCGTTCTCCCAATGCCATGTTACTCGATTATGTTGTGTTTTATGGTCCTTCGGCCGACAGCGTAATAGCCACTTATCGGAATCTCTCGGGTAACGTTCCTATGCTTCCTCTTTGGGCTTATGGATTTTGGCAATGTCGTGAACGCTACACTTCAGGTACGCATCTTGTAGAAACAGTAAAGGAATTCCGTAAAAGAAACATCCCGATGGATGTTATTGTACAGGATTGGCAATACTGGGGGAAATATGGCTGGGGTGTTATGAAGTTCGATGAAACACATTATCCCAATCCGGCAGGTTTCATCAAAGAGTTGCACGATTTAAATGCACATTTCAGCATTTCGGTTTGGGAGAATTTGGATAAAAATTCTGAAATCGGCAAAGATTATGTGGCAAAAAATCTTTTTATTCCGGAGAGTCCGTGGTTAGACGTTTTTAACCCGCTTGCCCGACAGACCCATTGGAATGCCTTAAACCAAAACCTCTTTGCTTTTGGTGTTGATTCATGGTGGATGGATGCCACCGAACCAGAGAACGATGCATTGCGTGGCAAAAAGACATATTTAGGCTTGGGTGATTTTTACCGTCTAACCTATCCGCTATTTGTAAGTCAGGCAGTTTACGAAGGGCAACGCAAAACCACTTCCGATAAAAGGGTTTGTATTTTGACGCGCTCGGCTTTTGCCGGACAGCAGAGATATGGCACCATAATTTGGTCGGGAGATATAGGTGGAAATTGGGATACATACAAAAGGCAGATTGTTGCCGGACTTGATTATACCATTACCGGCATGCCATATTGGACAACCGATATTGGCGGTTTTTTTCGGCCTGGAAATTCACAATATACCGACGAAAAATACAAGGAGTTACTTATCCGGTGGTACCAGTGGGGTGCTTTAAATCCGATTTTTCGTATTCATGGATACCGATCAGAAACAGAACCGTGGAAATATGGACAACAAGTTGAGGATAACATGCGGAAGATGCTAAATCTACGCTATCGTTTACTCCCTTATATATATTCTGAAGCATGGCAGATTACAAAAAACGGCTCTACCATTATGCGGCCGTTAGTAATGGACTTTAATGGAGATACTGTTGCATTGAACCAGCAATTTGAATATATGTTCGGTAAAGCCCTTCTTGTAGCTCCGATTACCGAACCTGAAGTCAATGAGTGGAATGTATATTTACCCGAATCGACTGCCTGGTACGATTTCTGGACCGGCAAACTCTTTGATGGAGGCAGAACAATTAAGGCAGCCGCCCCCTTGGATAAAATTCCCTTGTTTGTTAAAGCTGGCTCCATCATTCCAATGTGTGAGTTTATTCAATTTGCCGGACAAAAATCTGCCGACACGCTTGAAATACGCATATATAAAGGGACGAATGGCAGGTTCGTTTTATATGAAGACGAAGGTGACAATTATAACTACGAGAAAGGGAATTATACAATTATCCTATTTGAGTGGGATGATGCGAAAAATACTTTAACCATCGACGCGAGAAAAGGAGCATATCCTGGTATGCTCAAGGAGCGTACTTTCAATATTCTGTTGGTTAACGAAAACAGAGGAACTGGAGTTGAAATTTCTTCAACGATTGACAAGATAATCAAATATTCCGGTAAGAAAACCGTTGTAAATTTTTAATATAAAAAAAGGTTAGGATATATATGAAAACTATTCTTACATTCATCATAATTTCGGTGTGCTTATTTTGTCGACTTATAAGTGCTCAGGCAGATCAAAATAATAGAGTAATTATACTAACTGATATTGAAGCTGATCCTGACGACACGCAATCCTTGATTCGTTTACTTTTGTATTCCAATGTTATAGACATTAAAGGATTGATTGCCACCACCTCTACTCATCAAAAAACCAATGTTCACCCTGAATCCATTCGAAAAGTGATTCAGGCTTATGGCAAGGTACAAGCTAACCTGATGAAGCATGAAGCTGGTTTTCCTGACGCTGAAGCACTGTTAATGCTTGTAAAGCAAGGCGTACCAGAATATGGAATGCAGGGAGTCGGTGACGGGAAAGATAGTCAAGGCTCCGACTGGATTATAAAAGTACTGGGAGAAAACGATGATCGTCCGTTATGGATATCTGTTTGGGGAGGCGCCAATACTCTTGCTCAGGCACTTTATAAAATCAGAAAGACAAGAACTGAAACAGAGGTTCGGGAGTTAATTGCTAAACTAAGGGTTTATACAATCTCAGACCAGGATGACAGTGGTATATGGATTAGGAATAATTTTCCCGGTTTGTTTTATATCGTTAGCCCTGGCGGTTATGGCAGTTCAACATGGATAGCTATTAACCAGTTTGTGTCGGGGATTAATAATGAAGTGATTAGTAATAAATGGTTGGCGCAAAACATCCAGCAAGGCCATGGATCACTCGGCGCCATTTACCCTGATGTAGCCTATGGAATGGAGGGAGATACGCCATCCTGGTTGTCATTAATTCCGAATGGATTAAATGCGCCGGAGCATCCGGATTGGGGAGGTTGGGGCGGTCGTTATGAACTGTATCAACCCAAGTATTCTTCTTTGGATACAGTTGGATTTACAGGCGGTGTGCCTGCAGAGCCCGAGACCCGTGCAATATGGACTAATGCAGTTGATAAATTTGCACCTTTTGTATTTAATGAATATGGACGGGCAATTCGTATTGATACTGTTTCCTTCACAAATAATAAAGTTTCTTTGTGGCGATGGAGAGATGATTTTCAAATTGATTTTGCAGCCCGCATGGACTGGTGCACTAAGTCATATCCGGAATCTAACCATCCGCCTATTCCGGCATTAGGACATCCTGAAAAACTAACTGTAAAATCCGGTGAAGTATTTAGCTTGGATGCCAGCGGTACTACCGATCCTGACGGAGATAATCTAAGTTATTTATGGTTTCATTATCCGGAAGCCGGTTCTTATAAGAAATTGATAAAATTCGCTTTGGCAGAGAATTTATATAAAGTGTATGTGACGGCTCCTGAGGTCGAGAAAAAAGAAACGGCTCATTTCATTTTGAAAGTCACTGATAAGGGCAAGCCTCCTTTGTCACGATATAAACGGGTTATTGTGAATATAATACCAAAATAAAATAAGAATTGTTGCTCGATATTAAATTCATCGTAAAGTCTTGGAAGTCACGAAGTTTGGCTTCCTTTCGTTGGTGTAAGTCGCATATCGCAGTGACAACAAAGAGGCTCGAAGGTTACACCCGTACCACGTTGCGAATGTTTTCAATTAGCTTTGGACCTTCTATCTCCGAAATTGCTATTTTAGGCTGTTTGCCCTCAGTTATCTTTCGCACTTTTGACAGTTAGTTACGCAGCGTGAGCTAATGCCTCGATTAAAAACTCAAAATTCTTGTCATGTACGATAGATTTCTCGAACATAGATTTAATTCTTTCCTTCCAAAGCACTCGCCG
>Ga0315543_1002423_pt1 | contig 18144 bp, 12 predicted proteins | sample SalMarSW160210MG_2_FD_203098 | JGI IMG/M metagenome (GOLD analysis project Ga0315543, IMG submission 203098) | Salt marsh sediment microbial communities from the Plum Island Ecosystem LTER, Massachusetts, United States - Salt Marsh Sediment SW1601-210 ...
CAGGAGGTCCACTGGCATAGCAGCGCCCTGCAAAAGAGCATGGCCTTCTTCCTGCACCTGCCCACCGGATACCACGACCAGACCACGAGGCGCTATCCAGTGCTCTATCTGCTGCACGGCTCGGGACATGATCGGTATTCTGTGCTCAGGGAGGTTCGTCCGCAAGAACATGTCCCACTGCTGGGTGAGGCCGTGCTGGTTATCCCAGATGGCAACCAGGGCTGGTGGCTCGACAGTCCTCTATTGGCCCACTCTCATTACGGCCAATACCTGCTGGAACTCGTGAGCTTTGTGGACCGCCACTACCGCACTACAGCGAGCCGCACAGCGCGCGGCATCTGTGGCTTCAGTATGGGAGGGTATGGCGCTATGTTGCTTGCAAGCCAGCATCCCGAAACCTTCGGCGCAGCATCATCGCTCCTGGGGCCACTGGACATTGCGCAGTTGTTCCCAGACTACTACCGGCTTCGTCTGCTATTGGGACCGCACCTAGCCACCTGGCAGTGCTACAATCCAACCAATCTGGCAGCGAACCTGGCGCATACATCGCTCAAGTTCTGCACGGCGGAAGAGGCCTTTGACCGGCCACAGAGCGAGGCCTTCGCCGCGGCATTGCGAGCGCTCAGTATTCCGTTCGAATACGACGTCTACCCAGGCGGACACGACACGATTTTCGTTCGAGAGCACATCAGCGCACACTTTCGCTTCCATCGCCGCTCATTTGACCGAGACGTACAAAGCTGATACAATCGCTTTCAGGTCTTAACGCCGCCATCTCTCACCAACACCGGTGAACGTGGCGGCTTGTACATTGTCCCACGTAGCACAGTGACCACAGGAGAATGACTTTGCCTATCGTCAGCGTGTATAACTTGACAAAGGTATTCCGTGTGTTCAAGCGACGCGAGGGCCTCATCGGAGCACTGCAGAACCTTGTGGTGCGCGAGTATACTCAAGTCCGCGCGGTGGATGGCATCAGTTTCGAGATCGAGCCAGGGGAACTCGTCGGTTACATCGGACCCAACGGCGCTGGCAAGTCCACCACCATCAAAATGCTGTGCGGCATTCTCACGCCGACAAAGGGTTGCGTTGAGGTGAATGGAATCGTGCCCTTTGAGGACCGCGTGGCTAATGCCCGGCAAATGGGCGTGCTGTTCGGACAGCGCACGCAACTGTGGTGGGACCTGGCCGTAATCGAGTCTTTCAACCTCCTCAAAAAGATGTACGAGATCCCGGACGAGGACTATGAGCGGAATCTGGCAACGTTTTCAGAAGTGCTGCAGCTGGATGAACTGCTGCATCTGCCGGTGCGCAAGCTCTCGCTAGGACAACGGATGCGCTGCGACCTGGCAGCCTCCCTGTTGCACAACCCCAAAGTGGTGTATTTTGACGAGCCAAGCATTGGCCTCGACGTGTCAGTCAAAGAGCGCATCCGTCAGTTCATCAAAGAGCTCAATCGCCAACGGAACACCACCATCCTGTTGACCACTCACGATCTGGGGGACATCGAAGAGATATGTGAGCGCATCATCGTCATTGACCACGGCAAGATCATCTACGACGGCAGCATTGGGAGCTTGCGGCAACGTTTCGATCATTCACGCCGTCTTGTCTTCGACATACGGGGAGGAGACGCCGCACAGGGCCTGCACTCCTATCTCCAGCTGTCGCCACAAGACGCCCAGGCGGAATGGCAGGAGCAGAATCAGCGTCTGACAGTAACGTTTAACCGCAACGCGGTAAGCGCATCAGACGTGGCGAGCATGATCATGCGCCGCTACAACGTGATTGACCTGACAGTTCAAGAGCCGGACATTGAGACCATCGTCCGACGCATCTATGCCGGTGAGTACGAGTTAGAAGAACCTGCTGGCCAGGACCACGGGGAATCGTGAGGGTCTGGCCCTTACACCAACACGTAGTGGGCACGGAGAGCCTTTGCGCGTAGTGCGCGCGCCGGGGCGCAATTTCGACGCTGGCGCGCCTACTACGAACCCAATGCAAACGCAGGAAGCAGCTTGATGAGCAGTGGTAGAATATACAAGAGACTGACAAAGTACCTCGAAGTGACGCGGTTGGAAATGCTGCGCATTATCACCTACCGCACCAACTTTGTGGCCATGTTTTTCAACAGCTTTGTCCTGGTGTTCATGTACTCCTACCTGTGGAGGGCGGTGTATGCCAACTCTCCGACAATCGGAGACTTGACTTTGTCCCAGATGCTGACCTACATCTTCGTGGTGCGTGCTATTGTGGTGCCCTTCGACAACGACATAGATTGGCGCATTGCAGAGCGTATTCGCACTGGCGACATTGCCATTGATTTCATCCGGCCAGCGAACCTGCAGCTTATGCAGTTTGCCACTGCCATCGGCAACTTTGTCATGCGTTTTATCACCACGAGCGTCCCAGTGTTGGGGCTGGGAGCCTGGCTCTTCGGCATTTCTGCTCCCGCAAGCCTTGGACACTTTGTTCTTTTCCTCTTCAGCCTGTTGCTCAGTTTCACCATTACCACGAGCATTAACTACATCTTTGGCATGATCAGCTTCTGGACAGTCAGCATACACGGCATCCTATTTGCCAAGATCTTTGTCAGTGAGTTTCTGGCCGGCGCGGCCGTACCCTTGAGCCTCTTTCCCGCCTGGTTGCGCAGCCTGGCCATGGTTCTGCCATTCCAAGCTATGGTCAACACGCCGTTGAGCATCTACCTGCAACTGACTCCACCCCAGGGAATCGTGCATCTGCTCGTGCTGCAGGTGTTCTGGGCTGTTGGCCTCCTTGGCTTTGGCCGTTTCTTGCTGCACAAGTCGTATAGGCAATTGGAAGTGCAGGGCGGCTAAGGGAACCATACAGTGAGCATGGTATTCGTCGCATGAACACACGCAGAGGTCCAATTTCTGAACTGAGATTGTATCTCACCTATCTTGCACAGCACATCAAGTCACGGATGAGCTATCGGGCTGACTTTGTAATCGCCAATCTGCTGTTCGTCTTTATGGCTGCATCGCAGATTCTATTCGTGTCCCTGGTGTTTAGCCAGGTAAGGCAGATCAACGGCTGGGGTTTCTGGGAAGTACTGCTCATCTATGGCCTCTCCTCTCTGACCATAGCGGTGTGTCAATGCTTCACCGGCATCGTCACACACTTACCGTACATGATCATCCGTGGCGAGTTCGACCAGATGCTGACCCGCCCGGTCAGCCCGCTCTGGTTGATGATGATGAGCCGCTTCAATGACCGCTGGTTGGTGACAATATTCATTCGTCTGCTGGTTCTATTGATAGCTGCTGGTCACGTGTTCAGCCCGGTCAAGTGGAGCACCATCGCTCTGCTCGCAGGCTTCTTTGTGTGCGGCCTGACCATCACCGTTGCCATCAACGTGATCTTTGCCGCACTCGCCTTCCACGTATTGGAGATTCGAGCGCTGTATCATCTGTACCTGGGTGACCTTTACAACTTGAGCTACTACCCGCTGACCATCTACGGTGGCTTCCTGCAACTGCTGTTAACCTGGGTCTTCCCCTTGGCTTTTGTCAGTTTCGTGCCTATCTCATACCTGGTGGAAAAGACCTCCTATGCCAGACTGGCTGCCCTGCCTCCACTGGTGGCCGTCGCCATGGTCGTCTTGGCCCGGCACCTATGGCGAACAGGCCTGCGCGCTTATGAAAGCACGGGGAGTTAAGCGGTAGTCGTGTACAGTGCTGCCAGCATAATCACACCGAGAAGAGTCGGCCGAGCTTCCCCGGGCATCGCGGGGATTTCAGCCCTGCTGTTCAACATCTCATTCCATCGCCTCCAGTCAGTGTGCTCCGTGGCTCGTGCCTGGCTTAGGACGCGGACTGTGGTCCGCCTAGAGCAGGTGTGAGGGACTTTTCTGGTGAGAGATGCTCAAAGGGGACAACAGTCCCCGCTTCCAGGCATGTTAGGAGCAGTTCAAAAGCGAACCGTATTTCAGTTCAAAAGTGAACTCTGAAACCGTGCAATGGATAGGTGACAGAGTGCACCATGGTGTCGTTCCACCAGACACGTATCTCCATGATCTGGCGCCGAGGGTCAGGGATGAGGTGGATGTCAACGTATTCGCGGAGTGGCACATTGGGGACCTCGATTTCATGGTTGAACAGAGAGATGCGGCGGTAGCCGTTAACCATTCTGGTCTCCCGAACGCAAAACACGTCTTTTGGTGAAGTGTACGGTTTAGGCAAGGAAAAAGGGCGAAAGAGGCTATTCCCGGCGGCCCTGGCTTTGTCGAAGCGAATACTGGGGATCTCCTTAGTAGTGGAATGGACTTGGTGGTTGTTGTAGCGATCAATCTCCTCCCTCAGAACGCAGCGGACATCTTCCAACTTATCGAGTTTCTCCAGGGCGCAGGTTCGAACGATGCGGTCCTGAAGCCAGCGGTAGGGTCTTTCGATTTTGCCTTTGGCCTGAGGAGAGAGGGCGTAGATAACTTCCACACCTAGAACGCGCATCATCTTGCGCCACTGAGGGTCAGCATCATCGGTTTGAAGGATGTGTTTGCGCCAGACGCTATCCCTTCGTTGCACGAAGCGAAAGACGCGTAAGGAGTCAACGTAGTAGCACAGAGGGATACCCCACGTTTGCACGAGGGATTGTGTGGCCTGGATATGAGCCCAAGTCGTCTCCTTTGGGAAGAAATCAGCGAACAACAGCTTACGGCTGTAGTCGTCGATGCTAGTGATGAGAGTCCACTTCTGTTCGGCGAAAGGGGACCATAGGTGGGTAGAGCCATCATGTTGGACTAGCGCGCCTATGGAGGCGGTCAACACTTCGCGATCGTGAGTCTGCCTTTTCTTGCGCGGTCTGTAGCAACCGAGGCGCTTGGCGCGGTCGATGATGGTGTTCAGAGAGACCTTGATGCCTTTCTTGGCGACGCGGTCTCGAATGGCAGAGTAGTTGTAGCTGGAGATAGGTAGTCGCTTGTCCTGCACAAGCTCCTTCTCTTGGAGCAGTGCGCGTTGGATCTCCGTCTCCTCTGCAGCGGATAGCCTTGATCGAGCCGTTCTCTCGTGGGCTACAGAGAAGCTCTCAGCGTCCTGTCGGTATTGGCTGAGTAGTTCGAACAATCGGGTCTTGCCAATGCTCAAGATGTGCTGAACCTCTGCTCGTGGGAGCAGACCGTGACAGTATGCCTGCAGGACAACCTTGATCTGCTCGTCGGCGAACCGTTTGTGTAGCTGACGCATATTTGACCTCCCATCATTGGTATGGGAGGAATTTAGCACAAGCAGTTCGCTTTTGAATTGAAAATAGTTCGCTTTTCAGCTGCAAATGGTTCGCTTTTGAATTGAAGATGACACCCCGCTTCCAGGCATTGACAATTCACGGACGATTCGTACAATTGTTGTTGACCTGGTATTTCCACGAAATCTGCGGGTCCCCTACACAGGCCAGAGGAGCGAGACAGACATGAACCTTAAGCAGTTAGCAGCGGCGAAAGCAGTCGAGATGGTCAAGAGCGGTATGGTGCTTGGCCTGGGATCCGGATCCACGGCCAGCTATGCTGTCGAGATGATAGGCGAACGCTTGGCGGATGGAAGGCTCAGGGATATTGTGGGGATCCCGACTTCTGTTCGAACTGACAAGCTGGCCATCCAGGTTGGCATACCGCTCACGACTCTGGAAGAACATCTTGTCATCGATCTCACCATTGACGGAGCGGATGAGGTAGACCCACGCCTCAACCTGATCAAGGGCGGAGGCGGCTGGTTGCTGCACGAGAAGATCGTAGCCCGTGCTTCACGACAGGAGATCATCATTGTGGATGACTCCAAGCTGGTCCCAGTGCTCGGCACAAAGGCCCCTTTGCCTGTTGAGGTGATCCCGTTTGGATGGGCCAGCTACCTGCCTGCTCTCAACGAACTCGGTTGTGACCCCATATTGCGCATGCAAAGTGCGACAGAGCCATACCGCACCGATGAGGGCAACTATATCGTAGACTGCCGTTTTCCGCGCATTGATGATCCCGTGAAGCTAGAGCGCGAACTCAACCTCATCCCCGGCGTCGTGGAGAACGGGCTCTTCATTAACCTGGCCTCGCTGGTTCTGGTAGCCTCCCAGTCGGGCGTCCGCGAGTTCAGGCCACAGTGGCAAAGACCCCCGTTTTCTCCTTTGGCCCAACCAAGTTCTAATGCTGGTGGATTGTAGTTGCAGGTGCCACAAAACGGGTTTCTGTAGAAAGGTAAAGAGATACTCATGAACTGGTCCCTAACACTCGGTACTGTGCGCGGCATCAAGATCAGGATACACCTAACTTTCCTGCTGATCATTCCCTGGGCAGCCTACAACTGGGGCGTAGTCTTGGGTCGGGGCTGGCTAGGCGCACTCTACGGCATTATCTTCACCGCCATTATCTTCCTCTGCGTGGTGCTACATGAACTTGCCCACAGTCTCGTGGCTACGTTCTACGGCGTGCACGTCCGCGAAATCGAACTATCGCCTATCGGCGGGGTAGCCAAGATGGACTCGATGCCTGAGAAGCCTTACCAGGAATTTGTGATGGCCCTGGCTGGCCCGCTGGTTAATCTGGTGATCGCCGTGCCTTTGGGCTGGCTGGTCCTGCTGTTGGTAAGAAATGGCCTCATCAAGAGCTTTGGGCACCTCGTCTATCTGATGAGCAAGCCATCCTGGCAGGGTTTCATCCTGAACCTGTTCGCTTCCAATGTGGTTCTGGCACTATTCAACCTGCTTCCCGCTTTCCCCATGGATGGCGGACGGGTATTGCGCAGCGCTCTCGCCTGGAAGCTCGGTCAGAGGCAGGCAACAGTATTGGCAGCGCGCGTGGGCCAGGGGCTGGCGGTCATACTGGGATTGGTCGGCCTGTTCACGGCAAATCTGGCCCTGATCTTCATTGCCCTCTTTGTGTTCACTGGCGCACGACATGAGGAGCGCCTGACAGAATTTCAGGCCGTACTAGGCGACCTGCCTGTCAGCCAGGCATTGATCACCACTTGCCCCACTTTGTCACCAGACGATACCTTGAACACCGTGTTCGAACTAGCGATGCATGAGCGCCCGGCCAGTTTCCCGGTGGTCGAGGCAGAGCATTTGGTAGGCCTACTGACATTCATTGACATCACGTCAGCGCTGGAAGCCTATGGCCAGGGTGTGCGCGTGAGGGACATCATGCGTCGGGAATTTCCGGCCGTATCACCAACTGACACTTTGGTCCGGGCACGCCAGTTGATGGCCACCTCAGGCCTGCGCGCCTTGCCAGTGACCGAGGATGGCAGGTTCCTGGGGATGGTCACCGCACAGCAAATCAGTGAGATTCATGCCTTCCTGTCAGCCAGGCAGAGACACCCAAGCGACCGGCACCTCTAGCAGGTTCGCCGAATGCAATTCGCCGTCTAAAGATGACAAAGTACCCCCAGGCACTGGTTTCTGGGCGTTAGATCCAGCGCGTGCGGGGGCTTCGCAGCCTTAGCCAAGTATTCCAATCCTTGGCCCAGGCTTACGAAGCTAGCAAGTAGCGTGGAACCGGGTAATGACTTTAACGTACAAGCAAGTTGGGGACTAGATGAGAGCATCGTTCGCGCCTACTGCAGCATTGGAGTCAGACTTGGCAGTCGCTGCCAAGGAGTGCGTACTTGCTACAATGGAAGCCGCTCTCCTGGCGGTGGATCCTGTCGAAGCTGTGAAGCGTAGTCTGCGCCTGAAGGGGAACACCTTGCGGGTTGGCAAGACGGCCTACGACCTTGGCGCGTATGAGCACATCTACGTCGTGGGCGCTGGCAAAGCAAGCGCTGCTATGGCTCATGCTCTTGAGCAAGTCGTCGGGGAGCGCATCACTGCTGGTTGGATCAACGTCAAGGATGGCTATATGGCACCAACGCGCACGATCACGCTCCACGAGGCCGGCCATCCATTCCCTGACGCACGCGGCGTTGAGGGCAGCCGGCAAATCGTCTCTCTGCTGCACAAGGCAGGTCCAGCAGACCTGGTATTCTGTCTCATTTCAGGTGGCGGTTCTGCCCTGATGACCCTACCTGTGGAAGGCATCGCCCTCAGCGAGATCGAGCTTCTGACCCAGGCTCTGCTCCGCAGCGGAGCTACAATCAACGAAATCAATGCCATCCGCAAGCATCTTTCTCAGCTCAAGGGCGGATACCTCTCGCGGCTTACCTGCCCAGCGCAGGTCATCTCGCTCATTGTCTCTGACGTCATTGGCAGCCCTTTGGATGTCATCGCTTCAGGTCCAACGAGCCCTGATCCGACAACCTTTGCCCAGGCCTATGCTGTCCTACAGAAGTACAACCTGTTACGTGACGTGCCGCCCGCTATTACGCATCATCTGAAGCGGGGCATGGAAGGCCAGGTCCCTGAGACACCAAAGGCAGACGACGAAGCCTTTGCCCGCACGCAGAACGTGATCATTGCCAGCAACGAGCTTGCAGCTCAGGCAGCCCTGGAAAAAGCGTGCCAGTTTGGCCTGAACAGCCTGCTGCTTTCTACCTTCGTGGAGGGAGAGGCACGAGAGGTGGCCAAAGTCTTCGCCGCCACAGCAAAAGAGATTGTGAACTCGGGTCAGCCAGTTTCCCGTCCCGCCTGCATCGTTGCGGGAGGGGAGACCACCGTTACTGTACGCGGTCATGGACTGGGCGGCCGCAATCAGGAACTGGCCCTGGCTGCAGCTCCGCTTATCGCTGGCCTTGACAGCGTGGCTATCATTGCCCTGGCCACAGACGGCACAGATGGCCCAACTGATGCAGCGGGCGCGGTTAGCACTGGCCGCACTGCCAGTCGCGCCGCACAAAAAGGCCTATCCATGGCCAGCCATCTGGCTGACAATGATGCTTACCATTTCTTCCAGGCCCTCGGAGACTTGATCATCACTGGTCCTACAAACACCAATGTCAATGACCTGATCTTCGTCTTTGCCTTTTAGAGCCCATCGAAAAGGCAGCTGCCGGATAGCCTCTCATCACCGAGACACGGACAGCACAGAGAATTTCGAGAGATCTCCGTGACCTCTGTGCCTCTGTGGTGAATGACCTTAAATGCATGGCCGGATAGCCGGGCCCGTCGGGCGGTCGCCCGTCGCCCACAGGGCATGCAAAGCCAGGGCATGCAGAGCACGAACAGCGTGGGAGTCTGGCCTGCTATCTTGTGGGCAGGCACTTATTGGGTCCTGAGTACACAGGTAAAGAGAGGCATATCTATGCTCCGAACAAAGATCGTCTGTACTATCGGCCCCGCGAGCCGCTCGCCTGAGATGCTCAGACAAATGATCATCAGCGGCATGAACGTGGCGCGCCTGAACTTCTCTCACGGCACTCACGACTACCATGCCGAGAACGTGGCCAGAATTCGAGAGGCATCAGAGCAGGTCGGGAAACCAATAGCGATTCTTATGGACTTGCAGGGCCCCAAGTTACGCGTTGGGCAGATGGAAGGCGAGGGCGTACTGCTAAATGAGGACGAAGAGGTCATACTGACTACCAGGCCCGTGCTTGGCCACCATGGGGAGATTCCGGTGCAATTTGCTGGCCTCCCCCAACTCGTCAAGTCCGGCGACCCCATATTCATTGATGACGGCTTGTTAGAACTCGTGGTTCTCGAATCTTCGGAGACGGACATCAGGTGTAAAGTGATTACGGGGGGCTTGCTGCAAAGCAACAAGGGCATGAATTTGCCACACGCCCATACGAGCATCCCTGCCATCACGGAAAAAGATAAAGAGGATCTGCGCGTCGCCCTCGACCACCGGGCGGACTGGATCGCGCTCTCGTTCGTGCGCAATGCAGACGAAATGTTGACCCTGAAAGAACTCATCCGAGAGCAATCTGCCTTTGGACGTCCCACGCCAGTGATCGCCAAGATTGAAAAACCTGAGGCCATGCAGAACATTGATGCCATTATCGCAGCGGCAGATGGCATTATGGTCGCGCGCGGCGACCTAGCCATTGAAACCTCACCGGAAGAAGTCCCGCTAATGCAGAAACTCATTATCAGAAAATGCAATGAAGCCGGCGTGCCGGTGATCACCGCCACACAGATGCTCGACTCTATGATACGCAATCCACGACCCACGCGCGCCGAGGCTAGCGACGTCGCTAATGCAGTGTTTGACGGCAGTGACGCTCTCATGCTTTCTGGGGAAACAGCGATTGGCAAGTATCCCTTAGAAGCTTTGCGCACTATGGTTACAATCGCCGAGCGCACCGAGCCCGAGGTGCAGCGGACGGGCGGCCTTCCGCCCATACCACGCCCGAGGGCACCAAGTATTGCCGAAGCAGTGAGCCACGCCACGTGTGAGACGGCACGAGACCTGAATGCGGCAGCCATAATCACCCCCACTGTGTCCGGATACACTGCCCACATGATAGCTAAGTACCGGCCCCAAACGCTCATCATCGCCGTCACACCCAGCCCAATGGTACAAAGACAACTCTGTTTGCACTGGGGAATCTATCCCTTGCTGGCGAAGCGGACCGCCAATACCGATCAAATGATCGCCGACGCTATAGGCGCAGCAAAGGAACGTTCCTTTGTCAAGCCCGGCGACCTTGTTGTAGTCACGGCGGGAGCGGCAGGCAGCCCTCCAGGCACTACCAACCTGATCAAAGTACAGATTATTGAGCGCATCCTGGCCACGGGTACGGGCATCGGCGATCACGCTATCCATGGTCAGATTAGACTCATCGGCGATGTTCCACCGCACGCATCTGACATAGGTGCCTCCGATGTGTTAGTTGTGAAAAGCACATCGAGAGAATTCATCCCCCTGGCTCAAAGAGCAGCAGGCCTCGTGGTAATGGAAGGCGGGATGACTTCGCACGCGGCACTGATGGCGCTCGAGCTGGGCGTCACGGCGATAATCGGAGCACGGGATGCTTTGTCAGTGTTGAAGGACAGACAAGTGGTTACATTGGATCCCGTTCGCGGCATGATATACGAAGGACGGGTAAAGGTGTAGCTGGATATCCTCCCGCAGGTCTTGTTCTAGCAGAACCGAGTCCCTTCGCAAGAGTCTCTAGCAAAACCTAACCTGCGGGGGGTCATTCGAGGTTTGTAACCGCAGGCACAATTGCGATAGAATAAGGACGTGGAACAGCGTATAGAACAATGAAATGAGCCCATAATCAGGAGAGGCGAGTAGTGAACAAGAAGACTATAAGAGACATCAAAGTCGCAGGAAAGCGCGTGCTTGTGCGCGCCGACTTCAACGTGCCGTTGGATGAGGCCGGCCATATCACAGATGACATTCGCATTTGGGCTGCTTTGCCTACTATCAAGTACCTGCGTGATAAGGGAGCCGAGGTGGTTCTCTGCTCGCACTTGGGTCGGCCTAAGGGCAAGATAGTAGAAAGACTCAGGTTGACGCCAGTTGCCAGGCGACTGTCCGAACTTCTAGGAACCCACGTGCTGAAAGCCGACGATTGCGTGGGCAGCGATGTCGAGCGCGTGGTTGCGGCAATGAAGCCTGGTGACGTCCTCCTCCTCGAGAATCTGCGCTTCCACGGCGGGGAGAGGGCAAACGACCCCAGCTTTGCTAAGCAGTTGGCAGCGCTCGCCGATATTTATGTCAACGATGCGTTCGGTACTGCGCACCGCGCCCATGCATCCACCGAAGGAGTGACCCACTTCCTGCCTGCCGTCGCCGGCTTTCTCATGGAACGCGAGCTCATATTCCTGGACAAAGCACTGGCCGAACCAGCGCGCCCCTTCGTAGCTATACTTGGCGGCGCCAAAGTCTCGGACAAGATAGGCGTCATTGAGAACCTGTTGCCCAAAGTGGATAGTCTTATTGTTGGTGGCGGTATAGCCAATACCTTCCTGAAAGCCGTGGGTTGTGAGGTAGGCGCATCACTGGTAGAGGATGATAAGCTCGAGCTGGCCAGGGATCTTCGGGAACGAGCCGCTAAGAAACTCGTGCTCCCGGTTGACGTCGTCATTGCGGATGCCTTTGCTGCTGATGCCAGGCACCGCACCGTCCCCGTGGGTCACGTTCCTGCGGACTGGCGTATTCTCGACATCGGTCCGCAGAGCGTGGAAAAGTTTGCTCAGGTATTGAAAAAGGCCAAGACAGTGGTCTGGAATGGGCCCATGGGAGTATTCGAGTTCCCCGCCTTTGCAGCAGGGACAGTGGCCATTGCCAAAGCCCTAGCCGAGACAGATGCGACAACCATCATCGGTGGAGGAGAGTCGGCTGCTGCTGTGCGACAAGCAGGCCTGAGCGAAGCGATGACCCATATTTCGACCGGTGGTGGAGCTTCGCTAGAGTTCCTAGAAGGCCGAGTTCTGCCTGGAGTAGCCGCGTTACAGGACAAATAGCACAGGCGGACTGATCGGGAACTGGCTCCGTCATAGCGGGCGGAGCCAGAAAGCACTTGAGGAGAAGAGGCGTGAAGAAGATTGGAGTATTAACAAGCGGCGGCGATGGGCCAGGTCTTAACCCCTGTATCCGAGCAGTGGTGCGCAAAGCGCTGCACTATGATATGGAAGTGATAGGCATCAAACGCGGATTCAGTGGTCTGATAGACCACGAAGTGATCGCTCTTGATTCGCGCTTGGTAGGCGGCGGTATTATTGGTCGAGGTGGCACGATGCTGGGCACGTCACGGTGCGCCGAGTTCCAGACCAGGAAAGGCCAACGCGAAGCGATACGCACGCTGAACGAAGAAGGTGTCGAAGGCCTGGTAATCATTGGTGGGGACGGATCATTACACGGCGCCAAGATCCTTCACGATGCGGGGGTAAAGGTAGTCGGTGTGCCTGCCAGTATTGACAACGATATATGTGGCACAGATATTGCCATTGGCGTAGATACTGCCCTGAATACGGTCATGGAGGCCATTGATCGCATCAAAGACACCGCTTCCTCTCACAACCGCGCTTTCCTGGTCGAGACAATGGGCCGTAACAGCGGATACCTGGCCTTGGTAGCGGGCATCATCGGTGGTGCGGAAATGGTGTGTATCCCAGAGGTTCCTTTCGAGTTAGACACAGTAACCAAGACATTGGTAGATGGCTATCTCCGTGGCAAGTCCCACTGCATCATCAGCGTCGCCGAGGGAGCACGCTACAACGCCAAAGCGATTGCTGAGTATCTCGAGTCACAGCGTGAGGAAACTGGTTTCGAAGTGCGTATGACGATCCTGGGTTACATACAGAGAGGAGGATCGCCCACAGCCTTCGACCGCCTGTTGGCTACTCGCCTGGGCGCCGCAGCGGTTGACATGCTTCACGAGGGCAAGAGTGGCATCGTGGTGGGGCTGATCGGCAGCAAGATCACCGCCACACCCCTGGCTGAGGTGGCAGCCAAGCGCAAAGAACTGGACCGCAATCTCTACGAATTGGGCGAGATTCTCGCCTTGTGAGGGCCGAAGGTAGCCCTTTTTGGCAATGCGTTGTCGGCTGGCGGGAGCATCCCTCCCCAGTCAGGGCGTTATCCGACAACATCGAGAGAGACACTAAGGAGTACTAATGACGGACCTGGACTTTATCCGCAAGCTGGTCATTCCCGCAGAGAGCAAAATCGTGTTTGTGGTAATGGATGGCATAGGCGGGCTGCCTATGCAGGAGGGTGGCCTGACCGAGCTAGAGGCGGCACACACCCCCAACCTGGATGCGCTTGCCGCGAAATCCATCTGCGGCTGCACAATCCCCGTCTCCCCTGGCATCACTCCGGGCAGTGGGCCCGGACACCTGGCTCTCTTCGGCTACGACCCGTGTCGCTACATCATAGGTCGTGGCGTGTTGGAAGCAATCGGCATAGACTTTGATCTGGAATCCAAGGACGTTGCTGGCCGGGGCAACTTTTGCTCCGTGGACGAAGAGGGCTGCGTCACCGACCGCCGGGCAGGTCGCATCTCCACAGAAAAGTGCATCGAGCTTGCAGCACTTTTGCGGGAGAATACCAAGCTGCCCGGAGCAAAGCTCTTCGTCGAGCCGGTAAAAGAACACCGCTTTGTGCTGGTGCTGCGCGGCGATGGCCTGGCAGGCGACCTGACCGAGTCGGACCCACAACAACTGGGCGTACCGCCTTTCCTCATCCGCCCCTTGCAGAACGCAAAGGAACCAACGGCATCCCAGAAGACAGCAGATCTGGTCAATAGCTTCATCGCTCAGGCCCGCAAGCTGTTGGCAAACCAGAGTCCTGCCAACATGGTTCTGCTGCGCGGCCTGGACAAGCGCCCGGTGATCCCCAGTGTGAAAGACGTCTTTGGCCTGCGTGCAGCAGCTATTGCAGTGTATCCAATGTACCGGGGATTGGCCAAGCTCGTTGGCATGACTGCCCTGCCCAATAGCCACGACCTGGCTGATGAGTTCAGTGCCCTGGAGCAGGCCTGGCCAGACTACGACTTTTTCTACTTGCACGTCAAATGGACAGACAGCGCGGGCGAGGACGGCGATTTCGCGCGCAAAGTCGCTGTTATTGAGGAAGTGGATGCATACATCCCTCGTCTAATGAGCTTACAGCCCGACGTGGTAGTAGTCACAGGCGACCATTCCACGCCTGCCTTGCTGAAATCCCATAGCTGGCATCCCGTGCCGACGATGCTCTACTCTCGCTATTGTCGCTGCGATGGAGCCCAGGAGTACTCAGAGCGCGCTTGTGTCCACGGGGCTCTGGGGAACTTTGCTGCTGTCGAATTGATGCCGCTCGCTCTGGCTAACGCCTTGCGCCTGACCAAGTTCGGCGCGTAAGAAGGAGAGTTGCTACGCTGGGATCTCACGTACTACCAATCGGCAAACTCGACCTGGACTTGATGTCCAACCTGCTCAAGCTTCAAGGGTGGCCCGATGAACGGGTTGTGCTCGGACCCCAGGTGGGTGAAGACGCTGCCGTGATTGATTTCGGCGACAGATACCTGGTGGCCAAGACAGACCCTATCACGTTCGTCACGAACGAAATTGGTTGGTACTTGGTGCAGGTTAACGCCAATGATCTGGCAACGACGGGTGCTGTGCCCCGTTGGCTCCTGGTGACATTGCTCCTGCCAGAGAAGAAAACCACGCCGCAACTGGTCAGAATGATCGTTGCGCAAATTGATGCTGCATGCCAGGACCTGCACATCGCGGTGGTTGGCGGGCACACGGAGATAACTTACGGCCTGGACCGACCCATTGCCATCGGCCACATGCTGGGAGAAGTCGCCAAAGACAGACTGGTCACTACAGGCGGGGCCCGTATTGGTGATGACCTCGTGCTGGCAAAGGGAATTGCTATCGAGGGTACCTCAATCATCGCCCGGGTTAAGAGCGAAGAACTACGACAACGTGGCTACGCCCAAGATGTCATCGCTCGTGCTCAAAACTACCTCTACGATCCCGGTATCAGCATAGTGCATGAAGCGAGGCTGGCAGTGGAGTCCGTTGCTGTCCACGCCATGCACGACCCCACGGAGGGCGGCCTAGCCACTGGCCTGCACGAACTCGCTGAAGCCGCAAACGTGGGGGTCTGGCTAGATCAAGATGCAATTCCTGTTTGGCCAGAGTGCACATCGCTGTGCGCAGAGTTTGGCCTGAACCCGCTGGGCACCATTGCCTCGGGCGCGTTGCTCATTGCTGTTCCTCACGAGCAGACTTCTACCCTGCTTTCATGCTATCAGAAGGCCAACGTGACCTGTGCCTTGATCGGGCGTGTCACAGCCGCCAGCGAGGGACTAAAGTTGAAAAGCGGGACAAGCATTATTGCCCTGCCCCGCTTTGACCAGGACGAGATTACCAAGCTCTTCTAGCCGCGCTTCTTCCAGGCGGCCAACAGCTTCCTTGCCATGGCCTCCTCCTCAGAAGCGGTGCGCACCTTGCCGTCAAGACGCGCATTGAGCAGCTTGCCCAGGATTTGCCGATAGGCCGGCCCTGGCGGCAAGCCTTGCTTCTTGAAAAAGTCGCCCCTGATGTGAGGCCGCACCCAGCGCAGCCGATGCAGGTATAGAACAACGTTGTCACGAGCAACGGGCGAATCCAACGCGATAGAAAAGGCCACGATAGCCCGCGATGAATAGCCATGCAACAACCTGTAGACGCGACTTGGCTTCAAGTTCGGTCTGGCCAGCCGCCAGGCCAGAGCACGTAGCTCCCTGACCTCCCGCAGATACTTCGCAACTTCCTGCCTGAACCTTAGCCTCTCCAGGAAACGGTCAAGTTGCGGCCTCGTCAGCCGGTACGTTAGGAGGGCAAGGAGCAAGTATTTCTTCTCAACGGCAGAGGCAACTCTAATACGACTCTCTTGATCCTTCTCAGCATCCTCTTTCACGCCCGCTTCCTCGCGCTCCACTAGGAGCCTCACACCTTGGAACTTTTCTTCCAGCCACTCATTGTAGCGCAAACCCGCCTCAAGACGCCGAAGCACGCCTAGTTCCGCCAGGCGCTCAATAATAGCTTCGGGTGCCTGTTCAGCGAGTATTGACTCCAATTCATGGCGCACTCGCTCACCTGTGACCCGATCGAGCAGGCCTAGCGCATCATCTATGAGCTCGGCTGTACGTGTCTCGATGGCAAATCCGAGACGCTGTTCCAGGCGTACTCCACGAAGGATGCGCGTGGGATCCTCAACGAAGCTCAGGTTGTGCAACACACGGACCAGCTTGTCGTGCAGGTCTTTCTCCCCTCCATAGAAATCCAGCAGCTCACCATAGCGGTCTCGGTCCAAGCAGATGGCCATTGTATTTATGGTGAAATCACGCCGATATAGGTCCTGCTTGATCGAACTGCGTTCCACTTCTGGCAGCGCCGTGGGGTGCTCATAGAACTCGGTGCGCGCGGTGACGAAATCAAGTGACGACGGCAGGTTGGTACCGGCAGTGCCATCCAGAATGAGCTTGGCTGTGCCAAAGCGACTGTGACTGCGCACCCTGCCTTTCAAGTGTTTAGCCAGTTCCTTCGTCAGTGCAATGGCGTCGCCCTCCACCACCAAATCCAGGTCGAGCGTGGGCATGCCCAGGAGCAAATCACGCACAAATCCACCCACCACGTACAGCGAATAGCCCATCTTGTTAGCTGTATCCCGTGCCTGCAACAAGGTGTCCAGCAATGGCGCCGGCAGAGCCTGGCGGAGCAGGCCTTGAATCTCACGGCGGCGCAAGGGGCGTGTGTGAGCGCCCCATAATTTGATCAGGTCCGTGCGCGTAACGATTCCCAGCACACGGCCATCTTCCACAACAGGCACCTGTCCGACTGCATAGTCCGTCATGATCCGCTGCACCGTCGCCACACTGTCTGAGGGAGAAACAGCCATGTCGCCGGTGTGCATGTACGAACGCACGGTAGCCTTGTCCAGGCGGTGATGCAGCGCACGATCGATTTCTCGTCGCGTCAAGACTCCTACCAACTGACCATTTTCCACAACAGGAAACCCCTCGTGCCCGTAGCGCTGCACCAAGGCCTCCGCAGCGGACAGTGACATGTCCGCCTGTAAGGTATGCACACCATACGACATGATCTGTCTGACGGTTACGGCTGGTTTCACGTGTTCTCCCAAGGACGCTATCAGCCGCTCGCGCACCTGTTCCAGGTCGGCGCCTTGGATAAGCGCAGCCGCAGCCGCAGCGTGACCACCACCGCCAAAGGCGCGCGCAACGTCTCCAACGTCAATGGCCTTGCTGGAACTTCGGGCAATCAATTGGATCTGATCCTTAAACGCAAAAAGGAGAAAAGATGCATCCGGGTCAAACACATCGCCCAACTTGTGCGCCAGGGTGGACAGTTCCTCCAAGTACTCGTCCAGCCGAACTGTGGCAACCAGAATAGCCTGATCGTGCAAGTAGTGCCATTCGACGTGTTTCATCAGTTGATCGTAGATAGCCTGATAGCGTTCATCAAGAGGATGCCGCAGGAAATCGTTGGCTACCGCAAGACTCGCTTCCTGCTCCAACAGCCAGGCTGCGCTGCGCAGATCTCGCGCAGTAGTCGTGGAATAGGACAGCGAGCCGGTATCTTCGTAGATCCCCAGCAGGAGCAACGTGGCTTCCAGCGGAGTGAGAGAGATGCGAAGCTCACGAAGCTGCTCTACCAGCAAGGAAGTGACTGCGCCTATTTCATCAACGGTGTAAGTAATACCTGGCTTGGGCTTGCCACGCAATGGATGGTGGTCAATGACATATAGGCTAGTTCGTGCACCCATGCCTCTAATGGATGCCACTGATTGCGTATCTACAATGATGGCCTCGCTAACAC
>Ga0315543_1002425_pt1 | contig 18142 bp, 16 predicted proteins | sample SalMarSW160210MG_2_FD_203098 | JGI IMG/M metagenome (GOLD analysis project Ga0315543, IMG submission 203098) | Salt marsh sediment microbial communities from the Plum Island Ecosystem LTER, Massachusetts, United States - Salt Marsh Sediment SW1601-210 ...
TGAGCGATGGGCTGTACGTCGAGGTGGTGCGAGGGCTGAACGAGGGGGATCGGGTGGTGGTTGAGTACCAATCGGCCGAGCAGCAGCCGGGCCGTTTACCCGGCTTTGGGGCCATGATGCCCGGCGGCCAGCAGAGGATGAGATGAGACCATGAACGTAATCGAAAGCGTGCGCATAGCTCTGCAGTCTGTGGCGGCAAACAAGCTCCGGGCCGGGCTGACGATGCTGGGCATCATCATCGGCGTAGGGGCGGTGATCGCCCTGGTAGCTGCCGGCGCCGGGGCCCAGGCACAGGTGACCGAGCGGTTCGAGAGCCTGGGCTCCAATCTGCTAGTCATCTCACCAGCGAGGACCTTCGTCCGTGGCGTGTCCATGGGGGCCGCCAGTGCCCAGAGCCTGACCAACGACGACGTGGAGGCCATCGCCCGCCTGGCCAGCTCCGTGTCGGCTGTTGCACCCGAGTACTCCGCCCGCGCCCAGGTGGTCTATCGCAACAAGAATACGCAGACGAGCGTTCTGGGGGTTACGCCGGAGTACCTTTCGGTGCGCGACTGGCAGATGGATCGAGGGCGTTTCGTTGACGACCTGGATCTGATGAACCACGCCAAGGTGGCTGTAATGGGAGCATCGGTGGTCGAGGATCTCTTTGGGGAGACCCTCATTGATCCCCTGGGTAAGACGATAAAGATCAACCGCCAAAACTATCAGATCGTGGGCATCTTGGCTAGCAAGGGGGTAGGCGGCTTACAGAACCTGGACGACCAGGTTTTCATCCCTCTGAGCACAGCTCAGATCAAGTTTGGCGGAGCGGGCAACAGGTCCCTGCAGGCCATCAACGTGCAGGCGGTATCAGCGGACAAGATGGAGTGGGCTCAGGCAGAGCTGACCGCCATCCTGCGGGCCCGCCATGGTCTGGCGCCAGGCCAGTCCGATGATTTCACCGTGCAGAATCAGACCCAGATTGTGGAGATGGTGCAGGAGACGGCGGGGACCTTTGCTGTGCTCCTGGCCAGCATCGCCGCCATCTCCCTGGTCGTGGGGGGCATCGGCGTCATGAACATCATGCTGGTCTCGGTGACCGAACGGACGCGGGAGATTGGCATCCGCAAGGCGGTGGGTGCCAAGCGGCGAGACATTCTGGCCCAGTTCCTGGTCGAGGCAGTGGTGATCAGCCTTGTGGGTGGGCTCCTTGGCGTCCTGGCCGGCTACGGTGGTGCGCGGGTAGTCACCCCACTGCTGGGAGGCACTCGCGCTCTGGTTACGCCCGAAAGCGTGGCTATGGCCCTGGGCGTGTCCATTGCTGTGGGCCTCTTTTTCGGCATCTACCCGGCCAGGCGGGCGGCTGGGTTGCACCCCATTGACGCACTGCGCTACGAGTAGTTGGTACATAGGAACAACGGCCATCCCGTCCCGTCAACCGCCGTTCGTCGCCTCTGTCTCACCTTTGTCTTTACGCCAAAGGCGTAAACGGGGAACGACAGAGACTGAGGCGAGCAACGCCGTTCGCCCCGCAGGGGGGCGACCTCTCGTCTTCCACGTCTTTGTCAGACGTGACAAAGGTGTCGAGAGACAAAGGAGACACCCTGACGGGGAAGATGCTACGCGAGGATGAACGATCAGGCGGTCGCCCGTCGCCCGTCGCCCGTAGGGCATGCAAAGCGAGGGCATGCAAAGCACGAACGGCAAAGGCCCATACTACGTTTCTAGTGCACATCCATCGCAGGCAGATTGTAGTCTTTCGAATGGTCGCGATGCACATGTTCCCCTCAGGATGTGTGCTTTTTGCCGTCCGATGGTATAATCATACGTAGCTTCAGCGTGACAACAGTGGAGAGGGGATAGCAGCCAATGTCGCAGCGGATTCTGCTGGTGGACGACGACCGGGCGATCGTGCGGCTGCTGGCGCGGTGGCTTCAGGAGGTGCGGAGGACGAGGCCGATACCATCACCATCTCCGGGCGCGGCGGGGAGAGCAAGCTCATCGTGCTGACGGAGGAGACGGTGCTTGAGAGGATAACTTCGGAGGACATGGAGGTCGCTGATCGCCTGATCGCCATCGCCGCGCCGGAGGATCAGGGGCGTGTCACAGCCAGGGCGACGAAAGTTCTTGCGGAGGGCAAACAATGATAGAGCTCAAAGACGTGACCAAGGTTTATCAGATGGGCGAGGTGGAGGTTCACGCCCTGCGGGGCGTCTCTCTGCAAATAGGGGGGGGGAGATGGTGGCCATCATGGGTCCCTCTGGCTCGGGCAAATCCACGCTGATGAACGTCATTGGCTGCCTGGACAAGCCCACCTCCGGCTCCTACTGGCTGGAGCAGGTTGATGTCGGGCAACTGAGCGACGACCAGCTAGCCGAGATCCGCAACCGGAAGATCGGCTTTGTCTTCCAGACGTACAACCTACTGCCGCGCACCACAGCCATTGACAACGTTGAGCTGCCCCTCATCTACGCTGGCGGGGGGGGCAGGGATCGCCGTCGGCGAGCCATCGCCGCCCTGGAAGCAGTGGGGCTGGGGGATCGCATCGGCCACCGGCCCAATCAGCTCTCCGGTGGCGAACAGCAGCGGGTGGCCATCGCCCGGGCCTTGGTCAACCAGCCGTCCATCATCTTGGCCGATGAGCCCACAGGCAACATAGACACCAAGTCGAGCGAGGAAATCATGGATATCTTCCGCAGACTCAACGAGGAGCAGGAGATCACCATCATCGTCGTCACCCACGATCCCGAGATCGCTGCCTACACCAGACGTATCGTCCACTTTCGCGATGGGCGGATCGAGGGTGAGCAGACAGCAGCAACATGAGTGGGAGGAGAGACATGAGGAAACCCATTGTTATCATAGCAGCACTGCTAGTCGTCCTGGCTGTGGGGGCCGGCTCTTTTTGGGCGGGGACAAAGGTGGGAGAAAACCGGGTAATCCAGGATCCGGCCCGTCTCTTCCAGCAGGGGGCCAGGCGCCAGAGTGGTGAGCTCCCAGATCAACTCAGGACCCCCCAGCCAGGGCAGCGGGTCGCCCAGGGACTGGGTGGCGGCATCATGGGCACCATCGAGGGGATCGAGGGCGACAGTTTGGTCGTCAGCACTGAGGAGGGAACGATCCGCGTGCAAACGACCGATACCACCCTCATTGAGAAGTCGATGACGGTGAACGTGGGCGACCTGGAGGTCGGCGTGCAGGTGGTCGTCTCGGGCTCGCGGAACGATGACGGGAGCTACACCGCTCGCTCCATCCAGGTTCTACCCATGCGCGAATCTCAGTAGTATCTGAAGAAGGAGCTACGTCTGTTAAGGAGGAGGTAATGAAGACACTCAGAGCACTAGCTATGGTTGGATTGGCCATCGTCCTGGTGGGAGGAGGCTCTTTGGGCTGCGGCCTCTTCGGCGGCGAGAAACAGGCTGAAACCTACAGCGAGATCGTGGCCGCTCAGCGAGGCGACATCGTGGCTGCTATCAGCCCCACGGGGGAGGTCTATGCCCCCCGGCTGGTGGAGCTGAGCTTCGACGTCAACAAGATTCCCTTAATCGAGCTGAACGTGGCCGCAGGCCAGGAGGTGAAGGACGGGGATGTCCTGGCTCGCATCGAGACTAGCTCGCTGGAGCGGGCCGTGACCCAGGCCGAGGCCAACCTGATCATCGCCCAGAACCAGCTGGAGAGGACGGAAGACCCATATACCGAGCTCGAGCTGACCAAAGCCAAGCTGTCCGTGACCGACGCCGAGGTGGCCCTGGAGAACGCCAAGAGGCACTTGCTGGTCGTCCAGAACGATCCAGACAGCGCGGCAAGGCTTCGAACCCTCGAGTACGAGGCGGCCTGGTATCAGAACAACTACTGGGAGGCCCAAAAAAAGTTCGAAGAGGGAAAGATCGATCAACAGAAGCTCGATTGGGAGTACAGCAACATGCTGGCCGCCCAGGAGCGACTGAAGGCGGCGCAGGCGAACGCCGAGAGTGCCCTCGCCAGCGCCGAGAGGCAGGTGCCCCAAGCTGAGTACAACCTGGCGAAGGCCAGGGATGACCTGGCCACGATAGAGGCTGGCCCCGATCCCGACGACGTGGAGGTGGCCCAGGCCCGGCTAGTCAGCGCGCAGGCCGACCTGGAGGAGGCCCAGGAGGCCCTTGAAGATGCCACCATGACCGCGCCCTTTGACGGCACCGTGATACAAGTGGGGGCCGAGGTGGGAGACCTGGTGTCGGACAACGTGGTGGTGGTTACTCTGGCCGATCTCTCCCACCTGGAGGTGGAGGCCCTGGTGGACGAGACGGACATCAACTGGATGGAGGCAGGGCAAGAGGCGGAGATTACCTTTGACGCTCTGCCCGGACAGCGGTTCAAGGGCAAAGTTCTTTCAGTGCCGCTGCAGGGGAGGCTTGTCCAGAACGTCGTAACCTACGAAGTGCTGGTCAGCCTTGAGGGGGCCGAGGACGCCGCCCTCAAGCCGGGGATGACGGCCAATCTGAAGATCATCGTGGGCAAGGGGGAGAACGTGCTGTTGGTGCCGGCCATGGCCGTGCAGTACGGGGAGGGCCTGGCCACTGTGCTGGTGCAGGATGACCCGGATGCATCACCTGTCCCGACTAATGTGGAGGTCGGGCTCTCCGATGGAGTTTACACCGAGATCGTGCGGGGATTGAACGAGGGCGATCGGGTGGTCATCGTCTTTACCTCTGTCGAGGAGGGCGGCTTCCCTGCCGGTGCGGGGGGGATGCGAGGACTCTTCCCGGCCGGGGTCGGGGTCGAGGTACACCGGGAAATAAGGAGCGAATGAACATCATCTCAAGCATTGGCGTGGCACTGCGGGGATTGACAGGCAACAAGCTGAGGTCGGGCCTGACTATGCTGGGCATCATCATCGGCGTGGCCGCAGTCATCGCCCTGGTGTCCGTGGGCCAAGGTGCCCAGGCGGCGGTGACCCAGCAGTTCGAGAGCCTGGGCTCCAACCTGCTGACCATATCGCCCGGGGTCGCCTTCGTTCGTGGTGGCATGTCTGGGGGATACGTGAGCGGATACGTGAGCGCCCAGAGCCTGACTAACGAGGACGTACCGGCCATCGCCCACCTAGCTACGCTGGTGGAGGTCGTCGCCCCCGAGTACTCGACGCAGGCCCAAGTGGTCTACGGGAACCAGAATACCCAGACCAGTGTCCTGGGCGTTACTCCTGAGTACCTGGCGGTGCGCAACTGGCAGGTGGCCCAGGGGCGCTTCATTGACCAGCAGGACCTGCAGAGCTTGGCCAAGGTCTGCGCTCTAGGTGCCGCGGTGGCCGAAGACCTCTTCGGCCGCAACTATCTCGATCCCGTTGGCCGGACCATCAAGATCAACCGCCAGAACTACCAAGTGGTGGGGGTCATGGCCAGCAAGGGCCAGACGGGCTTCATGAACCAGGACGACCAGGTCTTCATCCCCCTAAGCACCGCCCAGGTGAAGTTCGGGGGAGCTGGCAACACCTCACTAGGGGCCATCAACGTGCAGGTTAGCTCGGCAGAGATGATGGACTTTGCTCAGGCGGAGCTGACGGCCATCCTGCGAGCCCGTCACGGCCTGGCCCCCGGCCAGTCCGACGACTTTACCGTGGGCAGCCAGGTAGAGATCGTGGAGATGGTGGAGGAGATGACGGGCATCTTCACCATCCTCCTGGGCTCCATCGCCGCCATCTCGTTGGTGGTGGGGGGCATCGGCATCATGAACATCATGCTGGTTTCCGTCACCGAGAGGACGCGGGAAATAGGCATCCGCAAGGCGGTGGGTGCCAAGCGGCGCGATGTCCTCCTGCAGTTCCTCGTCGAGGCCATGGTCCTGAGCGGCCTGGGCGGCGTGGTGGGAGTCTTGGTCGGCTGGGGCGGGGCGCAACTCCTCTCCCGTCTAGCCGGCGAGCTTCTCAGCACCCTGGTCACCTCGGGTTCGGTGGTTATGGCCCTGGGGGTCTCGGTGGCCATCGGCCTCTTTTTCGGCATCTACCCGGCCAGGCGGGCGGCAAGGCTGAATCCCATTGACGCGCTGCGCTACGAGTAGTTGGTACATAGGCACAACGGCCATCCCGTCCCGTCAAGCAGGATGAACGGTAGAGGCCTACATTACGTTTCTAGTGCGCATCCATCGCAGGCAGATTGCAGTCTTTCCAATTGTCGCGACGCACCTGTTCTCCTCATGGCATGTGCCTTTTCGCCGTCCGATGGTATGATCGACGTGTGCCTTTCAGAGTAAGACGGCCGGAGAGGAGAGACCAACCAATGGGACAACGGATTCTGGTGGTGGACGACGATCGCGAGATCGTGCGGCTGCTGCGTGCCTACCTGGAACAGGGCGGCTACCAGGTGCTTGTCGCCTACGACGGCGAGACGGCGCTGCACATCCTCCGCCGTGACCGCCCCGATCTGGTGGTTCTGGACCTGATGCTCCCCGACCGTGACGGCTGGGATGTGACCCGGATTGTGCGCGGCGATCCGAGTCTGGCGGCCACGCCCATTATCATGCTCACTGCCCGCGTCGAGGACCACGACAAGATCGTTGGCCTGGAGCTCGGCGCAGACGACTATGTGAGCAAGCCCTTTAACCCTCGCGAGGTGACGGCCCGCGTGCATGCAGTGCTGCGCCGCACACAGGGAGAACCGGTCCCGCCGAGGGTCATCCAGGCAGGGCGCCTGGTGATTGACCTGGACCGCCACCAGGTGCAGGTGGAGGGCCAGCCGGTGAATCTGACCCCCACTGAATTCAATCTCCTGCGGGCACTGGCCGAGCATCCCGGGCATGCCCTTACCCGCCTGGAGTTGATCGAAAAGGGTCTGGGCTACAGCTACGAAGGATTGGAGCGAACGGTGGATAGCCACATCAAGAACCTGCGCCGCAAGCTGGCCAGTGCTGGTGCTGCACAGGATCTCATCGAGACAGTGTTCGGCGTCGGCTACCGGCTGCGGTCTATGCCCAGTGAAGCAATGGGAGGGACGGCATGAACCGGCTGTGGGTGCGACTGACGCTCGCCTTTGCCCTGGTCATCCTGGTGACGGCAGGCGCGATTGCTCTGCTGGGCGACCTGAACGCTCGTCAGGCGTTTAGGCGCTACCTGTCCTATGGCGACCCGGCGGGCCACCCAACCCTGGGGGATCGCCTGGCCGAGCATTACCAGGTGCACGGCAGTTGGCAAGGCGTTGAGACGACTCTGGAGCAGGTCGCGATTCTGCCCGAACCTGTGCCTGGTCAGATGTGGGAGAGAAGGCACAGCCTGATCATTCCTGGGGGCGGCAGGCTCCAGGTTGTCCTGACCGATACCGACGGGCGCGTGGTCTACGACAGCCTGGAGGGGCGTCCTGGCAGGGGATTGAGCCGCGACGAGCAGGCGGCTGCTCTGGACATCACGGTGGACCGCCAGGTGGTTGGCCGCCTGGTGATCACCTGGCCGATGCAGTCGGCGATCTTGGGACCGTTGGAGCAGAGCTTCCTGTCCGGCCTGCGCGAGTTGCTGGTGGTGGGTGGCTTGCTGGCGGGTGGGTTGGGTCTGCTGCTCGGACTGGTCATCAGTCGCAGCCTGAGTGCGCCTCTGGGCCGGCTGGCTGCTGCTGCCCGGGCCGTGGCTAGCGGCGACCTCAGCCACCGGGTCAAGGTGGGCGGCAGTGCTGAGCTGGCCGAGGTCTCGCAGGCCTTTAATGAGATGGCCGCGGGGCTGGAGGAGGCCGAGCGGCAGCGACAGAACCTGGTGGCCGACGTGGCTCACGAGCTGCGTACCCCCCTCAGCGTGTTGCAGGGCAACTTGCGGGCCATCCTGGACGATGTGTACCCGCTGGACAAAGCCGAGATCTCGCATCTATACGACGAGACGCGCTTGCTGAGCCGCCTCGTGGACGACCTGCGGGAGTTGGCACTGGCCGATGCCGGCCAGTTACGCCTGAACCTGCAGCGCACAGACGTCGCTCAGGTAGTGCGGGCCACATGCGACAGCCTGTCGCTGGCTGCCGAGGCGCAGAACGTGACTCTCACCGTCCAGGTCCCCGATGACCTGCCCACCGTCCAGGCCGATCCCGACCGCCTGGCCCAGGTGCTGCGCAACCTGCTGGTCAACGCCCTGCGCCATACGCCGCCCGGTGGCTCCGTCACGGTGACGGCCTCCCTGACGAACGGTGCTGTGGAGGTCGCCGTGGCCGACACAGGTGAGGGCATTGCTCCGGAGGACCTGCCCCACGTCTTTGACCGTTTCTGGAGTGCCGACCCCTCTCGCGCCCGCGCTGACCGCTGGGCGGGGGGCACGGGTCTGGGCCTGTCCATTGCTCAGAGCCTAGTGCAAGCCCACGGCGGGCGGATCTGGACCGAAAGCGCGCCAGGCGGGGGAGCAACCTTTCGGTTTACCTTGCCCACGATGTGACCGGACGTATCCAAGTTGCGGGAGCTTGAGCAACTTTGCTCGTCTGCCACCAGGTGCACGGATTGGGCCAGTTGTCTTCTCAGCTCGGGTGTTTCTCACGTGGTGTGGGCGCAGCTACAGGAATCTCAGGAGCGAACGCAGATTCAAGCAGGCAAGGCTAGGAACCACTCTTCATCAGCGTACATCTGCGTCCCGTCAGTTGATGCCCCCGAAAGTCGGAACACTCGGTATGTGGCCTCTGTCTGGCGAGCAAGTCCATCCTCAGCGGGCGCACTGCAACTCCCAGAGCTGCCCTAACACTGTCTCCAGTCGAGCTGCCAGCAGGCCAGGCTTGTCAGTGGTCACGTCATCCTCGTTCTCGAAGACGACGTATGGGACGCGGATGGACCGCACGGTTAGGAAGTTTGGGTCGCTGGCACTGAACATGGGCCAGTCGTCGTCGCGGTAGAGCCGCGACAGCTTCTCGTCAGGCAGGGAGTGCTGTAGGATGCTGTCCGGCCGCTGCGGGTCAAACCGGCGGCGATTCTTGCGCAGCGATTCTTCAAAGGAGACATGCACATAGACAACGGCAGCGCGCTGAAGGAGATCAGCAGCCAGATGTGGAAATGCCTCCGCGTAGCCCCCGTGCTCGGTGCCGCGAGAGAACTCGACGATTGCCGTAGTGTGGTCATGATATTCCGGATCGTCGCGCAGCCGCTTCTGATACTCTAGGCCAATCCGCTCGATCAATAGATGCCAGAGGTAGGGGTACTTGAAGTAACCGTCGGCGTCGGTGTGCAATCGTGGCTGCTCGAGCTGTTCGCTCAGGATATGGTCCTCCTCGAACCAGGTCCAGAGCATAGGGAAGTCGTCCAGAATGTCCAGGTCGGCGATGCGGAGCCTACGTTGCCGCACGTCAGGAGGAGTGCGCATCAGAAGGTCAATAATTTCACTCTTCCCCGAGGCTGGCCGGCCAATCAGGATGAGAACATCGAATGTGTACTTGCCCATAGGATCCCTCACCCCATCAGTGCCTCCACTTCGTTTCGATAGGCCATCGCAGGGGCGGTCCCGAGGCGGGTCACTTGCAGTGCGGCCGCTGCGTTAGCGAAAGCGACTGCCTCGGTGAGATCCTTCCCCTCAGCTAGGGCGACCGCCAGCGCACCGCTGAAAGCATCCCCGGCTCCTGTCGTATCCACAACCTCTACACGCCGACCGGGCACGCGTTCGAGTCCAGTTGACGTAACAACCAATGCACCCTGTGCACCCAATGTGACTACCGCTGCTCCGACCCCCTTCGCCAAGAGCTGCCGCGCCGCCGTTTCCGCTTCCTTCAGGTCTCGCACAGGGAGGCCCGTGATGATCTGCGCCTCTGTCTCGTTAGGAGTCAGAACGTCTACCAAGGCAAGCAGCTCAGCGCTGAGAGGGCGGCCTGGCGCCGGGTTCAGCAGTACCTGCACTCCCGCCTCATGTGCCAGGGCGATGGCCCGCTCCACCGTTTCTGGTGGGATCTCCAGTTGTACCAGCAGGACATCCGCCTGCACGATGGCCTCATGGGCGGCGTCCACGTCCTCCGGCTTGAGGAGGTTGTTGGCACCTGCAGCCACCACGATCATATTCTCGCCTTCAGCGTCCACCATGATCAGGGCTGCACCGGTATGCGTTTCCTCGGTGCGAAAGACAAAGTCCGACCTGACTCCCTCCTTGACGAGATTTGCCTCTGCCTGGTCGCCAAAGACATCGTTGCCGAGCTTGACTACCATGGTGACCTCGGCTCCCAGCCTGGCGGCAGCGACGGCCTGGTTGGCCCCCTTGCCTCCTGGTCCCATGTGGAATGGCCCTCCCAGTACCGTCTCGCCCCTGACGGGCATGCGCGGCGTTCTGGCGACGAGGTCAGTGTTGAAACTCCCGACTACTGTGACCCTTGAGCGCTTGCTCATTGCTTCCTCCTGCATGCTGGCACTGTATGGAGAATTCCGCGTGTGAACTCGAAGGGGGGTGATTGTCTGGCGCCTCACGTCAACTAGCCCGACATCAGGAAGAGGCTGACCAAAGATTGACCTCTCACTCGGCAGGCGGAGGCCACCCGTAACAGTCGCCATTGTCACCTGAGATACTGTCTACACATCCTTGGCGCCGTCGGCCAAGGCGATGTTCTTCATCGCCTCGATTGCGATGCGGATCTCGTTCTCGACGCCCTGCCGGAAGGCATCTTCACACCATTCGGGCTTCACTTCTGTCGCCGTCCCGTCGCAAGCGAAGAGCGCAGCAGCGCGCCACCCCCGCAGGGCAGCGATGATGAAGAGAGTGTCGCTTTCCATCTCCACTGAGAGCAGCCCGGCATGCCTCAGCAGCTTGCGCATATCGGGATCTCGAAGACCATAGAAGGCATCCCCCGCCGATCCCAGGCCCACGTGCGCCTTGAGGCTCAGTTGCTTGCCCGCGCTCACAAGCGCACTGGTCACCTCAAAGTTCGGCACTGCCGGGAATTCCACCGGCAGGTAGTTGTTTGCGGTGCCACCGGCACGGAAGATGCCAGTGGAGATGATGACGTCACCACAGTCCACATAGTCCTGATAGGTGCCGCAGGAGCCCACACGGATGAAGGTATCCGCCCCCATGTGCCCCAGTTCTTCGAGGCAGATGGCCGTCGTGGGGCCGCCCATCCCGGTGGATGACACTGTCATGGGGATGCCCTCCACGGTGCCAGTGAATACCAGGTAGCCTCGGCTGTCGCTCACCAGTCGTGCGTCATCAAAGCGCGCAGCGATGTTCTTCGCACGCGCGTGGCTGCCGGGCGTGAAGACATAGCGCGCTATATCCTTTGCATCGCAGCGAATGTGAAACTCCATCTTTCGCTTGCCCTCCCTCGTAGTGGTCACAGAACTACTTGCCCGCTTCGGCGTCAGCCAAGGCAATACTCTTCATCGCCTCGATGGCGACGCGAATCTCGTTTTCCTCGCCCTTGCGGAAGGATTCCTCCCCCCACTCTGGCTTGATCTCCGTAGACGTCCCGTCATTGGCAAAAATCGCTCCAGCACGCCAGCCACGGAAGTGGGACACAACAAACAGCGTGTCAGCTTCCATTTCCACTGAAAGCACCCCAGCCAGTTTCAGTTTCTCGAAGAGCTGCGGTTCTGGTAGGACATAGAAGGCATCCCAGGTCGAGCCAATGCCTACGTGGACCTTGATCCCCAGTTTCTTGGCGCCCTCAACTAGCGCCGTAAGCACCTGGAAATCCGGTGCTGCTGGGAATTCTGGCGGTAGGTATCGGTTGGCTGTCGCACCTGCTCGGTAAACACCAGTTGGCACGATCAGATCGCCACATGCAACGTGATCCTGCAAGGTGCCGCACGAGCCGACACGGATAAAGGTGTCCGCGCCCATGTGCGCCAGTTCCTCGATGCAAATGGCGGTCTGGGGGCCACCCATGCCGGTTGATGATACCGTCATGGCGATGCCATTCACTGCGCCCGTGTATACCACGTAGCCTCGGCTATCGCTCACCAGTCGTGCGCTGTCGAGGTGGTCCGCGATCTTCTCCGCGCGGTCGTGATCACCCGGCGCAAAGACATAGCGGGCGATGTCCGCCGGATTGCATTGGATGTGAAACTCCATTATTCTATTCCCCCCGTGGCAACTGAATTCACAGTCGTTACCCTGTAGCTGTTCATTGGGCTTTGTTCTCACTGTAGAGAACGCACCTCATCTTGGCGAGGCATAGCTTTCTTGAAGGCCTGGTTTTGCCTGTCTTTGCGGTCTCTGTTCTCTGCGGCGAAATCAAGCAGCTGTCTGAGCGGTCACCTTGCCCAGCCGTCAGGGACGTGCAGTAGTATATGACAAAGGCTCATGCGTGTCAACCATGTGGTGTGTCATTTGAAGTTGAAGAGTGAACTGTTTTAACCTGAAAAGTAGACTGGTCATGGTAGATTCCTCGTGGACTGGGAAGGAAGCAATGCGTGACGCTTGGTGCGAATCAGTGTCTAATGTTCAGTGGCAGTTGTGGCTCCGCACCGGGCAGCAGGGCCTTTGTCTTTACGCCAGAGGCGTAAACGGAAGGCGTAAACGGCAACTGCTGCCCGAACTCATGCATCCGAGGCTGACGCAGCTTGTTACTGGCAGCCCCTTGTGATACAATGGGACAGCTTGTATCCCGTCTGTCTCTCGCGGGTGGTTTTGCATCTTGTAGGAGGACGGCAAATGCCTGATCTAGCCTTGCAGGGTGTGCGTGTCTTGGATCTGACCCGTCTGCTGCCTGGGCCCTATGCTTCGCTGGCGCTGGCTGACCTAGGCGCCGAGGTCATCAAGATCGAAGAACCACATCAAGGCGATTCCTTGCGTTGTCTATTGCCTTTCGGCGCTGACGACAGGAATGCGCTCTTTGGACTGCTGAACCGCAACAAGAAGAGCATCACGCTGAACTTGAAAGCACCTGAGGGCAGGGCCATTCTTCTCGAGTTGGCTCGCAGCGCTGACGTACTGCTGGAAGGCTTTCGACCTGGCGTGATGAAGCGGCTGGGGCTCGACTATGAGGTGCTTGTGGCAGCCAATCAGAGCCTGGTGTACGCCTCGATCAGCGGCTACGGCCAGACAGGGCCATATCACTCACGGGCCGGGCACGATTTGAACTACATTGCCCTGGGAGGTCTGCTCGCTGTCACAGGCACGCGTGATGGCCCCCCAGTTGTTCCTGGTGTGCCTGTTGCTGATCTTGTAAGCGGGCTGTGGATGGCTCTGGGGGTCGTAGCAGCACTGCTGGGGCGTGAGCACACGGGGCGTGGACGGTACTTGGATGTCTCTATGCTAGATAGCGTGGCTGCGCTGCTATCTGTGCCACTGTCTGATTGGCTGACCACGGGCCGTGTTCCCAAACAGGAGAAGATGCCACTCAGCGGCAAGCAGGGTTGCTATAATGTGTACGAGACCGCAGACGGCGGATATATGACTGTGGCTGCTTTGGAGCCCAAGTTCTGGCGTGCCTTCTGTGTGGCAGTGGGCCGCCCGGACTGGCTCGAAAGACAGAATGACGCTGACCAGGCGAGTCTCATAGCCGAGGTTGCTACGCTCTTCCGCACACAGCCCAGGGCATACTGGACGGCGCTCTTTGCCGCACACGATTGCTGCTGTGAGCCTGCGCTGACTATGGATGAAGTGTTCACGCACCCGCAGGCGGTGCACCGTGGTCTGCTGCATGAAAGGCAACTGGCTACGCCGTTGGGCCGCCGCGGAGTGCCGCGTGCTCCTGCGCCAGGACTCGGAGAGCACACCACGGAGCTGTTGGCAGAGCTGGGCTACGCTTTGGAGGACGTGGAGCGCTTACGGCAGCGAGGTGTGGTTTAGAGACTCACCGCTGACAGCGCCGAGTTTGCAGAGAGGTTTAACCACGGAGACACGGAGCCCACAGAGAGTCTAAGAGCATGTCTGAAATCAGCCAGAGCGCCGACTACGGGATACCGCCAAGCATGAAAATGTCATTGCGAGGAGCGGTTTTTGCGACGAAGCAATCTCGTAGACGGGGGAGATTGCTCACCTACACTTGCAGCGCAGGTGCAAGCGTCGCTCCGCTCGCCCTGGGTCTTCCCCTGGGTCTTTGGCCCCAGGGACAAAGGTGGCCCCAGGGACAAAGGTGGCCCCAGGACCAAAGGCAATGACACGCGCGAAGGAGTTCTCAGTGCGTCAGTGGTTCTCTAGCTCTACGGGGTGAGATGTCGTGTTGAGTACTCCGTCGAGGGAAGAAATCGAACATCGCTTCCAACAACTGTGTGCTGAGGTAGGCCGCCGGGGTATCGTGGGCTTCTCGCCTGTGAGTGCGGTGCGCTTACTGCCAGCCCAGGCGCAGTACCTTCAATACAAGCTGAGAACGCTGGAGCCCACCGAAGACGTTACAGCCGTCTCTCTCGGTTTGTTTTACTATGAGCATGAGGTTCTGGCCGTGCCTTCAACGTGGAGGAACAAGCCCTCACCAGATGACCGCTGGAATGACTATGCTCGCGCTTATCAGACGTTGAATCGCTTACTCAACCACTTTGTGGCTACGCTGGCTACCGAGTTCGGGGGATTGCTGAGCAAGTCACTGTCGAAGGCTGTGCGAAGAAGCTCGAACATGTCGCTCGCTACTTTCCGCATTGCGTTTCGCACCGCGCCTTCGCCGAGGCAGCAGGGCTGGTTTGGCGCGGCAGGCACGGTCTGATTGTGACGCCGGAAGTCGGCCCAGCGCTGCGCCTTGCCACCTTCTTTGTTCCTGGCAGCACCTCACGGCTGCACAAACGGTATGGGGGATGCGCTGACTGCCATGCCTGTCTGGACATCTGTCCCATTCTGCGAATGGGAGGCGACTATCGGGAGGCGTGTCGCCTGCGTCTGGCCGCGCTTGGCCTGCAGGACGAGGTATGCGGCATCTGCGTGCGTGTCTGTTGGGAGCATGTCACAGCACGATCTGCACAGGGGCAGCGCACGCCTAGCGACAAGTAGCAACCAGATACTAACAGCATTTGTCTTTGAGCATCGTCTGGATTGGACAGGCAGCTTGCAACCCTAGATTTTGCCGAAGCGATACTTTGCCAAGGTCCACAGAGCCGGCAGCCCGTCTCGCCAGGGGCTCAGTTTCTTGGCTTTGCGCGGCCTATACCAGATGGGAACCTCGTGGATGTGGTAGCCACGGCGTAACAGCTTGGCCGTGATCTCTGGTTCGATCTGGAAACGGGTTGCTTGCAAGTCCAGGCTCAACATCACCTCGCGCGGCATGAGCTTGTAACAGGTCTCCATGTCGGATATGCGTGACCCATAGAGGACGTTGGTGCAGAAGGTCAGAAACTTGTTGCCCAAACGCAAGAGCAGTTTCTGACTCTCCAGATCTCGTACGCCGTAAACCACCTGAGCCTTGCCGTTCAATACCGGCTCCAACAGCGTGGGATAGTCGTTTGGGTCGTATTCCAGGTCAGCATCCTGGATGATTACCAAGTCACCAGTGGCATGTGCAAGAGCGGTACAGATGGCTGTGCCCTTGCCCTGGTTGACCTGGTGCCTGTAGATGCGTACGCCTGCGTTCTTGACAGTGTTCAACACACCCCAGGTGTTATCGCTGGAGCAGTCGTCCACGACGATGACTTCCTTCTCAACAGGAACAGCCAAGACGCAATTCAACAACTCCTGGACGTCGTTCTCTTCGTTGAACACCGGAATGAGCACTGATAGCTTCACTCGATTTCCAGTCCTCTGTATTGCTTCCCGTCGGGTCGACGCAAAAGCGTGCCGCGGGCTTGCGGCATCACCGCGGGCAATTCTAGCGCAAAGCAGATGCTTTGTCAAAGGCAGGTTCCAGGGTTCTGTGCGGCTAATCGTCTGTTGCTCCGGTGGCCTGGACAGTGTTAGCCAGATTGTCAAGTGTGTGCAAGTTGGGCTATAATTACCCTGGAGGTCACCCGTGACTAATCGTGAAGTCGCTACTCTGCTGCGGCGCATTGCAGACATGCTGGAAATCAAGGGTGAGGTGATCTACAAATCGCTTGCCTATCGCAAGGCCGCAGATAATATCGAGGCGCTTGGACGTGACATCCATGAGGTCTGGCGGCAAGGCAAGCTGCGCGAGATTCCCGGTGTCGGAAAGGCACTGGAAAAGAAACTCAACGAGTTGTTGACCACCGGGCGTCTGGGCTACTATGAGGAACTTCAGGAAGAGATCCCTGTTGGCGTGGTTAGCTTGCTGGCCATCCCTGACGTAGGTTCCAAAACGGCCAGGCTGCTCTGGGAGGAGCTGGGGGCGCTCAGCGTGGCCGATGTCGAGCATGCGGCGCGCGAAGGCAAGCTACGCAGCGTGCCTGGCCTGGGCGTACGCTCGGAGCAGCGCATCCTCGAAGGTATCGAATCGCTCTACCGCCGCACTACACGTATCCCGCTAGGTGTTGCCTGGCCCGTAGCAAGAGAACTGGTGGAAGCCTTGCGCCACGAATTGGGCATCGAGGCAGTGGAACCGGTGGGTAGCCTGCGGCGCATGAAGGCTACTGTCGGTGACATTGACCTGCTTGTTGCCCATGAAGAGCCAGCATGTGTTACGGCCGCCTTCATCGAGCTGCCACAGGTGGCAGAAGTTGTCTCATCTGGGCCGACCCGCTCCACAGTCATTCTGCACAATGGCCCGCAGGTTGACTTGCGTGCCTTGCCGCCAGAACGCTACGGTTCGCTGCTGCAGTACTTCACTGGCAGCAAGGATCACAATGTGGCCTTGCGTGGGCTGGCGCTCAGCAAGGGGCTCAGCCTCAGTGAGTATGGCTTCAAGCGTGGGGAGCAGGAAATACTCTGCCCCACTGAGGAAGATGTTTACCAGACATTGGGGCTGCCCTGGATTCCTCCGGAGTTGCGTGAGGATCGTGGCGAACTGCAAGCTGCACAACAGGACAGGCTGCCGACACTTGTGCAGCGAAAGGACATTCACGGTGACCTGCACGTGCACACGGACTGGAGCGATGGGGCGGCAACCCTGGCCGAGATGGCTGAAGCAGCGCAGAAGCTCGGCTATGAGTACCTGGTCATCTCTGACCACACACAGAGCCTTGGTGTGGCGAGGGGGTTGGATGTGACCAGGCTGCGGCAGCAGCGCGCTGAGATCGAACAATTAAACCAGGGCTTCTCCGGCTTCCGTTTGTTGCGAGGAGCGGAGGTGGAGATACGCGGCGATGGCACCTTGGACTATCCAGACGAGGTTCTGCGAGAGATGGAAGTGGTTATCGCTTCAGTGCACACAGGCCTGCGACAGGACAAAGAAACGATCACTGATCGTGTAGTCCGTGCCATGCGCAATCCCCACGTGGATATCATTGGACATCCTTCAGGACGCATTCTGGGCCAGCGCGAAGCCACAAACGTGGACCTTGATTGCGTACTACAAATGGCAGCAGAGACCGGCACTATCCTGGAAGTGAATTCCATTCCCAATCGCCTGGACCTGGACGACGTGCACGTGCGCCAGGCCATCAAGTTAGGCGTGTCGTTATCCATAGATAGTGACGCACACAGCACTAGGGGCCTGGAAGCGATAGGATATGGAGTGGCTACAGCACGGCGAGGTTGGGCTGAGGCGCGACATATTGTTAATACGCAGCCCCTGAAGCAGTTTCTTGATCTACTGGCGCGCAAGGAACAAGGCCCAAAGTGCTGATAATGGGGGCCCTACGGCATAGAAAGGACAAACTCATGTCACCTGATGCGGTGCAAACTGACAAAGTGCGTGATGAGAAGGAGACGAAGCCAAGGCGCAAGTCGTGGATGGAATTCGTGTCTCAGAGGCAGATGCTCTTGGCCCTCGCACTACTGCTGGTAGCAATTGCTGGCCTGTGCTGGATCAGCGGCCTTTCGAACATACTGAGACCACTGCCGCCACCGACTGCGACGCGCACGCCGTTGCCGACTTTTACGCCCCGCCCGACCGTAACGCTCACTATGACGCCCACGCCCACGGCTACCGCCACCCCTGAACCGCAGGTCATGCCTGGGGTACAGGTGACGGTTAGCGGTACTGTGGGACAGAACCTTCGTCTTCGTGCTGGCCCTGGCTTGACACAAGAGACGCTCAGCATATTGGAAGAGGGGACACGACTGACAGTACTGGAAGGGTCTGAGGCGGCTGACGGCTACGAATGGTGGAAAGTGCGGACAGATGATGGTCAGGAGGGCTGGGTAGCGGGCAACTGGCTCATTCCCGTCGTTCCCTAGCTGTGCTGGATGATAGGCATGTTCGCTTGATGCCCATGTTGCTGGCACGTGTTCGCATTTGCCAGCCTCTGTGCGGTGAGATAACCATCTTTGTTCATAGAT
>Ga0315543_1002426_pt1 | contig 18138 bp, 9 predicted proteins | sample SalMarSW160210MG_2_FD_203098 | JGI IMG/M metagenome (GOLD analysis project Ga0315543, IMG submission 203098) | Salt marsh sediment microbial communities from the Plum Island Ecosystem LTER, Massachusetts, United States - Salt Marsh Sediment SW1601-210 ...
ATGTCCAAAAGATTATGTTTTTCGATCTTTTTTGTTTTGGTGCTGAGTCTGGCATTGGCCGGTTATAGTGACCCCGGTACGATAATGCTGGACTTCGACGAAAGGGGCGATGTTAATACCGAGCCGGGCTTTACCAGCTTTCTCATATCAGACAACGGCACGGAAATTAACGGTATCACAATCGACCTCGCCGGCAATATAGATGACAGCCGACGTTTCAACCCCAATTCCTCCGACTCTGGAATACCTATATACACTGAGGAGATTTATCGTGATTTTGTCTATGGAGTATCGCCGAGCGGAGTTACCATCACACTATGGGGGCTTGGAGCCAATCAAGAGTGCGATATAACCATCTACGCATTCGATGACGAAGCCACAGGCCTCCGAATCGCGGACTGGACAGCTAACGGGGACTATCTCCTTACGACCGAATTCGAGGGTAATAATCCGGACAACTGGCCCAGCCCGTGGTGGGAATATGGCTTTGGCCATGAACCCTACGACTTTAACGGGATAGCCCATGCAGATGAATTTGGCAGAATCGTGCTGGAAAGTACCATTGACCCATGCAGTACGGAGGGTGAGGCTTTTGCTTTCGTCAACGGTCTGGTGGTGGTTCCGAAAGGCGCGTACGTACCGCCTCCATACGCCCAGCATCCGGTACCGCTTGATGGCGAAGAAGACGTGCCCGGAGATGTAATTCTTAAGTGGAAAGAGAGCGTATATGCTGAGAAGCACGATGTATATTTCGGCACCAATAACAGCTTAGTGGAAGACGCCAACAGGAGCAATCCGCTGGGGGTGCTGGCCATTCAAGGGCATGACTCCAACGCTTATGACCCATGCGGACTTCTCAAATTAGACACTACTTACTACTGGCGCATCGATGAGGTCAACGATCCTAATATCTGGAAAGGCCAAGTGTGGAGTTTCAGGACATTGCCTTATTTCGTTATAGATGATTTCGACTCTTATGAGGACGACTCTGCTCTGCAGAGTGTGTGGACAACCAACGGCACCAGCGCGGAAGTCTCTGTTGAGACCACTATCACTCGCGATGGTAACTCAATGAAGTATGAGTATGAGAATAATCTCTCGCCATACTATTCTGAGGCCTGTGTGGACATTGCTGATTTGGGAATTGATGACCCTGACTGGCTCGGTATCGGCGCGAATGCACTGGTGCTGAGCTTATACGGGCAGATGACCAACCCCATTGGTGAGCAGATGTATGTGAGACTGACGGACGGCGACAGCCCTGCGGGGACCGCGACTGTGTATGACAATATTAACTATGCCAGATTTGAACAATGGAATAAGTGGAGCATAGCGCTTACGGAATTCAACGACGTTAATCTGGCCAACGTTGCGAGCATTACTATCGGCTTCGGTGACGGCAGCGAGGGAGATGCAGGCACGGTGTATTTTGAAGATATCACGCTTGATATAGAAGTCGAGGTATTGGCTGAAGTTGCCGGCGAGGTAGATGTTTACACCGTTTATCAAGAACTCGAAGGTTTCGGTGGAGCCGCTTGCTATGACGCATCAGCTCTGGCATACCACCCGAGTAGGGAAGAGGTTTACGACCTTCTGTTCAGAGACCTCGGACTCGACGCTTTAAGGATAAAAAACACCTATGATATCAGCTCATCCGAAATAACCGCCACAGGGCAAATCGTTGCGGCGGCGAGGCAGCCGACGCGTAACCCGAATTTAAAGCTTCTACTGGTCCCATGGTCGCCCGCGGCCTATCTTAAAAGCACCGGGGATTTAGGAACACTGAACGGGACACTTAAAAAGGATGCTTATGGCAATTATGTGTATGACGACTATGCGACTTGGTGGTTAAACAGCCTGACAGGGTCAGGCGGCTGGAACAGCGTTGGCATTTACCCCGATTACATAAGTATTCAAAACGAGCCGGATTGGGGGCAACAGGATCAGGTCTGCAGATTCACTCCTGTGGAAACTTCAACCTATGCCGGTTATGATAAGGCATTTGAGGCGGTTTATAACAAGCTTGACGGAAATGTTTCGCCTATGCCGAAGATGCTCGCCCCCGAGTCAGTGGGCTTCGGCAGTTCACGGACATTTATAAATGTGTTAGTCAATAGAGGACAGATAAACCACATCTATGGTTTCTCACATCATCTTTACGGCGACGGCAACTACACGAACCCTGACGGTATGATTTCGGGAATGATTAATTATCGTAACACTTACGGCTATAAACCTTTGTTCCAAACGGAGTTTGGCGGCGATGGCACTCCGACGTTTGACCACGCCGTATTGCTTGCACAGCATATTTACAACTGCCTTCATTATGAGCGCGTGACTTCTTATTACCAATGGACCTCGTTTCGAAACGGCAGCTACAGTACGGGCGGTATGATAAATCTCACCCCCGGCGGCGGCTATATAGTCCGAGACCTTTATTGGTTTTTCAAGCATTACGCGTACTTCACCGACCCCGGCTGGTATGTGATTAATACATCGCTTGGAGGGACGGGAGCAAGCAATCTGAGAATGATCGCCTTTAAGAGTCCCGACGATGACGAATTGACGGTAGTGATACTGAATAAATCCGCCAACGGTTACAGCTTAGAGCTTGCGCTGAACGGATTTATACCAAACAGCTCGGAGGTCTATCGAAGCAGCGAAACAGAGAACTGGTTATATCTCGGAACATACGGTTCTTCGCTGATACTGCCAGCGAGGTCAATCACCACCACCCACATGACAGGCACTACCCTCTTCGACTGCGCTGATGTTCTGTCAGCAGGCTATGGCCTGACCTCGGACATCAACCCGGACTGCTACGTTGACTACGAAGACCTCGCAATTATAACCGACTACTGGCTGGATACCGATTGCGGCTCGTATGACGACTGTGAAGGGGCCGATTTTGAGCCGACTGACGGCACGGTCAATCTCCTCGACTTGAGCACATTCGCAAAGCAGTGGATGTGGTGCAACGACCCTGAGGACCCGAATTGTACAGCAAACTGGTAAGATGAAATTATCAAAAAGCTGCGTGACTTCGAGCACTCGTTAGGAGTGATTAATTCGAAGTTCCAGGATAACTCTTTGTTCTGGATATCTGCTGAACTGTATCCAAAGCGATGTAAAGCCGGGTCAGAGTATCCCACTGTTGGGTAAACTATCTGCGCTCGCAATGACAAAGAGAATTCGAACACTTCAAAATGGGTTGGGATGTGATATAATCCACGCAAGAGCGTGAGGAGAAAATCACAAATTAAAAAGTTGAAAATTATTTGAACTATTCGGGTCAAATTGCGTCTTTACCCAATGGTACGGGAAAGATTTCAAAGGACACATATGGATTCTGAGGGACAACTGGAAAAGATAGTGCATCGCTGTCAGGACGGTGAGAGAACAGCCTTTGAAGAACTGTTCGAGATATACCAGCCGCGGCTGAAGTATTATGTCAGGCGGCTGAACAGTGAAGGTGTTGACACTAATGATGTTCTCCAGGACGTATGGTTAACCGTGTTTAAGAAAATACATAAGTTGAAAGATGCTCAGAATTTTGCTGTCTGGCTTTACCGTATCGCAAGGAATAAAGTTTATGATGGGTTCAGGCGGAAAGAAAGGTTTGTTAGGCTGCCGGAAGAAGAGGAGTTTCCCGTATCAGGCAGTGTCGAGCCGGTCTTTGACGCAAAAGACGCTGAGAAATTACACAGGGCCCTGAACGAACTCAAACCGTATCACAGGGAAGTGTTGACGCTGTCTTTCATTGAGCAGATGTCTTACAAATCGATAGCTGATGTTGTCGGCTGCAGTATTGGAACTGTCAGGTCACGAATATTTTACGCAAAGCAATCTCTTCGTAAAGAAATGGAGAGGCAAAATGGATAATAACAAGAAATTGTCTGAAGGGCTGTTAAGAGCGGACGGCATTAATCCTGCGGGTGCTACAGAATCTGAACGCATTGCTTTTGGGAAAATGCTTGACGAACAGTCAAAATCTAAACAATCAAGGCCGAGCGTTGCCTGGTCTGATATATGGAGAATAATTATGAAAAGCAGAATAACAAAATTTGCGGCCGCTGCGGCAATAGTAGCAGCGATAGTAGTTTCAGTCACAGTATGGAACAGTTCAATTCCAACAGCTTCAGCTTCGGCTGTCCAGGTGCTTACCGACGCAGCCAAGGCGGTTGGAGACGTGCAGTCAATTCACATTAAGGCACGTATGCGAACACTTCCACACGACAACTTCGGGATGATTGGCCTGAAGTTCGATTTTGTACCGATTGAGATGTGGAAGAAAGTAGATGATGCGGGTATTATGCGATGGCGAATCGAGAAACCCGGGCGTGTGATTGTTATGGATGGTAACTCCACAACAATGTTAATCAGGCCGAATCACGCGGTCAAAGGAGAACGGCCGTATCCTATTGGCTGTTTTGACACGTGGTATGGTCATTTGATGAATGTTAACGAGATTATAGATAACGCTCTGAAGGCAACAATGAATCGGTTCAGCGATCAACTGTGTATGCGCAATGAAGTGCTGAAAGATGGGTCAGAATTGGTGCTTGAGATTGAGTCGTCCGCCCAAGGGGACTTTACAAACGATTGGTGCAAGAATACGTTCATAATAGAATCCGACCACAAGAAAGTGTACCGCTTTGAGGCAGAAACCAAACTCTTGAAAGGTTTTGAGGTATTTGTGCACACGGACAAAGAGGATGTCCTGGTTTTCGAGGTTACCGATATCGAGTACAACCCGCAAATCGACAATGGGATGTTTATGCTTGAATTGCCTGCTGACGTCATCTGGCATCAGGAGCCGAAGCCGTTGGCGGACAACGAGAAGTATGAAAAAATGACGCCTAAGGAAGCCGCTGAGGCATTTTTCAAGGCCTGTGCGGAGGAAAACTGGGATGAGGTTCTCAAATTTATGAGCAGTTCACGTGTTGATGATAGATTAAAAGAGTATTACGGTGGGCTGGAGATTATCAGTATTGGGGAACCGTTCAAATCCGGTATCTATGCGGGCTGGTTGGTGCCCTACGAAATCAGACTTCGGCCGACGGAAATCAATGTGCGGCTGTCTAAAGAAAACTCCGCCGGGCGGTTCGTTATAACGGGAATGTATGACTCTAAACTGCAACTTCAGGAGGAAATAAAATGGTCAAACGAGCCAGAAATTCTGACAGATAATGATACATACGCCAAAATGTCGCCAGAGGATGTTGCCAAGGCATACTTCGGGGCCTTTTCGAGGTTAGACTTTGATGAGATGCGAAAATTCATGCCAGAATCTTACGTGGCGTCTCTGAAGGGTGAAGTCAGAGAGGCGGCAAAGCGCGGCATAGATGTCCAAAAACAACTCCCAATTGTGGAGGTTGGAGAAGCTTTCTGGTCGGCAGAGCACTCGGCTTACTTTGTGAAGTGTCGCAATTTGGGTCGAGTTAAAGAGTGGAAAATGGGGGTGAGAAATGATAACCCCGCGAAGCGATGGGTCGTTGACGGCGGGATTTGAAAATCGAGCTGATTTTTTAATGGATTTTTCAAAGGCCGACTTGAAAAAGTCGGCCTTTTTTGATTGTTTTTGTTGTAAGGTGATTTAGCGTAACTATAATTAGCAACGTTTGTTAGACTAAATTGGAGTAACGCTTTCGATGCCGAAAGTATCACTGGACCTGACGGGGGTATGGGAATTCAAGGAATATCCGCTCTCAGCACGGCGAATGCGCGACCTGGATTCGGCCGAGCCTACTCCGCCGAAGCAGTCGCCAACACTCCAAAGCTATGGCGACGGAGCGACACTTCGGCTACGAAGGCCGGGCTGGCTGGAAACGAATGTCCCCTGCTCGATTTTTAGCAGTTTAATCGCAGCCGGTAAAATAAAACAAAGTGATATTAACGCCCGGCCTGAAGATTTCTCCTGGGTCAGCGAAAAACCCTGGATATACAGAAAAGTTTTCGACGCCCCTGCGGAACTGCTTGACTGTGAACGAGTTGAGCTGGTCTTTGACGGATTAGATACAATAGCGAGCATCTGGCTCAACGACAAGCTCATCGGCAAAACAAGCAATATGTTCATTCCATTCCGTTTTGATGTAACACCACTTCTGAAGCAGCGAGAAAATTGCTTATTAGTCAAATTCGAGCCTGCAACCCAATACGCCAAAAGGCTAATGAGCCGATATACCTCGTTTAGCTCTGCCACAGGTAGCGAATCGGACTTTATCAATCCGTATCGCGTTTACATAAGAAAAGCCCAGTACCAATTCGGCTGGGACTGGTGCCCCTCACTGCCCGGCTGTGGAATTTGGCGGCCTGTCCGCCTCGAAGGCACTAAAAAAGCCCGATTCGCCGACCTGCACATCCGAACAGTGGATTGCAATCATCGCTACGCCGATATCAAAATCACAGTAAAATTGGACACGATAACGGAAGAAGAATTTCTCTGCAAGCTAACTTTGTCCTGCGGGGAACAAACAATTGAGCACAACCTGACTTTCAGGGCGGGGGAAGAATCCCAATCGACGGTCATTCGGATTGAAAGCCCTCAGCTTTGGTGGCCGGCAGGCTACGGGCGACAGAGCCTCTACAATCTCGAACTTGAGCTACTGGCCGGCGGCGAAGTTATAGACCAAATACAAAAAAAGGTCGGGATAAGAACCGCCAAACTCAACCGCTCGCCGGACGAATACGGCGAAAATTTCCAATTTGAAATAAACGGCCAGCCCATATTTGCCAAAGGTGCAAACTGGATACCGGCATCTATATTTGCAGGGTCGGTCAGCAGCGGCGATTATAAAAAACTTCTGTCCGCCGCAGCCAAAGCCAATATGAATATGCTTCGTGTATGGGGCGGCGGGTACTACGAAGCAGAGGAATTTTACGAACTATGCGACCAGCTCGGCATAATGGTCTGGCAAGACTTTATGTTTGCCTGCGCTTACTATCCCGACCGACGGTGGTTTCTCGAAGAAGTAAAAAAAGAAGCAGCAACAATTATAAAGCGGTTGCGCAATCACCCCTGTTTGGTTCTATGGTGTGGGAACAACGAAATCGACTGGATGCACCACACCGGCAAACTCGGCAAGAGCAGGAAATTCTATGGCAAAGTAATTTATCACCGGCTTCTGCCACAACTCGCCGCTGAACTGGACCCTGACAACGATTATATACCAACAACGCCGTTAGGAAAGAAAAAGGAATTCAAGACCGGCAAAACACTGACAACACACCAATGGAGCGTCTGGTCGGGCCATCAGCCGATTCGTCAATACCACTGTCGGCCTCAGGATATCCCCCGGTTTGTTACTGAATTCGGCTTACAATCACTGCCCAATATGAAAACCATCAAAAAATTTTGTCCTCCTGAACAGTTGCACATCGGCAGCTTCTCAATCGAAAAACACAACTATCAAGTAGATGGCAACAGTCGTCTATACCGCTATATGGGTGATTTATTCGGCACCGCTGAAAACCTTGAGCAGTTTGTCTATTTCTCACAAGTTACACAGGCTCGCGGGGTCAAGGCATACGTCGAACATTTAAGGGCCCACAACTTTAGAAACAATGGTGTATTATTTTGGCAGTTCAACGATTGCTGCCCCGCAATAAGCTGGTCGGCAATGGACGCAACTTATGAACCGAAAGCGCTTTATTATTACACAAAGCGATTTTTCTCAAAGCTGCTGATTGCGGTTGTATCCGAATCAGAGAAAGCACAGGCTGACTTGCCGTCGGCATTGCAATCGCTCAAAGTTATTGTAATAAACGACAGTAATCAACCAATAACTGCTTCGCTAAATTGCCGACTGATTGATTTGTTTGGACACCTGCTTGACCGGGTTGCACTGCCCATTGCAATTGCGCCGTTTAGTATATTGACCCCACCGAAACTCCCGAAAACGATAATTTCCCCTGCCCATCCGGACAAATCCTGCCTGCACCTTGTGATAAACAAAAACGGGGGAAAAATCGCAGAAAACCTGTTCTTTTACCTGCCCGATAAATATATCGATTGGCCCAGGGTAGAAATCAGCAAGCAACTATCTCAAATAACCGACAAACAATGGAAGCTCAAACTAAAATCAAATGCAATCGCGAAAGACGTGCAAATCAGCACCTCTGTGGCAACACAATTCAGTGATAATTTTATAGACTTGATACCACCGGATGAGTTCGAGATAACAATCGACTGTGAGCAGAACCTTTGGGCTCCCCCTAAGGGGGGTCCCTCTTCAATTGAACCGGTATTGCAGCTACGCTCACTTAAATCGGTATTACAAACTAATTAAACATACCATTAGAAACCAGGAGGCATCATACCAGGAATAGGAAACTCGTAACCAGGGGGCATACCCTCAACTCCCGGTACTGGAACACGCCTGCGTTGACCCGGTCTGCCGCTCCAGCTTCGCAAAGGTTCTTTCGATTCCTTTTCGGACCTTTTGATTTCATTAAACTTACTCTGCAATGCTTCGGCCCAATACCTGGTTTTAACAGGCAAACGCTCTATATCCTTTCCTTCAAAACTGTAAAGCATGTCAAAAAAATGCCTGGCACGCAGATTATTTCCACCTGACCAATCATTTACAGGTATAATATCGACCAGAACCGCGCCGGTAGCATAATCAACCGTCTCGGGTACTGTAACTCCCTCTTTTTCTTCCTCCTCCGTAATCTTGTACCCACTGACACTGCCTATAAGTTCTCCCTGTTTGACCGTAAAGTCCTTACTATACCAATAACCCAACACATACCTGGAGACCTGCACTGTTACAGCCCTGGCGGCTTCTTGTATCTCACGTGGGAAGAAGTACAACGTTTCCGGAATATTCACAGTCTCTGTTGTGTCAGAAAATCCGCTCCATAAAATAACCTTGTTCTTCAGCGATTCGTCTTGCTCGCTGAACTGGTTTGTCTCAGCTATGGGATTAAAAACACCCAACCGAATTCTGTACCGGTAGCTATCCCCGGGCTCAATAGTATCATCATGCGCCCAGAATAATAACGGCTTGTCCATCTTGGCAAGGTCTGTTTGCTCGGTAATCAAAACCTCATCAAATTCTTGATAAATATCATTTATTGTCTTTGAAACTTCCTTACTTCTTTGTGGACGTTCTTTCTCACTTCTGCGATCAGCCCGGCTTCTTCTTGTCGGCGTTCTTCTTACAGGCGTACCTGGCCCCGTTTCCATCGGCATTCCCGTTCCAAGCGAACCTCCTATTCCTCCTGCTGGGCGCGTTTGTGTCCTTGCCGTCCTGCCGCGCTGCTCAGAGCGTTCTCCTTCCCGCTCCTCTCTTCTTTCTGCAGCGGCTTCACGCCTTTCCAGCACATCCATCTCTTTTTGATAAGCCACATATTCCTTATGTAATGAAGGAGGAAACCATTCTTCTTTTGCAGATGCAATCCGATAAGCCTCCGGCTGCAACAGATCTATTCTCACTCCCACATCATCAAATTGAAGCAGACGCACCTTCATCCCGCCAGCCGGCAAATCATTGGTATCTTCTATAACCTCAAACATTCTTTTGCGATGGTCTATCTTGCTCCGAGGCACGGTTTGCCAATCGCTCCAACTGCCATCGGGAAGCAATTCCTTTCTTTGTAACTGCACAGCCGCAAAAATCGGCCTTGCAAGGCACGGGTCACGCCAATCTTGCCGGATATACTCACCGGCAAAACTTTCATTAAACCTTTTATATAATCCCGAAACATCAAACTTCGCTTCCACAGTAACAAAATCAATATCATTCGGCTCACTGTTATCCGAGTCATAAACATTTTCCTCGTCAACCCATCCCTTAGGGACATAAGCCACCGCTCTGATATGCTCAACTGATACCTCGTTGACTCCACCAATCAGCGGAACACGATATTCTCTGTTATCAATCCAGTCCCCCAAACCAATAACAGGCTGTGGTAGACCAAGGCTAATGTCAATGTCATTTATAGCTGAGTCGAACAGAGCAACAAAATCACCAACTCGCGGCTTATATGGCTGCTTTGGCTCAGGCTCGCGGTTCAGTTTGCTCTCCAAAACCGAAGCCTGCTTGCTTATGTAATTATCAATAGCACCAGAGTCAAATTTATCGTTGTCATATTCGACATAACTGGGACTGAACAGAACACGGGTAATAAAAAGCCAGAGACACACAAGCCCAACAACGGCCAACACTATCTTCTCAATATGTTCTTCGAAAAAGTTGCTGTTTTTTTTACTCACGTCTCGTATCCCGCCTAACGCTTCAAGGATTTATATTTCCCGTTTACTCTTCCACCTTCTTCAGCACTGCCTTAACCGATTCCGGTTTAATTTCATCGTAGCCTTTCCTGTTAAAGATATATTCGCAAATTAAATCCAATTCTACCACGGCATCCTCACCATAGCGGTATAAATTGTGAGTTGTGTCCTCCCGGTCAACCGACCTAATATTACTTTCTAAAATCGTTATTTGATTATGCCTGAAAACTTGCTCTTGCTCCTCGCCGGAAAACCCCCCGAACTTATGCCGCTTGGCACTGCAAAGTTGCTTCATAAACGGCAAAACCGCCTTCGTACTAACAATAACAACAACATTAAAATGCACAACATCAATGTCATCACCGCAAAGTCTTCCTGTGTGAGGTTCTGTAAGTGCCTTTTCAATCGAAAGAACATAACTGGGCCTTGCAGCAGTTCTTTTACCCGCCCTTTCGCCACCCGCGGTAAAATTTACATCCAGAAGCCGTTTTACCGGCGATGTGAAAACGCTACTCGAGCCGGAATTCAAAGCATCTATCGTATCGATAACATCTTCGATTATCCAATAAGCCAACTGCCAATACCAGCAATCCTCAACCGCCGCATCCATTCCGGTATATTCATATCCTTCCCAGAATTCGTATCCGCTCAAATCCGCCGGATTAGCATAGACAAACGCAGACTCTGCCTTCTCTCGGCAAAGAACGTCCGTTATCGTAGCGTCAACCTCACTCAACCTTCCCCTTCCCATGCTCCGACCCAAGTCCCAACCAGAACGTGGTGAACCGGAACCCTGCGAACCTCTCTGCAACTCGGTATCAGTGGGACAATCAAGGGCATTTACACGGGCAATCAGTTTATCTACCGCATGGCGAAACCGCTGGCCGAACTCCTTGAAAATCAACGTGGAGGTATCCTTCGGCTTAGGAAATATTTTATAGCTTAATAACTGCCTTTGACTACTTTGCTTGGCTAAAAGTGCTGTTTGATTGGCATCTCTCTCATAAGCCTGCTGATATTCTTGCTCAACCTCCCATTGGCTACGGGAAACGGCACTTTTGTTTAGGGACTGAACTCTTTTGCCTATAGAAATACTCTCATCTGCTATCCGTTTCTCGAGCTTACTGCTCATCAAGCTGGTAGGTACAAAAAGAAGCACACCAACCAGCATTATAATGACCGGCAGTATCAGCGACGAATAATTCCCAAGAAAACTCAATCTCTGTATAAGGTCTTTAAATTTGGAGATATCCATTTCAGTTCACCAATCTATTCTGCTTTTCGGCTCTTCTACTGCGTCGTTTCTCCGGTCAAAATGCCTTTATTTATAACCTTAGAAATCAATCTTTTCGAACCTCTTTGCTCTCCTCAGCGTCCTTTAGTCTTCTTAGTCTCTTCAGTCTCTTCAGTCTCCTTCGGCGCATCTTTCCAGATAAATTTAACATCTAACTTGAACCAGTGGTCATTGGCCCTATAAACAACCTTGCCGGACCTGTCGATTTTCTTTCTTCCGTCCTCGTCCAACTCGGCGACCTTACTGATAGTCTCCTTTGTCATAGGGTCAATCAAACTCCGCTCATCACTATCTCCTCGCTTAGCCTTTTTTGCCTTTTCAGATTCGACATCTTCAAGGCCTATCCCCGCAGGCATTTCAGCTTCCAAATCCACTTCACCCGTTTCCAACTTGAAATGCTCAATCTTGGCTTTTCTGTACAGTTCAAACGGATTTTCCCCGTCAACAACATCATCAAGATGCAGCAGTCGAGTAATAACTCCCCATTTACTCGAATCGCCTTCCACTCCAGCAGGGTCCATCAGTTCACCTATGTTCTTATAGGGACTATACCCGGTTATAGTTACCACAAACCCAGAGCCACTTTCAACCTCTTCCCCCTCCTTTGCAGAGTCACCTTTTTGGGTCTTTTTGGTATACGCCTTTCGACCATACTTAGGCTCTGCTCTACCCATCATACCAAGCATCCCCATGTCAAGCATATCGTACTGATCCGTTCCGGCTCCGCTCCTCCTTCTTTTACCACCCCGCTTCATGAAATCTGCGGCACCAAATTGTGCAAAAGCAACATCATTTGCAAAGTTAACTGACATACCCGTTATAAATATCTGCTTCCGCTCCTTGCGGGGAATTTCCAAAACCGCCTCTATATCACCATCGGCAAAAGCCCTGTAAAGCTCCTTCTGCTCGGGATTATTTTTTTCGTTCGGCAAGATAGAGATTATGGTTTGATGCAATAGTGGAACCACGACACGATAGTCAAAAGATTTAAATTCTTTTTCTATTATCGCCTCGGAACGAGGCCCCTTGCTTTCCTGGGCTTTGAGCTTGTCTCCGGCCTGCTTGGCAGCGTTAATAACATTGTTGGTCTTTTGTCGAATTCGATTGTTATTTGCATAATTAATCCTATCCAGACTGGTCCTCGCGAAACACATAAGTGAAACCAGAAATACCGCACACGCTGCAGCAGTAAAGTACTTGGTTTTACTTGCCCAAGCCATCGACCGCGCAATACTGCGGGGCAACAGATTACTCTCTATCCTGGCCAGACCTAAGCCCTGTAAAGCAAGGCCATAAACAATACCAAAATCACAAACACTCTCATGAAATTTCGCTGCTGATACAGTCGAACTTATCGTAAGTTTTCTAAACGAATCCGGCCTTTCAACAGGTATCTGTAGCGTCTGCCGTAGATACTTGAGCAGACCGCGCATCTTCGTTCCGCCACCCAGTGCAATAATCTTCGACAATTTAGTGTTGGGATTAGAACTGTTGTAAAAGCCCAGCGACCGTTGGATTTCAGAGGCTAAATCTGTAAAAACCGGCCTCATCGCCTGGAATACCTGCCGGGCATATTTGCTCATTGCAGCGGTGCGTTTTAGCTTTTCAGCTTTTTCAAAATTGAGTTTAAACGCCTCTGCTATCGCCTTGGTAAAAGCGTTACCTCCCATCGGGACACATCTTTGCCAAACTGTCGATTGCGTACAGACAACCAAATCGCTGTTTTCCGCACCTATGTCAAGAATAACGATGGCTTGATTGTCGGATTTACCCAAATCGCTCTGGTCGTACAATGCGTAATTATACAAAGCCATCGGTGCCATCTGAACATAGCCAACCGTCACATTTTCTCTGGCAAAATGCTCCAATACCGAGTTGACCACATCGCTCTTAATCGCAAAAATACCCACCTTTGTTTCAGAACTGTCAGTCTCCGTCATCAACTGCCAATCCCACTGCACATCATCAATATCAAAAGGAATCTGCTGAGCCGCCTCGAACCTAACGATTTCAGGAATGCGCTTCGTCTCAACAGGCGGCAGTTTCACAAACCGTGCAAAACTGTTCTGGCTCGGCACAGAAACAATTATATCATCTTTGCCCAAATCGTTTTGCTTTATAAACTGGCGCAAACTTAATGCAACCAGCTCGTCCCTTTCTGCAGGTTTTACACCGCTTCCGGCAAGAATTTTGCCGTGCTGGATATTGTCAAAGCCGATTACTTCAACAATGTCTCCTGCATTCCTCAATCGCAGAGCCTTTAGGGAATTATTGCCTATATCTATCGCCCAAACTGAACCGTATTCTAACGCCATAACCAACCCTCGCAATTATAGTCCAAACATGATTTGAACAATGTTGTAAGCTCGCCTCAACAATTATATATTATACCATATTATGAAAACTTTTGCCATAAATACTGTTGGTTGCAAAGTCAATCAATATGAAAGCCAGCAGATTCGGGAGCTGCTCGAACAGCTCGGACTTAACCACGTTGAAACGTCTAAAGAAAAGCCCGACCTGGTTGTTATCAATACCTGCTGTGTAACTCTATCCGCCTCTGCAAAAAGCCGACAATGCATCCGAAAAGCCCAAAAACTAAGTCCTGAGGCTGTTATAGTCGTTTGCGGCTGTTTACCAACGGCACAAATAGGCGAACTAAACAACCTTAGTAAAAACATCCATCTGATTAGCCATCGAGAAACCATAGCCGCGACTTTAAGCCAAATAGTCAATGGTAAAGCCACTGCCCCGAGTTCCCAAAGCCCTCAATCAAACCAAAACACCTTAATTAAAGCAAAAAACGGCTCAAAAATCAAGCTTAAAAACAAATTAGCTGAATTGCCGAAACTTACCCGATTAACATCATTTAAAGGCCATACGAGGGCATTTCTAAAGATTCAAGACGGCTGCGACGGATATTGCAGCTATTGTATCATACCTAAAGCCCGCCCCTTTGTTCACAGCAAGCCAGCAGAGGCGGTCCTCCAAGAGGCGCAAGGGCTTGTTGAAGCAGGCCATAAGGAAATCGTCGTAACAGGCATATTTCTCGGTGCTTACGGCCAAAAAAGCGTCAGGCGAAAAAACTGGGCTAACCAGCAAAACGACAAATTAGCAGATTTGCTCGATAAAATGGGAGAAATACCGAATCTTGCAAGAATCCGCCTAAGCTCACTCGAGCCGGCGGATGTAACGCCGCAATTACTCGATATTTTCTGTAAACACCGTAATATTATGCCGCATCTGCACTTATCGCTGCAATCCGGCTCAAACGTAATCCTGAAAAAGATGCGCAGGCAATACAGTGCCGACGAATTTAAAAAGAAGATTGAGTTAATCAAAAGTCGGCTCGATAGGCCTGCCATAACCGCTGATGTCATCGTTGGTTTTCCGGGCGAAACGGATGCTGACTTCGAAGCAACTGTCGAGCTGGCGAAGGAGGCAGGCTTTGCAAAAATGCATGTTTTCAGTTTTTCGAAACGGGCGGGCACAGCCGCAGCAGGCTTGCAAGATATTGTAAATAATAGAGTTATAAAGGAGCGGTCACAAAGGTTGCGGGATTTGGAAGCCGAACTGGGCTATAAATTTCGGCAGCAATTTGTTAGCGAAACAGTTGAAATTTTGGTGGAAAACAGCAACGGCCAGTATAAAGGCAGAAGCGAAAGGTATTTTATGGTCTATGCTGAAAAAACAGGTGAAAATCCACAAAAAGGCGAGTTGGTGAGGGTGAAATTAGTTAAAAATAGCGCAAATGGGCTAATCGGGCAAGCATGTGAATTTAGAATTTAGAGTGCTCTGCAGAAAAGACGGTGAATGCGTCATTCTGAACGGAGCGGAGAATCTCTCTTCTCAGGAACGACTACTTATAGTCGCCGTATCTCCGCTTTAACTAAAAAACCACTTCTACCGATAAAATCTATGGAACCACTCTCCAAAGGTGGGCAGGCGAAGCCTGTAATCCAAAATGCCACGTCCGTAAGGGCAAATTTACCTTGAAAAACAACTGAAGTTTTGCTATAATAGTTTTTTAACAATTTCTCCATGAGGGTGATGTGTCAAAATACAGATACGCTTTGACAATGGGGGTTGTTTGTATAGCTATTCTGTGCCACGATTTAACTATACAAAAGGCATATGCCCTGGCTGAATCTACGGCACAAGGTGGTTCAAATGCTCAGGCGGTTCACGAGCTTGGCGAAACCGGCGAAGACGTCAACGTCGGCTTGATTACTGCACGGAATGCTCTCGCGACTCATGAGGCGTTTTACGATAAAGATGCAAATGGCAACCCCATAGGTTCGACACACACCTTCAACTATGACTTCTCAGGTAGTGGTATTGCACCTACTAACCATGATACATGGATGGCAGGAATTGTAGCAAGTCGCGGTGGAATCTCGCACCCGGATGATACAGGCGTCGCTCCAGGAGCCGATATCCATTGTGCGCGGGTAGCAAACAGCTCTGATAATATTTCCCTTCACTGGCTTGAGAATGCCCTGGATGAATTAATAACCGGACAAGACTGCAGAGTCATCGCTACAGGATTCTCCATAGGTCTTACCCCCGACGGCCAAAGCATTTGCACGTTGCTATACGATTACTACGCCTATCAGTATAACGTTATCTTTGCCAACGCCGCCGGTAATATAAATCCAGATATCCCAGGAGATACTCAGGTAGCTATATTTGGAGATGCCTACAATGGCGTAACAACCGGCGGCCTCAGAGTCACCGGGGATGATGAATATGGTCGGGTAGGTAGCTTAAGCCGTTTAGGCCCGACTTCTGATGGCAGAAGGAAACCCGATATTGTCGCACCCTCTCAGGACCAGACAATGCCAGGCGCCGGCAGTGATACCAGTTGGAACACATGGACATCAACCGGCGGCCATACAAGTCTTTCAGTGCCGCACACCGCAGGTGTGGCAGCCCTTTTATTAGGTTTAGCTGATGACACACCTGACCCAAATGACAACCAAAATGAAGTCATAAGAGCGGTAACTGTAAATTCAACATTCCCGAATATTGATGATAAATCAGGCAGCTCGACTAATCCTGCTGACCCTAACAACCTCTGGAATGAAGACAGAGGTTACGGAAGAATCGATGCATTAAGAGCATACGAATTACTCGATTCGAACCAGGTTTTCACTGATGTCAATATCACAGAGGAAAAAGGCTGGGCTTTCGGCACCATTGGCCCCTTACAGGAGCACACATATACAATCCAGGCCCCAAGGCACTACCGCCTCACAGCCACACTAACGTGGGACCGCAGAGTAGAATGGATTGATGAATCGACTAACGGCAGAATCGACACGGGTGAGCTTCATCCATATTTGGCTGACCTTGATTTGAAAATTTATGAACCAAATGATGCAAACGCAATCTTCAGCAAACTGGCCTTCGGTTACGACCCCGATGATAACACTATAAAAGCCGATTTACTACTCACCAGTTCTGGCCAATACACTCTCGAAGTTGTAAATAATTCAACCGGCGAAACCGCTGACTATGGCCTTGCATTCGAATTACTGCCGCCGCTGCCGGCCGATTTCGACCTCGACTATATTGTTGACTATAACGACCTTGTCGAGCTCACCGAAAATTGGCTGCAGACAGGTTCTGGTTTTGATGCGGACTTATTTCAGGATGACTTCATCGATTTCAGAGATTTTGCCATCTTCGCCGAGAACTGGCTGACCACAAACCCCGCATACCATTAGAACTAAAAAAATTGGGTTTGATTGGGTTTGTTTTGAACAGTTCATAGTTGGTAGTTCTTTGTTACAATTCCTTGTTTTTACTAAGCTTACAGACATTTGAACATTTCGGAAATTGGGTTTGTTTTGCATAATCGTTCAATTTTGATTGAACGAAGTTCATTGTTCGTAGTTCGTGGTTCGTAGATAGTTCATAGTTTGTTGTTCGTAGTTTATGGCTCATAGTTATTCACCTAAGGGAGCGTAAATAGACCTTCCCCTTAGTAGGGCGAACATGCGCAAATGATGCTAAAACAATGGCTTTTTCGGAGGTAGAAAATCGTAAATGGTTATACGGAGAGAAGTAAAAAATTTATTAAATTAGCCGTTTTTGGTGTGGGGGCAGCTGCGTTTTTGATTGAAAAGAGGATAAGGACTTGATTTATTCTTGACAAGCACTATACTTGTATGCAGTGTACTGCATACAAGTATAGAACTTATTACACAGGTCAGGCTAAGATTGATTGGGCAGGACAAGGTTGGTTGGGCAGGACAAGATTGGTTAGGCAGGACAAGATTGGTTGGGCAGGACAAGATTGGTTGGGCAGGACAAGGTTAATTACACAGTTCAAGACTGATTTTTAATATACAGGTCAAGGTTGAAAGGGATTAAAGGAGTTATTGTATGGATTTTAATAACTGGAGGACACAGCTTCGTAAAGGAATGCTCGAAATGGCAGTACTTAATCTTCTGCAACACGGGAAAATTCATGGCTACGAAATTGTGCAGAAACTTAAGCGATTAGACGGCCTTGAAATCAGTGAAGGAAATATTTACGCGATTTTATCGCGACTGCGCACAGACGGGCTTGTAAAAAGCAGGGAGGAAGTTTCTGAAGATG
>Ga0315543_1002427_pt1 | contig 18123 bp, 14 predicted proteins | sample SalMarSW160210MG_2_FD_203098 | JGI IMG/M metagenome (GOLD analysis project Ga0315543, IMG submission 203098) | Salt marsh sediment microbial communities from the Plum Island Ecosystem LTER, Massachusetts, United States - Salt Marsh Sediment SW1601-210 ...
CCCGTCGCCTCATACGCAACCAACTCGCGCGATTCTACCACTGGAAACAACGTAACCGCTTGCCGCCACTCAATATCGAACGAAGACAAATCTAGAACAGTAGAAATAGATAGCTGGTAGTCGAAGCTTCAGATCCAAGCGACTTGCAGATGCTCAGAGACAGACGGCTGATCGCGGCGTGCCGGCGTGGAGACCGCGGCGCGCTGTGTCAACTCGGCATCGTCGAGAAGCAATACGATGCCGACGGGAATCTCACGCACGTCGCCTATTTGCTCAAGAAAGAGAAACACTTCGTCATACTGATGCCCAAGGTGAAGAGGTATCTGGAATGGCCGTTGGGTGACGAAGCCATGGCCCTGATGGAGGACTTCAGCCCCAAAGGGCTGGTCAAGCTGCTGACCCGGCACGGCTACACGAAGCTCGAGCCCGCCAAACTCGACGGGCGTAAGGTGGAAGGCTTCGAGATGTCCAAGGAGCAGGTCAAGGATGTGCTGAGCATCTATAACTACGAGAAGTACGGTTTCATCTTTCCCGTCAAGGAAATGACCTCGCGTCTTTGGGTCGACGTCGAGACGTCTCTGCCCGTTCGCAGCGAATGCGACTTCACGACCGGCCGCGGCCTGCTGACCGGAGGCATGAAGCTGCGATGCCACTGGGAGGCCTATGACCTTCAATGGGGCGTGAACGTTGATCCGAAGGAGTTCGTTCCCGACATTCCCGACGACTACGAGCGGATCGGTCTGAAATCCCCGGACGCTCAAGATTCCGGGAGCAAGGAGAAAACGTCGGGCAAGCCCGACCGCTAAAGACCGCCTACTGCCTACTACCCGCTACCTACCGCCCGCTGCCCGTTGCCTACCGCCCGCTGCTTCCTGGCACGCACGAATCAGCGACCCGAATAGGGCCTGGCGGTGAGGACGATACATCCGTTCCGGATGCCATTGGACGAAGACGGCCCAGGGATGCTTGGGCATTTCCAGGGCTTCGATCACTCCGTCGTCGCTGTGGCCGGTAGCACGCATTCCCCGGCCGAGATGCTTTGCCGCCTGGTGATGCGCCGAGATGACCATGACCTGATCCACTCCGAGGATCTGGCGCAACCGGCTGTCGGCGGCAAGCGTGACACGATGGGTGGCCGGCTCTCTCTCGTCGGCGTCATGCTTATCCCCGCTCTCGTTGCGGGTCTCTTTCTTATCGGTGTCTTTCTCGTCCGGCGGATTCGCATGGACGACCGAACCACCGAGCTCACTGGGAAGATCCTGAATCAGCGAACCACCTCGGACAACGTTGGTCATCTGCGCCCCAAGACATACTCCCAACAGCGGCTTGCCGGTTTTCAGCCACTCGTCGATCAATCTCGGTTCAAAACTCCACCGGGCCTCGGGCATAAGCTTGACCGTCTCGTGCGGTTTCTGACCATAGGCCGACGGCGGAACATCCCCACCGCCCGTCAACACGAGACCATCGAGCCGCCGAACCAACTCCGCGCGAAGCGCGTCGTCGTCGATCGCGGGGAGTATCAGAGGTATGCCACCCGCTTCATGTACGGCTTGGGCATAGGCCAACGGTACGGTGGCCGATTCCTCCTTGACCGTGGAGGTGATTCCAATCAGAGGCCGGCCGCCGGAGTCCGTCTCGGCAGGCGGTTCGGTGGAAGGAGCCGTGCAAGACGTCACCACAACCGCCATCAGCAGCCCAACGGCAAGGCTACCCAGGGCCCCTTTACGTGAGCTCGTCGTGTGTTGTTTCTTCATGAGATTCCCTTGCATGGTCAAGTCGGTCCCGGTGTGTCGCGGGTGCATGGTCTCGGACTTGGGTTTTGGTGGGCGATGCCCACCCTACGGCTCTGACTACTGCCTGATACACTGCACGACGCGCGGCAGTCGGGCCAGATCCTTAATCGTCTCTGCCGGACCGAAATTCCGGTCCGCCTCGAGCAGATCGCAGACTGCCCGGTGGATCATCGGGCTGATCTCCAAGAGCAGATGCCCGCCGGGCTTCAGATGCCCGGCCGCCTCGGCCACGAGCCGCTCGATCACCTCGGTGCCGCGCGGCCCGGCGACCAACGCCCCGCGCGGCTCATGGTCGCGGACTTCCGGCACTAACTCGGCCCACTCCGACTCGCTCACATACGGCGGATTGCTGAGGAGGAAATCAAACTGTGCCTCGGCCGACAGCGCGGCGAGCAAGTCACTCTCGAACAGCTCGATCCGGTCGCCCACGCCGTGTCGCCGCGCGTTTTCCCGCGCAACGGCCAGCGCCGCCGGACTCAGATCGACCGCCGTCACCACGGTACGCGGCAGATGCTTGGCCGCCGCGACGGCGATCGCCCCGCTGCCGGTGCCCACCTCGCAGATCGCAACCGGCTCGTCGGCCGGACGTGCCCTGGCCAGGTCCAACAGCGCAACGACTAACAGCTCGGTCTCGGGCCGGGGAATCAGCACGTCCGGTGTGACGCGAAACGAAAGCGAATAGAACTCGCGCCGGCCCACCAGATACGCCACCGGCACGTGCTCGGCTCGGCGGCGGACCAGCTCACGGAAGCGGGCCAACGGCGCGTCGTCGGGCACGTCATCGAAACGGGTGTAAAGCTCGATCCGCTGACACGCGAGTGCCTCGGCCAACAGCAACTCGGCGTCCAGGCGAGGACTCTCCGCGCCGCGCGACGCCAGATAGTCCTGCGTCCACGCAAGCAATCGGCCGACGGTCCACGCTTCGGTCTGGGACACGGTGAGGGATTAGGGATTGGGGATTGGGGATTGGAAATCCGTCATCCGTTTAGCGGTCGAGCTTGCTCGACGTTGCCGTCGAAGGGCCAGCACCCGTTCATTCGATCGTGCCAAAGGCGTCGCGCAGCTCTTGGCGCTCGTACTCCAGCAGTCCCTCGATGACCGGGTCGAGGTCGCCGCCCAGGATGCTGTCGAGCTTGTAGAGCGTCAGGTTGATACGATGGTCGGTCACCCGATTTTCCGGGAAGTTGTAGGTCCGGATCTTCTGGCTCCGATCGCCCGAGCCGATCTTGGTTTTGCGTTCGGTGGACCGCTTTGCGTTTTCCGCTTCCTGCTTGCGTTCGTACAACCGGCTCTTCAAGACCCGAAGCGCCTTGGCCAGGTTCTTGTGCTGGCTTTTCTCATCCTGGCAAGAGACGACGATGCCCGACTCGAGGTGGGTCAAGCGAATGGCCGAGGCGGTTTTGTTGACGTGCTGTCCGCCGGGGCCGCTCGCGTGGAAGATATCCTTACGGTAGTCGTCGGGTTTGATGTCGATCTCGACGTCCTCGGGCTCGGCCATCACGGCCACGGTGGCCAGCGACGTGTGCTTGCGGCCCTTGGCCTCGGTCTCGGGCACTCGCTGCACCCGATGGCCGCCGCTTTCATATTGCAGATGACGAAAGGCCCCGTCGCCGTCGAGGCCGAGCAAGATTTCCTTGAACCCACCCAGCTCGGTCGGATTCACGCCCAGGATTTCGACCTTCCAGCCTTTTTGCTCGGCGTGGCGCTTGTACATCTCGTACAGATCGCGCGCGAACAGGGCCGCCTCCTCCCCGCCCGTGCCGGCGCGGATCTCCATCACGCAGCGCGTACGATTGGCGTCCTCGCCGCCGATGGTCATGTCCAACAGCTCGTTCCAGTAGTTCTCCCGCTCGTTTTTCAGTTTGGACAACTCGGCCTCGGCCAACTGGCGCATCTCGGCGTCGGGCCCCTGGGCAAGTTCGCGAGCGTCGTTGATCTGAGCGTTGAGCTCCTTGAACCGGCGATACTTCGTGACCAGCTTGGCCAGCGAGCCGTACTCGCGCGCAACGGCCGACAGGCGTGCCGAGTCGGCCAGCACGTCGGGATCGACCAGTTGCTTCTCCAACTCTTCGAAACGCCGGAGTCGCTGCTCAAGCAGATTGCGCATAGTTCACGCTCGATAGTATCCGGGAACCAGGGTGGCATGCTCTCGCTTGCGCGAGCATACTTCTTCCGTCTCAAAGCAATGGTAGGGTGGGGCCAGCGAAGAGAGCCCCGCCAAGAGTGATTCTGCGCTTCTGGTGGGGCGGCTGCGCTCGCCCCACCCTACGCCTCGCCGTCGACCGGCGCCGGCTTGGCCGGCTTTTTCTTGGGCTGCTTCAGGCTGGCGTAGCCGCCCTCGCCGAACTTCTTGTGGAACTTTTCGATCCGGCCCGCCGTATCGACGTACTTGAGCTTTCCCGTATAAAAGGGATGGCAGACGTTGCAGATGTCGACCTTTAGTTCCGGTTGGGTGCTTCGCGTGGTGAAGGCATTGCCGCAACCGCAAGTGACCTTGGTTTCGACGTACTTGGGATGAATGTCGCTTTTCATAAGTTATCGTCCTGCTTAGGCCGCGAAGGCGAACCGAGCTGTGCTGCACCAACCGAGCCGCGCTGCGTGAGGGAGCGGTCCACCGGTCTGAGCCTAGCGACGTCGCTTCCACTGGATATTCAGAACTCTATAGTATATTGCCTCCCATATAAGAGAACAAGAGGTATAACCACGCTCAGAAAAGCCGTCCCCCCGATAGACTGCATTAACGCGACGCTGTCGACCTCCGGACGGCCTCAAACCAAAGGCAACTGACCGATGGCCAGCCCGGGGCAACGCTGCTGTTGTGGGCATTCGCCCCTCGTCCCAAAACTAGCTATGTCCTGCTCTGTAGAAAACGTTCAAGAAGGGTGGCTCACGGCATAGCGAAGCGGTGCCCCAGATGGCCGAAAACTGGGGCTTCGCTACCCCGGCGCGCCCGGGGCCAGCCACCTCCTGTGCGAATCAGGGTTTTCTACACAGCAGCTGTGTCCCCGTTTCAAACTCCAAATTCTCCTTAAACGTTGTCACGGGAATGTCTTGACTTTGTCGCACGAGCGATCGACAATGATGAGCGTCGGAAGCATGATGGCTCGCGATCTTGTCATTCTTGCAGGGGAGATGAGCATGAAGACCCTGGAAAGGACGATTCGACGTATTGGGCAGGTGTTTGTTGCGCTGGCGATCGTCGGCGCCACGGGCTATGGCAATCCGATCCCAGTTCCCCCGCCGGCGAGCATGCCGCTGGAGGAAATGTGGATCGACATCGGCCGGGCCGGAACGAGCCTTCACGCCGATTTCGCCGGCGAGTTCACCTTCGACTACATTCCTTCGGAGGTGACCGCGATGTGGTTTCCCGTGCCCGAGGACAGCACGAACATCGGTGCCGGCCAAGACGGCGCTCCTCTGCCGTGGGCGTGGGTGGATGATTTGTATCCGACGGTTCTGCCGGAACAGCCTTTCCTGCCGATGATTGGCTGGCAGGGGCCCTTCCCGAGCGGCGGCGCCGTTTTCAGCGTGGAGTACGAGCACGACTTGATCGAGCGGCCGGGCAAGTTCATCTTCTTCTACGCGGTGGGTACGGGGAAGTACTTCCCGACCTACGACAAAATCACCAGCGCGAATTTCCACATCTCGCTGCCTGGGGGAATCATCCCGACGACCATCTGGCTGGACGACACGCAGGTCGGACCGGAGTACTACACGTTCTTCGACTCGAACCTGGAAATCTCGCTGACGTCGGAATTCGGTCCGTTCAGGAAGGACCTGATCGTCCACCTGGTGCCCGAGCGGATCCCCGGCGATGCCACCGGCGAGGGCAGGGTCGATGCGGACGATGCCGCGATATTGGCCGAGAGGTGGGGCCAAACGGGCGCGACCTGGGAGATGGGCGATTTCAACGGCGATGGGTTCGTCGGCCAGGCCGACGCCGCGATTCTGGCGGCCAATTGGGGCTTTGGGACGGGCGCGGGCGTCGTGCCCGAGCCGGACGCGTTGATTGCGCTGGCCGGAGGCTTGATGACGCTGGTCTCACTCATCGTCTATACACGTCGCCGTCGATGAGCGCGTGGAAAAGAGGGACGAGGAAACGGTGGCGGCCACCAATGGCGTTGTCGTGGGTTTCAACGGGTTTTGACCTGCTCTGTAGAAAACCCTGATTCGCACAGGAGGTGGCTGGCCCCGGCGCGCCGGGGTAGCGAAGCCCCGGTATTCGGCCATCCGGGGCACCGCTTCGCTATGCCGTGAGCCACCGTTCGTGAAGGTTTGCTACAGAGCAGTTGCGTCCCCGTTTCAATTCCCGTCCCCGTTTCAATTCCCCAGCGGCGGCGCGCAGCGCCGTCCGCTGGAACCGATTGTTAGCTGCCTGGCTTATGCCTCCTTGGGTACTTCGCTAAGCGGGATGCCAAGTGCGTCGGCCACCCCCTTACCGTAAGCTGAATCTGCTTTCAGGCAATTGCCGATATGGCGGATCTTAATCTTCTTGGGAGCATCGCCCATCGCGCGGGCGGTGTTGCCGAAGAGCGCCTTGTGCTGCTCGGCTGTCATCAGTCGGAAGAGGATCCCAGGCTGGGAGTAGTAGTCGTCGTCCTCGCGATGATTCCAGTGGTCCGCGGCCCCCTCCAAGCTTAGGGGTGGTTCCGAGAAATCCGGCTGCTCTTGCCACTGGCCGTAGCTGTTGGGCTCATAGCCCAGCGTGCTGCCATGATTGCCGTCGACCCGCATTGCTCCGTCGCGGTGGTAGCTGTGAAACGGGCAGCGAGAAGCATTGACCGGGATCAAGTGATGGTTCACGCCGAGTCGGTAGCGCTGGGCGTCGGCGTAGGAGAACAGCCGTCCCTGCAGCATCTTGTCGGGCGAGAAGCCGATGCCGGGCACGATGTTGGCCGGGTTGAAGGCCGACTGTTCGACCTCGGCGAAGTAGTTCTCCGGGTTCCGGTTGAGCTCAAGGACACCCACCTCGATGAGAGGGTAGTCCTTATGCAACCAGACCTTGGTCAGGTCGAAGGGGTTGCAGGGACAACGGGCCGCTTCCTTCTCCGCCATCACCTGGATGAACATCGTCCAGCGCGGGAAGTCGCCCTTCTCGATGCTCGCGTACAAATCGCGTTGATGGCTTTCCCGGCACTTGCCGATGATCGCCTCCGCCTCTTCATCGGTAAGGTTCTTGATTCCCTGCTGGGTGTGCAGGTGGAACTTGACCCAGAACCGCTCGTTCTTCGCGTTGATCAGGCTGAAGGTGTGGCTGCCGAAGCCATGCATGTGGCGGTAGGAATAGGGAATTCCGCGGTCGCTCATGGTGATGGTGACCTGGTGCAGCGCTTCCGGCAGCGAGGTCCAGAAGTCCCAGTTGTTGCGGGCACTGCGCAGATTGGTGCGAGGGTCGCGCTTGACGGCGTGGTTCAGGTCGGGGAACTTCAGTGGATCGCGCAGAAAGAATACCGGCGTGTTGTTGCCCACCAGATCCCAGTTCCCCTCCTCGGTGTAGAATTTGATCGCGAACCCCCGGATGTCGCGCTCGGCATCGGCCGCCCCGCGCTCACCGGCCACCGTGGAGAAACGGGTGAACAGCTCGGTCTTCTTGCCCACTTCGGAGAAAATCTTGGCCTTGGTATGGCAGGTGATGTCGTGGGTGACCGTGAAGGTGCCATACGCGCCGGAACCCTTGGCGTGCATGCGCCTCTCAGGGATAACCTCCCGGTCGAAGTGAGCAAGCTTTTCCAGAAACCAGACGTCCTGTAGTAACATCGGGCCGCGAGGCCCCGCGGTCATCGCGTTCTGGTTGTCGGCGACGGGAGCGCCGGCGTTGTTGGTCAGTTTCTTCTTCTCATCGCTCATGGTCTTCCTCCTATTAGGTTTTTGTGCAGCTCACTTGTTCCTAGCCCGCATTGCTCACCAGGGGACAACGGTTCGGGACCGTGTGCCACCCCGGCGCACCGGGGAAGCAGTGCTGGTGCATATTGTATTGCGTATTGTATTGGGGGTCATAGCGCCGTTTGTCAGTAGTGGAGTTTCCGTGCCGGTTTTCCGGATGTCCTCTTTGCCGTGTCGCAACCGTTCTTGGCCCGCAAGTATCCGACCATGCAAGAATCCTACCAGAACAGGGCTTTGCCATCAAATACGCAAGGACTAACGACAAACAGCGCTCGGACCCTGAATCTACCCAAAAGTAGAATGTCCCCCTTTTTAAACCCCCCCTTTTTAAACCTCCAAGACCGCCGTTCCTGTTCGGCCTAGACCCTTGACTCTAAACTCTCGACTCTTCAAGCCCAACCGCGAAGCGGTTACACATTATAGCCCAGGGCAAGCGGAGCGACGCCCTGGGTTGGGAGCCCATATTCACGAGATGAACCCTGTAAGGGTTCCACAAAGGCCTGTGCGACCCCTTCAGGGTCGCGGCCCTCTTTTCAAACCCAAACCCAGGGTGGCGCTACGCGGCTACGCCGCTGCGCTTACCCTGGGCTACGATATTGGGACGCTTTCAGCGTCAAACGGGCGAAAGATCATGGCGTGGTAAAACGACATCCGTGTGCAACAGCGAGGCATAATCCGTGGCAAACCCGCTGTTGTAGACGCTCACCACTTCGTCCAAAAAACTAGCTGCGGCCTCGTTTCAATTTCCCCGTTTCAATTTCCCCCGTTTCAACTCCCTTTTTTGATATACGCATTCAAACCAACGACAACCGGCTTGCCATCAATCATCGCCGTAGTCGTCTGGTTGCCGTGACTGGAGGCGACGACCAGAGTTTTACCGCTCGCCGATGGCGTAGGTGTTTGCAGTTCAACCGTGATTATCAACTCGTTTCCTTTAATTTCCACTTTCATACTTTTCCTACTTTCTGCCGGTGTCCGGCAATCAGAATCTTGTATTGTTTGTCTCTTTCGTTCATCATTCAACCTTCACACTTCTCCTCGCCCCGGACGCCTTGATCGCATCGGCCACCGCGGCGTGAATGGTGGCCGAGGATCCGGCGAACGCTGCTGGCGTACCACTCATGTTCTTTTCCCCCGATGAGGGTCAGTGGGCCCAGATCGCCGCCTGTTACCGGCGGAGTCTCCGTGCCCGTTTTTCGGACGTCCTCGTTGCCGTGTCGCAACCGTTCTTGGCCCGCAAGTATCCGACCATGCAAGAATCCTACCAGAACAGGGCTCTGCCGCCAAACACTCAAGTGCTAACGACAAACGGCGCTCTGACCCTGAATCGCCCTCAGCGAACGACATTGATTGGTTAAAGGAGTTCCTGGAACACCATACACAATTCCACCGGCAATCGACTATCGTGTCTGTGGAATGTGCGCGTACTCCGGAACCGGATCCAGTGCTTGCCCATGGAACCTCGTCACCCCAACGTCGTTGTGGCCGAAGAAAAAGATCCCTGCACAGCCTGGAAGACGTTCCCCGTCATCATAGCGGGCTGACGACGGGCGTCAAGATGCCGGCGTCAGTAGGCAGTAGGCAGAAGGCAGTAGGTAGAAGGCAGTAGGCAGGGATCAGCCCGGACACCCTGTGCCCGAGGGCAAGCATACTACCCTGACTGCAAGGCTTGCCGGTCCTGCATGACCGCTTCCTAACGGGCGCGGCTCGGTTTTTCCCGCTTCGCCGAGGCTACGCAGGATTGGGCGATGGCGCGGTAGGAGAAGGTTCAACCGATCTCGCCGGGTCGCGACCCGGCCTACGGGGTCTCTTTCGGCGTTGTGCTCTTGCCGGGCTCGTTGGGCTTTTTGCCGACGATCGGCACCAACGGGCGGACCCAGATGTTTCGGAACCGGACCGGGTTTCCGTGGAACTGAATGTGGAGGGGCAGCTTCGCGGCGTGCGGTTCGTAGACGGGCGGCTTGTGCCAGAACGTGCTGCCGGTAAGCTCAAAATGGTTCTGGATCACCACGCCGTTATGCAGCACGGTCATCGCGGCCGGCTGCTTGACGGTGCCGTCAGCGGCGAATCGCGGCGCGCGGAAGATGATGTCGAACGTCTGCCATTGGCCCGGCGGCCGGCACGCGTTGACCATCGGCGGCGACTGCTTGTAGATCGCGCCGGCCTGGCCGTCGAAATAGGTCTCGTTGTCGTAGGAATCGAGAATCTGCACTTCGTATTTGCCCATCATGTAGATGCCGCTGTTGCCGCGATCCTGGCCATCTCCGGTGACCTTCGAGGGCGATGCCCACTCGACGTGCAACTGGCAGTCGCCGAAACTCTGCTTGGTCGTGATGCCGCCGCCCCGGGCGGTGGCCACCCCGTCGCGAACGAGCCACTTCTGGCCACCATGCCATTGCGACAGATCTTTGCCGTCGAACAGGACGACCGCGTCGCTCGGCGGGCCGCCCACCGGGCCGGGATCGACCACCGGCGGCTCGGGCCACACGATCCCACTCTTCCATTCGCCGGCGATCGCTATGCCCAGCAGGCCGCAAAGAGCGAGAACAATCAGAAACATCAAAACGCGTCGGAGACGCCGCGGCACAGAATAGGAGGAGTCCATCGTGGGTGGTCCTTTCCGAGGGAAGGTCTCTTATTGATGTTTGCATTGTCACTGAACGGTGCTCCACGGCCGAATGCCATGAAGCCGGGCTCCCGTTGGTCGCCCTCCGTTCATTCAAAATGCAAGAGTCAATAGCGGGGCATCAGACTCTCATTATCCTCCAAGGGACCGGTCAGGACAACAAGCCGCACCCGGCTTCCGGAGCAGATACCACCGCGTTTCAACCCGGTCTGCGGAAACTCAGAAATGTGCCACTGCTTGGCACAAGCAGTGCTTGTTTGTGAGATGCGCACGCCACTGCTTCAACAGGTTGCTAACGCTTCGCCCGGGTTTCGGTCGCGCCGGCCGGGTCGAGCCATCGCGCGCGGAGCAGGTTGCCGTGGGAATCGGGCGAGGGGGGCGCGTTGCGGTAGATCTCGGCCGCCTCCTTGGGGTTGCCTGAGTCTTCGACAATCCGGCCCAGATTGTAGATGGCGCCTTGGGTCCACGGCTTGATCCAGGTCCGCATCGTGAAATACTCGAAGGCGGCCTTGGGCCGGCCCTCGACAATCGCGATCAGGCCGAGCCAATAGGTGGCGTCGCCTTTGCCGCGAACCTGCGCTTCGAGCCTTTCTCGCATCTCGGGCACCCGCTGGCGGTTCTCCTCCTCGGCGATTCGCCTTTTCATCGCGGCCAAAGCGCGCTTCGAAGGTCTCGCCCTCTGATAGTAATACGTGGCGTTGTGAAACCCGGTGAAGACGCCTTTCAGGTGCAACACGCGTCCCTTCCACAGGGGCGTATCCCGGCGGACTTCGAAGGGAAGCATGGCCATGCGAATTTGCTCCCTCTGCTCGTCGGTCAATTGGCCGCGGCGAGCAAGCACTTCGTAGGGCCAAGTCCAAAGCCGACGGTCGGCCAGATGGGCCACTTCGCCCAGTCGAGCGATCAGGGCGCTGGGGCTGGTGGTCAATACGACGTGCTGATCGCCCACCAACTGCGACTCGACCAACTTCATCCTCGCTTCCAAATAGGCCGGCGACGCTTCGACCAGTGCCGCGACTCCGGCCAACCGACTTGCGTCGACCGGATAAGGATGTCCCGGAAGGTCCAGCTTTCGCAGCAGTGCCGGGGCTTTGGCGAGCGCCGAAAGCGTGGCCGGGGGAATAATCAACCGGTTCCCTTCGTACTTCACGCCTTGGGGCCCTGGAATCGGCAGTCCCAGGGCCGGATCGAACAGATAGAACTCGTTTTCCTTCAATACACCCACGGCCCAGGGGACGCGTTTCTCTCCGCTCGGATCGGCCGGATCGGGCAGCGCGAGCACGACCGCGTCGATTCCCTGCTGGCGAAGCAGCAGGATGAAGACCCAAGCCCGGTCGACGGCCGTGCCCTTGCCCCAGAGCAGCGTCTCCCAGGGGTACTGGGCAAGGTGGTCCAGCTCGCGGCCCGTGCCCGGGGTGAGCTGGATGTTCCGGACGACCCAGTCGAAGAGATTCTCGGCCCGGGCCAGATCGTCGATCTGGCGGCCCCGGGCCCAATTCGATACGTCGCGGAGCCAGATCGCCTCTTGCAGCGCATATCCGTCGTAGGGCAAGAACAGCAGCTTGTCGAGCGACCGGACTTCGGCCAGTTGGCCAAGCGGCTCGGGCAAGCCGGCCAGGGCCGGATCGACTTCCCAATCTGACGGTATCCTCTCATGCTGTACCCATTGGTTGAGCCGGTCGATGACCGGCTGGCGCATTTGGTCTCCCGCAAACTGCTCGAGCCGTTGCAGGTTGTCGATGGCGAACGCCAGATCGCGCTCGCGCCCCTCGTTGGCCGCGCTGGCCGCGGCCAGGTCGTCCTCCATGTCGGATTCCGTTCGACAGCCGCCGGCTAAGAGTAAGACACCGATGAACACTGCCAGCAAGGCGAGCTTAGAGGCTATCCGAAAACCACGCAATCTTGGTGGGTGCCCGGGACATAGCGCAGCGGTGTCCCGGAAAGCAGGGGCCCTGGGCCACCGCTTCGCTATGACCCAGCCACCCGAACGTTCACCGGGTGGCATGGCCTCGCTTGCGTGGCCATGTTGCGAAGGGGAAGAAACATGCTCACGCAAGCGAGAGCATGCCACCCGACTTTCTGTTTGAACACGCAGTCTCAAGAAGGATTTCACGATAGCCTCTCCACGGTTTGGCGAAGGTCGAGCAGGCGGCCGAGCATGGGTCCGAACTCGTCCAACGGCACCATGTTCGGCCCGTCGCTCTTCGCGCGATCGGGCTCGGGATGGGTTTCAAAGAACAGGCCGTCGACGCCGACGGCCACGGCGGCTCGGGCCAAGGGTTCGACCATCGCACGGTTGCCGCCGGTGGCCGCTCCCAACCCGCCGGGCTCCTGCACGCTGTGCGTCGCGTCGAAGACGACCGGGGCGCCCAACGCCTTCATCTGTGGCAGGGCCCGCATGTCGTTGACCAATCGTCCGTAGCCGAAAAACGTGCCGCGTTCGCAAAGCAGAATGTGGCGACAGCCGGCCGCCTCCAACTTGCCGACCACGTGTTTCATGTCCCACGGGGCCATGAACTGCCCCTTCTTCACGTGGACCGGCCGGCCCGTCTTCGCCGCGGCCACCAGCAAATCCGTCTGTCGGGCCAGAAACGCGGGAATTTGGAGTAAATCGCATACCTCGGCCACCGGCGCCGCTTGATGCGGTTGGTGAATATCGGTCACCACCGGCAGGCCCGTCGACTCCTTCACGCGACGCAACACGGCCAGCCCTTGCTCCGTACCCGGCCCCCGGAACGACTCGACACTGGTCCGGTTGGCCTTGTCGAACGAGGCCTTGAAAACGAGGTTCACCGGCAACGACTCGGCAAGCTTCTTGAGTCGCTGGGCGATCTCCATCGCCAGTTCCTCGCTTTCCAATACGCACGGTCCGGCAATCACCATCAGAGGCTCGCCGCGGCCGCATCGAATCGAACCGATCGTTACCGGGTTTTCAGGCACGGAATGCACTCGACTTTTTGTGAATGTGTAAGGGAAGGGAAAATGGAAAGAAAGGGAAAAGGGGAATTGTCTTTCTTATGAAGCACTGACCGCAAGGAAAAGTCACCGCAAAGACGCGAAGAACGCTAAGATGCCAGAGTGGAGGAAAGTGTAGATCAGTCTTGGCCCGAGAGCCGTTCGATATGCTTCCTCTTCCTTGTCAGGCACAGCTTGATCTACATGACTATATAACTTCATAACTTCGCGCTCTTTACGTCTTCGCGGTAAGATCTCCGATTCTGCCTTCCCGTTTTCCCCCTTTCCCATTTTTCCTTCTTACACAAAGTGGCTCCGCTGGGTATCTGAAGTGTTACCATTTTCTTTCTTATTCACTGGGTCGCATCTCATCCGGTCGGCCGCGCTGGGAAGGAACCAGGAAACTCAACCGATTGGGTACCACGTCGACCTCGACCGGAAGAAAGCCCGCAAAATCACCGTCCAATTGGTAGGGCACCTTGCCTTCGGCCTCGATTCGCAGCCGGCCGCTCCGCGAGAACCGACAATCGGCCAACCGCCGATGCCGACGCAGAACCAACGCCGAAAGATAACGCAAGCCGTGCCACGTCGAGCCACGACGGAACGTACAGACGTCCAGCAGTCCGTCCGTGCCGTCGGCCTCGGGCGCAAACCGAAGCCCCCCACCATAGCAGGGCAAATTGAACGCGAATATCCAATGTACCTTGCTCGGCGACGACTCGGCCGGCTGCCGCGCACGGTCCGGATCGTCGAAGTATATCAACATTTCCGGGTACGGGTAATGGGCAAGCGTCTGGAGAATCGGTCGAACATAGGAGTGGTAGCCGATATGGCCCGTTCTTTTCTCTTCGAATCTTCGAACGACCTCGGCGTCGAACCCACAACTGATCATCAACAGGAACAACCGCCCGGCGGCACGGCCCGCGTCGAGCCGAACGAGCCGACCCGAGGCAATCGTCTCGGCCAGTGCGTCGGCCGAGCGGAGAAGCCCCAGATGGCGTGCCAAGAGGTTCTCGTTGCCGGCGGGCAACATCGTGATGGGCACACCCGATAGGGTCCGATTGACCAGTTCGGCCGCCGTTCCGTCGCCGCCGACACCCACCAACGCCCGCAGCGTGCCCGCTTGGTGCAATTGATTCGCCCGGAGGGACACTTCGTCCAAATCGGTCAGAACCCGGGCGCTAAAGCCGCTTGCGCGGAGCAGTTCCACAAGCCGCTCCACCTCGGAACCCATGGGTCTGGCTCCCGCGGTTGGGTTCGCCGAGATGAGGACTTCGCGTGCATCGGACGAAAATGGTGTGTGTTCGGACATGGGACACGCGACCCCATCAAACGACTCGACGGACTTGTTTTCTACGTCAAGAGCCAGCGGATCGTTCTACGGACCGCCCGAGCCACGCCCCGTGGCGAGAATAACCCAATCTAGTTACTAATCATGACCCTGGACAGCCAAAAGCAGCTTTTGCCACACCAGGATAACTCAATTGCATCAAAACGAAACATCGCTTTTGGCAGGCCGTCTGTCCTGGCATCGGGGAGGCGGACCGTCGGCCGTCAGACTGAAGTCTTTTGCAGGAAGGACTTTACGATGTTCGCCACGGATTTGTGGAATCGGAAAGGCATGTTGGCACGGCATGTGCTTTCAAAGGTGGACGTCAAGCCTGAGACAGGCTGACGGTTAAACACGCTGGCCCGTGGGGCCCCTGACGAAGATTTTGCCGAGCGGTTACCTTGCCCTTGCTGCCCGGTTCAGCCACCGTGGAGTGTGGCTCGTCAGAGGCCCCCATTTTTTTTACCCTGAATCGATCGTTCGGCCAAGGCGGCCATAGCCGGCAATCGGAAAGACGGCTGGGCGAAGCGAGTGTTGGCGGGGCCCTGCCATTGGAGGGAAGCGGGGCATCGGGTGGCCACCCCCACGGTCGGCTCTTGACTCTTGGGTTCACATTTCTTACCCTTTCTTAATTCGGCACCAGTCGAACGGTTGCGCGCCAGCGTAGCTTCAATTGGCAGAGCACCGCATTCGTAATGCGGGGGTTAAGGGTTCGACTCCCTTCGCTGGCTCTCACCCCGTAGAATGTGTGGCGCGGTGGCCGTAGCCCTTCGCCCAAGGTTTCGCCCAGCGGGATTGCTGCTGCCGCGTGGATTCCAGGTCGACGTTGCCGAGCACGTATCGATAGGCGTTTTGGGAGAGATTACCGATGGCACAAGGTCTCCAAGTCGATTTGAAGCAGTTGGTCGTCTTCAACGGCACTTTTGGTCCTCAGGAGATTCAGCAGATTGAGGACGCGATTGCGACCGGCTATCCGCCGTATCTACTCCTCCGCGACACGGTGGCGGAGTTCGAGGCGAAGGAGGACCTCAGCCCCGCCTCGAAGGTTCGTTTGGGAACCTGCCGGTATTTGCTCGGACGATACAAGGATGCCATCGACACGCTTCGCAACAGCGACGGCGGCGCGTTGGCCCATTTCTACATGGGCAGGAGCCACTTCGCGCTGGGCGAGTACAAGCTGGCCTTGAAGTGCTACGAGTCGGCCGGGCAGGCCGGCTACGGCAACGACGAGTGCACCTTGGCTCGCGCCGAGGCGCTCCGTTGTCTTCGTGACACCGCAGGCGCCCTTGCCGCGCTCGACGGGCTTTCCGGCGCCGTCGAGCAGACGGCCGAGTATCTCTATCAGCGAGGAGCTACCATTGCCGTCCTGGGCGGCAATCCCGAAGAGGTGGTCCGGTTGTATGAGCGGGCGGTCGAAGCCGACGATACGCATTCCGGCGCGCTGTTCGGTTTGGCGATGGAAAACGATCGGCGGGGAAACGACACCGAAGCGCTCGAACTCTACAAGAAATCGGCCAAGCGATTCCCGCCGCACGTCGGCTCGCTGATGAATCTCGGCTTGACGTACGAAGACCGCGAGCAATACGACCTTGCGGTGCAATGCTATCAACGGGTGTTGGAGGTCGATCCGACGAACGAGCGGGCGGCCCTGTTTCTCAAGGATGCCCAGGCCTCGAGCGACATGTATTACGACGAGGACGCGGCGAAGCATCGCGACCGCATGAGCCAGGTGCTGAGCATTCCCGTCACCGATTTCGAGCTCTCGGTTCGCAGCCGCAACTGCCTGCAAAAGATGAACATCAACACGTTGGGCCACCTCTGCAGTTGCACCGAACAGGAGTTGCTCGCCAGCAAGAACTTCGGCGAAACGAGCCTCATCGAAATCCGCGAGATGCTCAGCTCCAAGGGGCTTCGGCTAGGGCAACTCGCGACGGAAAAATCGGTCGCCGAGGCTTTCGAACCCGAGTCCCTCTCCGCCGACGAGCAGGCCATGCTCAACCGGCCGGTCTCCGATCTGAATCTCTCCGTACGTGCCCGCAAGTGCATGATTCGCCTGGGTATCACGACCATAGGTGAATTGGTGCGGCGCAGCGGCGACGACCTGTTGGAGTGCAAGAACTTCGGCGTGACGAGCTTGAACGAAGTCCGAGAGAAGCTGACCTTGCACAGCCTGAAGCTTCGCGGCGACTAGCACGGCAGTGCAAGGTCGAGGCGCCGATGAATGGCTTCCACTTCGAATTGCACCACGTGGACGCGTGCTGCGCCGCGCGCCACAGTGTGTTTCATACTCCGCACGGGCCGGTCGAGACACCCGCCTTCATGCCCGTCGGCACGTCGGGCTCGGTCAAGGGCCTTACGATCGAGCAACTCCACGCCACCGGCACGCAAGTGGTGCTCGGCAACACGTACCACTTGACGTTGCGCCCCGGCGAGCAGGTTGTCGCCGCCTTGGGTGGCCTGCACCGTTTCATGGGCTGGGACGGCCCGATCCTCACTGACAGCGGCGGGTTTCAACTCTTCAGCCTGGCGAAGATGATCAAGGTCACCGAGGAGCACGCCGTCTTTCGCTCGCACATCGACGGCCGGCGGCTGGAACTCTCGCCCGAGCGGGCCGTGGCCATCCAGGAAGCCCTGGGCAGCGACGTCGCCATGGCGCTGGACCACGTGGTCGGATTGCCCAACCGGCCCGAGGTCATCCGCGACGCCGCCGAGCGGACGATTCGCTGGGCCCGACGCTGCCGAGACGCCGCCAGTCGGCCGGATCAGGCACTCTTCGGCATCATCCAAGGAGGCTTGGACACGCGGCTCCGAACGGAGTGCGCCGAGCAATTGGCCGATCTCGATCTGCCGGGTTATGCGATCGGGGGTTTGAGCGTCGGCGAGAAGCCCGAGGAAATGTATCGAGTGCTCGACGCGACGGTGCCGGTCATGTCGGCCGACCGCCCCCGCTACTTAATGGGGGTGGGTCGCCCCGAAGACTTGCTCGCGGCGATTGGCCGCGGCGTGGATCTTTTCGACTGCGTGATGCCCACGCGAAACGGCCGTAACGCCATGGCGTTTACCGATGAAGGTTGTTTGCGTCTGAGGAACCTCCAGTTTGAGCGCGATGAGCGGCCGCTCCAGCCCGATTGTCCCTGTGCAGCCTGCCGCCGGAGCCGGGGCTACCTGCGTCACCTGTTCATGGCCGGCGAAATGCTGGGCCCGATCTTGCTTTCGATTCACAACCTTACGTTCTACCAACGTTTGATGGCCGACGCGCGTCGCGCCATCGCAGAAGACCGGTACGAGGCTTTCTCGGCCGAGAAGCTGTCTCGCTGGGCAGCCCCGCCTCAGTTGTAGGGTGGGCACTGCCCACCGGAATCGCTTCGAAGGTTTTTGGTGGGCAGTGCCCACCCTACTTCTCCTGCCACGGCGACCCGTAAGAGTCCCCTTGTTCCTCTATCCGGGGGCGTCTATCATAAGGGATTCGTGATTAGGGATTTGTAAGTGGGAACTTTTTCCTAGGGGGTCAGTGTGGAAAACCTAGCCTGGCACGG
>Ga0315543_1002431_pt1 | contig 18106 bp, 9 predicted proteins | sample SalMarSW160210MG_2_FD_203098 | JGI IMG/M metagenome (GOLD analysis project Ga0315543, IMG submission 203098) | Salt marsh sediment microbial communities from the Plum Island Ecosystem LTER, Massachusetts, United States - Salt Marsh Sediment SW1601-210 ...
TCAATTGCAAATTTATAGAAAACGTTACAGAATGTTATGGCGCCGGGATATACAACCACGGATTTAGCAATCCCACTATACAAAACTGTATATTCAACAGAAATTGGGCACTAAATTCCGGTGGCGGCGGACAAAGGTTGGTAACAATATCGCTATTGACCAGCGCGTTGAGTCCGTCGGCAATAATAGCAACGCGCCAGGGAGTGACAATCGAACCCTGTTGACTCCAGCCGTCTAATGAAGCGGGAAAGACGGCTTTGATTAAATCGCCTTGACGTACCAGACCCATATCAGGAAAAGATTCGTTGTTGGCTTCGGTCAGGGCAACATAAAGATTCCTGCCAAGTTTGAAAGTTATGGGAGGTGCAAGCGGTGCGTTAACAGGAATCGTCTTTAACGTACCGGATTCACAAGGTTTTTCGTAGCTGTTGTCGTAGCGGGCCCACCACGCATTCGAGTCGAGAGGCAATGCCCATGAAGTTGACTCATCTGTGATAGTATGAACGGTGTCATCAAGTTCGACACGGATTCGAACGGCCGCTCCGTCATCAAAGGCGCGTACATCCAGCTCGTACTTCATACCGGCAGCACAATCCACAGGAATCACCGCTTCGTTGCAGCTATTAATGGCTACGGGGTGGTTGCCCAGGACAGGATACTGCTCATTAATGGTTCGATTGCGGGGTACACCAAGCGTAACAGACTGTCCGAGATTGCAACCGTCCATCGTCAGACCCAGTGGCGCTGCGGCGAGGACGGGATGATCCTGACTCTGAACCGACCAGGTCAACTGTCCCGAGGAATCGGCCCGGATTTCAATTTTAATTTTTCCGTTCGGACTGGTGACAACCACAGGCGAAGCAGCATCTCCGTATGCGTTTTTTTGTAAAACTGCTGCAAGAAAAAACACGCAACACATCCAGAAAATTAAGGCCGGATGCCGGTGAACGTTCATCTTATAAATCATATCGGTCTCGCATTCTTTTTTTGAATTAGAAATCTTTTTAGATTGACTCATATTGATTCAGTCAGCGTCATTATTCATGTGATTTTGATACATTTACAGTTTCACCTTTGTACCTGATAACAGCATCCGGCTTGCCAGTCGGTGAGATTCCTACTCCATGGTCCTTAGATACCCATACAATGTGGAACGTACGTTCCTTGAGCATACCGGGGAAGTCACCCCTGCGTTCACCAATGGTGAGGACTTGGCTTGCCTGGTTCCATTGAATCGGAATCGTCGCATAAATACCTTTTTCATAACGATAATTATCTCCTTCATCTTCGTAGAGGGTGAAGGTTCCATTGGCTCCTGTGTAGATACGAAGTTCAATTGGGTCGGCTGGTTTTTCATCGGCATACTGTAAGTCAGGCCCTAATGGAATAATACTGCCAGCGCGTACGAACAATGGGATAACACGCTGCGGTGCCGAAACGTCTGCGCGCCGGTCTCCGGCGGATGATTCGCCGGTCCAGAAGTTTGTCCATTTCGTCGAAGCAGGCAAGTAAACACTACGTGAGACGGCTTTGGGTTCTGTAACAGGATTGACGAGAAACGCCGGGCCGAACATGTACTGGTCACAAATATCATATACTTTAGGGTCGCCGCGAAAGTCCATCGGCAGTGCCCGCATTATCGTGTAGTCATCATGCGTCACCTGCCAGGCAATAGAGTAGATGTATGGCAGAAGACGGTATCGGAAGCGGTCATACTCAATCAGCGTTTCTTGAGCCTGTGGAAATTTCCAGAACTCTGTTTCACTCTGGTAACCGTGCATGCGCTGGACCGGAGAAAAAGTGCTGAATTGGAACCAGCGAATCAACAAGTCGGCAAAGTCCTGCGAGCTGTACTGATTACGGGGACGAAAGAAACCGCCGCAATCGGTAGTCCAATAAGGCAATCCTGTAAGACAAACATTAAGGCCGGCAGGAATCTGGCGACGCAAGGCATCCCAGTTGCCCGCAACGTCGCCGGACCAGAGGGCAGTGGCATAACGCTGCTGTCCGGGGAAAGCCGAGCGCGTAAGAATGCAGACGCGTTTGTCCGGGTTGGTTTTCCTTTGTCCTTCATATACGGCCTGATTGGCAAAAAGCGGATACGCGTTTCGGTACAGGTCGCCGGGGCCCCAAAAGACGCTATTATTAGCCATCGCATTGCCGTCGTCGCCGGGCTCTGTAGCATCCTGCCACCACGCATCGGTACCGATTTTGAAAAAAGCATCATTCAGGTACTTCCAGCGGAGCTCACGAGCAGCCGGATTGAAAACATCCACCCAATCAGTACCAGGAATGACGTAGTTATGTGCCTTCAAATCGGCACCGGCCTTGCCCTGAGGGTTAGACCACACTGAAATCATAAATTGCAGGTTCTGTCGATGCAGCGACTGAATCAATTCTTCGGGGTTGGGATACTTTGAAGTATCCCACTCATAGGCACCCCAGCCGTGCGGCCCCCAGTATTGCCAGTCCTGCACTATAAGGTCGATGGGAATCTGTCGTTTACGAAATTCGGCAGCGGTATCGAGTATCTGTTGTTGACTGGAATAACGTTCACGGCATTGCCAGAAACCGTAAGCCCACTTCGGCCAGAGTGGTGCTGCACCAGTGGCATTACGGTAGGCGGCAATAATGTCATCGAATTCCGGCCCGTAGAAGAAATAGTAATCGATACTGTCAGCGGCATGTGAACGAAAGGTGGTGGTGTTTCCCAATGGCCGGGCATACAGACGGGCGTTACGGCCTCCACCAAGCAACTGCACGGAACAGGTGGTATTCGCGGGCAGCGAAATTTTGCCTACCATGGTATATGGCACCCACATGTTTTGGATATGTGCGATAGTTTGGCCGTTCACGACGATTCCGATTTCATTACGGCGGTCGCCGTTTTTGGCAAAGAAGACATACTCACCTTCCTGGCCGGTTGTAAATGTACCGGTGCGGTTGCCTCTCTTTGCCGGTCCTCTATTTCTGCCTCGCAATTGTTCGGTTGCCGTTGGGCCATCAGAAGACATTACGTCGCTACCAGACAGCGTAATTTCCTGGTCCACTGGATTGAAATCCGTCAGCGAGGCATTGTCCCAGAGCAATCCATAGCCGCGACTTGACAACAGTACGGGCAGCGCCGCTTGAGTATTCAGTTGCCGTAGTTCAATAGGGATGCCGCGCCAGTTCCACACACCATCCTGACACTGTGCCATGCCATAGAGATATTCATCATCCGGGGATAGAAACGTTTGCTGAACACGATATATTTGTTCCTGATTGCTATCGTTGCTCGTGACCAGTTTCATTACCCTGCCCCCGCCGGACGGTTCTTGAAGCAGCGTTTTCCCGGCAGTATCAATAAATTGCACGGCACCAGTAGCTCGATTTATCTCGACACCCATTCGTATCGTGCGTAAAACCAACTTTTCCGGTCCCTCGTGCCATTCAAAGGGAACCGGCGCCCATTGTCTATTCACAACGAATTCCTTTTTCTCCGGGAACTTATCCCCGGAAGTGCAGGTCACATGAATTGTACTTTCGTTACACACCTCTAAGCGTAGCAAACCGGTCTCTAATTTCACTATCACACCGGACACATCCTTCTTTGCCGATTGAACGGAATGAGGCGAGACTATATCAACATTGACTCGCTCGGTTTGAGGAGAGCTGTCGGCGGGTTCATTCACAGAAGCCAAAGGAGCACTTCCGTATTTCTTTGGGGTGACCTTTACCAGTACCACATCATGGCGGCCGATATTTGCCTGGAACTGGTCTGTATATATACCAATATCCTTTTGACGCCAAAGGTCGCGAACGGTTTGTTCGCCACTTATCCCAAGGTCGGACCACTTGACGGTAATGGGTTGCTCACACGAACCGCGATTAAATAGTCCAACTGCCTTAGACCCGTCTTCCATATCCTTAGCCCATACTTCCATTTTGCCGTCCTGAATAATTCGCGAGGCCTGGCATCCGAGCGGGTCCTGATTGACTTCCAACACCTCATCATTCGTCAGCAGATTCAAGGTAAATTCATCAAGCTGAGTCAAGTCACATCCGATCAAGAGCGGAGAAGAAAGAAGGCACCATAGGCTGATATGAGTATATTGCTCATTCGGAGACAAACGACTGTCTCGCAATTGCGGCCCCCAGCCGACTTTCCCGACCACCAGCATGTCAGGGTCGTTAAAATGCCCCGGACCGGCATACTTTTCATGACCAGCCTGGCTGAAACCAATGCTCGACATGCTGCCCCATGTGTCAGTAATGTCGTAGGTAGTACGCCAGGAGTTACCGCCAACTTCGGTTCCCCACTCCCATATATTTCCCATGCCGTACTGACAAAGATTGTAAATAATGTCACGCGGCAGGTCATTCAGGGCTTTCTGCATTATCTTGTAGGGATACATCAACTGGGCCCGGTTATTGGGCGAGGAACCACTGATGCTTCCGACGGAGTTTGGCATCCAGGATTTGTTGCCGCGATTAGCTTCCAGTTGGGGGCTGTATGAACACCAGTCGTATTTCAGATAATCGAATCCCCACTCTGCGTATTGTCGGGCATCCTGAATTTCATGGTTAAAACTGCCTACGCATCCGCTGCAAGTCCACGGTCCGGGCGATGAATAGATTCCTATCTTTAATCCCTTGCTATGGACATAATCGACAAGTCCCTGCATGTCGGGAAATCGCGGATTAGGAAGAATTCTTCCCTCATTGTCACGATGTGGCCCCTGAAGGGTCTCGTCCCCCGAATCGCAGTGTACCTGCCAGTAATCATCTATATTGATGTAAGTCCATCCATGATCGATCAAACCACTGCTGACCATCGCATCTGCTGCAGCCCTGATTTTGTCTTCCGTAACCACGCTTGCAAAACAGTTCCAGCTATTCCAGCCCATCGCAGGTGTAAGACCAATTTGCGAGCCGCAAACGATTCTTAATTCCCTGTCGGCCTGGCCTAGGGCATTTTTAGCATGAAGCATCACCTTGTACTCGCCTGCCTTTTCTAACTTTCCGGTAATTTGCCCTGTCTCGGAATCAAGCCGCAGGCCCGCTGGAAGTCCATCCGCCGAGAGAGTCATAGGACGATTGCCTGTAGCCGCAATCCTGAACAAAAACGGTGAACCGGGCCGAACTCCAAACACCTTCGCTCCATTGATGCGGGGTGTCGGAGCGGGCTTCGGTGTCCGAATCACTGAGTCCTCAACAGGTGGGATATCAAGTTTTGGTTTACCATTGTTTATCATTATGATTTTCAAGTCCACCCAGTCGGCATGGTCATAGTCATATCCATCTCCCGCATCCAGGGCCAGAAGCACCAAAGATTTGCTCCCCTTTATATCCAGGGAAAACGTCTTTACCTCATCTCCCGGCCGCATCAACCCGCTGTTCCAAATCTCTTTGCCGTCGGCTGTGATCTTAAAAATAACCGAACCCCGCCCGTCGGTTTCATCATCCAGACCAGCACCTCCTGATAGTTGTACACCGTTGCCGTCCAATAATAGTGGAATCTCGGAATCGGCGTGTGTACCGATACCGCGTTCAAAAATTCGGCCGGCAACAGTCAGAGGTCTGTTATAAACTGAACGGTCCGAATGTGCCTGACCCCATCCCTGCTCAACACGAGAAACATCGAGACTCGATAACCAGATTGTTTCCACAGCGGCATTTACCTGTTCATTCGAAATTGTATCTTCGGCAAAAGAATCAGAAAAAAACAAAGTAAAAATCCCAATCGCTATCGCCATAAGCAGCTGTCTTCGACTTACAGTTTGGTTTTTATCCTTTACGATATTACTAATCCTAAAGTCAGATAACATTCCTGTGCGAAGTTCATTTTTTCTCCTAATTGCAAATACACTGTATCAACGCTTAGAGTAAGTGAACAAAGTCGATAATATCGTGTGTTATTTATTCTTAAATATCACGGTGCAGTGATTTTCATTGGTAATTTCAGCCGAATATCATCAGAGGCCGTGCCAATAAGGAATTCATACTCTCCAAGCTCAACAACGTACTGTTTTTTCCCAGTATCCCAGTAGCGCAAGCGTTCTGCGGGAACTTCAATCGTAACGCCCTTTGACTCGCCGTGTTTCACGTGCACTCGAGCAAAACCGCATAGAGCCAGTTTCGATTGCGGCGCATTCGGATTGACGTGTCGGAAATAGACCTGGGCCACATCATCACCGTCGAGACTTCCGGTGTTTTTAATCGTAAACGACACCTTCGCTATACCGTCAGACGGGATTTTTTTCGAATCCAGCTTGCCATTTTTGTATGCGAACGTTGTGTAGCTCAAGCCATGACCGAATGCATAGAGGGGTTTGCCGCTGAAGTATCTATAGGTACGATTTTTCATCGAATAGTCTCTAAAATCAGGCAAGTCTTCAGTAGCACGATAGAATGTCAGAGGTAAATGGCCGGAGGGATTAATCTTACCAAACAGGACTTCGGCAACGGCACGTCCACCTTCCTGCCCTGGATACCACGCCTGCAGAATCGCGGACAGATGTTCGTCTTCCCACATCAGCGCAATGGCCGACCCGCTGCAATTAACCATTACCATAGGCTTACCCGTGGCATAGAGCGCCTGTACCAGTTGCGTTTGCACTTCGGGCAGTTCGATTGAATCACGGTCGAATCTTTCGCCTTCCTGAGCCGGAGTGATACCGCCGACATAGATGACCAAATCCGCATCCGCCGCATGACTGAGAGCTTCATCTTTTAGCTCCGACAAGGGACGGGTAGTTTCGTTATCCTGTTTACTCCACGCAGCAGTCCCGGGCTTGGTAGTAACCGGACTACCCATGGTAAAAGTAACTTTGATACCAGGCCCGGCTAATTGCTTGATACCGTTCAGGATGGAGACCGGATGCGAAGCAGACCCGTGATAGTTGCCCTCCAACATGGTGGTTGATTTGCCATTGGGGCCGATGACCGCAATGCGTTTGTACTTGGAGCGGTCGAGTGGAAGGATGCCGTCGTTCTTCAGCAGCACCAGGGATTGACGTGCAACCTCCAGAGCCACTTGCCCGTGCTCGGGTGTGTCATTGTCCTTGATGGTGTATTTCGAATAAGGAACTTTCTCGGCTGGGTCGAACAGGCCAAGGCGGAAACGAGTCCACAACGTGTAATATAATGCCTGATTGATTTCATTTTCACCTATCCGCCCTTTTTGTACGGCCTGCACCAAAATGTTGTAATCGCCACCGCAGCAAAGATTGCATCCGGCTTTCACCGCGAGAGCGGCAGCTTCCTCCTGCGTGTTGACATATTGATGAGCCTGCCTGTTCCAAATGTCACCAATCGCACCACAATCAGAGACGACATACCCCTTAAACCCCCATTGACTACGCAAAAGGTCCTCAAGCAGAAAAGTACTGGCACTGCAGGGAATACCATTAAGCGCATTGTAGGCGCTCATCACACCGGCGACTCTCCCTTCGCGCACCGCCCGTTCAAACTGTGGTAGGTACATTTCGTATAAATCGCGCTCTGACGGTTGGGCGTTAAAGCTGTGGCGGTCCTGTTCCGGACCGCTGTGTACCGCATAATGTTTCGCGCAAGCCATCGCCAGCATATATTTGGGGTCATCGCCCTGGATACCCTTGATGAACTCTACGGCAATCTCGCCCGTCAGATAGGGGTCTTCACCGTAGGTTTCCTGACCACGGCCCCAGCGCGGGTCGCGGAAAATATTGATATTCGGCGTCCAGTAGGTCAGACCGGTCCACCATTTGGAATTACCGTTATTCTTCGAAGCATAATCGTTATACTTCGCGCGACCTTCGATGCCAATAACGGTTCCCGCCTGACGAAGCAAACCGGGATTCCACGTAGATGCCATTCCGACCGGCTCCGGGAAAACTGTGGCGATACCGTTGTTTGCAATGCCATGCAACGCTTCATTCCAATAATTATAAGCCGGGAGCCCAAGCCGCTGGATTGCCGGCGCATCATTTTGCAACTGGGCCACCTTCTCAGACAGCGACATACGGCGAATCAGGTCATTTACACGCTGTTGTAACGGTTTGGTCGGGTCACGCCAAATCGCCGGCTCGCTGATATCCGGTATGTGGGTCGCATCGTTGGTAAAAGACTCCGCAATTTCGGAAGCGTTGAATTTGATAACCGATGCTCCGGAGGCATTTTTAATCTCGAATGTGTTGAATTTTGCGGTTCCCTTAACGGCTTTAAAAACAACCTTCACAGGGCCGCGAAGCTCATCGCCGGTATGTTCAACTTCGCCGGTGATATAACATATTTTTCTCATCCCGCCGGCAACGGTATAAATGTCGAAATGGTCGGCCAGTGTCACATCGCCGCAAGTAACATTGAATATCCTTTTATCAGGAGCTTCCATAAAAAATTCTGTTTCACCGATAATAATGGTGTATTTACCGGCCGGCAAATTCGAAACGCTGACGGAAAATTCGTCCCCGTTAATCTCCTCATAAAAAGCGGACACATTGCCTGAAGTGCCCTCAATTTTATCTGAAGTATTGGCCTTAAAGTGCGTAAAATTACCGCTTACACTCACTTGATAGCCGCAAGAACCGCAGATTTCGTCCACCGCCAGAACATCCGATGGCAGTAACCACATATTTACATAAGAAATCATAAACAATACGGCTGGAACAGTTTTAACTGACATTTCCCATTTAAACGGTTAAAAACTCAATTAACTCCTTAAGGTATCTATAATTTTATAAGATTCACTGCGGCAGGGTCAAGTAAATTCCATTCCATGCCCGATTTTCAAAAGGATGTAGATCCTTGGAAGATATTCAAAGATGGACTCCGGAATTAGTAAGAGCACGTATCAGACCAGTTCTTGCTACTTTACATGTAATAGTAGCACCCTTGCCCTAAGCTGCTTAGGAAGTTGCGGTTAAAACGGGCACATTGGGAGCAAATCTGCGTCAAAAATGCGTCAGTCGCCAGTGGTAAACCACCTGTTAATAGACTTGTTAATCACTTGCAAACCACTTGTAATCCTAATTTTGACGTAAAAAATGCATCATAAGCTACTATTAGGGAAACACTTATAGAAGCGATTTCGGATTAGAAATCCGTTGCTCTGTCCGGCTGAGCTACGGGCGCTTGAATTTCTAAGTTGCTGTAATATAACCACTTGATGCACATAATGTCAATCGTTTTGGAATCAACCTCCCCCGAAAAGTACCAAGTGTGTCACTTTTGCGTCAGTCGCTTTTTCAAGTTTGCATGAATAAGGCATCATTTCTGTAATCTTATCTTTATTATTCGGCTAAGAACGACGATTTGTTATTCACGAGAGAGACCTTTAGGATTTTGTCCGGAAGGTCCCGCAGAAAAACACGTTTATCACTTAATGCTCTTTGGACGATCAATCCGATGGACTAAGACACGCAGAGTATCTCATGGCATATAATACTCCCCCAAAAAAAACTCATAAATATGATTTTTCAGGCGAAATTTAAGATATATTATTAGTCGGTAACTTAAATTACTTAACAACCCATAACTCTTGCATTTACCGGTGAATGCGATTACCCTTTTGAGTGGTTTCAGTATGCTTATGGCTATGAGAAATACCGCTTAGGCGCTGTTACGTTAAAAAATTTAAGATGCTTCTATATAGGCAAGTCAAAAATAAAAAATGATCCCAAAGAAGAAATGTTACTGGCTGTTTTTGCTCTGTGGAGTGAGGAATGTTGAGATCTGAAACACAGTTTTTCAGCAATAACGTAATATTTTTATGACTAAAAACATTTTGAGAGAGATTACATTATTTTGTGCCTTATATTTTAAGTGGTTGTAGGTAAAAAAGGTTATGATCTGCCTTGTCGTTCCATATGATTAAACCTGTTCGTTCAATTAACATAGAGCACAAGAAGATCATTTTGACAAGTATGATAAAGGGCTCTGAACATATTTCTCTCTGCGTTTTGTACAAATTTGCTAATTACTACAAATAATTCGCTAATCACAGTACTACCGCCACTGTATTACTCGGGGCGCTTTCGCCACCGGCATTGACGGCCTTTACCTGGTATTCAAGCTGTAGACCTCGTGGCTGGTCTCTTAGTGTCACCTCCGTCTCCAGTGCTATGCCAACCTGTATCCACAAGTCACTGCCACTGACGGGCTGATAGCGCCGCTCTATGATGTAATTGCGAACAAATCCACCAGAAGCACGTGCGGGCGCTTTCCAATCGAGAACGAGAGTACTTGCATTATGGCTCACAGGGTCGAGGACGCGCGGCTGACCAGGTGGGGTGAGTAAAGGAGGTTCAGCTTTTGGATCCCATCCGATATATTCAAGCTTTTTGCTATCTGAATCCACGTCAGCTTTGGATTTTTCCAGTTCGTTCCTCATAATTTCTTCGAGCGCATAGAGTCTTAGGTTTTTCGTCTCGGTAGCAGTCTGAGCCAAGCCCATCATACTAATCTGAGTAGTCTTAGCCTTGTTGTACTCTCCGAGTACCCTTGTTAAAGCGACTGAATCGGCACTGGGAAAATCGGCTGCGTACGCTTTGTAACCAGCAACCATTGCGTTGGCAAGGGCCACTACATCTGCTTCTCTTCTGGGGAAGTTGGGCATAACCTGATTCCTTTCATTTAGTGTTGGATTTGTGTCCCGGTGCTATACCTATACGATGTAGTAATTTAGCATCGCTGGGTATAAGTCTTTTGTATTACTGGGCCCATTACTTTTTTATATTTTGATTTCAACAGCAAGAGGCATATCTCCGGTACTGCGGGACAGACTGATAAAATAGTTTTATAGCACTGAAAAATGGCTTTGCAAATTCTCTTTACCTCGGCGAGGCGTGGCCCTAACTCCATCCATGCAGAATACAACTCCCATACCGACCTTGGTATGTTGGGAAGTACCTTATTTGGGGGCGTGGCAAAGTATCGAAGTGTTGATGGAAATTTTGTGTTTTTAGGAAAAAAAGAAGGAATTTTTTCGCTGATTACTCCATAGGTATTGGCATCCAGCGACACAGTACTCAGTGCTAACAACCAGCGATGAAAAGCTAATTACTCATCTAAATTTGAGTGATTTGCCGGAAAAGTATGGGATTTTTAAGGGGGAAAGGGGTCGTTTGGGTAAAAAGGGGGGATTTTTTATAATTAATTTCCTTTAGGACATAATTTACCATATAATAAGCCAAATATTGACTTATTGACTTATAGATTGCTGGATTAGCAGTGGACATCAAGGAGATTCAGAAGTCATGTCTCTGTGGACGCCTATAAGGATGCTTCAGCAAGTATTGACTGCGATTTTAGTTTTGTCCTTCTTGTTCTATTTTTTGGGATCTCTGGAGTAAGACTTCAAGTGACATTGCTGAACGTAAGTACTAATGACTTTACAAATAACGTAAATTTAGCAGGTAAAGTATTTTCCGAATATGGGGATTTTATTCGTGCGGTTATTAGTTCCCAAGTTAAGAATAAAGCAGAAACAGACGATCTTTTCCAAAACTTCTTCCTCTTTCTCGTTTCCAAACCACTACCTGTGGACCTACATAACATTAAAAGCTATCTGTACAAAGCAATAACCAATGATATTATTGACGCTACTCGTAAGGTCGAAAGATACCGGTCCTTAATGATTCGCTATGCTGAATATCTTGATTATTCTATCAACGATAGTAAACCGGAAAACGCCATAGAAGGAGTGGAGGAGGCAGAAAGAATCTTCAGACTTATTGAAAAACATTTGCCGCACAGCGAAGCCCAGGCAATATCTTTACGGTACGGGAAAGACCGTAACATTAAAGACGTAGCTAGGAAAATGAATGTGAACGTAAGAACCGTAAGCAGGTATGTTTCCATTGGCTTGAAGAAAGCACGTCAGTTGTTAACGATGGAAGTAGGTGATCAGAATGATTAAACCACTTTTCCAGTCCATGTGTAAGCAGGCACGGACATACTATTATGATTATATTTGTGAAGAGAATGGTGAGCCCATTCCCCCAGAAATTACCGCTCATATAGACAAATGCCAGCATTGCCAAGCTGCAACTAATAAGTTTAGGTATGAGCTGATTCAAGGCAGGAGTAATGTAGAGCAAAGCACCACCAAGGCCGACTCTGCGCTTATTGCCATGCTGAAACTTCATTTTGCCTATATTGATGAGCCTGTAAGTTGCAATATCGTAAAACCTTTTCTACCTACCTTGTTCGTTAAGGTCTTAGGAATGCGTATACCAACGCCGATAGTAGCGCATGTGTATAATTGTCAACAGTGTTTGGAAGATTTACAGATAATTCGATGTTTAGAGCTTAACCGTAAGCAATTATACCGACTAAGCCAGTTATTTGCAGACAAACCCGACTGGAGTAATATTAGCTGTACGGAAGCCCAATGTGCTATCCCATCTGTTGTATCAATGGCTTTTAATGAAACCGATTTAGAAGTCTTGAAACACTTGTGCACATGTTCCGTTTGTCGCAGGCTGGTTTACAAAGAGCGACAAAAACTCTGTGACAGTTTGCAAGAAAGTGCCCCATCTCAGGAATTTCCCTGTGAATCGGTTTCAACAAGAGATTTATTCGATTATGTCGTGCCGTACGGAATTAACCCGGCTAACGATCAGTATGCACAGTATGCAAAGTTCCGTAAATCGTTCACCTCACATGTAATTACTTGCTCAAATTGTCTGGCGAGAATGCAGCAATTGCACAATACCGTGTATTATATCATCGAAAGGACTGAATCTGAGGCCGTTACAATTTACCATATAGATGAGTCTGCTAAGGCCCAAACTATCGGTGAGTCTGATGATATTTATGCAGGTTTTCCAATAAGGGTAGAAAAAGCGAGTCAAGATAATAGAGTAAGCGCTTGGCAGAGGGCTTCAAGAATCGATTTTGGTGCTGTCATAAGACAAAAAATTATGTCAATGAATTTGAAACCGTTGGTCAAGACCACGGCCGCGGCCGCGGCAATTGTATTGGTAGCGGCAGCCTTATTCTTTTACACGCCAGCCGCTAAAGCAGTTACAATAGACAAGCTATACGAGGCTATTTCCAATATCAAAAATGTCTACATTGCAAAGTTTACTCCAGACGGCATAGAACCCAAGCAAGAAATTTGGGTATCAAGGATACTGAACATTTATATGACGAAAACCGAGAACAAAATGGTTCTGTGGGATGTTATCAACTGTCTAAAAAAGATGAAAGACCTTAGCACCGGCGCATTTGAGACAACCTCAGTAGATGAAGAAACCATCGCCAGTATCAAGATGAAAATGAGCGGTTATCTTGGCCTGGTCCCGTTTACCAGTATATCCAATATTCCTGCCGATGCTCAATGGAAACAAATAACTGATAAGAGTCAGGAATATGCCGCTAAGGATATTGAAATATATGATTTGATATGGACCGAAGAAACTCGCGATAGTTCTAAGGTGTTGAAGAAATGGCGGGTTTTTGTAGATCCGAAAACGAATCTTCCCAAAAGAACCGAATTTTATGAAAAATTACCTACCGATAGTAAACATCTTTTACAATCGGTGAATGTAGTGGAGTACCTGGACCATAGGGAAATACAATCTGTTTTCAATTAATCCTCTCTTAATTATTTTATTTTCGGTACCCATAAAGGCGAGATGTTTTCATAGTCGTCTTCACCGATTTTTTCTACAAGCAAATCATCAGCTTTCAAACGTTTAACATGACCGTCGACAAATCCAACATTAACAGTTTTTTTCAGATGGCGGCCGTTTATAGCATCTTTTTTCTGTCCATCCCGGAAGTTTCGTGCAGTATTTATACAAAGGCCGGGTATATAGGCAGTATCCTCAATTGCGTTGCCAAGTGTAACAGGAGGAGAATCGCACGCATGCCACCAGGTTATAATACTATAGCCGCTGTCCACAATTAGCAGGGAGTCGCTTGGATGCGATATATTGTTGCTGCTTAAGGGAGTTCCAATAAATTCAGGACTTTGTCCGCCTCGCCGGACTTTACATATGGACTGGTTCACGCCATAATTGCCACAAAGAATGTTATCTTCAAGTTCTGGATTCGTTAACCGTTGAGAGGGACACCGCACTATTGTTCTTTTATTCTTATCTTGCCAATTGAATCCTCCTATGAAGTTAAACCACCACCACCCCATTCTATCGTAAGTATGCACGCCAGGACAACGGCCTGGAGGGGGTGGGTCCATACGCTCATCATTAAGTCCGTAAGGAAGGGTCTGATTTTCATTGTCGTAACTTGACAGGCCAAGTAGCAACTGCCTGATATTTGAGCTGCATATAATCGCCTCTGTCTGTTGTTTTGACTTTTGCAGAAAAGGGACTAATATAGCCATAAGTAGGGCAATTATTGCGATTACTACGACCAATTCGATGAGTGTAAAACAGGAGCATTTCATAATCGTATATTTTAGCCCCTTTTTGCGGCATGTCAATTATAGGTAAAAAAGGCCAAAGGTGTGTAGAAGAGAAGCTTGATTCACACCTTTGGCAGTCCCACATTTAAACTACATTAAAAAATATAATTAGTAACATGCCCGCATATAATAAACCGTCCATTCACTTGTACCAATGCAAGCAGACGGGTATTCAGGGTCTTCTATACAGGGACATTTCCTGTACCTAATCATAACAGACATACTGCAACTGCCGCTTTCAGCAGATTCGCAGGCATATCTTGTTTCGTATACTCTGTAGTAGCCTTCACATTGTTCTCCGACTTTAGTGCACAATATTACGTTGTATTGCTGAACGAGTTTAGTACAGGAATAGCCTGAAGCACCGACTATGCTGTCGAGTTGAATATCTTCTATTTCTGTAAATTCGCCTTCGATAGGATTACCGGAGATTATCAGGGCCGTGCCTTCAGTCCAGTCCATCCCAAAGAAATTAACATCGGTTCGATAGTAAAATTTGTTGTTTGCCAGGTCTATAATTCTTACAAAGCTTTCGTCTACACTTTCAAGCACGACAAAATGCTTTTTACCCGGGATGTGCAGGATTACTTCGCAATCTTCCAGGTCTTTAAGAGTATCGATATCGGTTGTAACGACTCGGCAGTAAAGACCCATTCTTTGTAAAAACTGCTTCATTGCCAACAGATTCGTTTGATTACCTGCTTCGATTGCAAGTTTGGCAAGTTGTTGGTCGGTAACATCTTTGCCCAGCTTCGAGATACTATGTTTTAACGCCGCCGTTGCACAATTTTGCTGTGTTTCGTTTGATGCAAAAACTAATCTTTCAGTCAAAAGCTGGTCTGTATCGATTAATTCCGAATAGCGATACATCGCAGGCTTGTCGGTAATAGAAGAGGCGTATTCAATCAGAGCATCGGCTTCGTAGTCAATATTGAATTTATCAGCGGCGGGAATGCTGCCTTCGATATGGGTAATATCCCAGAAGTCCCGCTTTAATAACCTGTTTGTTCCAGCTTCATATCTTTCTAACAAAATGGTTGAAGGCACCCAGTTACCGGATACCAACTGGTAATCAGAATATTTTTTGGAAGTGACCGCATTGTCTGCCCCTGTTGTTATGCAGGAAATAACAGCATAATTTTTTGCGGGGTCCAGAATAAATAACATTTGCGTGCCGTCCGTATTGCTAAGTGACAGATTTACCTGGGTTTGGCCATCGGCATATTTTTCAATTGCTTCGCTATCAGCAGCAGTAAGATTATCATACGAATAACGCCCATATCCCCAGGGAACCACACCGGCTGTTAACGGCCCGTTGACAACGTGTGGAGTTTGGTCCGTTGAGTCAACAATCGCATGATTGCCCGGCAGAAAATAAGTGGTGTAATTCTGACCGTCCCAGGCGAATATACGTCTGGCATTCCAGTCTAAGTTAAACTGCTCGGTCATAAAATTATCTGCCAAGTCTTCGGAAGGCCTTACCGAATCGTGGCGTGAATTTACGTTTATTTCCCAATAAAATCTATCCCCATCAAATCTTATGATTACCGTCGAGCTCATTGTGTATTCATTAGACAATTCGTGACGGACATTGAACGGTATGGCATCGAGTTTAATTTTTTTCAAATCTTCAGTCAGTTCCCGTTTGTTCGGATTGCTTTGGTACTCAGCGATTTTTTCATTGATTTGATTGTTGACTTCTTCCGAACTTGTTGTTTTTGGAGCTTTGTATTCTTCATTGATTGCTTCAATTGTACCTGCCGGTATCCACGTTTTTCTGGGCTGAGCAGTCAGTTGCTGAAAGATTTGCAAGGTCTGGGCTCTGTCGAGGAGTCTGTCTGCAAGAGCAGTGCAATTAACCAATAAGACAACAAGCACCATCAGTAATGAAATTTTTTGTGTTCTCATAATTACCACCTTTCCTTGAATTTAGGCCTGTAAAAATTGGTTTGACAACCTAAAGTAATTAGCAAGCAAAATAACTTGAATATGCGTGTTTGCTCCTCTGTATGTTGTAGCGATTCACACTTGAGAGATGTTGATTATTTTCTGGCAGGCTTTTTAAAAGGCAAAAGAGCCTGGCATTAGAGGCGAACCAATATGCCTTTACTGCAAGGAACGAAAGACTGTCCCTTAAATACACATATATTAGATACGCGATATACACTCCAGTTACACGATATAAAATATAAATTACAGAAAATCGACAACCGGCCGATTATTGAATTTTGTCAAGCCAATAATTGCTAAACAGTGCAAAATCTATAAAATTAACATTCCTGTCATTATCAATGTCGGTTCCCTGACACCATCCCGGACAGCTGCAGTCTTCTGCCAGCCAGTATGAGGTAAGTATTGCAAAATCGATAAGGTTAATCTCGTCGTCTTTATTAAAATCACGAGTGCAAACGTTGCACTTCGTCACCTCAAGCCAATAGTTAAGAAATAGCGTTAAATCCTCGAAGTCGACGTCACCGTCAACATCGAGGTCGGACCCCTCGCACCAGTTGGGGTTGTTACAAGTGTAAACCTGCCAGTATGAAGCAAACACCGAAAGGTCCATAAAGTTAACTTTGGTGTCATTATTGAAGTCGCGTGTGCGAACATGGGAGAAAGAAATCTCATAGGTAGGTTCCGTGGAAAACCATTCGTATAATCCCACATTGCAGTTACCTACACCTGTTGCCTGGTAGTCGGCAATAAACCAATCACCGGCATTGGCGTCCATATCAGTATTAAAGGAAATTGCTTGAAATTGGTTATCTTCCCAGCAGTATATGTACGGCTCTGTTCCTGCCGCGTCAAATGCGCGTGCCCCCCAGAGAAATCCATAATCTTTGTTTGTCTCTTTAAGCATTAAGTCGCCAGGCCAATACTCTCCGACATCTGAATTTATAATAATTGTCAGCCAGGTTCCGACCATAATTTCTCGACCGTCAAATGGGGTATTACCGTCAGCCTCGCATACTCTTATCGAGACTTCTCCAAAGGCTGCCACGGACGTACCCAAAAATAATGTCAGTAGTATCAGATTTTTCATAATTTAGCCTCCTGCAGAAATGTATTATTTGGGTAAAAACGCTAAAAAACAGGCGTGCAACTATCGGATGTTGTCCGTTGGCCATCTCCATCACCCTCTTGGTATAAACGCACGTAAATTATATGTCGGATGTGTCGAAAATCAAGGAAAATGTTGCCTTGTGGCGGATAAAAAATAACAAACTGAGAGTGACTGGAAGGATTCTGGGGATACTGCCCTGAATATTATAGCGTTGTTGCAGGTTTAATGGAGTACTCGTACCGGGTCTATGGGGGGCTGAAGACGGAGAAAACGAGGGCAATTAAATTTGTTGCTCCTTGTCATTATGCGAGATATATTGCGTAAATAAGCGAAAAGTACACTCAGCAGCTCAAATGTATAAAGTCAGGCCCCGGTATTGATGAGCCGATATGTATATGATAGACGTGTAAGATAATAGGGTCTATGGTGTGAGGTTTTTAAGCTATTGCTCTTTCCTTATCAGGAAATTCTTTTAGTTGAGCATAGTTGAAAACGGGTCCATCTGTGCAGACAAACTTTTCGCCGATATTGCAGTGGCCGCATTTTCCTATGCCGCACTTCATATAACGCTCAAGGGTTATGTAGATATTCTCATCTTTGAATCCAGACTTCAGGAGGTTCAAAACAACGAATCTAATCATAACCGGCGGGCC
>Ga0315543_1002435_pt1 | contig 18095 bp, 19 predicted proteins | sample SalMarSW160210MG_2_FD_203098 | JGI IMG/M metagenome (GOLD analysis project Ga0315543, IMG submission 203098) | Salt marsh sediment microbial communities from the Plum Island Ecosystem LTER, Massachusetts, United States - Salt Marsh Sediment SW1601-210 ...
ATCTCGATCAAAATGACACCGCAACATCATAAACACCTCCTAAGATCAATCTACTACGACCTTCGTTCAGTGTCCACTTTATTGGGGCAAGATCAGTTCCGACCTACTAATTTGTATCTGCTAAAAATGTATAAAATATGTACATACAACCTCTATCCTGCGGTTATTAACGTTTATTCTCACGTCCTTCAGTATTGACTAACTATACCTGTCGGTAAAGATACCGATTATGTTGTCAGAGGGAAAAGAGTAAATCATTTCTCATAAAAAGGAGGCTAGAAATGAAAAAGCCCAACATTTCTCTCTTCACGATCCTCACCATATTGGCTGCCTGCCTCGCTGCGATGGGGGTTATCGTATGCACGTCATCCAAATCCCCATCCGAGGGAGATCAAACATTTGATGGCGATCAAGCCGAGATTCAGGTTATTGGCAGGCTGACCGGGATATCGCCGGTTACTCCATGGGGAGTTGTGGTCGAGTCACCGGCAGCGACATTAGACACGGTTTCCTACAATGATGATCCTTCGCTGTGCTCGGATGAAACCGGTGGGGGAGTATCTGCTAATATAACCCCTACCGCTTACACGGTGGCACTTAAAAGAATGACTCTTTTGGGTGATACTTCGATGGGAACAGCAGACTATGAACTTTTCTCGACAGACTCGTCGGACAGCGCCTATGTGGCCGATTTTGTGACCGACACCACCTTCTTCGCCTCAGACACCTTGCCGCCGGCTGGAACCTATACGGGGGTGGAGATAGAGGTTTTTTATATCGAAATGGAACTCCCTTTGATTGTGCCGGCCATAAGCGATACCGAAGCAGTATATAGTACCAGAGGATATTTCGATTCCGTTGGTAATATCTTTCCTCGAGATGTGACTTTTTTTCGGACACCACCGAGTGCTGGGTAAACCGCAAGCTTGACGACCCGGATCCGTTTGGACTTATCTCTGTGACTAATAGTCACCCTGACCAGGTATTGGATCTCTGGGCCGATGAGAACTTCTGGGGGCGTTACCCCATTACCATCTCTTCTGCTGATACCTCACTGGGGACCGATTTCACCTTCAATATGGCTGGTGGAGGAGGAACCCTGGTGATCCCGGACAGTCTCTCAGGGTCTTATATAATCTCGTTTGAGTTTGACGTAACTGACCGCTTTACTTTCTGGGAGTACTTGGAGACCCTCGATTTAACCGATGCCGATGGGATTTTCACGGTCGGTTATGATTGCGGTTACCGTATCCTCTTCCCCAACGTAGAAATATCGTTCACCGAGGAAGAGTAAAAAACGTCGGAACCGCCCGCCACAGGCAGGTTCCGACCTACGAGCTTTCGCAGAAGAATGGGGCAGATGTGGACATCTGCCGCTCACATAAAACGTAAATATGGTATGAGTAGTAACGAGTTGCGGCGGTTACTTCAAAAACATCATTTTCCTGACTGCAGAGTTCCGGTCTGACGTGAGACGATAAAGATAGATACCGGAAGCAACATCGTTGCCATGCGAGTCACGGCCATCCCATAGAACTTTAACTGAACCACTGTTGCAACCGGCAAACTCGCGAACAAGCTGCCCGGCAACATTGTATATGGACAAGCTCCACTCAGCCTGGGCCGGCAGGTGGAAGTCTATGGTTGTCACAGGATTGAAGGGGTTGGGATAGTTCTGCTGCAAGGCAAAATTATTCGGCAAGTTCACTTCGTTGTATTCCAGCTTGAAGGGATTGCTGTATGTATCGACCACCTGAAACTCGATCAAGCGAGCGCCCGTTTCGGCTAACTCAAAAAGCCGATGTGAGCCGCTTGACAATACCGGTCTGCCTTCCGTGTCCACCAGCAGCATGGTGGTAGTGTCACTGATGCTGCCCATGGTAAAGACCGAACCGAAGAAGGCGACGTCCGATGACGTCAAAACCTGACCATTTTCACAAACAAAGCGCAAATAGACCGCTCCGATATCCCTGTCGGCGTCAAGCATCAACAGGTTCCGTTCCTTTGACATAGTTAGAAAGGCTGATGCTTGAGGAATGCTTTTATATAGAGGGCCGAGAATCGGCGGTATGTCGCCTATGACAATACGAATAAATAAAACGAGGTCGGCAATGCTGATAATGCCGTCGTTGTTGATATCACATTGGTCCAACTGCGCAAGGGGATTAATGGTAAAGACGGGTATGCCCCATATAAAGTAACCCACAAACAACACCAGATCAGACAACTCATAGTGAATGCTGTTAAGGTTCACGTCTCCCTTAAGAGGGTAGGTAAGACAATAGACATCTATCCCTCCATTCTGAAGGATCAACGAATTGACGGCTACCTGTCCCGGTGGGTCCGCGCAGGGCGGGTCCGGCACACCGAAGCCGGGGAACGGGTAGTCCACCGGATCGGGGAGGTAGCCGTACTCGAAAAGCTCAGCGGCCGTGTAAACGGTGTCGTTATTTCGTGAATACAAGACATTGTCCTCACAGTCACGCCAGAAGAATCGGATCGGTAGGAACATGCCATCCAACCAATGGCCTGGATACGGAAGCCCTAACAGGCACTCTATCTGCACCAGGTCATAAGCAGAGTCCGAACCGTAACACAGAGGGGTAAATCCCGAACTGACACTGGCTAAAGCGGTAATGTTCAACAGGTCAGTATAGTCACCAAGATCATAGTATTGAGCGGAATCGTGAATGATTCGATAAGTAAAATACTCCCACTCACAATCCTCAAAGAATTGACCGGGAGCGATCTGGTTGACAACGTACGAGCTCTGGTCAACGGCCAAGAGAAGATTGAACCCACTTATATCAAATCCCAAACTGTCGACTGACACCGCTATGTTGGCCGGATGTCCTACCTGGCCTTCGTTTTCTACCGAGATTTCCATCCGCGCCCCCATGGATGGGGATGCGAGCAACGAGAAAATCATCATACTAATGCCGAGCACAATGTACTTAGACCGGATATGCATAATGACCTCCTGGCTTTCTTGCGGGTGTAGCCGGCAGGCCTCAGAGAGACCTGTCCTATAGCTTGCTATATTACATTTAGGTAATCACGTAAGTACTTATATTATAATCGATCAATGCCGTCTAAGCAAGTGATTTTTAGTACTGATAAGTCGATTTGGTGGGAAAGAATAGTGTGTAGCTGAGAAATTATAAGCGAGTCGCTATGGTTCAGACAGGTTCTTGGTATCTGTAATTGTGCCGGAAACCTGGTTGAGAATCCTAATCCGGTTCAGGCGTTGGTCAGCCTCCATCCCCCAGCCGGTGATAACATCCTCGTCCTTGGTGATTTTCACGAAAGCATCGGTCTGTATTTTGTTGGTTTTTGAATCCCAGTAAAGCGAGTCGGTTTCGAGCTTGGATTTGTCTTCCGTGATAACCACTACGTTGCCAAAAAGATACAACTTGCCAGAGTTCTCTCGAATGATGCCGGAATCGCTTATTGCTTGGGTGGTTACCTGACCGGTCGAATCGTAAATATCGATATCAAGTGTATAGGCCATAGTGGAATCGATAGACTGGAATTTCACGATCTTTTCAGCTACGATCTCTGTCGTCACCTGGCCTCTGTCGTAAAGATAAATCTTCGCCCCACTCACCTCGGAGTCGGGAAGTGAGGTGCTGTCTGCCGGTGTTGATTGGTCGGTGGAAGCAGACTGTTTACTGCTGCAACCTGCCAAAGCAACAATTCCAAGAAGAACCAAAATCCAGACTTGTCTACTCATTACGCTCATCTCACTCTTATTACGTATATCGGCGGATAAAGGTTGAAAATATCCTGAAAATGTCAAGTAGTATTCTGAGGCCGGGTATGCCAGCGGTTGTGAAGCCAGATCCACTGCGATTTGTTTTCTTCAATAATCTCTTCCAGAACTTTCGTGCACTCGAGGGTTATCCGATAGGCATCCTTCTCGGCGTTACCACTCGGTTGCACATGCACTTCCGGTTTTATAACGATACGGTAATGATTGTCGTCAGTTCTCAGACATGCTGTCGGCAAAAAAGCGGCTCCGGCTCTCAGGCCAAGCAGCGACTGCCCGACCGGCGTGTTGGCAAGCCGTCCGAAAAACGGCATAAACATGCCCCGTACCCTGAAGGAGTCGGTATCTATCAATACCCCAAGCACACCCCCCGTTTTGAGCCAGCGCAATATATTGCGAGGCGATTCGGTCGTGGAGAAATTTGTAATGCCTAAGTCTGTCCTGTTACTGACAAGGATGCTATCGAGACGGGCATCGTACATCTCGCGCCCGATGACGGCTATTCGATAGCCGAGACTCGCCAGATGGACGGCCATCAGTTCGAAGTTGCCGATGTGCCCGGTGATCCCAAGCACACCCTTTCCTTTCTTGTAAGCTGCGTTAAATTCATCAAGCCCTTCAATTGACACCAGAGGTTTGATCTCGGTTTCATAATGCTTCTTAAACCGACCAATGTCTGCCAGGTTTTTCCCACTATTAACAAAGAAGCTGCGAGCAATATTGTGCTTTTGGCTGGGTGTTAAATTGTCACCAAACACTAGGGAAAGGTGTCTGAAAATCTGATGTTGGTCCTTGGGGAGAACAGCCCATGCTACCAGGCCAAGACATGCACCTATGAAAACCGCCAGCTTTCTGGGAATTACGTTAAACAGAAAAAAGGTCGAACGAGTCAGAAAGTATACGGCATCTCTTTTAATCTTCTTGGGCAATGTCATGTCAGAGATTGTAGGTTGAAACCCCCGTGGTTTCGATAATAGGGAAAGCGCCCGTTCGTGTCATTCTCGCGCAAGGGAGTGTTGAAAAAGTCCTATTCTCGTCATTGCGAGCGACTGCGTGGCAATCTCGGATATTGAATGACAACGAGATAGCCACGTCGCTTTGCTCCTCGCTATGACGTTTGTTATGTTTATCAACAAGCCCGCAAGCGGGAATCCAGTGGTCGAGGCGTGTCTGTCCTACCATCATAGTCCCTTTGGATACATAGAGTTACTCCTTCTGGATTCCTGCTTTCGCAGGAATGACGGGCAAGGTATTTGAAGTTTAATCTTTGACATCCAATTGGTATCATCTTCCAAACAGCACCGTCACCAATAGGGCCAAGACCCAGATGCCTAAAGCGGCTTCGATACCGACAAGAATCCTTATACAGCCAAACGGCTCATGTTCTACCAGCTTCAAACGGAAAAGCTGCAACCACTGCTTCGGTCGCATAGCCCCGTAGCCGAAAGTAGTAAAGGCAAGCAGGCTGAAGTAGAAGCATTCCCATATACATTTTAGATTGGTAGGTCGAAACCCCTGTGGTTTCGACAACTCCGGCTTTGGGGCAGATGTGGACATCTACCGCCCATACTAAAGCGCGGGGCTTTTGATCTACTTTTGCCTTTGGAAATCTCATTTTACACAAGTTTCGATTTCAGGATGTCGTGAAGGTGGATAATGCCGACCAGCAAGCCGCCTTCGTCAACGGTTGGAAGCTGGGTAATCGAATGCTTCTCCATAAGCGCCAAAGCTGAATCCAAGACTGCCTCGCGGTGAATTGTCTTCGGGTTGGTAATCATCACTTCGTTGGCAGTAAACCTGTAGAAGTCGTCATGTTTTTCGGCCAGACGGCGAAGATCACCGTCAGTGAAAACACCGGCCGTGCGACCGTTCTCATCTTTCATCAACACACAGCCGAGCCGCTTACTCGTCATCTGAAGGATCATTTCTTTCATGCTAGCTTGGGGCTTCACCAGTGGCACTTCGTCGCCGGTGTGATGTAGCTCAGAGACTCTCTTAAGCAAGCGCTGGCCCAAGAAACCACCGGGATGCAGCACGGCAAATTCAGAGGGCGAGAAGTTTCGCGCTTTCAGCAAAGCTACTGCGAGGGCATCCCCCATGACTAATGCTGCCGTCGAGGAAGAGGTGGGGACGAGGTTATTGGGGCAGGCTTCCTTATCTACCGAGCAATCAATGACAATGTCCGCACGCTGGCAAAGGTCAGAATCGGCTGTGCCGCACAACACAATTATAGCCATTCCGAGACGCCTCGCGGCTGAAATTAAAAGATCCATTTCGCCCAACTGACCGGACTTGGAAATCAACAGCAATATATCCTCGGAACGCATCAAGCCCAGATCGCCGTGCACTGCTTCCGCCGGATGAAGGAAAAATGATGCAATGCCGGTGGAATTAAAAGTAGCGGCAATCTTTTTACCGATCAAGCCGGACTTACCCATGCCGGCAACGATTACCCGCCCCGGACACTCTTGAATGGCAGATACCGCCTTGTTGAAGTTCTCGTCCAGCTTCTCTGCCATTGCTAACACAGCTTCAGCTTCGCTCTGAATGACCTGCTTGGCGTACTCTTTGAGGTCCGTCATACCAGAAAACTCTTCGGGTCTTTGCAAACCGCTTCAAAGTAGCATTCCAGCACTTCTCTGATCGCTCCCTTACCTCCTTTGTTATGCGTGACGTATGAGGCAGCTTCTATTAATTCCGGAGAGGCATCGGCCACCGCAATCGGTAGGCCGACTCTTTTCGCCAGCTTGATATCCAGAATCTCATTGCCAATAAATGCCACTTGCGCATACTCCAGGCCCAGTTTGGTCAGAAGAGGTTCTATCTGTTTTGTTTTGTCCTTCATATCCTGCAAGACGTGTTTGACGCCTAAGTCTTTCATGCGGGTAGAGGTCGCAGGTGAATGCCGACCGGAGACTACCGCCAGCTCCAACCCAGCGCGCATGGCCAGCACCATGAACAAGCCGTCGGAAATATTGAATCGCTTCAACTCAAATCCATCAGGACCGAAGTAGATGCTGTCATCGGTCAACACACCGTCCACATCAAGCGCCAGCAGCTTAATCTCCTTCAGCCGTTCAACAAATTCTTCACGAGAAAGTTTTGGCATCCTCGGATTGCTCCTGGTTACTAATCAACGTTCCTTTACAATAGCCCGAAACCATGATATGATCGCTACACGTCCCTTACGAACTACTTGCATTCCTCGTCACCCTGAGCGGAGTCGAAGAGTAATAAAGCTGGCTTGCCCGGTCATAGTTCGACTCCGCTCACCATGACGGCGGCCAATCGAATTGTAGCATGGGCATCTTGCCCATCGTTTGCCCGCACAATGACCGTGCAATTTCGAGAGAATACATAAACTTCTTTCGAGACTATACACTAACTCGAGGCCTCTTTTATTCTCATTACTGACTCAAGCAGCTTTCCCATCTTGTCTAGCGGGAGCATCGCGCCGGCGTCTGACAGGGCTTGCGCTGGATTCGGATGCGTCTCTACAAACAGGCCATCAATTCCCACTGCCATTGCTGCCTTTGCCATCGGAATGATATACTGTGGCTGACCGGTCGAGACCGCGCCCCCACCGCCCGGAAGCTGCAAGGAGTGGGTGGCATCAAACACCACTTTGAGATCGGTCTCTTTCATTATCATCAATGAACGGAAGTCGACGACCAGATTGCGATAACCGAATGTCGTCCCCCGCTCGGTCAGCATCACTTTGCTTGAATTGGCTTTCGCCGCGATTTTAGCCATATCCTCCGGCGCCATGAACTGGCCCTTCTTAATGTTGATCCACTTGCCCGTTTGCGCCGCTTTGACGACCAGGTCCGTCTGACGGCAGAGAAAGGCTGGAATTTGTATAATATCCGCCACCTGAGACACCACCTCAACCTCGCTGGTCTCATGCACATCAGTCAAGATGGGAAGTTCAAATCTCTCCTTAACCTTGGCCAGCGTACTCAGCCCCTTCTCCAGCCCCGGGCCACTGTACGAACCGGTTGAGAGGCGGTTCGCCTTTTTATATGATGACTTGAAGATGTACGGAACACTGTACGCATTCGCGATGGATGCAACCTGCTCGGCCACTTCGAAGCAGATCTCGTCCGATTCAATCACACATGGCCCTGCAATGAGGAAAAACTCTCCACGCTCGATTTTATCCAGTGTTTCTTCGACCATGCCGAAGAATATACGCTACTGGCCTGAAAAGAAAAAGAATAATTCAAAGTTGCTTGTCTGTAAGCCAAGCGCAACCGGTGGGGCACCCGCCTACGATGGCAAACTATCTGTCATAGTGAGCGAAGTCGAACCATGAACGCCAAGCCGGTTTCTCGTTGGCGGCAGATGTCCACATCTGCCCCAGAGAGGTCGTCAATCATTTTATATAAGGTACCCACCCCTCAGGCAAGCTACCACCTGACACCGCTAATCCCCGTAGGATTTCTTACTATCAGTGAAAGCCAGGGTCGTCGCACGGGTTGGCGTCAGTGGTAAGCTCACCTTTCAAGTAAGCCATCACAATTTCTTCGGGCTTTCCATTTGATGCGCCAATGACAACTTCGATGCCACTTTGTCGGAACATTCCGATGGCCCGTCCGCCCATACCGCTGGTAATGATAGTGTTGCATCCCATTTGGCTCAACCATGTCGGTAGTACACCGGGTTCGTGAGCGGGTGGTGTCAACATTTCGGACTTGATGATCTTTTTGCTCTCAGAATCGGCCTCGACTATGGCGAATTGCTCGCAACGGCCAAAATGAGCGGACAAGGCTCCGTCTACGATTGGTATTGCGATTTTCATGTTCCAAACTCCATACTAATTCCTATAGATTCTCATCTCTTCGTTTCTCTGGCTAGGGACGAGTTCACCCTCGCTTTGAATTCCTCATTCAGATTTGACCACAAGAGCTCTATACTTTTGGATACTCCATTGGTCTGATGTTCAACAACAGTGGTTCCCGCCAGTTGTGCTTGTGTTACTGCCGGGTCAAAGGGGATGCGACCCAGGATTTTCACTTCGTGTTTCTTGGCATACTCCTCAATACGAGAAGTCATGGCAGAGTTGATGTCAGACTTGTTGATACAGATTCCCATAGGTATCCCGAAATGGACGGTTAGCTCCAACAGCCGTTCCATATCGTGCATAGCCGACATGGACGGTTCAGTAACTATCAGGACATATCCAGCTCCAGTGATCGATGCGATCACAGGACAGCCAATGCCAGGCGGGCCATCAACAAGAATCAAACCCAGTCTGTTCTTGTCCGCCAACAATTTTGCTTGCTGTCGTAGCAACGATACCAACTTACCCGAATTGGCTTGCGCAATACCCAGTCGCGCATGTACCAGTGGGCCATACGGCGTATCAGAGAGGTACCACTCACCGCTAATTACCTCCCTGAAATCGATGGCTTGCTCTGGACAATGGCGCGTGCAGACCCCGCATCCGTCACAGGCGTACTCGTCTATCCAATACCGCCCTCCAGTAGCATTTTCTATGTACTCATCATACTTGATAGCATCAAACCGGCAGTACTCGGTACAGATTCCACAATTCGTGCAATCTTCATCAATAATAAAAGCTCGCTTGCCGCCGGTGAATTCAGTTGTCTTTTGCACGTTGTTGTGCAGAATCAAGTGAAGATCGGCAGCATCAACATCGCAGTCAACCAGTACCTTGTCCTTTGCCAGGGCCGCCAATGAACCGACCAGACTGGTTTTGCCGGTGCCGCCCTTACCGCTGACTACGACCAGTTCCATCATGGTTAACCCGGTTTGCTATGTTCTGGTACAACTCGTATAGATCCTTTCCGTATCGAGAATCGATGGTGGAAAGCATCTCTCCACGCGAGTAAGCCTCCGCAACCTGACGATCAAACGGTATCTCCATCAAGATATCAATCCCCTCTCTGCGACAATATTTTTCGGTTCTGCTGTCACCAATGTCCGAGAGATTGATCACAACACCATAGCGTAAGCCGATCTTCCGCACCATTCCGACCGCCAGTTCAAGATCATTTTGTCCAAACGGCGTCGGCTCAGTTACCAGGATCACGAAATCTGTGTTGCTAATCGCCTCAATGACTGGACAGGATGTACCGGGTGGAGCGTCGATAATGGTCACGTCGGGACCTGTTGCGATCTTTCTTAACGCCTTTGTGACGGGAGGTGATAATACTTCCCCAACATTCAGACGCCCCTCAGCAAACTCGACACCCATCCCAACTCCCCGGCTGATGTGCCCGATGGTTCGGGGGATTTCTTCAACGGCATTCTCAGGACAGATATCATAGCATCCCCCGCAGCCGTGGCAAAGCGAAGGAAAGACCTCCACCGTTTTCCCCAAAACAGCAATAGCATGATACTCGCAGGCGGCGGAACAGTCGCCACATAGAGTGCATTTACCAAGATCAACCCTGGGAACCAAAACAGTAGCATCTAATTGCTCCTTGATCTCCGGTTTCAAGAATATGTGACCGTTTGGTTCCTCGACATCACAATCAAGGTAAGCAACGTCCTTACCCGTTTGAGCGATGGCTACGGCCAGATTAGTAGCAATAGTAGTTTTCCCTGTGCCACCCTTGCCGCTGGCGACAGATATTATCAAGGTCGGGTTCCTCGGTCGCTTACTGCCTGGTCATCTGCTGGCCACACTTGGGGCACTTCACATCAAAACAAGATACACCTTGCTGATGTGGAACCGTCGCGCCACAGTTGGGACAGACACATTCGCCTGCGGGACCCATAGCGCGGCCTCCGCGCCCCATACCACGGCCACCCCCACGACCCATACCTCGTCCGCCGCCTTGTCCTGAGCCACGACCACCGCCGCCGCCCTGTCCTTGTCCTGAACCTTGACCACCACCACCACCGCCGGAATTACCTCTTGGTGACATCATATTCCTATTGTCCTTTCTTGTGTTTCTTTAGCCTTTACCGTTTCTTTCTTAAACTCATCGACACGCGCCTCGATATCAAGAACATTTTTTGAAGTCCCAAACTCGTTCTTTCAAATGCAAGAATTCCATACAGTGGTCTGGTTTGACTGCTGGATTTTCCTTATAACGCCACTTCTTTCAACTCGGCAAGCGAAATGGCCGCGCTCGGGCACTCGTCTGCGCATAAACCACAGCCAGTGCACTTCAAGGAATCTATGACCGCTATATCGTTCATGGTGATTGCTTCCTCCGGACATACGCTGGTGCAGATTCCACAACACACACATTCTTTTTCATCTACGATTGCAGTTGTCCTTGCGCTCCTCGTGTCATCCGGAGTTTTCCTGCGTGCCTCTGTACCTACGACATCGGCGGGCACAGGCACTTCTTCCCCTTGTAATTCGGAGATGCGTGCGTTGATAGTCTGTAACTGAGCCATTATTGTATCAGCCTGGGCCCTGAGCATTTCGATTTCCTGATCCGGGCCTTCTGGCCTCAATCCTTCCGGGCTAGGGTGTTCAGAGTGTAGTTGGAGGTGTAGTGACTCGGCCCGACTTGGAAGTGTCTCCATGCCCGTGCCTCGACCTATACCCTGCCTCATGCCACGGTTGCCACCACGACCCCGTCCCATACCTTGACCCATACCTCGTCCGCCGCCCTGTCCCATACCACGTCCGCCACCTTGCCCGCGGCCACCACCCTGGCCTCGACCACCACCTCCGCCTTGTCCGCGGCCACCTCCGCTGCCGAATCCTCCTTTGGGCGACAACATGCTACTTCCTACTTTTCTGGTTTCTCTTCTGCTTTCTTCTGAAGTTCCTCGACGCGTTTGCTGATGTCATCAAGCGCTTCAGTGAAATACCGAGCCTGATCTTTCAGATACGCAAGTTCTTCAGTTCGAGCTGTTTTTGAATCCGTAGCTGTGCCGGGAGCAGCCCGGAATCCTTCCGGATAAGGATATGGATGGGCATATCCGGGAGCCCACCCTGGTAGTCCGGTAGCGTAGTACCCGTGACCCCAGCCGCGTCCGAAGCCCATGCCGTGGCCACGGCCAAAACCGCGACCCCAGCCTCGGCCCCATCCGGAGCCGTGACCGTAACCGTAAACGGGATTCATGTATCCGGGCACATCATAGCCGGCGCAGAAACCGGCGCCTCGACCTGTCATCGGTCCGGCGCCCCAAGGTCCAGTCCTGTCTCCACCTGGCATCTTTGCCTCCTTTCACATTCATTTATAGAAATCGTGTTAACTTCTTTTATCGCCAATGCTCTCGAGGACTTCAACTTGATCGGTAATACCGATAACCTTCCCAGCATTGTCATATCTTCTCAGCATAGAAACACTCCTCCTCAATCAAGAGAGGAAGTAATTACATCCAATGTCCCCCCACATTGGCATCATTGCACAGTTCGAGCTTATCGTTTTTAGCCAGCTCAATTGCCTCCGACACAGTCGCATCCTCCAGGAGTGCCATCTTGATTCCGGCTGCCTTAAGAGCCTGAAATGCTCTGGGGCCGAAATTTCCAGATACAACAATGTCCACATTCTTTCCAGTGATATTCTCCGCAGCCTGAATCCCGGCTCCATGTGCGGCATTCACACCCTCGTCATTTTTGACAACTTCAAGACTCTCATCACTGGTGTCAAAAACCAAGAAATATGGTGCCCGTGCGAATCGCGGATCGACACCGCTGCTTAAATCCATACCCTGAGACGAAACCACTATTCTCATCATTCCTCCTTAAACAATTTGCTCTGACCGTAACCTACACAGCCTGCATGATGCTGACTGTGTCTCCTGCAGCCAAGCAAAAAACCATCGTTTTGTAAAGTCCCATAAAAAGATGACACGATGTATCTATACCAAGCGAAACACGCCCATTCCATATCGAAATTGCAACCTTCATAATCATGATCATTTTCAGAGCATAATTCATGCCGGAATTGTTTTACCCGACGGAATAGAGTGCTATCGTCCTTATACTCAGCGACTTATAGGAGTAATGTAACTTGTCTGCTGTAAGGTAGAGAGACAAGTGTGATTGCATTACTGCAACCCGTCTGAAAAGAATAATTGCGTATACGCACGCTGCGCTCATATAGGAGAGCGGATTTTGTGGGCGTCTCAACAAAGGCGAGTCCACATCTGCCCGGTTTGTACCCCCCGCCAAAGACACCCACCCCAAAGGGAGTGTTGAAAAAGTCCTATTCTCGTCATTGCGAGCGACTGTGTGGCAATCTCGGATATTGAATGACAACGAGATAGCCACGTCGCTTTGCTCCTCGCTATGACGTTTGTTATGTTTATCAACAAGCCCCAAGGGGTGGGGTACCCAGCTGGGACTTGACATACATTCTGTCACGCCGCGAGTCGGCGTGACCTACTTTAGCTACACTAGTTCTTATTGACATTAGAGTATCCAAAACAGAAGTTAACTAAGTGAAAACAAGATTGCAACAACTCATGGCCGCACAGTTCTCTGGGAGCGCTCACCCCCATGGAGTTCACGACCAAATGGAACCAAACTGAACTGCAAAAACTCAAATCCTTAACTCCGAAAAGGTCCAGTTAACGGAGTAAGGTCACTGAAACTGGACCAAAGATAGAGAGCGGAACAATTTGAAAAACGTTAAGGAAGATATCTTAAGAATAATAGCTGAAAGAAATAGATCAGTCTTAATAGAGACTGCAATAAAAGAACTTCGCGATTCTCCTTCTGTTATATATCAAGCAATTAAAGAACTCGAAAACGAAGGATTGCTTGAATTTCATCATGGTTCATTAAAGTTAACTGGAAAGGACAAGGGAAAAGCGGATGATATTTTAGGAAAACATCTTGCTCTTGAAAATTATTTTAGGAGGACTAAAAGCGAAAAAGAAGCACACGAGATAGCCCATATTCTTGAACATTATATTTCCCAGGAGGTTCTACATAAACTCCAATCGTTATCCACTCTTAAGAAACAAAGTTTTCCTCTAACAGATCTTAATATAGGGGGACAAGGTATTATTTCTGATTTTACTTTCTCAGATTATGTATTACTTGAGAGAATTATCAGCATGGGAATATTTCCAGGGGAGAAAATTAGGATGACAAATGAGATTCCAGATGGCGTCATCATTGAAGCAAATAATAAAAAGTTTGTTCTTGGAAACAACATAGCAAGAAAGATTAAGATACTAAAATGATCGGGAAATTAAGAGATCAAAGATTTATGGTTCAAAACAGACGGGAAGAGGCTTCTCAAGGGAGTGGATTCGTCTGTGGATGGGGAGAAGCCGCATAAGTGTCAGGGAAATGATTCGGAATATGAGATCTCTAAAAATACTGTTGATCGGTCAACCAAATGTAGGGAAATCCTCATTACTTAATGCCATAGTTGGTAACAAGGTTACAGTATCCAATTATCCTGGAACCACTGTTGAAGTAACAAAAGCTAAGAAGAAGGTTGGTGGTACAGAAATTGAGTTTAGGGACACCCCTGGGATATATTCTATTTCTGACAGGAGCGAAGAAGAAAAAGTCACTGAAAAGGCGTTGTTTGAAGAAGAAATTGATGGAACGATAGTAGTTGCTGATGCTACATCCCTCGAGAGAAGCTTATACATGACGTTACAAGTATTAGAAGCTAAGATTCCCACTATTTTAGCCCTTAATTTTGTGGAAGATGCCCGAAAGAAAGGAATACAAATTGATTCTGAAAAATTGGAAAAACTCCTTAATATCCAGATTGTTCCTGTGAATCCTATTACTAAGAAAGGGATAGATAAACTTGTAAGACTAATACCAGAAATTAGAGACATTGCAGAGAGAAGTTTTCAAGTTGAATATGATGATCATATAGAACAGGCAGTGAATGATATCTCACTTCAAGTTGAGGGAGAGCTGTCAAAACGATTTGTTGCCTTGCGCGTTTTAGAGAAAGATGAGGATTTCTATGGGTACTTAAAGGATGACAGAATTTTTAAATCCGTTGAAGAAAAATTACATGACCATCCCGAAGTTGCCAGAGATATATCTATAACCAGATATGGCACGGCATCTTTTATTGCGGAACAAGTCACGCAAATAACCCATTTAGAAGAAGGGAAGCAGCTTACAAAGAAGATTGATGATATTCTTTTACATAAAGGTTGGGGACTACTTATCACCGGTTTATTTCTTTTTGTTCTTTTTGGACTATTGTTATTTCTCGGTAATTTTGTGCAAGGAATTCTTATGGAGTTAACAGAGAACTTCTTATCTTCCCTTCTCATTGATAACTCGTCTATTGCCGCACTAGTCTTGGTGCAAGGATTAACTGGAGTTGTAGCAGGGATTTCCATTGCTTTACCATATGTGTTCCTGTTCTACTTATTCTTAGGCGTTTTGGAAGATTCGGGGTTGCTTTCTCGGTTTATTGTTAATGCGGAACGGTTCTTGAAAAAAATAGGTCTTCCCGGGAAAGCATTTATTCCTTTAGCATTAGGTTTGGGTTGCACCGTACCGGCAGTCAGAGCCACCCGGCTCATGTCTTCTAAAAAAGAACAATTCCATACCGCTTCATTATTTGCTTTCATCCCATGCTCCAGCAGGATTGCTATCATAATGGGAATCGTTGGATTCTATGGAGGAGTGATGTTGGCATCTTTGGTCTTAGTAACGGTACTTGCTGCTGGTTTGGCTTGGGCTTTGGGGATAAAAAGAATATTCCATATTAATAGTGAACCTTTACTTTTAGAATTGCCTCCATATAGAAAGCCGTTAATTAAGAACGTTGCTGCCAAAAGCTGGATTAGAATGAAAGATTTTGTGTATATTGTGATACCTTTATTGGTAATCGGGGGAATAGTCTATGGCATTCTGGATACAATAGGTCTTGTTGCTGTTGTAGTCAAACCGTTTTCACCGATCACTACTTGGTTAGGATTACCTGCTGTTGTTATTATTCCTTTACTATTTGGATTTTTACAAAAGGATTTAACGGGGGGCATGCTCGTATCAGTTTTAGGTATTGAACTATCTTTAGCTTTGACCTCTCTTCAAATTTATACATTTGGTGTAGCAACCGTTATTGGAATCCCCTGTATAATAGCTTTAGGGATTCTCGCGAAAGAATTTGGGTTTAAGCGATCAATACTTTTAACGGTTACCTCGATATGTTATGGCCTTCTGGTTGCTGGCTTAATGTGGCGCATCAGCTCCATATTAATAGTGTGTTAAAATTCAACTGTGCCGTGTACGACCGGTTACATAGGTTACACTTTAGACCGGGCACAAGGGTAATACTTTTTTTGATTTTTACTCGGCATTAACCGGGCAGATAGGTAACAGAATAAACCGGGGACATCGGTAACAGGTTATATCATTTCGCTATCATACATTAAAGCATAGCCTAGTGAAACCCTACCAAGTTTTGAATCGTATCCCTTTGCCTGGATGTGTGGCCGCGATCTCTGATCGCGGTCCTTCTTCTTGCCAAGCCGCGATCGCAGATCGCGGCCACGCCAGCCTTCCGACAGATTTGTAGGGCAGGTCTCGAAGAGACCTGCCAGCTTAGAAAATGGCAGGTCCGTTCCGGACCTTCCCTACTTTGCTGACTACTGAAACTACCAGACCTCTTTGTCAGATCACACGGCTACGCCGCAACCAAGCATCCCACAGCAGAAGCTGTAAGGTACCAGTTCTTGCCATGACAAGTGTCCGATTGAGTTTCGCTTACTAAAGCTTGTTTACCTGCCAAGTATAGCGAATGAAAAGTCCTCCTCTGACAAGGTCCCACTGGTAGTATACGCATTTACATCAAACGTGATGCTCGTAGTAGTCCAGGCGGTAATATGACCAGTCACAAATTTCTTATCTATCGGGTCTTGACTTGACGGACTGACTAGCAATGTGCCCGTCTGATCAGGAAAAGACCCAACGACAGTCATCGCATAGTCCCCGATAGCACGACATGTACCGGTAACTATAACACCCTCAGGCCCGGACGAGAACATCGAGATAGTTGAGGGGGATCCTGCTGTGACGTTTACATCGGCGTAGGCAAGGAGAACACTCGGCCCGGCTGGCCCAGCAGGACCCTGCTCACCTTCACAACCAACAAAACAGCCTACACACAAGAGCACTAAGAACACTCGAAGAATTCTTGCAGACATTTCAGTCTCCTTTCAATTCGTAAAAAGTTGATTCCAAGAGTAAATGGTCATAACGGGTTCGTGTCTTTACTAAGTTACCTCCTTTCTATACACAGTCAGTAGGTCAAGCCCACTTGAGGCTTGACATTCATTTTATCACGCCGCGAGTTGGCGTGACCTACTACTTTTGACAATATAGCGGAGGCGGCTTGGCATCGGCAAGCAGTTTATGAGGTCTCCGTAAGATCACCACGGTCTGTACAGTTAGAGTGCCCTGCCACTTGCATTGTATTCGTGGGCGGCGGATGTCCACATCTGCTCCAGTCTGAGTAGGGAAGGTCTGGGACAGACTTGCCATTTACAAGTCAAGAGCACATAGCTTTGGGTTCGCAAACATATTTCTTACCGGCAGGTCTCTACGAGACTTTCCCTACTGCCCTAATTTGTTTTGGCTGGCGCTTCGCACAGCCCGCCGCGGGGCTACTTGATTTCCATTAACTCGACTTCGAAGATCAATGTTTTTCCGGCCAGGGCGTGATTGGCATCAAGAGTCACGGAATCCTGCATCACGTCCGTTATGGTTACGTTCATGACGTTTCCGCTGGGATGCCTCATTTGCAACTGCTGTCCCACAGAAGGCGTAATATCCGAAGGGAATTCGTCTTTACTGATGGTCATTACCAAGTCATCACGCCTTGGCCCATAGGCCTCCTCGGGCGGAATGGTAATGGTTTTGGTGTCTCCGAGAGCCATGCCGATAATGCCGTTTTCAAATCCCGGGATAGTACTGCCGCTTCCGAGGGTAAGCTCAAACGGTTCCCGGTCTCTCGAACTGTCAAACACGGTGCCGTCTTCCATCTTCCCGGTGTAGTGTATTTTTACCGTATCGCCTCCTTTGACCACAGTCTCAGCCGAACAGCTCAACAGGAAAGGTATTGATATCGTCAGTAAAATTAAGCAGGCGGTTAAGGTCTTCATTTTTTCTTCTCCTTTGAATGTTTTAGGAAATGCTTTACTAATCCTCCAAATGGGCCGGACCTCCCCGAAAGTGACGATGCGTGGGGGAAAAACACCCGAATCCTTACCTCGCCCATCTCTACTCCGAGTCTGAGCCTCTCGCCCTGGTGACCATGCTAATGAATTTCAACCAGCTCGATGTCAAATATCAATGTTTTGCCGGATAAGGGGTGGTTGGCATCAAGAGTTACCGTATCCCCTTCTATCTCCCTAATAGTCACATTGACGATATTGCCGTCCCGCTGTCGCAGTT
>Ga0315543_1002441_pt1 | contig 18071 bp, 12 predicted proteins | sample SalMarSW160210MG_2_FD_203098 | JGI IMG/M metagenome (GOLD analysis project Ga0315543, IMG submission 203098) | Salt marsh sediment microbial communities from the Plum Island Ecosystem LTER, Massachusetts, United States - Salt Marsh Sediment SW1601-210 ...
AAGCTTATGATGCTTTCCTCGACAGCTACGGCGCCAAGTATAGCAAGGCTTGCGAATGCCTGCGTAAGGACAAGGATGTGCTTTTCACATTTTATGACTTTCCGGCTGAGCATTGGACCCATATTCGGACCACAAACGCCATCGAATCAACCTTTGCCACCGTCCGCCACCGAACTCGACAAACGAAGGGCTGCGGCTCTCGGCTGGCTACATTGATCATGGTGTTCAAACTGGCCACCCAGGCCGAAAAACACTGGCGACGTATCAATGGTTACAAGCTCATTTCCAAAGTCATGGAAGGGGTCCAGTTCGTTGACGGCGAACTGAAAAAAGCAGCTTAAATAATGGCCACAAGGGTGCGTTCGGAAAAATGTCATCCACAACTCTTGACAATATCTCCATCAGAAACTCTCGCAGCTACAATGTCCATCCCTGACGGTACTGATAGTGAAGGTATTTGTTCGCCTCGGGCACATTGGTGACTTTCATCTTCGCGCTATCCCAATTCAATTTCTTGCCCCCCATACGAACGCAGACGGTGCCCAGCAAAACAGCTTCAGTCAGAGGGCCCGCGAAGCCGAAATTGGAGCGGGTCGGTGTGCCGCTTTTGCAGGCTTGAATCCACTCCTTGTGATGGCCAATTGAGCGGGGGAGAGTTTTTGGCGGGCGTTTGTACGCTTTCATCTTCGCGTCGGGTATCAACCGGGGACTCCGACCGCCCCAGCCTTCAACCAGCATTTTACCTTTGTCGCCCACAAGTATCACGCCATCGTCGCGGGGCAATTCTCGTTCTTCTTCCAGTTCGTCCGGACGCGGCGGTACAATCCCCCCGTCGTACCAATGCAGCTTGACCGGCGGCATATCGCCACGGGCGGGGAACTCGTAATGCACGGTCGAGGCCACAGGCAGAGTTTCCTCATATACCGGCGTGGAACTGGCATGCACGCTTGTCGGGGCGCCCAGCTTCAAGGCTGAAAAAACCGGAGCCAAATTATGAATGCCCATATCTCCCAATCCGCCTGACCCGAAATCCCACCAACCGCGCCAACTGAAGGGCACATAAGCCGGATGATAAGGGCGATATGGCGCCGGACCAAGCCATAGGTTCCAATCCAGCGAGGAAGGAACCGGCGGCGTATCCGTGGAGCGGTCAATTCCCTGAGCCCAGTACAACGGTTTCTTGCCGCTGTGCGTTGGTCTGTCGGACCAGACGTGCACCTCGCGTATCGGGCCAATCGCACCGTCACAGATCCATTCGTTAATCAAGCGGTTCCCCTCAAATGCCATGCCCTGATTCCCCATTTGCGTGGCGACCTTCGCCTCCCGGGCCGCCTTCGCAACCGCGCGCGCTTCATAGATCGTGCGGGTCAACGGTTTCTCACAATACACATGTTTGCCCATCTTTATCGCCGTTATGGAGGCTATGGCGTGAACGTGGTCCGGTGTCCCAACCACCACGGCGTCTATGTTCTTATCTTCTTTCTCGAGCATCTTGCGGAGGTCTTTGTATCGCCTCGCATCGGGGAAGCGTTTGAACGTCTCCGCTGCGCGCCTGTCATCCACATCGCACAGAGCAACAATGTTTTCGCTGCTGAGCTGTCTGAGGTCCGAGCCTCCCTGACCGCCCACGCCGATGCCAGCTATATTGAGCTTCTCGCTCGGCCGGGTATGGCCGCTGCCTCCCAAGACGTGCCGAGGCACAATTGTAAACGCCCCCGCCACAACGGCCGCTCTGCTCAGGAAATCTCGCCGAGAAATCTTTTTGTCCCGCTGTTCAGAAGTTGACATAACAGTCTCTCCCTTCTTATCGTATTCAACTGATTGAACTATCAGTGCGATGCTGGCCCCGGCTGAGCTCCCCGTTGCCTCAATCATCATGCGTTCTATTATTCCAGCTCAACAACACAAGCACGAACCTTCCGCTCCCCAGAATCGTGCCGCGCACGGGATGCGGCTGTCAATCCTTTCTTTGACACGTCAGCACTGAGAGGCGTTTGTGTTGAGCTGTTGAGGTTTAGCGAATTCATGGCACATGCGTACGTGGCTAACACCGGCTCGATGTCCCAAGCCCCCGTAACAGCCGACGCCTAACGCGTCCCTTCTATAACCCGAGGGTTTCTTGAAAAGCATAATGCCCGTGACGGCTTCGTCACGGAAGTTATTCTCTTCCGATACGGCAGCGTTTCCCATTGAGCTTTTTCTTGAAGGCACGGAGATTGATGCCCTCTCGCCGCAGAGATGCTACACAGGACGATTCTGCAAAAAAAGCTGTTTTCAAGCCCACGCCTTCGCGTATAATCCTGCCCAAGTCGGGCAATACGCTGGGAGGCTCTGACTTGCGAACTGGCTCGCTAACCCCTAATTAAAGCCAAGAGCTACTGTAAGGGGTTGAAGGAAATTCCTGCATGAAAAAGAAATTCCAGGTCATGAAAATCTCACTAACCGGAGGCATGGTGCTGGCGATAAGCGTCATCCTTCTCGGTTGTGCACTCAATGCAAAGGAGCGACAGTTGGAAAAGTTCATTGCGGCTCACGTGGAAAAAACGAAGCCCCTGAGAAAAGAATTGAACCTCGCTTATTGGGGCGCTTCAACGACCGGCGACTCAGAGGATTACGATAGGCTTAATAAGTTAGAACTTGAGGTCTGCGAAATCTATAGGAATCCCAAAGAGTTTGCCTGGTTGAAGGGAGTGAAAGAATCCGCACAAGTCAAGGATCCAAGACTGCTCCGGCAGTTGCACAGGTTATATAACACCTATCTTGAGAATCAGATAGAGCCTGAATTGTTGGAGAACATCATCGGCCTGAGTACGAAGATTACCAGGATCTTCCACACTTTTCGCGGCGCCATTGAGGGAAAAGAGGTTACGGTTAATGACATCAGCAAAATCCTGACAACCGAGACGGACTCCCGCAAAAGAGAGCTCGCCTGGCGAGCCAGCCGGCAAGTCGGAAAGGCGATTGTCGCTGATTTAGTCCAACTGGTGAAGTTGCGCAACCGCGCCGCCCGGAGACTTGGATTCGAGAACTATCACGCCTTGTCTCTTTTCGTTGGCGAGCAAGATGCGGAACAACTGGACCACATCTTCGAGGAGCTCTCCGAATTGACGAGCGAGCCGTTTGCGAAACTCAAAGACGAGCTGGACGGCATTTTGGCGACCCAGTATGGCATTGCGCCCTCGGAGCTGATGCCCTGGCATTATCACGACCCGTTCTTCCAGAGAGCCCCTCTGGTTTACGACGTGGCCTTGGACGTCTTTTACAGTGAAGCCGATGTCAAACAGTTAGCAGAGAAGTTCTACGCGAGTATCGGCCTGCCCGTAAATAACATCCTTGCCAACAGCGACCTCTATGAGAAGAGTGGTAAGAATCAGCATGCTTTCAGCATGGATGTTGACCGTGAAGGCGATGTGCGCATTCTCTGCAACCTCAAGAATGATGAGCACTGGATGGAGACGATCTTACACGAATTGGGGCACGCCGTTTACAGTAAGTACCACGATCCTAAAGAACCCTACCTGCTTAGAGCCCCGGCGCACTCCTTTACTACAGAAGGCGTCGCCATGTTTTTCGGGCGCCTGAGCCGAAATGCTGCTTGGATGCAGCAGATGTTGAAACTGCCGGACGAGCAGCGGGCAAAGGTCGAAAAAGTTAGCAGCAAATACACTCGTCTCCAACAACTCATCTTCGCTCGCTGGGACATGGTGATGTATGATTTTGAAAAGGAGCTGTATGCCAATCCCGACCAGGACCTGGATTCCCTCTGGTGGGAGAAGGTTGTGAAATATCAGTTACTGAAGAAGCCCCACGGCTCTGACGATTCGGGTTGGGCCTCTAAACTTCACTTCACGGCCGCACCCTGCTATTATCACAACTATATGCTGGGTGAGTTGTTCGCGTCGCAGTTACACCACCACATTGTTTGCGATATTCTCATGCTTGAATCGGATGAAGGCCTGAGTTACGTGGGCCGGAAAAAGCTCGGAGATTTTCTGCGTGCAAAGGTTTTCGGGCCCGGGGCAGTTTACCGTTGGAACGATATGATTGCCGGCGCCACTGGTGAACGACTAAGCCCGAAGTACTTTGTGGAACGGTTCGTAAAATGACCGCCGAACCCATTAGAGAGCTCAGTCTCTTTAAGATATATGCTCACGAACAAAACGGTCACCAGCTAATGAGAAAGTAATGACTTACCTCATTGCGATATTCACCTATTTGCTTCTCCTGACAGGCATTTCTGTTTACAAGTCCCGACAGGTCAAGACTCAGGCCGATTTTTCCGTGGCAGGCAGGTCGCTTTCGCCCTGGATCATGGTCTGCACTATGCTCGCCGTTTGGATCGGCACCGGCTCCATTGTTGGCAACGCCGGACAAACCTACAGAGACGGAATGGGCGCCCTGATTCTTCCAGTGGGTACCTTCTTAGGAATGATTTTGCTTTCACGGATAGCTGCAAAAGCCCGGGGGTTTGAGGCCTACAGTGTTCCGGAAATCATTGGCACCTGTTATGGCAGCACCGCCAGGCTCCTGGCAGTGATTGCCCTGGTGATGGCTTATATGGTCATCGTGAGCTACCAGTTCAATGCCGGCGGCATGGTCCTGGAAGTAATAGCGGGCAAGAAGGACCCTGTTACGATAGAGGCCAAAGATGAATTGACCAAGTTCCAAGTCAAAAAAGCCTATTGGGAATTCCACCCCGACAAGGACTGGAAAGGTTCTACGACACTCACCTTCAATGTAAAAAAGGGGGACACCTGGTCAAGCTCTGCCAAGTCTTTCCAAATAGATGTTGTTTCTGCGGAAAATATCATCAGTGCAAAAAAGTGGCTCGCAGAGAAGGAGATCGAGAACCGCATTGCCATTAAGGAAAACAACATTGGGAAAATAGTCGTCAAGGGCTATGACGCTGGCGTCAGCAACAAGACAAAACTGTACCGAATCGCATCTCTACCCGAACACGGCAAGCTCGTTCTGTCGGAGGCGAAATTGACAGCCGGGAAAGCGACGATCATCGCGGCCGCTTTTGTTATCGCATATACGATGCTGGCTGGGCTGATGAGCCTCGCTTTTACCGATATAGTAACCGGGTCTATCATAACCTTCTCGATGTTTGTCGCTTTCCCCGTGCTATTGTACAGGGCCGGCGGCTTCAGCGGAATGGCAGCGGCGTTTGCCGCTATGGGCGATAAACCTCAACACATGCAGTTTTGGGGCGTTTATTCCACGACAACGCTTATCAATTACTGCCTTCCGGTGTTCCTGCTTGTCATAGGCGATGCGAACCAATACCAGCGCATTTTCGCCAGCAAGGATGCGAAGGGAGCTAAAACGGCGGTGGTCGTGATGATCTTTCTCGCCTTGGCCGTTGAGCTGCTGATTATCGCCAATGCCTGGGTTGCGGCCAGCATGATACCTGACCCCGAAAACGGAAGGTACGTGCTCATCTACGCTGCCAAACATTTCATGCCGTTACTCTTCGGCACCTTGTTTCTCGTCACTGTCGTGGGCATTATCATCTCCACGGCCGATTCGTTTCTGCTTGTCCCCGCAACTACCTTCATTAAAGATATATACTTAACCCATATCAACCCCAAGGCCGCCGAAAAGAAGATCGTTTTTCTCAGCCGATTGCTGGTGTTAGCATTTGGCATAATAGCTTATCTCGTTTCCCTTGCATTTGCCGAATCTACAACGGTCTTTCGAAAAGCGCTTTATGCTTTTACCATTTATGGCTCCGCCATTACCCCATGCCTGGTAGCGGCGATGTTCTGGAAAGGGGCTACAAAGTACGGAGCTATTGCTTCTATCGTTTCCGGAACCGTAATCACCCTGGCCTGGGAGGAAGCCTGGTTCCTAAAAAAGGTGCTGCCTGCTTCCATCTCAGGACTGGACGCCGTATTGCCGGCGACCATCATATCCGTTGCGGCTCTGATAATTGTAAGTCGGTTGACACAGAAGAAACAATTGATTCAGAAGGACTAAAATATGTTTCCAGTAAGTGTGTATAGAGAAAGAAGGCAACGCTTAAAACGAAGTGTCGAGGCTGGAGTAATTCTTCTCCTCGGCAGCGAGGACTCTCCCATGAACTATCCGGATAATCAATATTCCTTCCGGCAGGACAGTTCCTTTCTCTACTTCTATGGTCTTGATTTCCCAGGGCTGGCGGCAGTCATTGACGTGCAGCAGGGCAGGGAAACCGTCTTTGGCGATGACTTGACAGTTGACGATATTATCTGGACGGGGCCGCAGCCGCTTTTGAAAGACAAATGCGAAAAAGTCGGAGTGCATGAAAGCGCTCCGCTTGATGAACTCCAGGGCATCTTAAGAAAAGCTCTTCAGCAAGGCAGAAAAGTTCACTTTCTACCCCAGCATAGGCCGCAAAACCTCCTGAGGCTTGAGCAGCTTCTGGGGATACACACCGCCCAGATTCCGGATTATGTTTCTGAAGTGTTAATCAAAGCTGTGGTAGCGCAGAGGTCAATAAAGTCGCAAGATGAAATACAGCAAATTGAGGCGGCTCTTGATATTGCATATCAGATGCACTCGGCGGCAATGAGGATTTCCCGACCCGGTATGTATGAGAGAGAGGTCGCCGGCGCCATCGAAGGCATTGCTCTTTCCGGAGGAGGGCGCCTTGCTTTTCCTACCATTTTCTCGATACATGGAGAAACGCTGCACAACCACTTTTATGGAAACGAGATGAGCGAGGGCGACATCGTTGTCAACGACTCGGGCGCAGAATCGCCCTCACATTACGCCAGTGACATCACCAGAACTTTTCCCGTAAGCGGCAGATTTACTGAGAGACAAAAAGAAATCTATGCCATTGTTCTCAGGGCGCAGGAGAGCGCGATTGAAGCGGTGAAGCCGGGCGTCGAATTCAGGGGTATCCATCGGCTTGCCTGTAGCGCTCTCGTCTCAGGTCTGAAGGATATTGGATTGATGAAAGGCAATGTGGAGGAGGCTGTTCGCGCGGGCGCGCACACTTTGTTCTTTCAGTGCGGGTTGGGGCACATGATGGGACTCGACGTTCATGACATGGAGGGTCTGGGCGAAGATTACGTCGGCTACACAGATACCATCAGAAGAGACCCTGCGTTCGGATGGAGCTCCTTGAGACTTGCCAAAGCGCTTGAACCAGGGTTTGTGGTGACAGTGGAACCCGGGCTTTACTTTATTCCCGAATTGATCGAGCGATGGAAAGCCGAGAAAAGATGCTCTGAGTTCATCAATTATGACATGGTAGATGATTATAGAGATTTCGGGGGCGTCAGATTAGAGGATGATGTTTTAGTGGCCGAAGACGGACATCGCGTACTGGGCAAGAGAATACCGAAGACAATCGAGGAGGTTGAGGATATAGCATCGCGGTAATACGGCCCGGCGAAGCGCTTTATGGGACGACAATCACGCCATTTGAAATACAGTTGCCAGGAACAGGACATTTCCGGACGAGGAATGACCGTTGCGAAGAAGTTGCGGTTGGAGTAATCTTAGAAATCACCCATCATAGGAAAGATGAACATGCCTTTGGAAATGGATAAAGCCGCAATTGCAGATGTCGTTTCGAGAGTGACTTTCCGGACGCAGGCTTTCATCGGCGGAACATTCGTTGATGCTGCTTCCGGCAAAACCTTTCCCACGGAAAACCCTGCGACCGGAAAGGTTCTCGCGCATGTTGCGGCGTGCGATGAGACGGATGTCAACCTTGCCGTTCAAGGCGCCCGAGAGGTGTTCGATAAGGGGCATTGGTCGCGGATGAGCCCTGGAGACCGAAAGCGGGTCTTGCTGAAGTTCGCCGAGCTTATCGAGGAAAACGGCGTGGAGCTGGCGGTCCTGGACGCCCTGGAGGCGGGAAAACCCATCAGCGACTGCGTCGCAATTGACGTCCCGGAGACCGTCCATTGCTTTCGCTGGCACGCCGAGGCCGGCGACAAGCTATACGACCAGGTCTCCCCAACCGGTCCGGGTAATCTCGGCTTGATCGTGCGCGAGCCCACCGGCGTCGTTGGAGCGGTGATCCCGTGGAACTTCCCCGCGCTGATGGCTGCCTGGAAACTCGCCCCCGCCCTCGCGACCGGCAACAGCGTCCTTCTCAAGCCCGCCGAGCTGACCTCCTTGAGCGCGTTGCGTCTCGCGGAGCTGGCGGCGGAAGCGGGTCTGCCCGCCGGAGTTCTGAACGTGGTGCCCGGATTCGGTGAAACCGCGGGCCAAGCAGTCGGCAGGCACATGGGAGTGGACGCGGTATCCTTCACCGGCTCGACGGAAGTTGGGCGCATGTTTCTCCAGTACTCCGCGGAATCCAACCTCAAGCGGATCGTGCTGGAATGCGGCGGCAAGAGCCCGCAGGTCGTCATGGCCGATGTCGCCGACCTCGACGCCGTCGCAGAGCACGCCGTCAACGCCATATTCTGGAACATGGGAGAGAACTGCAGCGCCGGTTCGCGGCTGATCGTCCATCGCGAAGTTAAAGATGCGCTCCTTGAGAAAATCGTCGCCCTGAGCAAACAGTGGACCGTCGGGGACCCGCTCGACCCCGAGACCAGAATAGGGGCCTTGATCGAGAAACGCCACCTCGAAAAAGTCCTCTTCTACATCGAGGCCGGCAAAACAGAGGGCGCCGAGCTAATCCTCGGCGGCAACCGGGTGCTCGTCGAGAGCGGCGGCTACTTTGTCGAACCGACGATTTTCGACAAAGTGAACAACGACATGAAGATTGCACAGGAGGAGATTTTCGGGCCTGTGCTGGCGACCATTGTCTTCGACAGCGAAGAAGAGGCTATTGCTCTTGCCAACGATACCACTTACGGCCTGGCCGCATCCCTTTACACCGACAATGTCAACGTAGCTCACCGCGTCGCGCGTGCGATAAAGGCGGGAACCATTTCCGTCAACTGCTATTCGGAGGGAGACATGACCACTCCCTTCGGAGGCTTCAAGCAGTCCGGCTTCGGCGGGCGCGACAATGCGATACATGCCCACGACCAATATACCGAGATAAAGACCATCTGGATGCAATTCTCGTGAGCGTCGCACTGAGCGCGCGGTTAGCGGCGGGAGTGCCGCGCCAGTCGAAGAACCCGCTCCCGAGCGCCTCAAGCTCACCCCGCCTTTCCCTGGCGCCGTCGCGGCCCGCGAGTCGCAATTCGAGTTTCTGTCGCAGACCACAGTAAAATGGCCGCGTGCGCTCAGCTTCAAAGTGTCTTTCCCGCATTGGTGACACAGGTGAGAACCGAGAACAGTCGGTTTGCGATGGCTTTCCGAATATGAGGGTTTCAAGATGAATAATGTGTATCACTCTGTTTGGGATGATCAGTGGCAAGTTCCCGCATAACAATAACAGCAAAAGGAGTCACACTTATGAATCATTCTCGGTGTGCTGTAACAATCATTTCTGCCTTCGCCCTGCTTTTGCAGTTGAACGCGGCATCATCGGCAAACGAATCGAAAAAGCGGCCCGTCTCACCAGCTTCCACAGAACTATTTGAAATACGCGACATCGAGGGTTGGGCAGTCTATATCAAAAAGCAGGATCTGGTGGACCATGCCCCCGAAATGAACAAGGCCATGGATCATCTGCAGAACCAATTTTACCAGGCTCGGCTTGCTGTGCCGGAGCCGGCTGTAGCCATCATGCAGCAGCGTGTTCCCCTCTGGGTGGAATATGACGCCGCTCCTGGAACGGCTTTCCACCCCAGTTACAGATGGCTGCTGGAAAGAGGCTATGCATCACCTGCGGGGCTCAAGTCGCTGGTGAGCTTGACTCGCGCAAAGAGTTTCTGCAAGTTCTCGCACCATCAACCCTGGGTGATACTTCACGAAATGGCGCATGGGTACGATTATCTGTACCTCGGCGAGGGTAAGCATTACAGTATCCCACGCATTGAGGCCGCCTATAAAAAAGCCAGAAAAAGCGGCATTTACGAATCTGTCTTGTGCCGCTATTCCGAAGGGACCCAACATTACGGCATCACTAACAAAATGGAGTATTTCACCGAGAATACCGAAGCCTACTTCGGCGCCAATGATTTCTACCCTTTCGTGCGCGCCGAGCTGAAAGAACACGACCCCGATTGCTATGCCATGCTCCAAGACCTTTGGGGTGTGAACGTTGAGAAGCAAGCTCGAGCGGCCCAGTCGCTGGCGAAATTCATCGCGTCCCAAAACGAGGAGACGACCGTCGAGGCCGCAGACCGCCGGACCGCCTATGTGCCGACGTCCAAATATCAAAAGCGTAACATCGAGGGATGGACGGTCTATGTCAGCCCGCCGTTAATTCAGCAAAAAGCGTATGGCGACGAAATGTGTAAGTTGCTCAAATACAAACTGCACCTGGTCAAACGCTACATGCCCGACAAGGCGCTCGAGCAATTGCAGAACGTTCCCATCTGGCTGGAAAAAGAAAGCAAGATAGTGCCATACGTGACGTATCACGCATCACCGGCAAAACTCAAGGCCAGCAACCAAAATCCGGATAAACTTCACGCTGTCGAGATCGGCAATACCGAAACTTTCTACCGATGGCAGAACCTTCAGCAATTCATGATACTGAACCAACTGGCTCGTGCGTATTACGACCGGGCTTTGGGCGGGGAGCTCCCCGAGATAAAAACCGCTTGGCAAAAAGCTATCAAGAGCGCCAAGTATGATTCGGTCCTGCGGTTTGACGGCAAGCACGTTCGCCACCCTGCTCTGTACAGTCCGCTGGAATTCTTAGCCGAGATGACTGAGTCGTACTATGGCGTCAACGACCATTATCCTTTCCTGCAATTTGAGTTAAGACAATATGACCCCGAGACCTGCCAGTTGCTTGCGAAGCTCTGGGGCGGCAAAGCGAAATAAGGCGCTCTGCGCGCGAATGGCAGAAAAGAAATCTCTCGCAAAGACGCAAAGATGACTGAGAATGAGATAGGGAAGATCATTGTGGATGCCGCGGTGTCTGTACATCGCGAACTTGGCCCCGGGCTGCTGGAAACGGTGTACTAGGTGGTCTTGGCACGCGAACTCGCCGGGCGAGGGTTGGCTGTCGAGCGTCAGGTTCCCGTTGCCATCGAATATCGCGGAATGACGTTCGACGAAGGCTTCCGGGCAGACGTCATCGTGGGACGCAAGGTGATCCTGGAGCTGAAATCGCTCGAAAGGGTAAACAACGCTCACAAAAAGCAACTGCTCACGTACCTGCGGCTGTCTGGCCTGAAACTCGGATTTCTCCTAAACTTCGGCGAGGCGCTCATGAAGGACGGAATCACGCGAATCGTCAACGGGCTTGACGATGAGCTGTAACACCTTGGCGCTCTTAGCGTCTTAGCGAGAGAAAAAGGGGGCAGAAAAAAAATCTCTCGCAAAGACGCAAAGCTCGCTAAGAAGAAACCGGATGGAAACTCAGACACCGGGCTCTAGCTGACAATCGGCGCACGGAGCGCCGCCAGCAGGCAGGTTTTCCTTCAGATACCTTGTCAATAAATCATACAGATGACGTGTGGTGTTCACGCCCTCCCTAATACTATGAGTGCGGTTCGGATACGCCATCATCGAAAAGTGCTTGTTGTGCTTTATCAACTCGTTTATCAGCGCTTCGCAGCTCTGATAGTGACAGTTATCGTCGCCGGTCCCATGGATGATAAGAAGATTTCCCTTTAGTTGATGCGCGAATGTTATGGGTGACCCGTTCCTGTAGCCTTCTTCATTATCGCTGGGTAATCCCATGTACCGTTCCTGGTAAATCGTATCGTAAAAGCGCTGATTGCTTATGAACGCAATCGCCATAGCGGTATCGTACAGGTCCGGATACCGGAAGATGGCGTTAAGGCTCATAGAACCGCCGCCGCTCCAGCCCCATATTCCGATTCTTTCAGGGTCAACATAGGGCCGGCTCTTGATAATCGCCCGTGTCGCGGCCGCCTGGTCCGCAGAGGCGAGAATGCCGACCTGGCGGTAAATGCACTTGCGCCATGCGCGACCGCGAGGCGCCGACGTGCCTCGGTTATCCACACTCATGACCAGATAACCCTGCTGGGCAAGCATAAGGTGCCACAGGTGTTTCCCGCCCCCCCATCTATCCACCACCGTTTGACCGGCAGGCTCTCCATACACATAAAAGAATAAGGGGTATTGTTTCCCCGGATCAAAGTCCGGCGGCTTGATACACCATGCGTCCAGTTTCACGCCATCGCCGATGTCAACGCGAAAGAGTTCTGTCCGGGTCTTCTTGAGTTTACACAACTTGGCCCGCAATTTCGAGTTATCCGCCAGTATGCTCACGGTCTCATGTTCAGGGAGACGAATCAGCTCAATTATCGGTGGGGTATCGAAAGATGAGTAAGTATGAAAGGCCCATCTTGAATCGGGCGAGACCCGGTATGAATGGGCTCCCTCCTGGTCGGTCGGAGTCACCCGCTCCGCCTTGCCGCTGCCATCAAGGGGAGTCCGATACAGATACCGTTCGGTCGGATTATCCGGCGAAGCGATGTAGTAAACCCATCCTCCTTCCTCATCGAGGCTCTGCACGCTTATCACATCGAATTCTCCCGGGGTCAGAAGAGTTATCCTTTTCCCGGAGCGCGAAACCAGATACAAATGCCGCCAGCCGTCACGCTCGCTGACCCACGTGAAACTTCGGCCATTATTCAGCCATTTCAGGTCGTCACGAACGTCAACCCATGCCTCGTCCCGCTCAGTCAGAATCTTCCGAATGCTTCCTCTAACAACATTGCCCAGCATCACCTCATTTGTGTTCTGCAAACGATTGAGCTGCTGCAACACGACCGCCCTCGAATTCGCTGCCCACTCCATTTTCGGGATATAGTGGTTGCGGGAATCGTCCGAAACATGGAACCACCGTGTCTCACCGCCATGGGAGCTGATTACCCCGATTCGACACGCGGAATTCGTTTCTCCCACCTTTGGGTACTTGATGGGAGTAATCTTCGGATAAATTGATTCCGTATTGTTTATCAGATAGAACTCTCGCACTCCATCGGTATCGAACTGCCAGTAGGCAATCCATTTGCCATTGCGGCTCCAGTGAAAGCCGTCTCGTAGGCGAAACTCTTCCTCATACACCCAATCAGATGTGCCGTTGATGATTGTGTCTGACCCATCCCGTGTCAATTGATTGATTCGAAGGTTCTTGCGATTCTGCACGTACAGGTTTCTTTCCCGGACATAGGCAACCCGTCGCCCGTCCGGGGAGAACTTCGCAAACATCAGGCTCGAAGGCTTGGCGTCGCCGCCGAGTCTCCGCAACTTCCAACTTCCCGGGTCGAGCACCCAGTAGTCTCCCCGCGTGTTGCTCCGCCACACACGCTTGCTGTTGGTGAAAATTAGCAGCCTTTTGCCATCCGCCGACCAGGAGTAATCGTCAATCTTCAGCGGTTTCGATACGCCCTTCGGCACGAGTCGCGTCGAAGGAACCATTATTTCGCGGCTGCCCGTTTCCGGACTGTATCGAACAATATCTTTGCCGCCGGCCTGGGCTTTGGAATCCTCCAGAGTTGTGTATCCCGACCCGTCTTCCAGCCAACGCGCCGGCCCGAACTTCTCAGCTTGAAATTCCTTAGAGCAAAATATCCTCTCAACGGTGAGAAGTGAGGAATCTGCTTGCTCCTCGGCAAGAACTAACACGCGCGGGGTCAACAAAAAAAAGACCACCAGGCAGGACCGAGTAAGATAACGCATAGTTGTTTTTGTGGAGATGAAGTGAGCCATTATGCTCCCTCCAACATTCATATATCTCTCCTGTTTCGTATGACACTGCGCCCTGTCAACCGTCCGCCCCAACTGCATAAAAGTGCATATTTATCCCCACTATCCCATCTGATTTAATAGTGAGGCGGTCATTCTGTTTGATGGTAAAGAAGTCCTTCTCGCCTAAAACCACAATCGGCATTAACCGATGGTACAATTCATCAGCGACGATACTCCCCAACGCCAGAATGGGGTCCACCTTCAGGTTGATTATAGCCGCCGGAGCGACGCCGGATTTGATGCTCTCCAGAAGGACGGCGCTGGCGGTGCTCGAACCTTTGCCGCACGGGAATACGAAAACCCGGCCTTTGACAATTGCTCCTGACAACTCGTGACGCCGGTCAATTATCTCTCCCGTACGCGGACTGACCCCTCCCCAGAAGCTTATCGGTTGCCTGGAAACGAGAGCTGTGCCTTCGGCGGCGCCTGCAACCACTGGCCTTCCAATCAGGATTCTTCCCATAACGCTGCCTTTTTGCACGCATATCCCTTGACAGCAGAATCAACACATTCCGCCATGCCGCCAAAGCCAACCTGTACGCCTAGTTCGCCCGGTGCGTAATAAGCGCACTTTCCAGAATTGGTCATAATCACCTTCGTCTCCGGAGAGACCATCGGGGTATGAAAGACACAAGTGTCGAGGGTGATTTCGACTCCAAAATCAGTTAAGACATCGAGGAAATTGCTTCGCTGCAAAAGCGCATAAGATGTTTGGCTGGTAGTGACGACGAATCTGACATCACTGTCGAGCGAGTTGCCCCGTTCCGTCTCGGCTCGTATGAGCCGCGCCAACTGGCGAAACTCGTCAAAGGAAAAATGAGGACAGCCTAACAGGACTAAATCGAGTTTGTCACCTTCCCGAGCCGTGGACAAATCGGACCGCGATTCGAGCAAATCAGAAAGACCAACTTCGATAACTTGCTGTGGACGGTCGCCCTGGCAGGCCTCCTCCAAAGTGTTCGCCTCTGGAGTTACGCCGATTGCGTGAAAAAGCGCTACCGCCCCGGAAGAGGCCGCCGCCGCACACAAGGCCTTTAATTGGTCACCGCTTGCGTCCGCGGGAAGTCCTTCGATGATGGGAATCCTATCCTGTGCAAGGGAACCCGTGAGATGCCCCAATACCGCATAGAACGCATTATCGCTCGTGACGACAGGAGCGATGTCTGTCAACCGCAAAAGAATCTGCCCTTTACGATTCTGTTTTAGATGAAGGCCGCATTGGGGAACCCTGCCGGTTATGGCGGCACAAATGTCTATGTAGTCACCATACCTATTAGTTCTGGCGCCCAAGACAGAATTGGCGTAGCAGATAGCATTGGATTCGCCCCAAGCTATTTGCTGGCCGAACCTCGGCGTCAAATAACTTTGATAGGGCGCACAAGTCCAGGTGGGGATACATCCCATATCTGTATAAGCCTTCGCCTGCCTGAGGGCTTTGGCGGCAAACTCCTCCTCCACCCCAAACTGTCTCCAGTTCTGAAGATCGAGAGGCCCCATATTCAAAGTAGTCGGGATGGAAACCTCACCTCCATTTGCCGCGAGGGTCTCGGCAAATTCCAGGCTGGCATCGGTCAGAAGCCCGCACCCATCTATGTGAGCCTGGCTCACGTTCATCATTTCGGCGGCGTCGGAAACCTCCGCCATTCTCACCAGGATACGCATAGCGAGCTGGGTCGCCCTGCCTTGTTGGCCCTCCAGCATTTCTTTATCTTTTTTGCTCAGTTTCAATGACATGAATGTCCTGTCCTGTTGACCGATCTGTCGAGCTTTGACAAAGAAACAAAGCAGCGGGCGCCGCCCCCAATTCACCTGGCGATGATTAAGAAAACTCTATCGAGTTTTACATACATCCTTTCGTCTTTCGCTGTGCGAAATCCAACGAATCAAAGAAGCAAAGCGCCCAGTATGGCCTTAAGGTTTTGACTGGCTTCGTCAGTCGGCGGCAGGAGAGGTTTTCTGGGAACGCCAAAAGGTCTCCCCAAAATCGCCATGCCTGCCTTTGTCAATTGAACGTATTGCCCGGACGATTCAAACATCGTGAACAACGGCAGCAGCCTGAAATACAGCTCTCTTGCTTTGGCCATCTCCTTTTGAACCGCCGCAAGCTCGAACAACTCTACACATAATTGAGGAATCATATTGGCGGCCGGCGCTATCCATCCCTGCGCGCCAATGACAAACATTTCCAGGGCAAGGTTGTCACAACCGCAGAACACGCTCATCTTATCGCCGCACAACCGCATGATCTGAGCCACTCGTGTTATATCGCCCGAGCTCTCCTTGATATACAATATTTGTTCAAACTCCGCCAGGCGAGCAATCAGAGAAGGCTGCATATCAACGCCGGACGTTCCCGGGTTGTTGTAAACCATGAGCGGGATGTCTATATTTTCTGCAAGCGCTTTGTAGTGTTCGTATATCTCTTCTTCGTTGGGATGGCAATAATATGGAGCCACGACCATTACGCCATCAGCCCCCGCTTTCTGAGCGTGCTGCGAATACTGTATCGTCTCTCGTGTGGAGACCGATGCGGCGCCTACTATCACAGGAACCCTCCCGTTCACTTCCCCTACGGTCATCTCCGCCACGCTCTTGCGTTCCTCTTCGGAGAGAGCAGCGAATTCCCCCGTGCTGCCCGTGGCAACAATCCCCTGCACTTTCCCCTCGTCCAGAAGGTATCTCAGGTGCTTTCTCAGTGCCGCCTCATCCACCTGATCTTCCTCGGTAAAAGGGGTGCAGAGCACAGCATAAACGCCCTGAAATCTCTGAGCCATGAGTAAACTCCTTTTTGCTTAGAGAGCAGCCCCTATGTCATGCCCCACTTGTTATGAGACCGTCTGTTTGTTGATGCGTGCGCCTCCGATTATTCTCGCGTCATAGGTTATCGGTTTAACGATTGGAACTCAGCTCCTGCTTGGCGGTTAGGCGGGATTGCGCTCTTCCGCGCACTTCTTCGAGCATCTCACACAAGCTCAGGCCGTGGCCGTAGTCGTTCACCCGCCAGGCCGGCGCGACACGCCTGACGCTGCAAAGGTTCTTTCTCAGGGCTTCCAATACCCTACGGCATAGCTCCCCTTCCTCGGCAGCAAGACGCATGGCGCGGTTGCAGACACAGCCTTCAATACCTTGCTGAGTGCGGAACACTAATCGCCAACCGAGCTATGCGGCATGAAATGTCGTATAATACGTTTCGCGCTGCGGGCGCAACCTGCGAGAACGCAGAGCGAACTTCCGGTCGCTCTACCACCGGTCGCATTCGGCGAGGATTTTGAGCATCTCGACCGTCGGCACTGTCTTTCCCAGCTCGCAGGAGACTAGGTCTCGATAGCCGGCCTCATAAATGGCTTTGAAAACGTTCTTGTAGTTTATCTCCCCTGTTCCGGGCTGGTGGCGACCGGGGACGTCCGCGAAGTGGAAGTGCCCGATCTCCTTGATGTAGCGGCGGATGTTGTTGATGAGGTTTCCCTCGCTGATCTGCTGATGGTAGATGTCGAAAAGGAACTTGATGCACGGCCTGTCCGTCCGCTTAATCAATTCCGCACCGTCCTTTGAATAAATAAGGAAATAGCCAGGATGATCAACCAGGACATTGAGACCTTCCCAGACCAGGATCATTCCGGCGTCCTCCACCATGGGAGCGACGAGTTGCCCCGCTTTGGCGGCGGCATCCAACTGCTCATCTTTCGAGACGCCTTTTCGGTCGCGGCCGGTTAGTCCGAGGAGAACCTTTGTGCCGAGCTTCTTGGCGTTTTCGATGGCTCGCTTGACGCTTGCGACAAATCTCTGGTGGTGAGCCGGGTCGTTGGGGCCCCAGCCCCCGATGGAACCGCCCGCGCCGATGGCGCCGATGCGAATCCCAAGCTCCTGGCACTTGGCTCTTACCGCTTCTTTGTCGCTCCAGCCGCCGGCGCCGAGGTTCTCGAACGCCCGGAAACCGTATGCCGCTATCTGCTCCATTTTTTCCACGTGCGAACCGGGAAACCAGTTTGGCGAGACCGCGATTGTGGTGCGCATCCCGGCGCCGATTTTCTCGACCTCTCCGTGCGCGCCGCCCGAAGCGACGGACCCTAACGCCGAAACCACCGCCGCGCTCCCTGCTGTTTTGAGAAATGTGCGTCTGTCCATGTCATAACCTCCGCTGAAACGGTTTAATCTTGCTTCGCGACAACATTTACACACCAAAAACTATCACACGGCGCCCGAACGGTCAAGCGCACCCTCGGGGAGGCAGCAATTCCGAAACTTTGCTGTCTGGGGGCGGGAAAACCGGGAAAGGCGGCGTGTTTACGGCGGGGAGGCGGCAGGGAAGAGGGGTGCGCAGATTC
>Ga0315543_1002442_pt1 | contig 18071 bp, 8 predicted proteins | sample SalMarSW160210MG_2_FD_203098 | JGI IMG/M metagenome (GOLD analysis project Ga0315543, IMG submission 203098) | Salt marsh sediment microbial communities from the Plum Island Ecosystem LTER, Massachusetts, United States - Salt Marsh Sediment SW1601-210 ...
CGATGGCGTTGTCAATGATGCTGCTGTCTTGGGTGTTTGGCTCGAAGAGGATGCCCCTGCACCAGCCTGGAGTAGCGGTGGTTCCGGTAAAGGTTATCTTATTGCCCGGTTCACCATCGGCTACCAGGTTGCCCGATTTTATTTGCAAGTATGCAGCCTGTTGGAACTTCACCACCACCCCGGGCTCGATGGTTAGCGTGGGAAGAGGACTCGATGAGCGAGAAACAGTTATATTGCCGTTGGCGATGTAAGGAATGCCGGGGTCTATCCAGGTGGCATCGTACATTATATTCCCAGCCCCGACCGCGATAGCATCAGTGTTATTACCCGAGTAGGTGTTGTGGCCGACAAAGCCGGCATACTGGGGATCAACCCTTATAGGATACGACCCATTATCATCAATCTGGTTACCTGTCAGCGTCGGTGACGAATCATCCCCAAAAAGAATGCCATACCCGCTGCTGTTCCTTATAATGCTGTCGGAAATCGTGGGTGAAGCCCCGTTCAGGTAGATGTTGCTTCCCCAGCTATGGCCGCCATACTCCACGATGGCGTTGTCAATGATGCTGTCGTGGCTCCCTGGCTCGAAGCGGATGCCCCTCCACCAGCCTGGAGTTGCGGCAGTTCCGGTAAAGGTTATCTTATTGCCCGGCTCTCCATCGGCTATCAGCTTGCCCAGGTAAGAACCCGATCCTATTTGCAAGCTTGCGTCCTCTGCGAACTTCACTACCACCCCTGGCTCGATGGTCAGCGTGGGCCCACGTGCCCATGAGTAATAAACTCTTATATTGCCGGTCACAATGTATGGGCTGCCAGCCAGGTCCCAGACGGTATCAGTGCTTATGTCCTCACTTACATTGGTGTCGGCGCTGGCGGTACCCAGGCTGATGACCAGCGCACATAATAAGGCAATGGCCAAAGCCAGAGCCAACCTGCTTGCTGCTTTTCCTGCTTCGGATATCCCTCTCATCTTTCCTCCTCATTGTTTATTGATGTGGTCTGCGCGGTCACACGGGCGCCTTGTTCAAAAACTATCTTCGCATTCTCGAAGGTGACATTATTGTAGTTGAATACCCTCCTGAAGTAAGTCCTTGGAACCCGGACATGCCGACATACCGCATATACTTCTTCGCCTCCCGCTTTTGAGCAAAAAGTACTTCCGGAACACCGTCGCTCACCTGCAGCTTCTCCAGAAATCGGTAATGGAACAGCCTTACCCCTAACTGGCAAGCGAACCTCGCCCTGTCCATGCAGGGAAGCCCAGCCATTCTTGTGTTCTTTTCGTGAACAACAGAGTCGCTTCGGGCTGCGGCTGTCTCAAAATGTTCCTTTGCTCGAACACTCTCGATCGCAAGAAATTAAAGGCCAGAGATGACCTCCAGTCAACAGAAATGTTTCCCTCTTTCCGCCCAAAGGAGCACGTGGCTCACGTGCTGGGGTAGGCCGCCGTTGTGCGTGGAGAGTGACCAGCAGATTGTAGACTCATTATCCACCAAGGCCTTCCGAGATCAACATAATAGTGTAGGCAAAAGGTTCCGCTGGAGTGAGCTTACACCGGACAACTGGTCCAGGCTATGAGTTGGAAGCTCAGCGCAATTCTCAAACAGCGGAGGCAACGTGCAGATGGGTAAGAGAGGATACTCTCGGGAGAAGATAGTTGCGAAGTTGCGAGAAGCCGAACTGTTGCTGACAATTGACTCTATCCCAGTGGTTACCAGGGAGCGCACGATGAATATGCCTGATAAATTCCGAAGAATTCCTGGGTGATAAAACGTATCACCTAACGAACAAAAACTGGACCCCCGCATCTGAATCAGTTGGCGTCACCGCAATTTCCTGCCGTATCGTGTATTACGAACTCGCAAACGCCATTTCCGCCGCTGTTCTCGACCTGTGCGGACCAGCATCTTCTACTCTGTTGCCGCCCTTCCTGCTCGGTGGCCGTGAGGGCCGCACAGTTCCCTTTTCGGTCTTCTTGAGACTGTCCGCAAGTACAGTTTCCTTTTTCGTTGCTGCCGAGTTCCTGAGTGTTCTTGAGTAGCAACGCAGCGGAGGATAAGATGAACCTGACGGAGTGTTTGCTCCTCGAACAGAGCGGCTAAAGTTTCGTTGTCTGGTTCTGTTGGGGACAGGTGCCAAGCGACAAGTGTGCGAGAATTAGCACCGTAAGCTGGCGGGGTGTGGCAATCATAGTTCCCGGGGGGGAAGAGCTGTTCACTTGCCTGCAGTCACAAGCAGCCGGCTGAGAGGGTACCAACCCCGCTGAGGCGGGGCACGCCCGGCTATAGCCAGACGGATAGCGGGAACCCTGGTGACTGGGTCAATTACGGCCACGGCGAGCTGGTATGGACCCGTCTTGAGACCTTCGGGGAGTTCGAGTGAGTTGGTGGTTTCGATCTGACCGGGCAACCAGCCCTTTATCGAGGTATCGCTCACGAAGACAAGTGATTTTTTGCTTTCCACATGCGTAAGGCGAAAGGCAAGCAAGTAATCCCTGTAGGGCGGCGCGACGCCAACATTTTCCCAAATCATGGAGAGGGGAAGCGAAGAGCCAGGTGCTGAAGTCCTGGGGTGTTCGAGATGTCTCAGGACGAGGCGGTAGCCAATCTTGCGAAGGAGGCGTTCGACCTCGTCTCGTGTGCCCTTCGGAATTGCCGCGGACTTGTTGTTCAGATAGCTGACATGGTATTTCAGGGCATAGTCAAAGATGTAATGGATATCCCATCCCTCCTGCTTCCACTTTCGCATATCCCAGCAAGTTTCGAAGGCCACCGGAGCGGTCTTCCACGCCTTCTCGGCGCCGGTTTTCACAATCTGCTGCGGATAGAAGTCCTTCATGTGACACCAGTTTTTCGAGAAGCCGCCCATGTCGCCTAAGCAATCGGCCCGCCACCCACAGCCCTTGCGGATCGCGTGTTTCATGCCCGGTTCGTCACCGATTAGCATGACCTTAGGCGTCTTGGGAAAGGCTTTACAATACACGTCAATGATGGCGAGGCGTGTGTTGAGGCTGGGAAGCTTCACGCCCGTGCCGCTCATATGCCACTCACCCCAGAGTCCCACCGAGCCAATGTCCACGAGGTCCAGGTCTGGATGGCCATCGTAACGCTTCCCAAGTTCCTCGATCAGTCGGAAATGAGCCTTCTGGAAAATCGGGTCATCCATATCCGGCACCCAATGTTTCGGGCCATTTCTCCGGTATTCGAAGCCTCTGCAACCCTTATCCCTCAGCCACTGTGGAACGAACATGTAATCTTTTCTCGTGCCCGCGCACATGATGCGGAAAGCCAGTTTCTGTCCGGCCTTTCTGGCGCGTGCCAACAGGTTATCGAATTTTGCAAAGTCGCTCTTTCCCTCAACGGGCTCAATTTCCTTCCAGTAGAAACGGAAATAGGCTGAAGTGCTGGGCAGACCTTCCAGGTTTTTGTCTTCTTCGGCAAAGCGGTGGAAGGTCTGCCAGCCCATGCCGGGATTTGCCAACAGTTCGTCGGACTCTTTCGGCATCACTTTCACGTTGTTTTCTTCTGCAGCGGTAATCAAGCAGCAGTGCAATGCTATCACGATCAGGACAATCTTTTTCATCAAGCCACCTTCGTTTAAGTTGTTGTACAATCCAAAATCAAAACTGAATCGGGAGGTAAGTAACTCGGTAGCCGCGCAAATTCACAGATGCGTAAGACGGACTTGTTCCCACTCAACCTGAAGGCCAGAAGTCCACAAGGCTTTCGGCCCACGAAAAAACAGTTTACCTTATTACCCTACCCGTCCCGCTGTCAATAAAAAGCATGGCCATCCATAGATTTCGGAGGAGGTACGGGTCGTCTCCCGCGCACCTCGGGATTTGTTGGAACCAAGAAGAACGAGGAGCAAGATCCGAAACAGTTCGCACGTTTACTTCTCTTTCTGGCCAATCGTTCAGAGTGCGCACGTACTATGCCGGAAATTCTGGATCGTAAACAGTTCAAAGCTTTAGTGGGAGATTAGTCCTCCGGTGCATCCGCTTCGTGCTCTTGCACAGCAGTCCGCTAGCTGCCAAGTGCCCGGCCAAATGAAACTTAACCGAACCGCAGAGGTCCACATACCGAAGGCTCCTCTCCAATCTACATCTACTCCGCCCTGCAACAGAAATAATACGCGTTGCGCACCGGCTGTCTCCGACCCGCTTGTCCACCACGGTTGTCCACCGAGAACCGCCCGCCGCTACTGCTGCTTGGGCTGCGGGGGTGAGATGATTGTCACTTCGATGGCATCGCGTTTCGCCCAGGGCAGGTTGATGTCGAACCACTCCGTGCTACTTCTGTATTTCGAGCGGACGTGTTTCAGGTATTTGGCCATCCCGCGTGCCCCGTAGCCCGCGTTGTCGGCCACGACGATCGCGCCTTCTTTGAGTTTGTCTTCCAGCCCGAGGAAGCACGCGTGATAGTTCGAGGGGCCACAATCGAGGAACACGAAGTCAATCGGCCCTTTCAGTTGTTTGACGATCTTCCGGGCGTCACCGACCCTGAGGGTTACGTATTCCGCCAGGCCGGCCTTCCGGAAATTGGCCTCCGCCTCGCGGGACAGAGGGGCATTGATTTCGATGGTGACGAGTTTGCCGCCGCCGGCCGCCTTGAGTTCGCGGGTAATCCACAGCCCCGAGTAACCGATCGCTGTTCCGCATTCCACCACCACGCGTGGCTTTGCCTGCCGGAGCAATTCCGCCAGTCGTTTGGCCTTCTCCGGCGCGAGCAAGCGGATTCTCCGCTTGATACAGTCCTTTTCCACCTCGTCAATAACCGCCTGCACCTTGTCATCGGCCCTGGCAGGCGGCTCGCCCGTCGGCTCCGCCGCGGTCGCCACTTCCTTGAGATAGATGTTCTTGAACTCAATGGGAGAGCCGTGCCGCTGCAAAGCGATCTTGCCTTCCACAGGAACTCCCGGCAATTGGGCTTTGTTGATCACGACTTCGCCATTGAGTTCAACAGTCAGGCGATCGCCTTTCATGGTGATCGCAAACGTATTCCACTGGCCAACGGGCTTGTCCATTTTCTTGATGGGAGTGCACGCTTTTCGGACTTCCTCGGGCTGGTTGTTGTCTGTGCGGTACCCCCAAACTTCGCCGGAGCCCATTTCGCGACACCAGATATTCACTTGGCTCTTCGAGCGGCCGCGGAGATAGATGCCGCTGTCACCGGGTTTCGGGAAACGCCAATCAACCATCAGGACGAAGTCTTTGAACTTCTTGGACGTCCAGAGCATCGGGCCTTGGCCGTCGAACTTGATGATCCCATCTTCGACCTTCCAATGCTCCCGCCACTTGGCTTTTTCTGCTTCAGACTCGAATCCTCCCTGCTTGGCTTGCCAGGCGGTGAAGTCCTTGCCGTTAAACAGCGCGGTGAAGCCTTTCGGCGGCACGTTGTCCGCGGCCTGTGCCATCGCCATCAATGTGGCGGTAATCGCCAAGGTGGTAAGCAGAATCTTGCGCATTTGCTGGTTCTCCTTCAGTAAACGGACACTTCTCATTTTCAGCGACGCTGGACCCTCCCCACACTTTAACAAACCCCGACCCGGATTTCAACAACCTAAGCTGATCTGTCCGCCTCGGTGGCCCCGTATCCGTAGTGCTAAGGCCCTAACTCCCCATCAGCGGACTGCTTAGGAACCAACCAAGCTTCCAATGATGATTCCTCGCTCTGGCCTTTTATCCCTTGTGCAAGGCGAGAAGTCAAGCCCTCTTGGCTTCTGATCGCCCCACATGCGCGCGGCGGGCGAGGTCAAGTCGTCTTTGCCCCTGTGGCGCCGCTTAAAAGCGAAAACGCACGATCCTCCTCATTGCGCGTGATATCTGGCAAATCCGTGGGCCAGCCTCCCCGATACAACTGCAAGGAGGAAAATCCGACGTTGCCTGATAAAGCTACACCGCAAGAATCGTGATGCACCTCTTTCTGAAGTAAACGTCTTCTTGATGAGAGTCGTTAAAGGTGTCAAAAATTGAGTCCGGCAGAAAGGAGCTGGCATTGTACGGGGAGGGGGCGGTGACCGGTCACCCATAGAATGCGAAGAGAAGGAGACGCTCGTCAACGGTCCTGCTTATTGCCGACTTCATTGAACAGGAGGCAAAGTTTTGAACCTCGACAACCGTAACAAACCCCAACAACAAACAATCACAGGAGGCGAATGATGAAGAAACTTATTGGCTTTTCGCTTGCGGTCGCTTTCGCGGCCCTTTTGTGCCAGGCGGCTATCTGCCAGGAAAGCCCTCCCGCCGTGAGGCGAACAGGCAGAGCCGGAGCAGGGGAGCGGCCCGCGCTGACAGAAGAGCAGAGAGCGGAAATGAGGAAGGCGATGGAGACCCTGCGGGAACTCGGAGCGAAGCTGCGAGACGCGGAGGTCAAGGGCAGGCAGGATCCCGCGGTCGTCAAAGCCCTCGAAGCCGTCAGCAAGGCCCAGGAAGCTGCCAACAAAGCTCTCGATGCAGCCATCATCAAGGCTAACCCTGGCCTGAAGAAGGCTGTCATGGAGAGAAGGGCACTAATGAAGAAACTGCAGGAACTTGGCGGCGGAAGATTCTTCCGCGGCGGCATGCGTGGCGGTGGAGCTCGTCCGGGAGGCCGTCGCGGATCGTCGTCCTGAGGGCAGTGAAGCGTGCCCCGCACCCTCGGTGGCCAGATGTACGCCGGGGGAGGCAGATTAGGCCTCGGTCAAGTTGATCAAGAGGAGGTCAATCAATCAGACCAGGTCTGCGCTCTTTCTGGGTGCCGGCCTGGTTCGTTGCTACCGCGTAGCCCGGAGCAAGATGGCATCAGAGAAAATCGAATTCGTCGCCGCGTTCTGTTCTTGGCAGCCGTAAACGCTGTTTGCGGGATGGACCTCCCGATTCGCGTGATGCAGAGCTCAAATCGTTGACGCTCATTCAGGATTCCGAGGGGCCGTGGCAGCGAAACCTGTGAGAAACTCAGGGAGGTCATGATTTGAGCCAAGATTGGGTATTTGAATCAAAGAGAGACACTTGGCAGTGTTGCCAAGCGATATGTATGGGAAATCCAAGCTAATTCCATAAGGAAAGGAGCCCAAATGCACATCATGATGAAAAGCAAAATCCTCGCAATCCTGGTCTGTTTGTTTGTCTGTTGGCCGGTGTACGCCCAGGCAGTAGAGAAGGAGGTTACGGAAAACCGCGCCCCAGATGTGATCTATGTTCCTACGCCCCAGAACGTGGTGGACAAGATGCTGGAGTTAGCGAAAGTCAAAAAGGACGACCTGGTCTACGACCTCGGTTGCGGGGACGGCCGGATCGTAGTGACGGCGGCTAAGAGGTTCGGCTGTAGGGCCGTAGGTTACGACATAGACCCGCAGCGTGTGAAAGAGTCGCTGCAAAACGTGGGGAAGAACAAGGTTGGACACCTGGTTACAATTGAGGAAAAGGACATCTTTACCCTCAACCTCAGCAAGGCAAACGTGATCACTCTCTACCTGCTTCCGAGTCTGAATGTGAAGCTGATTCCGCAGTTGGACAAGCTCAAGCCCGGCTCACGGATCGTCTCGCACGACTTCGACATGAAAGGAGTCGAGCCAGATAAGGTCGTCAAGCTCAATACGAATGATGAGGGCGTCGCAATCGAACACACGGTCTATCTGTGGACCACGCCGCTCAAGAAGACAGCGGAAACGAGGAAGGCGCGGCAGGCCCTGCGGGAGCTCAATCAAAAGCTTCGCGAGGCCGAGGTCAAGGCCAGGCGGGATCCCGCGGTCGCCAAAGCCTTCAAAGCCGTCAGGAAGGCCCAGGAGGCTGCCAACAAAGCTCTCGACGCGGCCATCGTCAAGGCTAACCCCGACCTGAAGGAGGCTGTCAGACAGAGAAGAGCCCTAAGCGCGAAGCCACGGAGGTTGCGCGGTGGTCGGACTCGTCCTGGTGGACGTCGGGGGACGTCCGGAGGGTAGTGAATCGCGTCCCCCAGCCGCCAAAGGCGGGCAAATCGTGGCCGAAAGCGCCGTACTGTTTCGAAAGCGCACGATCCTAAACTAAAGAAAGATTATTCTGCGAAGCCCCTCAAAATGTGGTTGGAAAGCCGAGCTTCTGCGTTCTATATTTGGATGACGGCAATCACACGACGCGACGGGGCATTATGCGGCGCCTCTGCGTTACGAACATCCTTATGCGGAAACCAGATAGTCAACAGTTGGGTGCACGATCGATCAAAGGAGAAAAAGGTGAGAGAGAGAGCAGCTGTTTTGACTGTGGCAGCCCTTCTCATGCCGAATGCGCTGCAGGCGGCGGCAGATTTCAGTCTCAAGCAAGCCAGGTACTTCGCAAGCCTGCCTGCTCCCAAGGGAGACCCCTCGCGATGGCAATGGCCTTCTTCGACGGCGCGACGGGTCAGGCAGTTGCTGGGTGCTCACGGCCAGCTCTACTTTCACTATCCCAATGCTGTGGTTCCCAAGTCATTGGAGCACCCGTTCGATACGGAAAAGGGCCCACCACCGGGTGTTGGACGCGGTCACGGGGGGATGATGTACGTCAATTGGACATTTGGTCTAAAGAAGCTCGTTGACCTGTCGATAGATGTGACTTTTCACACGGAACCCGAACCAGCAGCTGCGGTGTATCTCCAACTATACGATTTCCACATCGGCAACACGGGTCAGTACTTCGGTTTCCAGTATGCGTTCTCGAAGAAGGGAAAACTCAACACCAAGTTCATCTGGTCGCGCTGGGGCACGAGGGACAAGGCAGATGCGTGGGTGGCAGAGACCGGATGGATAGAGTCGGCAGGTTACGAAGGTGATTTCATCGGGATTCGGTACCCGTATGCTTGGGGTAAGGGCACCTACACGGTGCACTTGCTGATGGGGGAGACCGACGACGTCGGCACATGGTATGAGATACATATCTACGATCACCAGAAGGGGACGTGGACGAAGATCGGACGACTTCGTTTCCCGCTGACAAAAGAAGGACTCCCGTTCATAACGGACGGCGGGGGAAGCTGGTGCGAAGTCTACGGAGGAACGAGATCGTCGAAGGATATCGGCCTATTTCATCTCAGCTACGGCGGCGTATATACATGTGGGCGGACCGTCGCGGCAAGGGAAGTTCGGCTCACCTATGGCAAGACAACGCCGAATTGCGACATCTCGATAGACCCGGACGGCAGGCGTGTTCATGTGGTGTACGGAGGCGACACGAGACGACTTACGGCCGCTGGGAAACAGAAGCTGAGAAAGGAAAAACATTTCACGGAATCCCGAAGCACCCAACCAACGAACTGAACTGACCTGGCCTGGCGGCCTGGTCGTCTGGCTGCTCATCCGCAACACGTTCGTGCGTATGGAACACGATGCCCTCCAAAAGAAGAGTTGTTTTCTGAAGGGCAAAACGGATCTACCGTGCTCGCCTGAAGGAGTATCCCCGTAAGAAGCGTTGTTGCCCGCCCTTTCGCCTGCCCTGACCTCCTCTTTCTCCAAACAATCCCCATAGACAAACCCCAAGCGGCTCAGTTCAACTCATTCTATCTGGAATGCTCAGACCAACCCTCTTTCCTCGAGCCACGTTTTTCATCCTGAGCACTCCAGATACAATGCTATACGGATAGTAGCGTTTCTGGGGTTTTCGAAAGAGTGCGCAGGTATAGTTCCTTTTTTGTCATAGGCGATCCTTGATTTCAATCCTGTTCATTTCATTGCGCGGGTAATCCCTGCCATTTCACCACCTGATGAAGCTGGCTTGCAGTTCTGGCGCACGACCACAGCCGGATTCCCTCTGTCTGCGGGTGGAGGCAGCCTGAGGAAAGCACTTGACGGATAGGGAGCCTGCGGCGCACTATTGGGCGGATAGAGTTGGGATAAGCGCCTTTGCCAAGGAGGGAAATAAAGAGGGCATCAGCCTACACATCAGTACGGGAGGTCGGGTAGAGGTCATGTCGACGAAGACTTTCCCTATCAGTGTGCTCCTTTGCCTTGCTCTTTTGCACTCCACACTTGCGTCAGCGGGCACGTGGTACGTAAACAAGGCGGCGGCCGGCCCACGCGATGGGCAGTCGTTTGAAACGGGATTCGAAACGATCCAGGAGGGGATAGACGTCGCGGTCCATGGTGACACGGTGATTGCTGAGCAGGGGACCTATTATGAGAACATCCGGTTTCTGGGCAAGAACATCGTTCTCCGGAGCACGAATCCGCTCGATTCCGCCGTGGTGAGCAATACCGTTATGGACGGCAACGAATCCGGTCCAGTCATCGCTTTCTCCGGCACCGAGGAAGAGACGTGCACCCTATCCGGTTTCACGATTCGAAATGGCAAGGCCAGCACGGGCGGCGGAATCGATGGCGGGGAATGGGACAAGCCAACTCGCGCCACAATCCGGAACAACGTCATCGCCGGGAATTGGGCGAGAACGGGTGGGGGCCTGGCTCATTGTCACGGACTCATCAGAGACAACCTCATCTCAGGGAATCAGGGTGGCGGGCTGGCTTATTGTGACGGCATCATCGAGAAGAACAAGATCACAGGAAACTCAGTCCAAGGAGGGCTCTTTAATTGCGACGGCCTTATCCAGAATAACCTAATTTCGGGAAACAGTGCCGCGGAAGCCTGGGGTGGCGGCCTCGGCGGCTGCAACGGAACAATTCAGAACAACTTGATTTCGGGAAATGCCGCTTGGTCCGGGGGAGGGCTGTCCGAGTGCGAGGGGACGATTCTCAATAACACAATAGTGGACAACTCCGGTGAGGAGTACAACGGCGGTGTCGGCCTGTGCCACGGCGCGATCCGCAACTGCATCATCTGGGGGAATACGGCAGCGGGATTGGAAAGTCAGGTTGAATCATCGAACACGCCGTCCTTCAGCTGCGTCCAGGGGTGGGATGAGGGGGGAGTAGGCAACGTCAACGGGGAACCTCTTTTTATCGACTCCCCCCGTGGGAACTACCGTCTTGAACCTGACTCTCCTTGCGTAAACGCAGGTGTAAATGGCTACTGGTTGCACTGGCCGCAACGCGACATGGACGGCAACTGCCGCCTAATTGGCGAGCGGGTAGACATGGGATGCTACGAATACGGTTCTTCTCCAGACTCGGACGGCGACCTCCTTTCTGATGAGGAGGAATCTTCTGCGGGAACGGCGATCGACCTTGACGACACGGACGGAGATGGCCTGCGCGACGGCCTGGAGGTTCTACGCGGAAGCGATCCAAAGGAGCCGACCCCGCCGGGCATCCTGCACGTGCCTTCGGACCTCTCGACAGTTCAGGAAGCCCTGGGTGCTGCCGTTGATGGGGACGAGATCATTGTGGCGGCGGGAACCTACCGGGAGAACGTTTGTTTTTTGGGGGTTGACGTTATCCTTCGAAGCTGTGAGCCGGGGAACGTGAATATAGTGGCCTCGACCATACTGGAGGCGGATGGAGCGACCCCGGTTGTGTCCTTTGTCGGCAGCGAGAGCGAAGCATGTGTCCTGGCGGGCTTCACTCTCCGGAATGGCAGCGGGTACATCGGGGGGGGAATCTGTGGAGGTTCGGAAGATACTCACACGCACGCCACAATCGAAGGCAACACGATCACAGGGAATTCGGCATGGAAGGGCGGAGGGTTGGCATATTGCGATGGGGATATTCGCCGCAATCAAATCTCCGGAAACTCCGCAAAGGGATATGACCCTGCGGGCGGAGGGCTGTATGGCTGCCACGGGCTCATTCAGGGCAATTTAATTCACGGCAACTCCGCCGAGTATCAGGGCGGCGGGCTGTGCCAGTGCAACGGTGCAATTCGGAGCAACGTCATCGCCGCGAACTCGGCTCGGGGCGGTGGGGGGTTGGCTTACTGTGAAGGGGTCGTAGAGAACAACACCATCTACCAGAACGCAGCCACTCGCGGTAGTGGACTCGACTGCTGCTTCGGCACGATTCGTAACTGCGTCATCTGGGAAGTTGTGCCTGGAGATGCCAGCCTGATTTCTCAGTCGAGCGTGCCCACTTACTCCTGCATCCAAAACTGGGCTGGGGATGGCGTGGGAAACATCTCTGAGTCCCCACGGTTCGTTGACCCTGACGGGCAGGATGATGATCCTGACACGTACCAGGACAATAACTATCGTCTGATTTCAAAATCACCTTGCATAGACGCGGGGGATAATTCGGTGCTCGATCCGCCCGGGGTGGACTTGGATGGCAATCTACGCATTGCCTTCGGAGCTCACTCCCTGACTGTGGATATGGGGGCGTATGAGCTCAGGTCGCCTCCCCTCAAGGTGAGCCGCCTGGCGCCCGATGAGAACAGTGGCCTCTGGATGATCTGGAATAGCCAGCCGAACGATACCTACACCATCTGGTGTTGCGATGACCTGCTGGGCGGAGAATGGATAAATAGGGGAGGCGTGTCGTCTGCAGGCACGTCGACCGCCTGGACGGACCCTGATACGGTGACCGTGCGTAGATTCTACAGGATCGAAATGAAGTGAGAGGAATCTGCCTCCAGTCCTTCGAGGCATAAGAATCAGGGGAGATGTTTACAATCCTGCGACACGGCGGATAGTTAGACGCGGCTCACCCCGCCTGTTATTTTGGTGCTTGACCGCATCAGGGAGGTGATGGAACATGAGGTCTGCTGCATGCACACCGTTCTGTTGGATGGTTGTCGTCTCTTTGATATCCCTCGTTCTGCCTCAAAGCCAAGGCGCGGTAGTCGGCTGGTGGAGTTTTGACGACTCTTCTCAAGGAGTAGCCCTTGATGAAAGCGCCAACGGTAACCACCTGACACTGGGCGGCGCCTCGTTCACCGTGCCAGGAGAGGGAATAGCCGGTCGTGCTTTGGACTTTGTTGAAGACACTGACCTTCCGATCACAAACTCCACCGTCGGCCTGAGAGTTACCAGATCCTTTACGATTGAGCTATGGGTCAAGCCGACCCCCGATATCTCCAGTTATGCCGTCAACAGGTTCGTGACATACGGTGGGGAGAGATATGTCTTTCGTATCCTGGACGGGAAATTGCATGGTTACGTATGGGAAGAGGGTGTCGGCTACCCCAATGGTCTCCGCCACGTTTATGGTTCGACGCGAGTTCCGACGAACGCTTGGTCGCACGTAGCTTTCACTTACGACGGAAACGAGATGAAGCTCTATCTCAATGGCGAGCTTGACGGCTCAGCCGCTTGCAGTTGTTCAATTGATCAGGGCGGGGGTACCGACCTCCGTTTGAGCAACGGTCCACTTGAGCCGTTCTTTGGGTTGATGGATGAGCTTCACATTCTCGACGAGGCGCTGGAACAGCAGGAGCTTGGCTTTTATACCGGGGTTGTTGCCTACGCGGGACCAGCCCAAACGGTCTTCTCGGGAGAAACAGCAACCCTTGACGGAAGGGGATCAAGCAGAGCGAAAGCCTACGCCTGGGAGCAGGTTGTGGACGGGGATGAGCCGGAGGTCACGTTGCTGGAGACGGGGACGGCGGGGGTTGTCACGTTCACCGCACCAAGCCTAAGAGTGGGTACAGTCCTGACTTTTCGATTAACTGTGTCGGGGCCTGGAGGGACCGATTCAGATCTGGCACAGGTGACCATCCGTGCGAAGAACAGGCCCATGGTTACCCCATCGAACCTCAGAATTCTTCCCAAGGATTTGGGCTTTACGTTGACGTGGGATGCCATGATAGACGCCGACGGGTACGCGGTAGAGTTGGAGTTTCCCCCGGGAGAGTGGACTGTGTTGGCGCTGGTTGCCCAGCCTCCGGACACGAGGCGCCCCAGTTATGATTCGCCCAAGCTGAAAGTCGGGATGCAGCGCCGCGTGAGGATCGTGGCGAAGAACGATTACGGCGATAGCGATCCAAGCGAAGCCCTGACATTCGTTGCCATGCGCAACCTGGCTTTGGTGAAAGGGGCAACTCCTCCTTCGGAATATGTGTGCACGTCGCCAAGTCCTCCGATCAGAAACATGAACAATCAGAGATACGATGATAGCAATGACAGCCGGAATGGGGGACTCAAGAACGAGGATTACTGGGGGTACATGTGGTCTGGGGCGCTTTACTTCGAGCACGTCGCATACTTCAGCGGTGAGATTGACTACGACGGCGGCTGGTTCACCGATCTCACTGTTGAGTACACGGAAGACGGCATCACCTGGAAGAAGGCTCCGTCGGTACAGATCACCCCTCCTTACTGTTTGTCGGACGGGCCGGCAGGCCGAGATGATTTCGTCAGATACGATATCGCGTTTCCGGTTCTGAGAGGTACGGGCATACGCATCTTCGGCGCACCCGGGGGATTGGCCACATTTACGTCAATATCGGAACTGGAGGTCTATGGAGACCAGACACGCGGTCCCCTTGTCGTTCAGGGGCTGGATGCTGGCGTGCTGGAAAAGAGCACCACATTTCTTGACGGTAGCTATTCCTTCTCGGTGAGAGGGCCGATCCTTAGCTACGAATGGGAGCAGCTGAGCGGCCCGTCAGTGCTCATCCGGAACGCGAGCGCGGCTATTGCCTCGTTCGATTCCCCCGCCGTGGACAAGGACACTGTCTTGGTGTTCAGCTTGACCGCAGGAGATGGCGTGGAACTGCGATCTGACGATGAAGTGAGTATCACGATCAAGAACCTGGGATTGGTGGCCCACGGTGGTCCTGACCAAGTGGCTCTTGAAGGCAGCGAAGTGACTCTGAAGGTGGCAGCCCCTTCATGGCTGGGTACGTGCCAATGGGGTCAGGTGGCGGGCCCGCCGGTCTCTTTGGTCAATCCTGAAAGTCCTGTGTGTGCCTTCACGGCCCCCGTCATCTGGTCGTTCATCGAGCGGCTGACTTTCCAACTTCAAATGAACGATGGTATCGGCGACATAGGCACTGATGACGTGCATGTCGATATCGTCAACTCTGCGTTCGATGTCCGTCCTTTGGGCAGCGGGTACTTTAGAGAGTTCCTGCACCTGGGACAGACGCCTGAGGATCGATTCCTTGCCCCCCTGAATGAGAGTCTTGATGCCAACGACTACCTGGCGAAATGGGGTGGACAGGCGAATGTCAACCCTGTGCAAGGCGATGAACATATTTTCACGGGTACGGAGATACAGACGACATCGGGGCGCATGATCTGGACTCCCATTGGCAGCGATGACGGTTTCTTCGGAAAGGAGCCCTTCGACCACTTCGGACAAATCTACCATATCTATGTTCTCTCGCCAGAGGAGCGGAAGGCACGGCTGCACTTTCGGAACGACGATGAGATTCGCATCTGGAACAACGGCGTTGTAGCGGTCTCGAGGGATGGCTGGGACGGCGGTTCAGAGCAGTACGAGGACTTCATTTTGGACAAGGGTGTCAACTCCATGACCTTGAGGTTTGAAGAAAGGGAAGGAGGAAGCCACATTGCTGCCAGAATTACTGATGGCATCGACGTTCCCTACGACGACATTCTTTATGCTCTGTCCCTGCCCAATCCTCTGCCCACGGCTTACGCTATGCGCGGTCTGCCGAACTCATACGAGCCAGGGACAACGGTGCACGTACAGCTGTCGGTGAGAGCAGATCCTGACAACTTGCCGGACACCATCACTGTGAGCGAGAGGATTCCTGCCGGCCTGAGTGCCGCAGATGCCGGAGGAGGGCAGATGATAGATGGAGTAATCAACTGGCATCTCAGCAATCTATATCGGGGGATTGGTACTATATCCTACACGCTGGACGTTCCGGCGGGGATTCCCGGCCCTCTGGAGTTTGAAGGGACCGTGGACTGCGCGGTCTCCGCGCAGGAGATCTGGGGAGACTCTACGGTATACGAGGCTCCCTCCGGGCCGACCAACCTTATTGCGGAGATGCTGCTTGCTGGGCATTTGAGCTGGAACCCCAGTGCGGAAGCGGGCGTATCCGGCTATCGGATATACAGGAACGCAAACGCTGAGGGCTGGGAGGAGATCGCTTTTGTAACCGTGACCTTCTATGTGGACGACTCGGTTCTCGAGGGAGAGAGTTATAACTACGCGGTCTCGGCAGTCAACGCGGCCGGGGTGGAAAGTCCTCGTTCCCAGCCGACAGGCGAAAAGACAATCGCCATGGAAACCAGACAGGCCGAGCACTTCAACTACGGCGGAGGCCTATATCCCTGGATTGAAGGGACCACTGTACCCGCGAATGAGGCCCCTTCCGCTGATGCTGTAGAAAGCAGATACGATTTCTGGCATCCAAACAAAGGAGGTCCACGACAATATCGCCCCCTTGATGACATAGGTGTCGAGACGGTGGAAGATGCCGACAAACCCGGGCAGTTCACCACCTACGTTGGATGGACAGACCCGGGTAGCTGGTGGAAGTACACCTTCAACGTTCCAGAGGCCGGGTGGATAAAGCTCTCTTTCAGGGTGGCCTCCCGGAATGGAGGAACCCTCGCCGCTTACTGGGACCAACAGCGAGTGGGAACCGTTTTCTTTCGAACAGGACACGAGCACATTTTCACGTATGTTCCGATGGAGGGGCAAACGTGGACCACCGCAGGGGAGCACGTCCTCAGGATAGAGTTGGTCTCAGGTCTATTGAGCTTCGATAAGATTGGACTTGGGTACAATTGGTCCCCGCCGACACGGTTGACTATTTGGGAGGATGACTTCGAATCGTATTACAATCTCTTCGTCTATGACGACCTGGTCGCCGGCGGGTGGAGCGTGGTGAACGGTTCTCGCATACCGGATGTTGCATGGCGGCTGTGGAACGACGACGATATCATATGCGTTGCTCCACCTTGCGGTCCCTCTGACGGTATGACCCACAATTATGTCATTACCAACAGCGACCTGGTCGCCAACGCAATTTTGGATGAGGAACTTATCACCCCGGAGATTGACTGCACCAACTATGTGAAGGTCCGTCTCGACTTCAGCAAGAACTTCAGGATCTATCGGGACAATGTTGACCACCTCCAGATCGCTGAGGTGGACATCCGGGCCTACGACGAGGCAGGCGACGGCTGGGGCGATTGGATCAACCTGCTCCGGTTCGATCGGACAACCCTGGCGCCTGCGGAAGAAGATGGCTCTCCGGAAGAGGTGGACGTTGCGCATCATGCAGATGGGAAGAAAATCCTGGTCCGCTGGCATTTCTACGATGCCCAGTTTGACTACTGGTTCGCAGTTGACAACGTCAGAGTCTCCGGAGTGCTGGCCGGTCCTCCGCAGGTGACCAAGCTCCTGAAGACAGCGAATGTGGTTTCCCTCACCTGGGAAGCGTTTGGCAGTGGCAAGTATGCGGTGGAATTTGTCGACGATCTCGTTGACGGCTTGTGGCAGAGCGTCAGCGGCGAACGGCCGATAACCGGGACAAGCTGGACGGGTGATGACATTTCGGAGATCAGCAAGCGCTACTACAGGGTGACCTTGTGGCATTAAGGCTCTGTCTCGCGGCACGGAGTGAGATCAGATGCCGCACGTTTTCATCTATGAGGACCAAAAATCCCTGAGCGTGAAAACGCGACCTCTAACGACCCAAACCGGATCCCCGGATTCGCATCACATGGTGCCTTCGTAACAGACTACGAAACCGTCTGTTACAGGCCTGCAAGAGACGTTCTTGCCACTAATCACAACCTGCCTCCCTAATCCATCTCGGCCTCACTTATCCTCCGGGGCTTTTTCCGCGCATCGCACGGATAGTAGCGTTTCTGGGGTTTTCGAAAGAGTACGCAGCGTAAAACGCGTTTCTGGGTGTTCCGGGAGAGTCGTGCAGTACTGTCGCGTGTTTGTGTCTTGCGGGACTATGCGGATGTTCCCTTGAGCATACAGCCCGGGCGGGCCAGCCACGAGTCACGGGCGGCATGTCTTTCTGCACCTGCGCTACACCCACGGGCGATTTCAAATACCTCGGCCATGAGATGCTGCCGAAGGGATCGAGCGCGGACTACCACCGGGACCTTGCCGCTTTCAAGGACACCGAGGCAAGGCCTGCGCAGTCTCAGCCCACAATCAACATGCGCCTAACGGTAACCTCAAGAGACCAGCGATTCCGAAGGATCGTAACGGGACAGGCAAGGGAGCCCTATAGATGGGGCATTTGAGGGGTGTTTTTGGTGGTTGGGCGTTGTGAGCAAATTCGCATTGGTATTTTTTTCTTTTTTTCGCTT
>Ga0315543_1002443_pt1 | contig 18070 bp, 13 predicted proteins | sample SalMarSW160210MG_2_FD_203098 | JGI IMG/M metagenome (GOLD analysis project Ga0315543, IMG submission 203098) | Salt marsh sediment microbial communities from the Plum Island Ecosystem LTER, Massachusetts, United States - Salt Marsh Sediment SW1601-210 ...
ATCTTTTGAGAAGGGCATCCTCAACGTCGACGATCAATTTGCCTGTTTCTGTGTCCTTCAAAATTTCGGTGGGTCTTCCCTTCACGAACTTGATTCCCATCTCTCTGGCTCTTTCATAGTAGTACTCGTGTTCTCTTCCTGTAGTTCGTATGTCGATATAGCAGATGGAAACATCCGCGCCGGGAACTGCAGATTTAATCAACGAGGCGTGCTTCAGGGAGATCATACAGCAGATGCCTGAACAATAAGGATTGTATCGTCTGTCTCGCGAACCAACGCATTGGATAAAAACTATTTTCTTGGCGGGCTTGCCGTCTGAAGGTCGAACAATAGCGCCGCCTGTTGGACCGAAACCGTCAATCATCCTAGCCAATTCAAGATTGGTTATAACGTCAGGGTAATCGTCATAATGATACTCCTTTATGGCGCTGGAATCGAATTCCCTGAAGCCCGTGGCAACAACTATGCTGCCCACATTCAAGGTTACCTGCTCAGGTTTCTGATCTAAGTCGATCGCGTTTGTTGGACAAACTTCAACACATTTGGCGCAGTCATGAAACTTGCAGGCGTACTCGTCAATAACGTAGACTTGCGGGTGAACAGTGGGAACATTAATGTAGATTGCTTTGCGGTTATTCAGATTTGCATTGTATTCGTCAGGAGTTTCCACAGGACAAACGGCAACGCATTTGTCACAGGCTACACATTTATCCGCGTCAACATACCGCGGCTTCTTTTCGATCGTAACCTTATAGTTTCCAGGAACTCCCTCAACAGCCACAACCCTCGCGTTTGTCAAAATGTTGAGGTTAGGAATCTCGCTGAATCCAGAACGATACACACACTTTCTAGAAGTATGGGTGATGGTTTTCACGTCAGAAGAGGGAGACTGAATACAGATGGCACAGTCGTCTGTTGGAAAGAATCGACCAGCGCGAGCAGCCAAACCTCCGAGAAACGGTGTCTTCTCAATCAGATTCACCTCGAAGCCTAAATCCGCCAAGTCTACAGCGGTTTGCATACCAGCGATGCCTCCGCCAATAATTAGGGCAGATTTGAGAGCGGGAAACTCAAGTTTCTCGATAGGCTCAAGAAGCTTTGCCCGTTCAATAGCGGCTAGAAGCATGGCTTTAGCTTTTTCAGTAGCTTCCTTTGGTGTTGCCCTGTGAGGCCACGCGCAGTGGTCTTTGAGGTCGATTACTTCAACCAAATAGGGATTTAAACCTGCATCTTCAACTGCCTGAACTATGTTTACGTCACTTATTTTTGTAAGGCTCTCAGCTACAACGACACGATTAATTTTTCCGCTTTTCACGGCATCGATGATAGCCTGTAATCCTTTGCCTCGCCAGAACTCGCTGCCTCTTGCAATGAGAGCTACGTTCGGGACAGTCTTCACGAAGCTTGTTAGAACATCGAAGTCTAGGATTTCAGAGAGCTGTTTTCCGCAGTCAGATAAGAATACTCCGATTTTAGGTTGTTCCATCTTTCATTCGCTCATCTTCTTATAGTCTTTAGCAGTTGCTTGTCGCTATCGAAGACGTTAACCTCTAAGGGCATCTCGCCAATAGCAAAGTGTGTAGCGCACGCGAAGCATGGATCGTAGGCTCTGAAGGCCATCTCAACCTTGTTTAGCAGGCCATCGTTAACCTCGCCGTTCTTTATGAGACCTTGCGCGGCATTCTTTATGGACATGCAGATGCCGGGAGCGTTATGGGTTGTAGCTACTACCAAGTTGACTTTTTTCGCTAAAGCGTTCTCATCCAACTGGTAATGGTGGATAAGAGTGCCTCTTGCAGCTTCAACTATTCCAACGCCTTCTCCTGGCTTTCCAGGCTTGTTTCTGATGTCCTTGCTGGTTATGTCCTTATCCGTGATCAGCTCTAATCCTCTTTCGGTTGCATACATGAGTTCAATCAGCCTAGCCCAGTGGAAAGCTAAGGTTGCGTGAACAGGTTTTCCACCAAGAGTTTTGTACATCCGTTCGTATTCTGCTTGGGCGAGGGGTGTTGCCATGCCGTCAGCGGCATTGAGTCTTCCTAATGGACCGACTCGATATATACTGGTTTCAGGTCCAGTCACGAAACCTTTCCAACCAATCTTCTTCAGATAAGGCATTTTAACGTAAGTCCACGGTTCAACATGCTCTTCGATAACGTCCAAGTATTCTGAAGGACCGAATTTCACGAACTCTTTTCCTTGTGTATTGACCACGCGGACATCGCCGTCATAGAAGTTCACCTTGTTGTTCTTGTCGACCATACCCATGTAGTAGGTCTCCAAGTTGTAGGGGTCACTTGTGATCAGCTTCACGTAGTCAGCGTTCTTTAGAACAATATCATCGAAGAGTTTCAGAGAGAATTTAGCGAACTCGCGGCAACTTTGAAGCATTTCTTCGATCTCTTGGCGTTCTTCTTCATTCAGGGCCTTTGCCATGCCGCCGGGAAGAGCACTTACAGGATGAGTTGGTCTTCCTCCGATAATCCCGGTTATCTTTTGTCCATAAGCTCGGTGTTTTATGACCTCTTTGCCGATTTCCAAACCGGCCTTCTCTATCACTCCAAGAATGTTACGTTTAGCGGCGGGAGCGTCAGGTCCAACCACAAAGTCTGGGCCTCCCAAGAAGTAGAAGTGAAGTATGTGATCATAGATGATGTAACCACAATACTCAAGTTCTCGCAGTTTTTTCGCTGTTTCCGTCGGTTCCACATTGAATGCTGCGTCTACAGCTTTTGCCCCTGCCATATGGTGAGCAACTGGGCAAACTCCACAGATTCTGGTTGTTATTATGGGTAGGTCTTCAGCCCGTCTTCCTTCACAGAAACGTTCAAAGCCGCGTAGTTCCGGAATTTGTAAGTAGGCGTTTTCCACGTTTCCTTCATCGTTCAGGAATATGGTTATTTTTCCGTGTCCTTCCAGTCGGGTTATTGGGTCTATTACTATTTCTTTCATTTCTTCACCTTCCTTCTGAGAATCGAATTAGCTAACGAATACTTGTAGAAGGTTCCTATGGGATCCACAACCTGCTTAACGACCTCCGGATTGGTAGCGATGGAAGCAAGGGCGCTTATAGCCGCAGCACCTTGATCGATCACCCGAGGACCTGGACCACCGCAACCAGTGCAAGGCATGTTAACGTTTGGGCATTGGGCGCCGCAACCGGCACGAGTGGCTGGACCCATACAAATCACGCCTTGGTCCCAGAAACAAGTTACACCATCGTCATCAATTTCGTAGATTCTCTTTATTTCGGAGATTTCACGGTTCTTCTTTTCCCGTGGGCATTCATCACAAACGGACTTGTTTGGCAAGAAACTTGAGCCCTTTGGAGGCAGATTACCGCTTATGAATGCAGTAAACATGCTGATTATACAGGGAATAGGCGGTGGACACCCGGAAATTGTGTAGTCTACATCCACGGTTTGGGGCAATGTTTTCACCGTGTCATAGAATTCAGGAAGCTCCAGCTCTCCCTCTTTCACTTTGACACGTGTTTTAGGTGTTACCGATTCTGGGTTTTCTGTTGACGGAGTCTCAAGATATGCCCTCTCAAAGACAGTTTCCCTGTCCCAAAGATTCGCGAGGCCTTTTACACATCCATCGCAGGCGCATGAGCCGAAGGCCACAAGTATCTTTGATTTCTGTCTTAGAAGTTTAGCCATCTTCTCATTTTCCGAAGTTCTTATTGCGCCGTTGAAGAAGCAGGCGTCTATACTCTTGTCCGGCATAGCTTCGACATCTTTATATTTTGTGTCTATGGCTACTGGCCAGAAGACGATGTCAGCCGCTGCAACGACATCTAAAATTTTCTCGTTGACATCCAGAACAGCTATTTCGCAGCCTCCACAACTAGCAGCCCAATAAAAAGCAATCTTTAGTTTTTCCTTTTCCATCGGAATCACCGTTTACAGGAAGCTCGATAAAGATAAAGCGCGCAAATAAAGTTTTCTTTTTAAACAAAAACTCTGATGTATGACCAAAGAAAAGTTGGCAGAAAGTTGCCTAGCCAGTGAAAGGCTAGGCTTGTATTTTAGAAAGTTTGTTACAAAAAGAGAGGTTATCGAAGTTTTCTTATCACCATTTCTGCAGCTAAAACCATCGGCTCCCAAGTTTCGCACACTGGAGGCGCATAGCAGGTCTCAGCTTTCGCTAGTTCTTTAACGGTCATTTCGTTTTGGATAGCAAAGGACAAAGCGTTTATGCGCTGTGTTACCTCTTCTCCACCAATGATTTGAGCGCCAATGATCTTTGTGGTTTCTTTTTCTGCGATAAGCTTGATTCTGATGGGTAAGGCTCCGGGGAAGTAGTCAGCCCTTGTTTTGGAAACTATGGTTCCTGACACTGTTTCTATTCCGGCTCGACCAGCCATGAACTCCGTAAGTCCAGTGCCGCCGATTTCAGTGTCAAACAATCGTGTAATCCAAGAACCTAAAGCTCCTGAAAACGTGCTGTATCCTCCAGCAGCGTTGATCCCTGCTACTTTTGCTTGCTTCACAGCGGTGGTTCCAAGCTGGCTCATCGTGGGTCTGCGAGTAACGAGATTTATTGTTTCAGCGCAGTCTCCAGCTGTGTAAATGCCTTTGATGTTGGTTTCCATTCTCAAGTTGGTTTTTATAGCCCTTTTTTCTCCAAGTTCTACTCCAGCATTTTTGGACAATTCAACGTTGGCCCTTACGCCAGTGGCTACAACGACCACATCTGCTGGAATTTCTTCTCCTGCAACAAGAACTCCACTAACTTTATCGGTTCCAAGAATTTCCTCTGCTCCCTTTCCGACAATGATTTTCATGCCTTTCTCTTCAAGCATCTTCTGAACACGGTCAGCCATAGCTTTGTCAAGGAGAACAGGTAGAACATAGGGAAGGAATTCAACGACCGTGGTTTTTAGTCCTCGTTCAAGGCAGGCTACGGCAACTTCGAGTCCGATTAGCCCAGCGCCTATAATAACTGCTGATTCTGCGGTTTCAATGGCTTTGTTGATTTTTTCTCCATCTTCTATGGTTCGAACAACGAATATTCCCTTTTTGTCTCGTCCCTTTATCGGAGGCACGAAAGGATCAGCTCCGGTGGTTATCACCAAATTATCGTACGAAAGAGTTTCTTTGTTTCCAGTCTTGTCCTGTATATCGACAGTTTTTGCTTTTGCATCAATTTTTGTTGCTGTGGTCTCCGTTAGAAGGTTTAGTTTCATCATTTTGTAGAATCTTTCTGGAAAGACCTCTAAGTCATCGAAGGTGGCTATGTGTCCGCCCAGAACAAAGGGGAGACCGCATCGGGAGTATGCTGTTTTCTTCTCTTTTGTTATCAGAGTTATTTCAGCGCTTCTATCCGTTTTCCTAGCTGCAGAAGCCGCATCAAGGCCTGCAGCGTGGGCTCCAATAATGATTATTTTTCGGGTCATTTAAATCCTCAACTTCTGGCTGTCAAATTATAAACTGATTCCATATTAATCTTATTCATAGACGGATAGACCTATTGTCAAAAGTAGAACGAAGGCGCTCTAGCTTTGCTCTTTTACAAGGGAGTACAAACGGCTTTTGCCATCGCAGTTGATTTCGCCGTCACTGAAGAGTTTCCGTAAAGCCTTGAAAACCGTTTTCTCTGATTTTCCGATTTGTTCCGCAATATCAACGAGACTTAGGGGCTTTTCCGAGGTTTCTAATAACGAAATTATTTGCTTATGAATCTTGGCCATTATGGATCCCAGCCTATTTTTCTACATCTTAATTTTGTCTATTCCTAGATAAAATATAAGGTTGTTTGCAGTAACCCCTGCTAAGAACCTCACTTGTTTCCCTAGGAAAACCTCAAGGCACTTATCTATAGCCCGTTTAACCCTCTTTTGCGAGTTCTTTGTGCCACTCCACAGCTGCATCGAAGTTCAGAATCTCTTTCAATTCTGCATCTAAATTTGTTGGGGCTACGATTAGAACCCATCCCTCACCATAGGGGTCTTCGTTGAGTAACTCGGGTTTGGACTCCAGTTCTTCGTTTACCGCTTCAATTGTGCCGCTTACCGGAGCAACGAAATCTGAGACTGCTTTCACGGACTCTAAGGTTCCGAAGGGTTCATTTTGAGTTATGCTGTCACCTACGCTGGGAAGTTCGACGTATACGATATCGTGGAGTTGTTTTTGGGCGAAATCAGTCATCCCAATTTTTACTTTTCCGTTTTCTACACTTGCCCACAGGTATTCTTTGTGGTAATACAAGTTTTCAGGCACTTCATAGTCTTCTACTTTGACCATATTTTTCACCTCAGTCAGTTATGGTATTGTGATAGATGTTTATCTTAAAAACATAACGATTCGACTTGGGAAAACACAAACTAGTAAAGCATAGAATGGAAGCATTGTGGGAGCGAAAATGACATGATTACCAAGAAAAGCACACATCTAAAGTTACTTTACATAAGATGACCAACTAACCATCTAGAATGCAGATGATTATTTCAGAAATTTAAGTCTCAAACTCGTCCTCAAAAATCTGGGAACAGCAGAGAGACGAGAAGGAGATTTCTAGATTCATGGATTCTGCCAACCGGATGGCTTCCTCGACAGGAAAGGCTATGCCGTTTACCCCAGCTCTAACAGCAAGCACATCAGTTCTCGTCCTATGTTCACCCTTAGGTCTCATACACCCCAAAACAATCGGAGTCTTGGGCATCAATAGCTTAGCAGAAACCAAAATCCGGGCGATTTCTTCCGGTTCAGGCGGAATCACTTTTTCCATAGGCGTCCCACGAATCGGCATGAAAGCTATAATTATGACTGCTGAAGGCGAATATCTGGAGATCATTTTTAGCGCCTCAAGTTCGCCCTTCAGTTCACCGTAGTGTAGTCCCACAAGCACGTGCGGAACAAAGGGGATTCCGGATTCGCGGAAAGCCCTTAAAGATCTGTCATAATCTTCAACGCTGACATCAAGACGGTATACTTCGCGGATCGTTTCGTCGGAGCCAATTATGTCGATTAACGCAGCGTCAACTCCAGCCTCCTTTAAGTTTTTTGCAGTGGAAAAGTCGATGACCCCTGTGTGAGTAATAACAGTTAGACCCAGCTTCTTCTTTATCTTGGCGATGGCGTCTACGAACTTGTCAATGGGAACAGAACCGTCTGGAAGGCATCCTCCGCTTATGAGGCAGCCAACCGCTCCATTGTTTTTCAGTTTTGCACAGACATCAAAGAGTTCTTCTGGGGTTAGGGCTGGAACCATGGTGTCTAATACTTTTCCGTTGCAGTGTTTACATTTCAGGGTGCAGGAGGAGCCTGTGATTGAGATGGATGGAAAAGCATTTGGAGACGAACGAAAATATTTGCTTTTGTAATAAACAAAACTTGGGGCATAGAACCGAATTTTCCCTGTCCTATTTGGAAAATATTCTCCTTCAATTAACGAAACTAACTCTTTTTTCGGAATCCGCCATACGGTCTCAGCGTCAAGGCTCGTCATACTTGCTTACCAACGTCTTGGGTTTCTAAAAACCTTTTGAAGATGCGACCTAAGGTAACGCTAACATAAATAGCCGCTTAGTTGCCAATTGGTCGCTAGAGTTGATTAATGGTTTCTAGAACTTGGAGTACTCCAGCAGCTCTAGCCCGTTTCTTGAGGTATTCTGTGTCTAAGTTATTTTTCTGTCTAACCAAAACGCTTTTCACATCTTTTTCATCGGTCACTCCTCTATCGGGTCTTGCTAGTTTGTTTACGATAAAATCCTCCGGAGAAATAATCCATGCCTCAATATTGGCATCTAATCTGACTTTTCTTCGTCTTCTCAAAGTTTCACCATCAAAAACAATGCCGTCGGGTCTCAACCACAATTCTATCTCTATCTTCTCCTGCTGATCTACGATAACAATTACAGGGTTTAGCGGAGAATCGATAGTAGTTTCAAAGCCAACCGCTTGCATCCAATCAACTAGCTGTTCCAATTCGCTTTCATTTTTGATCACTACTGCCAAATCCAAGTCTATTGTCGTTCGAATTCTTCCATAGTATGGAAGGGCATAGCCGCCGATTATCATGTAGGGAACGTTTTTGTCTTCGAATAGCTTAAGAAGCCTCTGAAGAGATTTTAATATTGTGAACAAACGTGTTCAACTCCATAAAAAGTCTGAAAGGTGAATGCCCAGCTGCAACAAGCCTTTTCGCATACAATGCATCTTTTGTTGCACGTTCCAAGTCTTCTTTTCTCGCTCTAATCGGTTTCATCTTTAATCTTTTATAATCTTCGAGGAACTCAAGACCGAGAGCTGTACATGCTACAGTCTTTTTAGGTCTACCTCGTTTGTTCGTGTGCGTGTATTCGGCTTCAACGAGTTTTTCTGCATTCATCTTTTTTAACAGAGAGATAACAAATGATGGTTGCCATCGTAGCTTCTGGATTATTTCTCTAACACCACATGGGTCTTGCGCAATGGCATAAAGCAATTGGGCTCTCTTTTCTAGAGACATTTTGTTTCTCTCTGGGAAACTTATTCACTAACAACAGCAATATATCCACTATTTAAACATAATGCATATCTTAATAGACATCTAAAAACCATCTCAGGGATAGAAACCAACAGAAATATAACGTCCAGTCTTTTTCATCTCTCACTAAAGGCAATGCAATCAGGTGAAAGCCGTGGAAGAGACACATGAGCGGTTCATTAGGCAATTACCTGAGACAATCCGCGTTTCCACCGGCTCAGCTATAGTGCTAGGGTCGTTAAGGGCTAAACTGGACGCCAAACCCACAACCATCTATCTGCTAACCTGCCGAAACGAAAAATGCTCTGCCAACTGCGGCTTCTGCCCCCAAGCCAGAGAAAGCAAAGGTAGAGCAGACCTGCTCTCCAGAGTCACTTGGCCTACATTCATGACAAGACAAGTATTTGATGGAATAGAGAGAACCGTAAGAGGCGGCGCGATAAAGCGGGTTTGCATCCAGACGCTGAATTATCCAGAGGTTTTTGACGAGGTTTTGCTTCTCGTTAGGGAAATCAAGTCGCGAGTAACTGTTCCGATATCCGTTTCTTGTCAGCCCTTAAATTCGGAGAAAATGAGGGGGTTAGCAGACGCTGGGGTTAATCGGATAAGTATCGCCTTGGATGCTGCTACAGAGAAAATTTTTGACAGGGTTAAGGGAAGAAACATCGGCGGACCTTACCGTTGGGAGAGACAGCGTAAGGCTTTGAATGAAGCAGTTAAAGTCTTCGGAGAAAGCTCTGTGAGCACACATCTTATCGTGGGTCTCGGAGAAACAGAGAAGGAAATTTGTCAAACGATTCAATGGTGCGTTGATTCAGGAATCTATCCAGGATTGTTTGCTTTTACACCAATTCCCGGAACCGCTCTTGAAAACAATCCCCAGCCTTCCCTAAACCATTATCGGAGGGTTCAGGTCGCCCATTGCCTCTTAACCCACAGAAAAACCCGATTTGAAAACATGGCATTTGACAGCAACAGTTGTCTCACAAACTTCGGAATCTCTAAGGAACGGCTGCTGGAAGTCATAGACACAGGCGAACCTTTTCTAACTTCGGGATGTCCAGGATGCAACCGACCCTATTATAATGAGAGACCGGGTGGGCCGCTCTATAATTATCCAAGGCAACTGCGACCCGAAGAGATTGAGGAAGCAAAAAAAATATTGGGTTTCTAGACCCAAACTTTTTTGGGTTTTCTCATTAACAGAACAACAACTGTGATACTGGCAACAACGGTTGTTGCAATAAAGACGTACATCATATTTCGGGTAGAATCCACTTCTTCTTTGATGCCTGATTTCAATTCTGTGTATTCTTGGAGGATAGATTGGTGAGTGGCATTCAATTCATCATATTCTGCTTGAAGCTGCTCTAATGCTATGTTCTTAATGTATGTCAAAGCGAATCCGGATGAAGGAATCTTTTGCGGTGCACCCATGAGTTCCCATTCACAATTTATGATGCCATAGGTTAATCCTGGGGAGATGTTATCTGGGATTTTTATGTTGTATTGGACCTCGTGAGAAGACAGAGAAGAATTTTTTAGATGAGAAATTTGATCTAAGTAAACTTCGGTTGTAGCGTTTACAACGCCATAAAGGTCCACGTTAAGGTATTTGACGTAAATCTGCGGTACAACAGCTTCTGTTTTCACGGTAACGGTTATGTTCTCGCCTGGATAGGCTTGATCCGGAGCCCTAATGTCTATTTTGAGACCGCCATATTCAAGATAGTAAACACTCGGTGCTTCTTCAGGGGCTGACTTGCCGACCCCAGAAAAGGCTAAGGTTAAAAGGAATGTACATAGCGCCATTACGCATAGTTTTTTGAGCGTCACTGTTTTTACCTCTCAAAATCACTGTTCCTTCTTTTTCGTGCAGAGAAATATTTAACAGTTGTTATGTGCTTCGAAAGTGTTTCCCCATTGTTGCTTTCGAAGATTACAGAATCTTTTCAAGATGTTTGGGCATAATTTACCGTATTGAACGGACAAAATTTTGGTACATGTAAACAAAATAGATCAAAGCAAAGATTGTTAGAAAAATCTCGAATGATAGTATCGTTTGGTTCTGCTCGGTGGCCTTGAAAATTCCTGTTTGTGAGATGTTCCAGAAGACTAGCATCTGCAGAAAGATGGCGCTGCTTACGCAACCGAGACCCAAACTGTGGAACAGGAATCGCAAACGTAATGGTGCTTTGCTCATTGTTCTTCAGAAATCGCTTACGCTGAGACCTTATCACAGTTATGAAAAGTGAATAAAGATTGTAAAGAAGGATTTAAACTAAATATTTCTAGGTAGTGAATCAGCAGAGTTTAGTTTTCGGGGACTACTTCCAGCGCCAAATTTTTCTATTATAGAAAACCTCAGGCAGGATAAGCAACCCTGAACATGACAACGGTAGAACGATGGCCCAATCCATGAGGCTTAGGGGTGCTGTGTCGAACAAACCTGTGAAAGGCACTAGAACAGTCAGCAATGCCGAGGCAACCACTGCGAATAGCAAGAATTTATTTGAAGTGAATCCGACCCTGAATGCATTCTTTCGTTCTGATCGACAGTTCCAAACTACCATCAATTCCCGTAGGGTGGCTTGCACAAAAGCCATTGTTCGCGCACGCGGAAGCGCTTCACGTGCACCGCCTCCCCACACATAGAAGACTACGAAGAACAGTACTCCTGTTCCGAGGAATTGGGTTACAAAGCTGGCTATGATCGAGGCAAATCTTCCATGAAGTATGCCTTCGTTCGGGTCTCGCGGAGGCTTGTCCATCAAGTCTTTCTGGGGTGGATCCAAGCTCAAAGCTAAGGCGGGACCGCCGTCTGTTATCAGATTTATCCACAGAATCATGCCAGCCGCTAAGGGCAGTTCTAGACCCAACAAAGCAAAGAGACCTATGACAAGAAGTTCGTCGAAGTTGGAACGCAACAGGAAGAAGGAGAATTTCCTTATGTTATCGTATATGGCTCGTCCGCCTTCAACTGCAGTGACAATTGTGGCGAAGTTGTCGTCTGCCAGCACCATGTCTGCAGCCTCTCGGGTAACGTCGGTTCCTGTGATGCCCATGGCTATGCCTATGTCTGCTTGTTTGAGGGCTGGTGCGTCGTTAACTCCGTCTCCGGTCATGGCAACGATGTGCCCTTTCTTTTTCAGAGCTCTGACTATTCGAAGCTTGTGTTCCGGAGAGACCCGAGCGTAAACTGATGCTTCTTCCACTATTTTGTCGAATTCTTTATCACTCATTTTGTCCAGTTCGGCGCCTGTCAGAGCCATATCGCTTTCCATTATGCCCAACTCTTTGGCAATGGCAACTGCTGTGAGTTTGTGGTCTCCAGTAATCATCACGGTTTTTATGCCTGCTTTTCGGCACAGTTCATTGGCGCCCTTCGCTTCATCTCGGGGCGGGTCAATCATTCCCTCTAAGCCTATGAAAATTAAGTTGCTTTCCAATTCTTCTTCGTCGTATTTCCCAGTTTCATTTTTTGGTAACTCTTTGTAGGCTATGGCGAGGACACGGAGAGCTTGATTTGCCATCTCCTCGTTTGTCTTTAAGATTTTTTCTTTTTCTTTATTGGTTAGCCTAACTGTTTTGCCACCCTTGAGGATGTGTTCTGAGCGGTCTAAGAGGATTTCGACAGCTCCTTTAGCGTATGAGAAGACCTCTCCTTCCGGTGACCTGTGAACTGTCGCCATACGTTTTCTCTCGGAGGTAAAGGGCACTTCCTGAAGACGGGAATAACTGTTATCAAGATCTGTTTTTGTAATTCCCGCCTTTGCGGCTGCTACGATCAATGCTGCCTCAGTGGTGTCTCCAATTACTTTTTGTCCGTCATAACTGGCGTTGGAGCATAATGTGCTGGCTTTCAACAGCAGATTAAGATGTGTATCTTCTTTCGGGTCTATGGGAACCCCATTTAGGAGGAAGTCTCCTTTTGATTCGTAGCCGGCACCTGTTACGTCAATCATTTTATTGTTGGCGTAGATTTTGCGCACGGTCATTTCGCCCTTTGTCAGCGTGCCTGTTTTGTCGGAACAGATGATGTCTGTAGCGCCTAAAGTTTCTGCGGATGAAAGTTTTCTTATGAGTGCATTACGTTTTGCGAGTTCCCGGGCGCCTAGGGCAAGGGACACAGTTACCACAGCAGGCAAACCTTCCGGAACCGCTGAGACAGCAAGTGCGATTGAGATTTCAAAGGCATTTATTATATCACTTATCTCGCTTGTTCCGAGAACAAAGAGTTCATACAATTCAAGTAAGAAAATGATGACACACATAACTACAATTATTATTCCCAGTTTTTTGGCGAACTTTGTCAGTTTCGCCTTGAGAGGAGTATCCACCTTTTCCACGGACTGAACCATTTTGGCGACTTTGCCGAATTCCGTTCCCATGCCAGTGGAGGTTATTACAGCTTTGCCTCTGCCGTAAGTTATGTGGGTTGCCATGAAAACTGAGTTTTTTCTGTCAGCTACAGGCGTTTTTTCGTCAATAACCCCGTCCAGTTTGGACACGGCTGTGGATTCACCAGTTAAAATCGCTTCGTCGGTTTTCAGGTCCACAACGTTGAGGAGTCGAGCGTCAGCGGGGATGCGGTCTCCAGCTTCCAAGAGAACGATGTCTCCGGGCACAACAGTTCGGGAGGGAATGACCAACTCTTTCCCATTCCTCAGAATTCGGGCTTTGGGGGCAGTAAGCTTTTTCATTGCTTCCATTGCCTTTTCCGATCGATATTCTTGTATAAAACCGACTATGGCGTTGAGGAACACGATGGTGCCTATGGTTGCGGCGTCTATGATCTCGTTTATCGCGACGGAGATGCCGATGGCTATTAGAAGCATGATTACGAATATGTCCTTGAATTGTCCGAAGAATATCTGAATGGGGTTTACTCCCTTCTTCATCACAAGTTCGTTGGGTCCGAACTCTTGCAGTCGACGTTCAGCTTCTTCAGTGCTCAAGCCTGTTTCGGTGGCTTTTAGAGATTCTAGGAGTTTCTCCTTTTCCATGGAGTGCCATTGGGGGTCCATTTCAACCGCCTGTCTTGCTGACTGGAAGATTTTGAAGTTTAAGGGTCACCTTGCTCTTAAAAAGCGTTTCTTCCAATTGATGCAAATTTTTTCTCACGGCTACACTGAAGTCTGAAATTTGGCTGAGTTTGAGGTTAGATGTCAAAACAGAGTTATGAACCAAGTACTCTGATAACCTTTATGGCGAAAAACTTAAGACAGACATGTTGAAACCGTAATACCTCAAAACACGGGTGCGTAAAATATTATGATGATTGATTGGACAATTGCGCCGATTACGGCTATAGCGTCAATACTAGTTGCAATTTACCTTTATTTCTACGTAAACAGGCAAAGTAGCGGAACCGCGAAGATGCAGGAAATTGCGGATGCCATACAAGAAGGCGCCAAGGCATTCCTGAAAGTAGAGTTCAAGTATCTTGCAGTGTTCGTTGTGGTAGTAGCCGCGGTCTTAGCGATATTTCTTGATCCCATTATGGCAGTAGCCTACGTTTTTGGTTCAGTATGTTCTGCCTTGGCGGGTTTCTTGGGAATGACCGTTGCGTTAAAAGCAAACGTCAAATCCGCACATGCCGCAAAACAGGGACTGAACAAAGCATTCCCGATAGCTTTCCGTGGAGGAGCCGTCATGGGATTAGCCGTAGTTGGATTAGCCCTTCTTGGACTAAGTGTTGTATATGCACTTACTAACGACCCAAACATGGTTCTAGGCTTCAGCTTTGGAGCAAGCGCGATGGCATTGTTCGCAAAGATTGGTGGTGGAATCTACACAAAAACTGCTGATGTGGGTGCAGACCTTGTGGGCAAAGTTGAAATGGACATCCCTGAGGATGATCCTAGAAACCCTGGAGTTATAGCGGACAATGTTGGCGATAATGTGGGTGACGTAGCAGGAATGGGGGCGGACCTTTTTGACTCCTATGTAGCGAGTGTCGTTGCGGTTATGATATTGGGTGTGGCGCTATCAAAGCTAGCTCCTTATGCATCAATATCATATGGTGACGTGCCATTAGTGTTTGCTGGATTGGGTATTGTAGTTTCAATATTGGGAGTTGCAATAGTTCGAGTGGGCAAAAACGGAAATCCGGGAAGTGCTCTCAACATGGGAACATACCTAACATGCATCATGTTTGCTGCCTTAACTTACGCAGTAACATACTACATGGAAATCAATATTGGCGTCTGGGCATCAGCGGTCATTGGATTAGTTGGAGGTGTTGTTATAGGAATCACAACAGACTACTTTACGTCGATAGACAAAGCTCCGGTAATAAAAACAGCCGAGGCATCACAAACTGGTGCTGCTGTTAATATAATCACAGGCTTTTCTTACGGATTGCTAAGCATGTTTCCGGCGCTTCTAGGAATCGCATTTGCTTCTATAGGATCATACACTGTAGCCGAACACTTCATTGGAGCGGAAGGAGCTGGAGTTTACGGAATTGGCATGGCGGCAGTTGGAATGCTATCTATTGTTGGGATGATTGTAGCTGGTGACGCTTTCGGACCCATTGCAGACAACGCAGGAGGAATCGCAGAGCAGGCAGGATTCGAAGAAGAAGTGCTGGATATTACGGCTAAGCTTGATGCCGCGGGTAACACTTCTAAGGCTATAACTAAAGGATTTGCTATTGGAGCAGCAGGATTAACAGTAATTGCGCTGCTTGCAACGTTTAAAGAGATAGCTCAAGCCGAAACTGGACAAATAATCAGCTTTAATCTGATGGATCCGTTGGTTTTGACTGGTGCGCTAATTGGTATTGCTATACCAGCAGTGTTTTCAGCGATGGTAATGCTCAGCGTTGGCAAGAATGCATTTATTATGATTGAGGAAATCAGGCGGCAGTTCAGGGAGATTCCGGGGCTAAAAGAGGGAAAAGAGGGCGTGAAACCAGATTACGCGTCTTGTGTTGACATAGCCACTAAAGGTGCATTGAAGGAGTTGATTCCTCCAAGTGTTCTTTCTATCGGTATCACATTGGCGGTAGGGTTCATTGGCGGAATACAGGCTCTTGGTGGTTATCTGGCAGGCAGCATTTTTTCGGGATTGATCTTTGCTTTGTTGATGTCTAATGCTGGCGGATTGTGGGATAATGCCAAGAAGTACATTGAAGCTGGAGCTTTGGGCGGTAAAGGTTCAGAGACTCACAAGGCGGCTGTTGTAGGTGACACTGTTGGAGACCCATTCAAGGACACTGCGGGACCTTCATTGAACACGTTGATTACGGTAATGTCTTTGGTAGCTTCAGTGTTTGCTCCAACAATAGTCATGTATGCGCTACTGTAGAAAATGCATTTAGATGGATGCTTTGCCGAGGAAATTCCAATCCTCGGTCACAAACCTTTCTTTTTTCAATCTCTCAGCTAGATTACGTTCGTATTCTGTGAGTTCTTCCTCAACAAACTGTATATTCAACGCTTTCTCGAAGCCCCTAACTAATGCGTGGTAAGCCTCTTGTGTAGAAAAGTTTGAGTCAAGCTCTTGCCGTGCAGAAGTCAGCTTTCTCTTCGACACCTTCAGCACGTCGTTTAATGTTTTTGCCCAAGGAACCTTCAGAAAGGTGAACATTTTTTCGTGGTCTATGTCCAGTAGGAATGTTCCGTGCTGAAGCAAAACACCTTTTTTAGAAGATTGGGCGTTTCCGGAGATTTTTTTTCCCCTTATTGTGAGGTTGGGGCACCGTTTAGGGTCTGGCGGACGATATTCGGCTTTGGCGCCGAGGATTTTAACTGCCTCGTTGAGTCCGCTGCATATTTTCTGGTATGCAGAGAGCATGTCCAAGTCCGCGCATCCTAACTCGCTGGTTTTGGCTACTATGCTGTAGGTGATTTCTCCGTCAGAGTCGTGGTATACGGTTCCACCGCCTGTGATTCTTCTTACAATGTCTACGCCATGGTCTCTGCAGTTTTCTACGTGAACTTCGTTGTGGAGTTTTTGGAAGCGACCTATTGAAACGGCTGAGGGACTCCACATGTAAAAGCGGAGGGTGTTGGGTACCCTGTCCTCGATTCTGGCTTTCATAACCGCTTCGTCAACAGCCATGTTTGTGAAAGCGTCCCCAACTTCGGGTTTAAGAAGCCTCCAAATGCCCATTTTGTAGCCTCAAACAGTAACAATACAACAATACGTTATTAAACGTTGGAGCATTCAGGAGAGACTATGATGCTTCTTTATGGAATTTTAGAAAAAAGCTGTTTTTCAACAATACGCTGTTATTAGTCTCCTAATATGTGATGTTCAGGTAACTGTCTATGTTACAGTTAACCAATACAGAAGAGTGAATATCTTATTCGATGATTTTATGGTAATAGTTAAATGTCACTGTTTCTATCTATCTGCTCTAACAAGTTCAAGGTTTCCTATCAAGATGACAGGGTTACAGCAGATTTCGAATCCTTACATTGCATCGCTCATCTTAGGCTTATTGTATGGGCTCACTTTCTGCACCTCTGCATGCCTTCCCTACGTCATAAGTTACAGTGCAGGCATCGGAGCTGGATTCCGAAAAGGAGTCATAGCCACTTCAATCTACAAATCCAAAAACTGGTTAAAAGTGAGTGAGGTGTTCTGATGGCAAGCGAAATCGAGGTAGGATCGAAGTATATTCCTGAAATGTCTAAGAAAGAGATCGAAGAACTAGGAAGCTCGATCAAAGCTGCATCCATTAAGGTGATTGAAGAAAACATCGAAAGAATGAAAAAAACATGGCCGAACCGACCGGAAGCCATGGAATACTTCGATGAAATCTCAAACTTTTTTGGGCGACGCGAAAAAGAGATTCGTGAACAGAAAGAGGCAGGAAAGAAGCTCATTGGCTACTCCTGCATGTTTGCGCCTATAGAGTTGATCTTGGCTGCAGGCGCCATTCCAGTTCGCGTAGGCTCGGGATGGTATGACGCAGCAAAACTTGGAGACAGAATCATGCCGGTTGAGGTCTGTCCAGTCATAAGATCCACGGTTGGCGCAAAGATGGTGAATCTCTCTCCATATCTTGAGCTCAGCGACGCTATAATAATCCCGCTCACATGTGACGGCAGAACCAAACTGAGCGAAATCTTGTCAGACTTCAAAACTATATGGTATATGAGTCCTCCGCGCGTCAAAGATGACCCCCAGTCCCTGACCCTGTGGAAGGAGGAGATGCAGGTGATAAAAGGAAAAATTGAGGAATTGACAGGAAACAAGATCACCAGAAAAAACCTTAGGTCTTCAATAGAGGTCATGCAGAAAGCAACGAAGGCTTTTCGTAGGCTACAAGACCTGAGGAAAGGCTCTCCGGTAATCACGGGAAGGGATGCCATGCTCGTGAATCAAACAAGCCTGTGGGACGACATAAAACGGTGGACCCAAAAGACAGATGAACTGTGTGATGAACTGGAAAAAAGGCTTGAACAAAAAAATTGGGCTTGTCCTCCTGACACGCCAAGGGTGATGGTTACAGGGACTCCAATGTTATGGCCTGACAGCTGGAAGGTTCCCAACCTGATCGAAGAATCGAACCCTCAAGGAGTATTGGTTGTTGATGAGCAATGTTCAGGGGATCGAATTCTCTACGACCCAGTGGGAGTAG
>Ga0315543_1002447_pt1 | contig 18048 bp, 26 predicted proteins | sample SalMarSW160210MG_2_FD_203098 | JGI IMG/M metagenome (GOLD analysis project Ga0315543, IMG submission 203098) | Salt marsh sediment microbial communities from the Plum Island Ecosystem LTER, Massachusetts, United States - Salt Marsh Sediment SW1601-210 ...
TTCTACAGACCCAAGACGCTATGCCTCGGTTCCCGTCCGCCGCTGTATCCGCAGCACCAGGAAGGTGAGCCAGGGCGAGGGGTGTTTCTTGTCGGCGAAGGACCAGCCCTTCCAGGCGCGGTACATCGAACCGGCGGTGTAGCGACCCTCCTCGTCAGCCTGGACGGTGATCGTCTCTACCATCTCTCGAAAGCGGGGGTCGGCGTGGACGAAGGAGAAACGGCTGAGCACGTCCACCACGTGCAGGACGTCGTACCAGACGAAAGGGTACTTGAGCCAGCGGAAAGTCGTGCCGATGCCGAACAGGTAGATCTTGCGCTCCGTCTGGTGCTCCCAGTGCCGGAGGAGCATCTCGGCGCCGGTGTGCGTGGCCGGGCTATCGAGCAGTTCCGGCACTTGCGATAGCGCCTTCAGCGCATAGACGTTGACGATAGGGCAGGGGTCACCCTTGCGCCCCGGTCCTCGGAACTTGCCCAACTCCGGCGCACAGACGCAGCGGTAGCCGTTGTCGTCTACCAGGCCAACCAGGTGCTCCACCACCCGCTGCACACGCGGAGCGTCGCCCAGGCCAAAGCCCAGCAGGGCGTAGAGCAGCGCCGGCGCGTCGCACAACATCCACGTCCACGTGTCCGTGCCCGTCCCACCGTACCGCTCGGGGATGTTCATCAGGGTCTGGAAAGCCCCCTCCGGCGACTGGTGGGCCATCACGGCCTCAATGCCAGCGGCCATCCCTTCGGCTACGCTCAGGGCAGGGCCAGGATCGTTGGCCCGCACGCCGAAATCGGCCAGCAGGCTGAATTTGTAGATGGGATGGCCCGCATCGTTGTGCCGCTTGAGGGCATAGCCGGGCCAGGCAGCAGCCTCGGCGATGAGCGCCTGCACCCGGGGGTGGGCCAGCATCTCTGCGCGGGCGGCCTGCACCTCGGGGTCGTCCTCGGGCCGGTCGAGCAGGTCCAGCAGGGTGCGATAGCGGGTCCAGGGTTCATCGAATTTCAGCAGCCATTGAACGGTGTGAATCATGGGCCAATTTCCTTTAAACCGACAAAACGGGTTGCACGGATAAACACAGAAAAATCGTATCTACCCAGGCCAGCGACTGGCTTCAAGCCCCCTGCGAAGCGGGGGGTCTGTGACAGCCTACCCATGCTTCTACCTACATTGCTTCTACCTACATCTGGTACTCTGTACTTGGCGTAGCGGTGACCTCACCCCCGCCTGCGACGGGGGCTTCACGCTGTTAGCCTGGGTAGTTACGAAAAATCAGTGAAAATCCATCCGAATCATCCTCAGCACCAGTTCAATGGCTCCGACAGGGTTTCTCCATCCTGGATGACCTGTACGCCCTCGGTGATGCCGTAGAACGATTCGAGCATCGCGCCGGTCTTCTCAGTGCCCAGGAGGGTAACCTGGGGGGCCATCCGGCGCAGGGTGCGCAGTATCCCTGAGTGGTCCGGTTCCATATGGTTGACGATGACGTAGTCCAACTGGGGGACATCGGCGACCTGGTCAACCTGATCGAGAAACTCGTCCGCCTTGAATGCCTTCGCCAGTTCCACGAGCGCCTTCTTCTCGTCGTTGATCAGGTAGGCGTTGTACGAGACCCCTTCCTGGGTGATGGGCCACACTACAGCGTTCCCGCCAGCCGGCGCAGGTGCTTCTTCTCCTCGCGGATAATGTTGGAGATGGATGCTTTGTTCGGTTCGCTCACCATCTCGCGCAGGTCGTAGAAGAACAGAAGCGTATCTTTCTCGAAGCCCATCGCTGCCCGCAGAGCAGTCTCCCGGTCTCCGGCCTGCCTGGCCAGCGTCAATGCCTTGTCTGGCCCGGCGAACAGCGCGTTTTCCAGGGCGACCTGGAGATAGGCCTCATACTGGTCGTACTCGACAGCAGGCAACTCAGGGGCCGGCCTCACATCTCCCAGCATCTTCTGAAATACCCCGTAGTGTCCCCGCTCCTGGGCGGCCAGGTCCTCGAAAAGTGCCTTGACTTCGGGGGCGGCGCTCTTCGCGGCCACTTCATGGTAAAACAATTCTCCGTTCTTTTCGATCTCCATTGCCATCTCAAGCGCTTCAGTAGCAGTGAAAGCAGCCATTTCTATTTCCTCCTTGCTCGCGTAGTTATGCTTGCTCAACAATCGGCTTGACGTGAGAATCCGCCCGCCCGCCACAGTCCTTGCTGCGATTGGCCTCAGAGGCGCAGGCTTCGCAGCAGTAGACCTTGTCGCCACGGCGAATGGGCTCATTTTCGGGCTCAATCTCTTCGTGACAGTTGTCGCACATCAAAGTTCCTTTCATTTTGTCTACCTCCTTATGCCTTCCGATAGCGCCTCCGGGTTGGTAGCCGGACGATGGCATACGAAATCAACGCATACGTAAGCGGTGGCCTGCCCCTCAATCTGATCCCGATCCCGTAGCAGTGGGACGGTGAGTTGCCCATCATCGGGAACACCCACCGCCAGAACCTGGTGGGGCCGGTAGCCGGTCGCGCAGACGTCCAGCATAGCGCGGGTGTCGGCCGCGTCTGCCTCGCCCACGATGGCGATCTCACGGGGATGCGCAAGGGCATAGTCCAGCGCAATCAGCCATTGGCCAAAGCCCAACGGATGTCGCGCCAGCAGCGGCTGCATCGGCCCCAGCGCGGCCCGCGCCAACTCTCCGTAGCGCGGCTCGACGGCCAGCCCCGCCAGGCGCAGCAGCACGAAGGCGGCCATCCCGTTGCCCGAAGGGACTGCATTGTCCTGCAACTCCCTGGGCCGGACGATCAACGTCCCGTGATCGTCACTGGTGTCGAAGAAGCCGCCGTCAGGTGCGCTGAAGTGCTCAATCATCGCGTCGGCCAATTCGCGGGCAGCCCGGTACCAGCGCGGATCGAAGGTGGCCTGGTACAGTTCCAGCAGCCCTTCGATGAGATGGGTGTAGTCCTCCAGGTAACCGTTGACCTTGGCCACGCCATCCCTTCGGCTCCGCTCAGGACAAGCCTTCCACGTGTGCAACAGGCGGCCATCGGTCGTCCTCAGTTCGCTCAGCAAAAACTCGGCGTTGCGCTCGGCGACCTGTCGGTAGACTCCGGCCCTCACCCCCCGACCCCCTCTCCCACTTCCCCCCCAGAGTTGGGGGGGACCGAGGGGGGGCGATGGGGAGAGCACCCGCGCAGCCTCGGCGAAGGCGGCCAGCATCAGCCCGTTCCAGGAGGTCAGCACCTTTTCGTCGCGCCCGGGATGGATGCGCGACTCACGGACCTCAAAAAGCCGATGGCGGGCCTCGGCCAGGGCTTCTCGCTCCTCCAGGTCCCCCTTCAATTCCAAGATGTTCTTGCCCTCGAAGTTGCCACGCTTCGTCACGCCATATACCTCTATGAAACGGTCTGCCTGGTCGCCCAACACGGCCCGGATCTCGTCCGGCGTCCAGAGGAAGAACTTGCCCTCCTCCCCCTCGCTGTCGGCGTCCTGGGTGGAGTAAAAGCCGCCGGCCGGATCGGTCATCTCGCGGACGACGTAATCGAGCGTCTCCTCCGCGATCGTGCGATGGAACGGATTGCCGGTCACCTGCCAGGCGTGCAGATAGACGCGGGCCAACTGCGCGTTGTCGTAGAGCATCTTCTCAAAGTGAGGCACGAGCCAGTGGTCATCCACGGAGTAGCGATGGAAGCCGCCGCCGATTTGATCGTACACTCCCCCGTAGGCCATCCCGTCCAGGGTCAGTGACACCATGTACCGTGCCCGATCCTCACCCGTGAGGTGGTGATAGCGCAACAAGAATTCCAGGACCATCGGCTGGGGGAACTTTGGTGCAGCGCCCCATCCGCCGTGCAGCTCGTCAAAGTCCCGATCCAGATTCTCGAAGGCGGTATCCAACGTTTCACGCTTCAGGTCTTCACGTGTCGCACCCCCAGCAACCCTCATCTGCTGCTCAATGGCCGCCGCCACACGCTCACCGCCCTCGACGAGCTCCTGACGCCGGGTCTGCCAGGCATCGGCTATGCTCGATAAGACTTGGGTGAACGAGGGCATCCCGTAGCGCGGCATCGGCGGGAAGTAAGTACCGCCGTAGAAAGGCCGTCCATCGGGCGTGAGGAACACCGACATCGGCCAGCCGCCGCGACCGGTCAGCGCCTGCACCGCGCTCATATAGATGCGGTCCAGATCTGGCCGCTCCTCCCGATCCACCTTGACGCTGACAAAGTGCGCGTTCAGGATCGCGGCTACGCGCTCGTCCTCGAATGACTCGTGCGCCATCACGTGGCACCAGTGGCAGGCGGAGTAGCCGATGCTTAGAAAGATCGGCTTACCTTCGACTTTTGCCTTTTGCAGCGCTTCCTCACACCAGGGGTACCAGTCCACCGGATTGTCGGCGTGCTGGAGCAGGTAGGGGCTAGTCTCGTTTGCCAGGTGATTGGACATCAGATTCTCACAACCGAATCGGTTTGAGCGCCAGGTCGGCCGTCTTCTCCGGCTTGACCTTGAGAGAGCACCACCTTTTGGCCGCGAAAGTCCGATAGATTCGCCTCTGTGCCGTCGTCGGCCGTGAGCGTGAACGCTGGGGCAATTGTACCTGTCTCTGGCATTTCTCCCTCCCTTAGACCAGAAAGCGATTCACATAGGCGAATTCCTCCAGAGGCAACCGCTCCGGCCGCTTTTTCTCCACCTCCGCCTGTTTCTCCGTGAGGAGGGTATCTATGGTTTCAGCGTGTTTGCCAACGATGACCAGGGTGATCACCGTCATCTCCTCGGAGATGCCAAGGATTTCTTTGACTGCACCTTCATTATAGCCGGCTATTGGGTGCGCTACAAACCCTAACTCCGTGGCTCTCAGGATAATGAAGGCCGTCGCCATACCCGTGTCAAACAGATAGTATTCTCTACCTCTGATGACACAATCGAGGTCCTTTTTGCTGAAGACGGCGATGATCATAGAGGCCGCTTGTACCCACTCGTTGCCCCTTGACATTGCCGTGTGCAATTTCTTTAGAACCTCGGGGTCGTAGACGAAGACAAACCGCCAGGGTTGTTTGTTGAAACAGGAGCAGGTCAGCCGGGCACTCTCGGCCAGATCTTCGACTGGTTCTGGGGTGATTTCTACAGGCTCTAACGAGCGATAGGCTCGCCTCGTATGTATGGCTTGTTTCACGTCCATAGGGCATTTCTCCTTATACTGAGCGCACTTTGGTTTTGTGAAAACGTGTCGCTGCCGGGGTAGTCTTGCCAGCCGGTCGCCCGATGATGAATCATCGGGCTGAAAGAGCAAAGGGCGATAAATCACCCTGGGACAGCCCGCTTCAGCCGGCTTTGCCCTCTTAGCCTGGCGATTCATCGCCAGGCGCGGACGCGGCCAATGCCCACGATTTTCACAGATCCTATTTGCGCTCAGTATATCAGTCCAGAAACTCGATGACCTCGCCGCTGGAGATGTGTCGCCACCTGTGGGTGTTGACGTCGTGCACGCGCCCGGCCGTGATCTGGGCCTCGTCGGGATACCCGCGCACCTCCCAGTAGCCGGGGATCGAGTGGTCCTCCAACGTGATGGCGATCACGCTCTTGGCCGACTTGTATCCCCACAGGTAGGGGCAGAACAGGCGCACCGGGCCGCCGTAGTCGGCGTCCAGCGGTTCGCCGTCAAATTCGTAGGCCAGCAAGGTGCGCTCCTTCAACGCCACGTCCAGTGGGATGCACGTCGTATAGATCTCGCGGTAGGAGACAAACTGGACGTGCGTGACCCCCGGCCTGATTCCGGCGACGGCCAGAAGGTCGCTGACCCGCACGCCGCCCCATTTGCCCCGCACGCTCCAGCCAGAAACCGAGGTCAACCGGGCGTCGGCGATGGACTTGGGCAGCGCGAGGATCTCCTCGTAGGCCAGCGTGACTGGATGCTCGACCAGTCCGCCCAATTCGACCTGCCACCCCTCGGCCGACAGTGGCCCAGGGTGTCCTTCGGCCCAGAAAACAGGCGTATGCATGTCTTTCAACTTATCCATACCGGGCTCCTTACAGGTCTTCTGCCAGACGCGACTGTACCTCGATCCCTTGCTTGAGTATCTTGTGAATCGGGCAATGCCTGGAGACCCGCAAGAGCCTTTTTCGCTCCTGCGGCGCAAGTTCGCCGCTCAGCACGATCTCTGCTTCGATCTGCTCCCTGTACTCCTCGATCCCTTCACAGTCTTCGCAGTCATCGGCGAAAACCCGGTCGTACTGCAAGCGCAGTTCCACCTCGCGCAGGTCCACGCCGTGGTGTTGGGCGTAGGTGTGCAGCACAACGGCAGTACACGAGCCCAGGCCCGCCAACAACATCCCGTAGGGCGTCAGTTGACGGACGTCTCCAACGGGGTAAAAGTGGTGCGCGCCGGGGTAGTGGGGGTCCAGCGCCAGGATTTCGGTCTCAAACCGGTTGTTCTGACGGACAATGACCTTTTCTCCCATGATTGGTCTCCTCTCGTGAAACGTGTTGCGTGTCACGCTACTCATCTACTCATCTACTCATCTACTCATTCACTCACTTTGGCTTCCCTACGACCGTCATATAGATCGCGCTTTCGTCTACGCCATCCACGCCCAGCAAGCCGTTCACCTCGTCGTCGTAGAGCGCCGCGATCTGGCAACTGCCGAGGCCCAAGGCCACCGACGCCAGGGCGACGTTCTGGGCGATGTGCCCGGCGTCCAGGTAGACGTAGCGGTAGGCTCGCTGCCTGTACTTCCACTTTGAGCGCTCAAAGACCGCCGTCCAAACGAAGACGACGTTGGCCCAGTAGGCGATCTCCTGGTCGAGGGCCGCCCGGGCGACGTCCGTTCGGAAATCACCCGTTTTCAACTGGTCGAGCACGTGCTTTTCGACACCGTAGTGATAGACGCCGGGCTCAATCCCCTCGACAGCGTGAACCACCAGATAGGTCTCCACCGGATACAAGGCGCCGGCAGAGGGAGCGGTCCGGTATCCAAAGCCCCGGCTAACCCGGGTGATCCCTTGTGCCGCCCACAGCAGTTGCGATAACTCCACCTCTTGCAGAGGCTCGTTCCCAAAGCGCCGCACGCTGCATCGCTTCCTGAACACGTCCCATACCGGCGCGCCGCCTTCGGTCTGGGGTGGGCTCAGCGGGATCCTGGGCGCGGAGGGATAGCGTTTGTAGGTCGCGGGTTTGCCGGCCCAATCCAGCCTGCCACCCGGCAGATGGCCGCGTTGGTGTTTCGTCTCCTGCTGAAAGGTATCTCCAATCCCTGGCTTCACCATCACGTTATCCGATGAAGAACGGCAGTTCCTCGCTGTCCCACCAGGTCTGGTTCTGGGTGAGGTACTCGTGGGTGTTCTGCAGGAGCCGGTAGTGATCCTCCTCCTGGCCGGTCAGGAACTCGTAGGCCTGGCGGGCTTGCGGGTCGTCCGCCGTCTGCGCTGCCTGGGCGTAGAGTTCGCGGGAGATGCGCTCCGTCTCCAGCCCGAACTCTAGCGCGGCGACGTCCCCCTCCAGAGAGATCTCCCGGCCGGGGGTAAAGACCGGCATAGGCTCCGGCGGCTCCTCCCCCGGCAAGTTCGGGCTGGCGGGGTCCAGGGGAAAGTCGGCCTGCATCGCTTCCTCGTAGGGAAGCCAGCCGCGTTCCTCCTCCAGCGCCCGGTACTCGACCAGCAGAAGCCGCAGATGGTCCGCCTCCTGGGAAGCCAGGTCAGCGAACATCGCGCGGCCCCGCTCGCCCGAGGCCCGCTCGGCGGCCTGGGTGTAAAAGTTGTAGCCGTCCCGCTCCAGGCTCATAGCTCGTCGCAGGATACCTTGTGGAGTGTTCCAGTTCATTATGCATTCTCCTTCAGTTGCGCTGTTCGCGTTGTGCCGACTTGTCCCAGGAACGCCGCCCCTCCGGCGGGCGGCGCTCTGGTATGTATTGGAGTTCCCGCTCGCCCCGCAGCACCTCGTCGGAGACGTAGAGGGCGCAGTAGCAAGCACCCCATTCCTCCAAGTCGGGATCGCGATAGTCACAGGGGCAGATAATGTCCTTGTCCTTCTGTTTGTCCCCCGATGCCAACCGGCAGGGGCAGGACTGATACCCATATCGCTGTCTGTTGATGAGCAGCCCTTCCACCAACCCTCGGGTAAACTCTTCGTCGGGGTTGAGGTTGTAGCCGGTAGACTCTGCCCAGCGCTTCAAAGTTTCGTAGAGAGCGTCAACTTTCTCAGGAGGGATGACAATATCTGCGCTCATAGCCCCAGTGCCTCCTCGAGTTTCTCCGGTTTGTATCCCACCACGCACTGGTTGTCGCTTACGACCACGGTGGGGAAGGACACGGCCGAGTTCCAACAGCGGACTTGCTCAATTGCCTCCTCTCGTTCCTGGCCCTCAAGCAAGTCCACGTAGACAAAATCAAACTCTACGCTCTGGTCTTCCAGGAATTGCCGGGTCCGCTTGCACCAAATGCAGGTAGACAGGCCATAGAAAACGGTGTGGTGTTCGTTGCGGTGGCCAGAGATACTGCCTCGCGCCTCTGACATAGATACCTCCTCGTGAATATATGCAATTGTGCGGGTTACTACCGCTTCTGGCCGATCTGCGGGTCAATGTTGCCCGGCCCGCCGCACTCAGGGGTGTAGCAGGTGGCGTCAATGAAGATACATTTCTCCTTGCAACTGGGGCAGACCTCGGGTGGCGTTGGAACCTCAAGGGTATAGCCGCAGTTAGAGCACTTCCACCAATTCTTAATCTTTTCCATCTTCTCCTTATCTACTTATCCACTTGTTTCCTTGTCTATTTGCCTACTTGTCCACTAGACCGCTCCGTAGATGGGGATGCGCGCGCCGTTAATGGAAGCGGCATCGTCGGAGCAGAGGAAACGCATCGTCGCAGCGATGCGCGCCGGCTCCACCCACTTGCGCGGGTCGGCCTTGGGCATTGCGTCTCGGTTGGCAGGGGTGTCAATGATGCTGGGCAGGATTACGTTGGCGGTGACGCCGCTCCCTTTGATCTCGGCGGCGATGACCTCGGTCAGTGTGATCAGCCCCATCTTGGCAACGGCGTAGGCGGCTTGTTTGGCTCGTGGCGCGACGGCTGCCTTGGAACTGACGTGCACGATGCGCCCCCATCCGGATTCCAGTATAAGGGGCAGCACCGCCCGCGAGAGGAGGAACGCGGAGCGCAGATTGAGCGCCAGCATACGGTCCCACTCTTCCAATGGAGTCTCCCCCACCGGCCTACTACCGCTCCACCCGCCGACGGTGTTCAGTAACACGTCCACCCGCTCGAAGCGGGCCACGACAGCCTCTACCAGGCCCTCAGCGCCGCTGGCCTGGGTGACGTCGGCTGCTACGGTGAGTACACGCCCTGCAGGCAGGCCGATCTCGGCGACGAGCCAGGCCAGTTTCTGCTCCGACCGGCCGGTCAGCGCCAGCCGTGCCTCCGTGTGGGCGAACTCACGCGCCACGGCCGAGCCCAGCGCCCCTGTCGCCCCGCTGATCAAGACAACCTTTCCATCCAATTTGTCAGCCATTGCTCTCTCCCTGTCTCCTTGTCCCCTCTGCTCCTTAATCTAAGGCGACGTCCAACGTCATCATCACCGCAAAACCCAGCATCGCTCCCACCGTCGCAATATCGGTGTTCTTCTCCAACTGCGATTCGGGTATCAGTTCTTCGACCACTACAAATATCATCGCTCCGGCGGCAAACGCCAGGGCGTAAGGCAGAATCGGCTGCATCAAGATGACTGCTGCTGCACCGAGGACGCCTGCAATGGGTTCCACAATTCCAGACAACTGTCCATACCAAAAGCTCTTGAGAAGGGACATCCCCTCTCTTCGCAGGGGAACTGAGACGGCGGTACCCTCGGGAAAGTTCTGGATACCGATGCCCAATGCCAGGGCAACCGCACCGGCCAACGTTGCGGAAGGTAGATTAGCAGTTAGAGCCCCAAAAGCAACACCTACAGCCAACCCCTCGGGTATGTTGTGCAGAGTGATTGCCAGCACCAGGAGAACACTTCTATGCCAGCTCGTTTTCAGACCCTCCGCCTCCTCTATCGGAAACCCTATGTGGAGGTGTGGTAACAGCTTGTCTACCAGCCAGAGAAATGCTCCTCCCAACAGAAAACCTGTCGTAGCGGGAATCCAGGAAGGCACGTTCGATTCCTCGGCCATTTCTATCGCCGGCGCCAGGAGCGACCAGAAACTCGCGGCGATCATCACTCCCGCAGCGAATCCCAGCATACCGTCCAGCACTTTTCTGTTGATGCTTTTGAAAAGGAAAACCACGCCGGATCCTAAGGCAGTTACGAACCAGGTAAAGCCGGTGGCTAACAACGTCTGCGATATTGGGCCTAGATTTTCAAACCATTGAATTGTCATAACCCCATCTGAACATTGTCAAACGTCAACCCCCAGAAAAGAGCGAACGATGAAACCAACGAGGAAACTCAACGCTGCCACACCAAGACTCAGTCCGGTCATCTCGAGAAAGCGCCTTCTGAACGGCACATCCCTTGCAACGGAGATGTAGTAATTGAAAAAAGCAATGATCGAGACCGCAGCAGCCAACGTGCAACCCAAACAAACGTAAAAGTTCTCCAGTATCAGATATGGCAGGATGAGAATGAGTACGGTTACGATGTACGCACCGCCCGTATAGATTGAAGCTCTCACCGGGTTCTTGGCGGTCTCCTCAGACTTTGTGGAGAGATATTCCGATGCTCCCATAGATAGGGCCGCGGCGATACCCGTAATCGAACCGGTCAGGGCAATCAGTTTCGTGTCTTGAAGCGCCAGAGTAAGACCGGCAAGGACGCCGGTCAGTTCCACCAGCGCATCATTCAGACCCAACACAATAGAACCCACATAGCGAAGCCGTTCTTCATCCAGAAGTTGGAGCAAAGCATTCTCGTGTTCGTTCTCATCGCGAATAATAGCCTCAGCTTCCTGGATCGTCTCTCGCAGTTGTTCATAATTGTCCTGAGCATCTTCCTCGCCCCTCTCCATCAGCTTGACTCCAAAGGTGAAGCCGAGGATACGACTGATCAAGTAATACTTCCAGATTTGCAGCTTGTCGGGTTTGACATCCTGCTGCGTATAGCTTCGCCAATCTTTGTAGTGTCGGAGCTCGTCATCGGCGATCCTTTCAAGAACCCGCCTGTTTTCAGGGGACTTGATCTTTCCGGCCAATCTCTTGTAGATGTGGTGCTCGGTAATCTCGTTTTTCTGGTAAACCAGCAGTTGTTCTCGCAACTCCTTGCTAATATCCATTTCTCCACTTCCTTCGTTAGAGTGGCCAAGGCCCTTCGGCTTCGCTCAGGGCAGGCCCTGGCGTAGTTTGCAGCCTAACATACTCATATCCGGCGCAGTCGTATGCCGTTCCGAATCGCCACCAGCGACACACCGACGGATGGGTAGATGGTAAACTGGTAGCGGGAACACTCTACAGATGTCACCAATCTACCAGTTACCAATCTACCGACTCAAGCCTCAGCCTACGCCGATCTCTTTGCTGCTCTCCCACAATCCGTGGATGTTGCAGTAGGCCAGGGCGTGCAACGTGCCAGGCTTGCCGATCTTCAGTGATGTGGTCACCGCATGGTGCGTGTAGACGGGCCCCTGGTTCGGTCCAGCGACCGACTCACCGTGGGCGTTGAACTCGAAGTGTCCCACGTCGTAGGTGAACTTGTCGCCCTCCGGGTGGAAGTAGAGGCTAATCCAGCGAATGTGGTGTTCGGTGGTATTGGGATGGGCGATCTCCTTCCCCAGTCCGACTTTCACCTCGAAGACCTCGTCCGCCTTCACCTGGTCCGGGCACTCGATGACCGGCACGTGCTTCTCTTTCTTCCAGTCCGCTTCTTGAATCCTGTCTCCAAATTTCACCTGGTTACCCCCTTTCTTTCATCAACTGTATGTCCTCGACGATCGCCTGAAGATCTTCCTCGTGCTCGATCTCGTCCGTGAGGATTGAGAGGACGATCTCATACGTTACCGGGTCAGCATCTTTGGTAAAGTCCACCAACTTCTGGTAGACCTCAATGGCGCATTGCTCGCCCTTGATATTCTGATCCAGCAGGACTTCCACGTAGGGATCCTCGGGAGCCTCGTACCCGCAGTTGGTCATCTTGTACCAGTCTGCGGGCGTGAGCAGCGGCGTGCCGCCCAGTTGGAGGATCCTGTTCGCCAGCAACTCCGCGTGGCCGAGTTCTTCCGTGGCGTGCTCCAGGAGTTCAGTGGTGACAGTTCCCCTCATAGGCCCCTTGGCCACCTTGGCTCCTACCCAGTACTGGTAGTACGCCAGCCACTCGTCTGCAAGGGCCTTGTTGAGCGTCTCGATGAGATTGTCCACGTCCATACCTACGATCGCTCTTCCTTTTGTACCCATTTTGATTTGACCTCCTTATGCTGATTGTTGAATTTGCTTGGGCGCAGATTTCACTTCAGCGCCGCGATGATCGTCCGACAGAAAGCGGGCAGGTCGCTCGGCACACGTGAGGTGATCAGGTTGCCGTCCTGCACCACTTCCGCGTCAACGTAGGTGGCCCCGGCATTGATCACATCGTCTTTGACTGCGAAAAAGCACGTGGCCCGCTTGCCTTTCATGATGCCCGCCGAGATTGGTACCCACGCAGCGTGGCAGATGGCAGCCACGACGCCGCCGCGCTCGAATATGCCTCTCACCAGGTCGAGCATAAGTTGGTGGCGGCGCATACGGTCGGGCGCGTAGCCGCCCGGTATGATGACGGCGTCAAAGTCGCTCGCCGAGAGCGCGGTGGCGGCGGCATCCACTTTCACCGGATAGCCCAGTTTGCTGTGGTATTCCTGCACGCTGGGCATGCCCACGACGGTCACCTCGGCCCCGGCCTCGCGCATGCGCAGGAGGGGATACCATAGCTCCAACTCCTGATACATGTCCTCAGCCAGAATGGCGATGCGTTTATCCGTTAATTCCATAATCGCCTCCTTGTCCTTCATTTCCCTGCTTCCTGCCTCCTGTTCCTCTACTCGACCTTCTCGAACATGTCCTTGCCAGCGCCGCAGTCGGGACAGACCCAATCGTCGGGCAGTGCCTCGAAGGGCGTGCCGGGCTCGATCCCGCTATCGGGGTCGCCCTCTGCTGGGTCATAAACGTAACCACACACTATACATTCCCACTTGTCCATAGCTGTTTCCTCCTTCAGTTTTTGTTAGTTTCTTGCGCCCGTGACCTGGGATTGGACTCCCTTGCGCTTTTATGTTGGCGCTTGACCATTGATGCTCCTCAGCGCCTCCTGCACGATCTGCCGGATATCGGTAACCTTCAGAGGCTTCTCCAGGCATTTATAAACCGACAACCGCGTCACTTCAGCCTCCACTTTGTGGCAGCCATGGGCCGTTATCCAGATCATCACTGTATCGGAGCTCAAAACCCTGATCTTATCCGTAAGCTCCACACCGTCCATGCCTGGCATTCTCAGGTCTGTAATGACCAGGTCGAAAGGTCTCGCACTGATTTCATCCAGGGCTTCACGGCTATTCCGGGCAGTCACGATCTCGTATCCGTTACTCACCCTCATCAAGGTGCGGCGTAAGACGAAGAGCACCCGCTCATCGTCGTCAACGACCAGTATGCGCTTACATACACCCATTCCTATTAGGCGCTCCTCTTGAGATTGAGATCACGACAAAAGCACTTTACTCTTTCATCGTCGGACAGCGCGGTCAACACCTACTCCATCGGCAGTCCTGGACAACTACTATTATAACACAAAAAGCAGTCTCGAACCGATGAGCTCGGTTGGAACTGCTGTCGAGATTGGTGCAAGAACGTTGGAATTTGGTTGGCGCTGTACTAAGGCTGCTTACTATTCCTTGAACTTGTACCCCACGCCGCGCACAGTCAGAATATGACGGGGATTAGAGGGATCCGGTTCGACCTGGCGTCGCAGACGGTGGATGTACCACTTGATGATCTGCCGTGCCTCGTGCAGATATTCGGGCTCATAATCTCGTACCACCCGCACTAACTCCGGTGGGGGGACTACCCGGGGGGCATTCTGCATCAGATGAACCAACAGTTTGATCTCTTGAGGCGTCAATTCCAGTGGCCGTCCATCCAAAGTTGCCAGGTGCTGCTCCAGGTCAACGAAAAAGCCGCCACATTGTACGACGCGTCTTTTCTCGCCTCTCTCCTGGGATTGAGCCAGCGCCTTTCGCCGGTTCAGGGCCTCTTGTACGGCCTGCCGTACCTCGGCCGGCTTGGCTGGCTTGAGCAGATAGTCGTCCACTCCCTCGCGAATGGCAGTTATAGCCGACTCCAACGAGCCGTGGGCGGTCAAGATGACGACGGCCATCCCGGGCCAGCGGAATCGCGCCGCTTCCAGCACTCGCAGGCCGTCTATGCGGCTGCCCAGATTCAAGTCCACTACCGCTACGTCAAAAGGGGTCTCCCGCAGCAAATCCAGCGCCTCCTCACCGCTGGACGCCGTCACCACGACGTGTCCAACTCGTCGCAAGGTCTTCCCCAGAGTGAGGCGGATCCTCTCCTCGTCGTCCACCACCAGAGTGCGCACTACCTCTGTCATCAATCGCTCTCCTGTCTTCGTCTGCCTTCACAGGGCGGCATCCGGCCGATCTCATTCACGCTGGCAACCACACCTTGAACGTGGCTCCCTCTCCCACCTGGCTCTCCACCTCGACGTGTCCTCCGTGCTCCGCGACGATGTTGTGGGTGACGTACAGCCCCAATCCCAATCCCTCGGGCTTGGTAGTGTAGAAGGGATCGAAAACGCGGGATACGACGTCGGGGGCGATGCCCCTTCCGCTATCGGCGAACGAAACGCATACTCCCGCCGGATCACTCGTGCGGCTCGTGCCCACCTGCAAGCGACCGCCCTCAGGCATGGCGTCTACAGCGTTGAGCATCAGGTTCAGAAACACCTGTCGCATCCGGTCAGGCGCCAGCACGAGCGGAGGCAGATCATCCCCCACCTCCCAATTCACCTCCACCTGGTACTTTTGGCACTGCTTCTTGGTCAGCATCAGCACTTGTTCCAACAGCGCGTTCACGTCAGTAGGCTCCCTCTCCTCCGGCCTCGATGGCCGGTTCAGGTCGCGCAACTGTGTTACGATACCGGCCGCACGTTCTAGCTCCTCCGTGGCTATTTGAAGGAACTCGCCCGCGTCCTCCCCTTCGGCCAGCGACTCCCCGGCCAGACCCAGGCAGCCGATGACCGATTGCAGGGGGTTGTTGATCTCGTGGGCCAACGAAGCGGCCAGTCTGCCTGTGATGGCCAGCTTTTCTGACTGAATCAGGGCCTGTTGGATCTGTTTCTGCTCCGTGACGTCCTCCACCATGACGATGGCGTATTGGGACTTGCCCCAGGCTTTCTGGACAAGCGAAACCGTCAGATTGCACCACCGCAATTGGCCGTCCTTCCGAGTGTGGCATCTCTTCACCTTGTACTTGTTATCGTCACGCCTCCCTGCCATTAGCTCTTCGTAGAGCTTCATATCGGCCGGACCATTGTCTGGATGAATAATCTCCACGAAGGACATGCCGTGAAGCTCTTCAGCCCTGCACCCCAGTATCTCCTGCAGCGCCGGATTGCTCTCCACCAATCGGCCCTCCATATCCACGAGCGCTATGCCGATACCGGCTCCCTCAAAGATCGCCCGAAATCGCGCCTCGCTGGCCCGTAACGCAGCGGTGCGCCTGGCTACTTGCTTTTCCAACTCGGCGGCATGTTGCTGTACCTGCTGGTGCAGGCGGGCATGGTGGATACCAACCGCCAGCTCGTCGGCCACCTCACGGGCAATATCCGCTTGTTCGGAAGTCACGTCGCCAGGACTTGCCATTCCCAGGTTGAGGGAGCAGATCGGTTCTCCCTGGGAAATGATCGGCACGTTGACATAGGCGCGCACTCCCTCGGCCCGCAGGGCTTCGACCAACGGCGATGACGATGGAAGGGTCTGTATATCCTCTTCTGTGTGAATCTTGCCCTGGGCAAGTTCATCCATTATAGACCAGACACCATCAAGTGGGCTGCGCCATCCCTTTCCTACCCTGGTCTCGCCGTCGGCATCGGCGGCGAGCACCATCAGCTCGTTCGCCTCGACGTTGAACTCTATGACGCTGGCCCGCAGGCAGCCCACCAGTTGCCGCACGTGGCGCAGGGTGGCCTGGGCGATCTCCGCCACCGAGTGGGTAGCCACGACGGCCCGGTCAATCTCGTGGAGGACTTGCAGCCGGTCAGCATACCGGCGCAGTGCTTCCTGCGCCTGCTTGCGCTCGGTGATGTCCTGGACAATGCCGAGCATACGTATCGCCTCACCGTGCTCATCCCAGAAGACATCGCCTGTCTCCGAAACCCAACGGACCGTGCCGTCCGGCCATACGATGCGATGCTCAATGTCATAGTCCGCCCCCGCTTCCACGCAAGCGTTGACCGAATCAATGACGTGCTGGCGATCCTCAGGATGGATACAGTCGAGAAACGCCTCGTAGGTTGCGCCGAATTCTCCGCGACCAAATCCAAATATAGGTTCGATCGTGTCGGACCAGCAGAGGTCACCAGTCCGGATGTCCCAATCCCAACTGCCGATGTTGGCCGCTCGCTGAGCCAGTGCATGCCGCTCCTCGCTGCGCTTCAGCGCCGCCTCTACCCGCTTGCGTTCAGCGATGTCGTGATTGACACCGATCCAGTTCTTCGTTAGCATTAAAATCTCCCTCTGCGTGACAAACCACTTATGCTATTTTACCCCATCCTGCTTGTAGACGCAATAGCATCCCATCTGGAGATTACCCATGCGTTGAGGGTGGGCGACGTTCCATCCCAATAAAGTACATCTTGACGCCTTGGCTGGATCACCTGACCAATCCGGTGGAGGATCTCTCGCTCCGCACGGTACGCACCCGTCTGGCGCGTTTCCTGTTGGCCCAGGCCGAGGACCCGCAGCCATCCCACCGCTGGACGCAAGAGGAGATCGCCGTGCACATCGGCGCCGTGCGGGAGATGGTGGGGCGCACGCTGCGGGCCTTCGCCGCCTCCGGGTTGATCCGCCGCCAGCGCGGGCGGGTCGTCGTGGTGGATCGAGAGGGACTGGAGCGTGAGCGAGGGGAACGGCCACTTCGGGCGTACATCGCCACGCTGGACGACGTCTGGCGAGAGCCCGAACGATTGCCCGATGGCACTGTGCAGCCACGCTCGGGGGACGGTGACGGGACTGGGCGGCCGGCGCGCAAGATGATGTGGCCGGGGCTGCGAGCCTGGCGCAGAGTGGATGACTTCAACACGCTCACCTGGTGTTTCGAGGGGCTGGGCCGCATGCCGCCGGGGACACAGCGCGGGCTGGACCTGGGAGCGTTGAGCCAGGAGACACAGGCCCACTCCCGCCGTAGTGCCGCCCAGCGGCGGCGCAGGCTGGCGGAGCAAGCAGGATAAAACGTGCAGCGGTTCATCGCTTACCTGATCTGGGCAGGCTTCCTGGCCCTGCTGTACTGGGGGATGATTGAGCTGGCTGTGGATCGATTGAGTGGCCGCTTACCGGAGGCTGCGTCTCTCTTGGAAGAAGTCCACCTTTTCCTTCAGGTAACTTCGTTGATTTCGACGACGTCGCCGGCGTAGCTCATCCACAGTTTGAGGTGGCCCTCGTAGCTTATGAGTGTGGTGGAGCTAAGTCCCTCTGCAGCCTTGTACTGTAAGAAGCCAACCAGTGCCTTTGAGAGTTGCAAGCCCGACGGTCTACGGTTCATCTGAAAATCCTCCTTTTTACGAGGCTCCAGGAACCGAAGACCGCAGGGCTACCCTAATTAGGGTAGCCCTGCGGTCTAGAGTACCGTCTAGGTAGCGGGGCCAGGATTCGAACCTGGGACCTCCGGGTTATGAGCTCCAATCCTGCTACGTATACCGTACACCACCGGGCTGTCCGTTTTAGGGTGACCCGGTGATTTTCGGTGCGGCAGAACCCGGTACTGTATGATTGCCCAGATTATACCTTGTCAGGCTCTGCATGTCAAGCTAAGTAACTCCACATAAGTCTTTTTCAGTTTTCAGTCGTCGCCCAGCGGATAGGGTTGGCCTTACCTGCAACCCGCAGAGCTTTCTCACGGGATAGAGCATGTTTGAAGAAGTCAGCCAGGGC
>Ga0315543_1002448_pt1 | contig 18038 bp, 14 predicted proteins | sample SalMarSW160210MG_2_FD_203098 | JGI IMG/M metagenome (GOLD analysis project Ga0315543, IMG submission 203098) | Salt marsh sediment microbial communities from the Plum Island Ecosystem LTER, Massachusetts, United States - Salt Marsh Sediment SW1601-210 ...
AACGTGCGTATATATTTGAGTAGTAGAAATATCACAATGACCTAAAAGGAGTTGGACTGTTCGTAAGGATGCTCCTCTTTCAAGTAGATGCGTTGCAAAAGAGTGCCTGAGAGTATGAGGGGTTAAGTCTTTTTTTATTCCACTTTTTGCAATATATTGTTGAAATCGTTTCCAGAGTCCCATCCTGGAAAGTTTATTTCCACTCCTGGTTAAGAATAGAAAAGAAGAAATTTTTTTGTTAAAAGCAGGTCTTGATACGGTCATATATTTAATTAGAGCTTTTTTCGCTTCGCCGCCGAGAGGAACTATTCTTTCTTTACTTCCTTTTCCTTTGACGCGTATAAAATCTTCCTTTAGAAAAAGGTCTTCCTTTCTAAGATCAAGAAGCTCGGAAACTCTTAAACCGCAGCCGTAGAGTAATTCTAAAATCGCCCTATCTCTCAAGGAATATTTGAAATCGCCGTTAACGCTTTCAATTAAATTCTTAACTTCATCAGCAGATAAGAATTTGGGTAATTTCTTTTCCATTCGTGGAGATTGAATATTATTCATTGGAGTCTGATCGATTAATCCTTCTCCGACCCAGAAGAGAAAAAACATCCTCAACGAAGATAGTTTTCTTGCTACAGTTGCGGTAGAAAAATTGGAACTATGCAAGCTATCGATGTAATTTTGTATGTCTTCTTTATTTATCTCTTTAATATTCTTTTTTGTGTTGTCTATGAATGTAAGTACATCACTTTTGTAACTTTCTACAGTGTTGCCGGATAACCCTCTTTCTGCCTGTAGATAATAAACAAATTCTTTAACAAGCTGTTCGGTACTATTCATTTACTGTGAAAGATGCGAGTTCCCAAACTACTGAATCAGCCGGTATTTCTTTTTTTATAAGACCTATATTAGGCGCGAACCATTCATATTGAATTAGAGAAATCCCATCCTCAATGATTGTTCTTCTTATACGGTAAACATTTTCATAATTTTCCGAATTTAAAGTTATGGAAGTACTTATAACCGAGTCAACTGATACAAAAAAAATTTTTTCTAACGAGTCTCCCATATGAACTAAAGGAAAGTTAAATTCTCTTTCCCAATTCTCACCTTCGATTGGGGGTAATAGAAGATATGGTTCATATATTATCCCGAAGGAAACTTGATCTCCGTCGTGATTAATAAATAATTTTCTGACTCTATTTGCTATACCTGGTTTTCTTTGAAAGTATTGTGTTTCTCCACCCACATCTACTAAAAAGAGGCTGTCTCCTTGTATTACCTCGATACCTGTCACTTCTGTTTCAATTTGATAATTATTCTCCCCTTTTACATCATATACCCAATTATTCCCTGTTTTTAGAGGGAAGTAATCTGCGGTCATTCTTGTAGAAAAGGAATTTTCACATCCTAAAACCAATACCAAAATCAATGAAGTCAGTGCCCACTTTACCATTAAAAGCCTCCCTTAAGGAAAATCCAATTTGAAAAGTTGAACTTTCTGCTGAAAACAAATATGCGAAGCGAACTAAGAAAAGAGGGGAATAGCCGCTTTCTAGAGATCCTTCTCGTATCCTTTTGCCTTTTACTAATCCTATCTCCGGCAAAATCGAGAAGTTTTTCCCGAGATAGAGTTCCTTGCCCATAAGTATTCCGTGAAGCCTAACTTCATAGTTGCTTTTGCTATAGTATGAAGCTATAAAGTCGTAATTAACTTCATATTTCCCTCCGATGAGCACGGAAAATCCTGAAGGTGTATCGGTTGCGGCAGGACCCTGTGGAACCGAAGAACTCACAAATAAATTGAAACCAAGTAGTAAAATTATGCTCATATCTGAATATTAAAAAACTATTTAAATTTGTCAACTGTTTAAAATTTTTACTACATTAGCCACCAAGGCACAAAGACAGAAAGAATAGAAAAAAACTAATTTATTTTTACCACTAATCACACGAAAAATACGAAACCCCTAACCCCAAAAAAAATATTCTCACACAAAGACACGGAGACACAAAGAATAATTATAGGCCTTAGGTCTTGGGTTTTAGCTGTTAGAAAAAATAATAAAAAAAGAGGGGTGTGGGGGGGCTTTGCGTTCTCTGTGCCTCTGCGGTTAATTAAAAAATCTGTGTCAATCTGTGAAATCTTGTGGTTTATTTTGCAATGTACACTTGACATTTTGTCTTTTTAATTTTAGTATAGAAAAAAGGAGGAGGTCAATGTTTGGACCCATTGGATGGCCGGAGATAATAGTTGTATTAATTATTGCCCTCTTATTATTCGGAGCAAAAAGGCTACCTGAAATAGGTAGATCTATGGGGAAAGCAATTAAAGAATTCAAGAAGTCTTTTAAAGACGTAACAGATGAATTGGATAATGATGATCTAAATTCCCCTGAGGAAAAAGAAAAATAAGTAATTTTATTAATTAAATTAAGAAATAAATTTTTTTAATATTATGAATTTCAAAATATGTGATTCTCATTGTCATCTTCAGGACAGAAGATTTAAGAACGAAATAGAAAAAGTTGTACGTAACGCGAAAGAATCCGGAGTTGAAAAAATTTTAGTGCCGGGGTGGGATTTGCGTTCAAGCAAAGAAGCTGTGGCTATTTCCGGGGAATTCAATAATGTTTATGCGGCTTGTGGGATACACCCTCATGACGCGAAATTCTACAACGATAATATTGAAAAAAAAATAATAGAACTCGCAAGAAATAAAAAGGTAGTGAGCATAGGGGAGATAGGTCTTGATTACTATCGGGATTTATCGCCAAGAGAGATACAGAAGGAAGTATTTAAAAGACAGCTTAAAGTTGCAGAAGAAAATAATTTTCCTGTAATTATCCATACCAGAGATTCAATCAAAGATACAATTGAGATAGTCTCAGACTTTAACTGTAGAGGTGTTTTTCACGCTTTTGATTACGCAGAAGATTTTGCGATGAAGATTATCGAAATGGGTTTTTATGTTGGTGTTGGAGGTGTTGTTACATACCCGAACAGTAAAATAGCTGCTTCTATAAAAGGACTTCCCCTTGATTCCGTTTTGGTTGAGACTGATGCGCCTTATCTAACACCCCAGCCATACAGAGGGAGAAGGAACGAGCCTGCGTATACAACTTATGTCGTTAAAAAAATTGCGGAAATAAAATCTAAAACTTTTGCTGAAGTAGCGGAGAAAACATACAGTAATACAAAAGAGTTATTTGGAATATAGGTAGTAGTCTAGTAGTCAAAGATTTGAGTATTGGCTAATTAGTAAAAAAGTAAAATCTTTGCGTCCTTTGTACACTTTGTGGTTAATTGAATTTTAGGGGTAAGGGTTTTAGGATTCAAGTAAAAAAACAAAATATAATTTTTTCTCTGTGTTTATCTGCGTCCAATTTCCTTTTTGCCTTTGTGTCTTGGTGGCAAAATAAAAAAAGGGGTTGACAAATTCGGAAAAACCGGTATTATGCTTTATATAACAAAGTACTTTTTAAAATTTAAGCAAAAAGGAGGTATTTATGGAAAGAAGTGAAGCGGAGAAGAGTATTAAAGACATTAAGAAAATGCTTAAAGAAACGGAAGAGGAGGTAAGGCAGGCCAGAAGAAATTGTGTCGATTATCAGTTGTTGTGGGGAACCCTTGTTCTTGTTGGAATAGGGCTAACTATTTTATTTTTGAATTTAGGAATTTTTACCTGGATAACAATTGGCTGGCTTTCGCTTACGGCTATAGGGGCGTTTTTTTCTTACAGGATAGGAAAAAAAGAGTTCAGGAAAACGGGAATTATAACATTTGTGGATATGGTAATCGTAAAAGTATGGGTAAGTATATCTGTCGGGATGCTGCTTATTGTTCTCTTTGCACACTTATCTCCGGCGTTTAACTTTGCGTTGATACCGGCTTTTTTGGCGATATTAGTTGGTATTGCACTCTTTATTCAAGCTTCCTTGTTCTCCTGGAGACTTTTATTTTTTGCTGCTCCCCTTTGGTGGATTGGAGCAATTATAATGGTTGCCTATCCTGAAAATGCTCTCTATTTCTATGCTGGACTCCTTATTCTTACCTACATTATTCCTGCGGTTCTGGTAAAGGTTAAGAGTTGATAAATTCGAAAAATGGAGGTTTATTAAATGGATAAAAAGGATGCGGAAAAAAGTTTAGAGGAGATAAAGAAGCATCTAAGGGAGACAGAGGAAGAGCTAAGGAAAACGGGAATATGCGCTGTGGAAATTCAGTTTTTATGGGGGGTTCTTGCGCTTGTTGGTCTTGGTTTGACGATTTTCTTTCATAAGTTGGCATGGTATAATCTTATATGGCTTAATTGGGGTTGTATTATGCTTGTCGGTTCATTCTTTGGTTACAGGATTGCGAAAAAGATTGCAAGAATGACCGGTATCACATCTTTTGCCGGTAAGTTAATAGGTATGGTCTGGATTGGGATTACTGTAAGTATTGCGCTGGCGATGTTTATTTTATGGATCACAGAATATACTCATTTCTTAGAAAGTGTTATTGCTTTATTTATCGGTGTCGGGTTCTTTGTCGAGGCTTTCGTTTCGTGGCGAGCATTCATTGCTGCGGCGATTCTTTGTTGGATAGGCGCAGTAATTGTTGGTTTGTTTCCCGAATTGGTTAATTGGGTGTTTGCCTTCCTCATTTTAGTGACTATGATTGTTCCGGCAATCGGCGTTAAAATTCGCTCTAAAGGAAAAGGCTTGTAAATGGCGGATTTTAATCCTGCGGAAGTAAATAAGCTTATTCATGCGCCTATAAGGCTTGGAATTATGACTATTTTGAATTCTGTCAATAAAGTAAATTTTATTTATCTGAGAAAAAAACTTGACGTTACAGATGGAAACCTCAGCAGTCATATGGAAAAATTAGAGAAAGCGGGTTATATAAAAGTAAAAAAGACTTTTATAGATAAAAAACCTAATACAGTTTACAGTATAACGGAAAAAGGGAAAAAAGCTTTCAGAAGTTACCTGGAACATTTAGAAAAGATTCTGGAAGGAAGTGAGGATTGATATGAGAAAGTCCTGCCTTATGTTTTTGTTGCCGGTAATGCTTTTGGGTGGTACGATTATTGAAGGACGGGTAACAAATGAAAAAAGAGAGGCTATCGAAGGAGTAAATGTATTTCTGGAAGGAACACTCGATGGTGCATCTTCTGATGAAAACGGTAATTTTAAATTTAAAACCCAAGAGACAGGAAAATATAATTTGCTGATTCGAATGATGGGATATAAAGAATCGAGAGAGGAATTATACCTTGAGGGGAAACCCATTGAGGTAAAAGCAATCTTAAAAGAAAAAACGCTTAAAAGTGAGGGTGTTATAGTCAAAGCGTCCTCCTTTACAACGGGTGAAGAGAATGGTGTTACTCTTACGCCGCTTGAGGTGGTTACGACTCCCGGAGCAGCAGCAGATGTTTGCTGGGCTATCAAGTCTTTTCCAGGCGTTCAGCATGTTGAAGAAGGTGCGGGTCTGTTCGTTCGGGGGGGAGAAGTTACTGAAACCAAGTTTCTTCTTGATGGAGCAAATGTTTATCATCCTTATAGGTATGAATCTCCGACAGGTGGATTTTTCGGAACCTTTAGTCCTTTTCTTCTAAAAGGCACTTATTTCTCTTCGGGGGGGTTCGGAGCCGAGTACGGTAATGCTTTGTCGGGAGTTTTATCGATGGAAAGTCAGGATTTACCGTCGGAAAGGATTATTGGTTTAGGTATGGGTCTTGCGAATTTTTCGGTAGCGGGAGCTGTCCCTTTAGGCGATAAATTAGGAGTGAATTTTTCGGGAAATCAGAGCAATACCAAGCCGCTTTTTAATTTCAATAATGTTGAGGATGACTTTACAGAGTATCCTTTCTCCTATGATCTGAATTTGAATCTCGCGTGGCGGTATTCGGAAAAAGGTCGTGCTAAATTGTTTTTCTTTAGAGAAAAAGATAATGTCGGTGTTTCTCTTCAGGATCCGACCTGGGTAGGAAATTATTATGGAACCGAGAATAGTAATCTCTATAATTTAAAAATAGATCACGCTCTATCTGATAATAGTTTTCTCGAATTTAATGTATCGCGTACTGATTTTGGTAAGGAAACGGAAATAACCTCCGGCGAGGAATATGTGCTCGATTTAAAGGAAACGGATGAGATTAGCCAGGCAAAGGTCCTGCTGGAGAAAAAGACATGGATGTTTTTTAAACTAGGAGGCTGTCTGGAACAAAGGAAAAGTTATTTCGAGGGTTTTGTTCCTTCCGAGGAAGACTCTTTAGACCCATCGGTTCCCAGTAATTATTACGACAGGGAATATAAAAGTTATATAAGTTCGGTTTTTGTTGAAGGGACATCCTTTTTTCCTTATAATTTATCTTTGACTTCGGGAATAAGGTTCGACCGTGATTCGAAAAGCGAAAAGAATGTTTTTGATCCGAGGTTTTCTTTATCCTGGAACGCAGCCGATGAAATTACACTGGCTTTTGCCACCGGAATATTCCACCAGTTTTATGAGCCCTGGAGGTATGATCCGGATTACGGGAATTCTGAGTTGGACCCCATGGATGCAAGACATTATATTATTTCCGGAACATGGAAAAATGATGGAGGGATGGTAAGAGTGGAGGGTTATTATAAGGATTATGAGAAACTAATGAGAGAAGATGATTCTCTAAATTATATTTCTTCCGGGTTTGGTTACGCGAAGGGAGTCGATTTCTTTATAAAGAAAAATTTTGAAAAAATCGAGGGAAGAATTGCTTATTCTTATCTGAAATCGGAAAGAGATTGGCAGGATTATTCTGGTCTTTTTCCTCCTGATTTCGATATTACGCATAATTTAAGTGCTATTTTGAATATTTCCCTGACTTCGTCTTTTCAGATGGGAGCAAAATATATGTACGCTACAGGGAAACCTTTTACTCCGATGGACGGAGATTTTCGTGCGGAGCGGCTTCCCTCATATTGGACGCTTGACCTTAGCGCTTCTTATTTGCATTCATTCTTCACTAATAATTTAACAATATTCTATTTTTCAGTTAATAACGTGACAAACAGGAACAACATTTTAGGTTACTACAATGGGGATAGAGATGAACCTATAGAGAGTTCTTATGGTCGACTCTATTATTTCGGTGTATCTTTTCAAATGTAAAGGAGGTTAAAATGAAAAGAATTTTATTAGTGGTACTTATCACTTTAGCGACTATTGGTATTCATGCAGAAGAAAAGGCAACTGTAGATAAACATATACTTGAGATTAAGACCCTGCAGCAGGAGGCTGTCGATAAAGGAGATGCGGAAAAACTAAAAGAAGTTTCTACAAAATTAGAACGTCTTTCCACTTTTGGCGATAAAGAATGGCTGGTTAATTATTACATTGCTTTAAACAGTTATAGAATTGGTACAATTGCGTATGACGATAAGGAGATGAGCGAAAAATATATTGAATCGGCAAAAGAGACGATTCAAAAATCAATAAAGGGCAAAGATGACTTTGCTGATTCTCACGCTCTTTTTACCTCAATTCTTGGAATGGAAATAGGTTTCAAACCCCAGCTTGCAATGACCAATGGGATGCAATCAGCGAAAGAAATTGAAAAAGCGAAAAAGTTAGACCCTGCGAATCCAAGAGTATATATGATTGACGGAACCGGTAAGTTATATACCCCAAAGATGTTTGGAGGCGGAGTAGATAAAGCTATCTCGCTTTTTGAAAAATCGGCGGAATTATTCAAGAAAGAAGAAAATAGAGGTATTTATCCCGACTGGGGCAGAGACGAAGTTTATATATGGCTTGGGAATGCCTATAAAGAGAAGAAAGAAGATTCTACGGCAATTGAATTCTATAAAAAAGCGCTGGAGATAAATCCTGACTGTGGTTGGGCAAAAGAAATCCTTAAAGATATGGATCAAAACAAAAAGGAGAATTCGGGATAATTATACTAGAAAGTAAATTATTACGGAACTTTTCCATCCTTTATTCGGTCATAATCGTAAAATAAGTATATCTGCCATTAAATTTTATCAAAGGAGGAAAATGTTAAATGTTGTTATGTTCTTTTTATTTGATGCTGCTTGGCGGTAATTATAATGTCTTAACCGGGGAAATTTTCGATGCAGCAACTAAGGAACCGTTACCTATGGTAAATATAGTTATAGTGGGAACTACACTTGGTACGGTAACAGATGACAAAGGTTATTATAGTATAATAATGTCCGATTCACTTAGCGAATTTCAAGTTAGATATTCTATGATGGGTTATGGGCGGGTAACAAAGGATATAAAATTTTCCGGACGAGAATATCTGACCGCTAATGTCGCAATGCATATGGAACCATTGAAAGTGCAGGGGATACTGGTATCGGCAAAAAAGAAAAAATTCAGAAGTTCAGCCTCTATAACTCCCTCTTCATTATCACAAAAGGACTTGATAATGCTGCCTTCGTTTGTTGAAGGAGATTTGATGCGGACTCTTGAGGCTCTTCCCGGGGTCACAAAATCTTCCGATTTTTCGACTTCCATTTCGGTAAGGGGAGGAGGACCCGATCAGAATATAGTTCTTGTTGATGATGTTCCTTTGCTGAATCCTTTCCATCTTTTCGGTCTGGTATCTGCTTTTAATTCAAATGCGATAAAGAGTGCTGAATTATATGTAAGCGGAATTCCAATCAAACATGATGCCTCATTATCTTCGGTTCTCGATATAAGGACAAAAGGTGTTGGCAGGGAAATAGAAGGACTTACGGGTGTTGCTTCTCTTAGTGTTTTATCGGGTAGTTTAACACTGGGGAGTAAAATACCTTCAATAAACAGCAATTTTCTTTTGTCGGTACGAAGAACCTATGCGGATAAACTTCTTGCTCTTTTTGATTACGACCTTCCTTATTACTTTTATGATGGTTATTTGCATTGGGAGACAGATATAAGTGATTGGTCTTTAGTCTTGAGTGGGTATACGGGGAAGGATTTCCTCGATATCAGGGATGATGATGACGAATCAATAAGAATTATAGGTTTTGACTGGGGAAATGACGTTGTGGCCTTGAATTTATTTCATTCGAACACGGAAGGCGATTTGTTTCATATTTTTGCGGGATATAGCAATCATGATTTTTACCTCAGGGTTCTTGATACTATTTTTATAACGGATGGTAATATTGATGTTGGTACAATCGGAGCGGAATACATTAAGAAGTTAGGAGAACATGAAATTACAGTCGGATTGAATGATTCTTACAATCCTTTCGAATATAACGTTAATTTCTTGATGGGATATGCGTATTCTTATAAAGATATATGGAGTAATAGGGCTTCTTTTTATATTGAAGATAAATTCAAGTTGTCTGATAAAATTCTTCTCCTGGGAGGGGTTTCTCTTACTCATTATTATTCAGAAAGTGAGGAATTCAATCAAACAAATTCAGATTTTTTGCGAGCTTACAGGTTATCAGCCAAGTACTTTTTTGATGATTTGCGAGCCATAACATTTTCTTTCGGAAATTTTCATCAGTATATTGTGCCCGGGGGGTCTATAATGGCGGGTGCAGGTGGAGGAGTGGATATTCCAATTTATTACTGGATTCCTCTCGGTGGTCAATATGATCCTGAAGAAGCTCATCACTTTAATCTTGGATTTGAGGGTTGGTTGAGGGAAGACCTCTATTTTTCATTAGAAGGATATTATAGAAGATATAATCGTCTTCTGAATATGAGAGATCTCGATGACATTGAAATCAGTACTGAACAAGAATATTATGAGACTATGCTGGAGGAGGGAAGCGGCGAAGCTTATGGTATGGATTTTCTTTTGAAAAAGGAAATCGGTAATTTAAGAGGTTGGTTAAGTTATTCTTTCCTTAAAACGGATGTCGCTTTCGGAGATGAAACATATCCTACCGATTGGGATAGAAATCATAATCTTCATGTGACTCTTCTTGCTTTATTAGGAAAAAAATATGAGGCTGGAGTCCAATTCGGTTTTTGTTCGGGTAATCCATATACAACTGATCTTTCGCGTTTTCGTTACAGAAAAGAAGTTATGCCGTACGGGGAAGATGAGTCTGAATGGATAGAATTGCAGGGTGATAAAAATCAGGTCAGGTATCCGCCTTATATTCGTTTAGATGCGAGTCTAAGCAGATCTTTCTATTTCGGAAACAACGGGTTGGATGTAAAACTCAGTTTGTACAATGTGTTGAATTCCAAGAATGTTTTTATGTATTACTATGACTACGACCAAGAACCACCCATTAAAGAAACATTTTATATGTTACCGTTTATTCCTTCGATTGAATTTATTTACAGGTTTTAGGAGGGTAGAGCATGGAAAAAAAAGGACTTATATTTTTGACTTGTTTTTCTGTTTTATTTTTTCTTTCGTGTAGTACCGAAGAAGCACCTTACGATCACAGGTATGTTGTAAATCTTGTTTTAAAACCGGATATGAAATTCCAGCGGGCTTTTGTTGATTCCACATATAGGTTGGATGTCCCTGTCGGTCTGTATAATGCCGGGATTTCGGATGCTGAGATTTTTCTTGTCGATGAAAATTCTGACACTTTTTGGTTCGATGAATCCGATACTCTTATGGGGCTTTATTACAGTATTGATTCTTTTTTTGTGGAATATGGTATGCGGTATTTGGTTAATATTTCTGTTGAAGGAGAAGTGATGTCGAGAGAAGTTCAAGTTCCCGGTTCGCTTGCCATACTCTCACCTGAGCATCTTGATACAATATCTTTAAGCAATCCACCTCTTTTAGTCTGGAATAGCTGTGATTATTGTTTTAAAAACGCTTATGATGTACTTCCGTATATTACGGGTGAAATGGCTGAATCGGATAGTTTTCCCCCAATGGTTAGTCTGGATACATTTATGGGTATTTTTTCTGCCAGCCTTTTATTTAAGGAAAAAGATACAATGTATACTCTTTTGGTGCAGGCAAAGGATTCCAATGCTTATGCTTTTTCCAACATGTGGTTTGAATATGGAGAACTTAAGGAAGGAATCGCTGTTGGTCTAATTGGGGCGCTTTCTTTTGATACTGTAGCAGTCTGGGTTCGGGAATAACCACAGAAAACATAAAAAACTAATTTAACCACAGATTACACAGATTATCACAAGATTACCACACCACACAACCCATATTTTATTGTTTTGTTTTCAAAATCAAAACACGAAACTTCGATTTACACAGAGCCACCCCGATATGGTCATTCTTCCCTATGGGGCAAGCAGATTTAAAATATTTATTTTATTGTTTAAAAATAAAAAATATTTGGGGAGGTTGGGCGATCTTGTGTTAATCTGTGTAATCTTGTGGTTACTATTTGGGGTGTGGTGTGGGCTTTGCTTTTTACTTTTTAATATTTGATTTACTGTTTTTTTATCATTGGTACAAATCTTACCGGTATTATACTTTTTTTTGATATTCCCGAGGAATCTTTTGTTATAAGAATTAATTCCTGATAATAAGAACCTACCGGGATTACCATTCTTCCTCCGATAGAGAGTTGCTCCAAAAGTAAGGGGGGTATTTCTTCCGGAGCGCAGGTTACGATGATTCCGTCAAAAGGAGCATGTTCTTTCCATCCTTTGTAGCCATCTCCGGCTTTAACAATCACATTCTCATATCCAAGTACTTTGAGTCTTTCTTTTGCCGAATGGGCAAGTTCGGGAATTATTTCGATTGTAAAAATCGAATCCGCAAGAAGTGAGAGTATCGCTGCCTGATATCCCGAACCGGTTCCTACTTCGAGGACCCTATGGGTCTTCTTTACTTCAAGAAGTTCCGTCATGATTGCCACGATATATGGCTGAGAAATAGTCTGCCTGTGACCTATTGGTAGAGGGTTATCATTGTATGCGAATTGCATTAGATTTGCGGGGATGAAAAAGTGTCTTTTGACAGTTACCATAGCGTCTATAACAAGAGAATCGCTTATTCCTCTTGCTACTATTTGTTCTTCTACCATTCTTTTTCGCAAAAACGTATAATCTTTACTTACATTTTTTGTAGCAGAAATAAAGAAAACAAAAAGTAATATCATAACTGTTTAGGCAAAGAAGACACGCAGTCTTGAATTTAGGATTTTGGTGGTGGGGTTTAGTAAAAACAACAAATTAAAATCCTTTTTTTTATCTGCGTTCATCTGCGTCTCTGCGGTTTTACTGCCCATATTCCGAAAGTTTTTGTATTCTTTTTAGCATATTGGGATGGGTGCTTAGCGTCTCGAGCAGTCTATCGGAAAAGGTTAGTTCTATCTTTTTTGAAGATAACTGTTGGAGTTCGTCCGGGTCTATTGTTCCGCTTCTGTCCAGATCTATCGCTGCGAGTTCTCTTAGTTCTTTACTTGCCCTTGAAGGGTCATTAACGAAAAAGGCTTTTAATCCTTCGACGTCTTTTATCGCCTGTTTGCTTGTTTTAGCCGAACCATAAACAAGTTTATAAAGAGCTGAAGCGAGTGCGGAAGGTTGATTTCCCAGGTCAACAGAACCCCTGTCCGCGAAGTATTCCCGTATTCTTGAGGCATAGAGAACGAGGAGATTTGTTATGAAATAAAACACCAAAGCCGAAAGACCGATAAGTGCCGTGTAGGCTGCTCCTTCTCCTCTTCTTCGTCCCACGCTACCAAAGAAAAGGAAATGCCACGCGATTCTATACATGAGCATGGGTATTACGGAAAGTAAAGTTATAGTCAACACATCTCTGTTTACTATGTGTGTTATTTCATGTCCGAGTACTGCTTTAAGTTCATTTCTATCTAATAAATTTAATATACCCTGAGTTACGCACACTCTTCCGTCTCTTCGGCTTCTTCCGAAGGCAAACGCATTTGGGAGATTCACTTGCGAGATACCCACTTTCGGTTTTGGTATTCCGGCGCTTCTTGCTAATTCTTCTATCATTTGATGTAACTGGGGATATTCTGTTTCGCCTATATATTTAACTCTCATTGACCATTCTACGATTTTAGGACCAATAAGATATTGAATCAGCATAAAAAAGAATGCCAGTGCAAGATAAAAGTAGAAATTAGTCATTCCCATGGCTGTGCCTATCATGGTAACGATCGCGTAAACGATACCGAATAGGGCGGCGACAAGTAAAAACATTTTTAATTTTAAACCAAACATATTTCTCCTTTTATAATTTTTAAAACATTTAAACCACAGAGCCCACAGAACACCTCCTCAAATTATTTAACCACAGAGTACACAGAGTTACCCCACACACCATTTTTTTTATTTTGTTTATTTAAACCCGAACCCAACAAACCCAACGAACTCTACAAACTCAATAAATCCTATTATCAGTAGTGAATATAATTATTTGTAGATAGAAATCAAGACGGATCTATAGACTCCTTATTCTCGGATCTTTGCGGGTAATTATCTATTTTTAATTACCGTGAAAACTTTTGATCCACCCCGGTCTTTCAGGTGTTTTCCCGCCGGCAAGTATTTCTCTCCATTTCTCATCGGTAAGGCGGTCGTTCATAGGGTGTTTAAATTCATAATAGGAGAGAATCGGTCCTACGGCAAGCACTATATCTCCTGCGGGTCTTTTGTAAGCGACAACAAGGCAGTCTAAATAGCCGGATGCTTCTTCAAGACATTTTTTTGTATTTATATCGGTATGAACATCCGCGACTATAGTGGTTTTCAAGCCCGCATCGGTTATATCTCCTATGGCGCTCTTTAATTTTTCGGCAAAACTTCCCAGAAAAAGATTATCTTCTTTGCCCAGAGTCTTGTTTTCAACTTGTTTCTTGCATATCTGGTAGAGTTTTTCCAACAGACTGATTAAATATGATAACCTCTTTTCTGATGATGGTGTAAGAGCGTTTAAATCTTTTAATCCCGCATAAGCCATTTTTGAAGTGGTTAATATGTTTTTGTAGAATTCCGGTAATGGTTCGAGTAGTCCTTTTGGGGGTGGGGGAGGTGTGGGAGACGGATTGTAAGAAGTGATTCCTACATGAACGGGTGTATAGCTTTGTTTCGCGTAGAGGATAGTATTGTGACGCAGTGCCGCCCAGGAAGCAAGCGCAGTATTTAACTGTCTGTCGAGCCAGGCGTCTGTCTGCTGATATGTCTGGTAACCCTTTCCTCTTTCATGGGTAAGAGTTTTAAGCGCGTATAACCACGACCAGTAAAGATTACGATTCCAATCTTCATCTGTTAGCATCGAGAACTCCGTCCTTAGATCTTTTAGTTGAGTATAGTATTTTGGATATTCATCATCAGTGTAATCTTTTATGTGTTTTTCCGCTCTTTTACTTCCGAAAACACTGAAAACATCCAGACCTCGCGGAAATCCTCTTATAGAATAATGCAAATCGGGTTGTATGCGCTCATCGGGAATATAAACGACTGTGAACTTTTTAGGAATTTTCGAAGGAACAGTTCCGACCGCCGGGGAAACCAATTGTCCCAATATATACGAGTCTGGTATATACCGTTGTCCCATGAAACGCAGACCCATGGTTTTTGTAAGTATAGAGTCCAATTGTTTCACGGAAGTTAATTTATGACCTTCAATATTTCCGGGGTCGATTCCCGCGCCCCCTGTACCTCCGAAGATTGCCGGAGGAGTCAATTTTGAGAGTTCTAAAAGAAATAGCGTAAATTTTTCTTCTTTTTCCAATTCTTTTGTCGTGAATTCGCTGCCGAATACTTTTCGGAGAGTTTCTCTGTAATCGTAAATAGTTAAATCATCGGAAAACCCTGAGTAAAACGCGGAAACCGCGTAGATTCTATCCCATACTTCAGAGACACTTCTTCCGTCTTTCAATTTCAAATTGACGGAATTAATTGAAATTAAAGAAGCCTGTAGGGTTTGTATTTTTGCCGTTTCTCTGTCGGTCAGGGCTTTCGCGGGAGGGCTAACGGGTCCGAAATTTCCGTGTCCTTTAAGAAGAAAAGTCATTCGTCCGTACCACATCATTCCTTGGAAGTATTTTTTTAGTTCTTCACTTCTTGTGTAATGACCTCTTGGCTTATACTGGCTGTAATCTTCCGGAATCCGGAATAGAGCATTTTCTCTCGCGGTCGGGTAATCGGGCAATTCTGTGTGGTTCTCTATTTTACTTATTTCCCAGTCTACCCATTTTTTAACATAACGGGGTGAGGAAAATTCGGGATTTAGCAATTTCATGGCTACCGAAAAATAAGCAGCGTTTCTCTTTGCCGCTTCTTTTAGTTGTCCGCTAAACGTTTTATAATCTTCTTTTGACGCTTCAAGAAATTTTTCTGTTACAGCTAAAATATCGGGGTAAAAATTTTCTTCTTCGATTTCTTTTAATGTTTCGTCAAATAAAATGTGAAAGAGATGAAGAGGTGTATCTGCGGTTACGTAAATCGGAATGTTTGCTTCGATGAGTTTTTTGTAAAAGGTTGTTATGTCGTCGGTTGCACCTTTTCTTACAACCACAAAACCATTTTTCATGAGAAGGTCTTTTTGTTCCTGCTTGTTTAAATATTCCTTTGAAACTGAAGAGAAATTAGTAATTTTATCTAAGTCCAGAGGGAGAAAATAAGCAGGCATGTCGATTTTGAAAGCTTCCTTTATGGGCACGTAATATTTTAAAAAAGCACTGCTTAAGTCTCGATCTTTAGATATCGATGGGAGCTCGAAGATTTCTTGGTTGGAAGACGCACAGTTTAAGAAGTTGAATAAAAAGTTTAATGACAGAAAAAATCTAAAAAAATTGCTTTTTAATAATCGCATGAAATTCCTCCTTTTATTATCACTGTAAATTTATTTGGGGGAAATGTCAAGCCCCCATCACCCAGCTACCCCGAGTTCTAACCACAAGATTGCACGAGATTAAAATTAAGATTTTTTAAACCCCACTACACAACAAAACTTAAGAGAAACAACAAATCACAAAAATCCTATTAAAATATGTGTTTTTAACTGTTAAATACACGAAAACAAGAGTCATTGCGAAGAGCGAGGCGACGGAGTAATATCTTTTGTTGGCTATATTTCTTCTTTTTTATTACGTGAAGAAGAAAATGTGAGAAATCCAGATAAAAAACCCTTGACAATTTTACCTAAATCCGTTACAATGTTCTATAAGGGTGATGTTTTTTTAAAGGCAGAAAAAGAGTCGTTATTTTTTAATAAAACCAAAAAAAAGGAGGTTTTTATGAAGTATAGTATTTGGAAAGTATTATTCGTCTTTTCTGTAGTGCTTATGTTTGCTTTTACAGGCGAGTTAGCCGCCCAGACTCCGATTTATTTTACTTTTGAGCCAGATGATGAAACAATTGGGATTGGCGATAGTTTGGATTTAACCGCGACTCTTTTGGATGGACTCCATTCCCCTGTTGCGGATTCAGTGGTTACATTTTCGGTATTACACGGGGATGGTGATGTGACTCCTTTGATTGATACGACTGACGTCAATGGTGAGGCATATACAAGATATACTTCAGGAGTTATCGAGGGAATTGAGAATGTAATGGTGGAGGGTATATACGATACTGGTGGTGCGTTGCTTGATACAATAATCGGTTATCTTGATGTCTACGTGGTTGCCCGTCCCGATTCGCTCACTTTAGCCCCGACAGGACAAACAATTGGGATTGGCGAAAATTTGGTTTTAACCGCGACTCTTTTAGATCAATTGGACAGTCTTGTTGTAGATTCAACTGTTGCTTTTTCGGTAGTAGCCGGGGATGGTAGTGTAACTCCTAGTGCTACGACAAACATTAGCGGTGAGGCATCCGCGACATTTACTGCAGGATTAACTACCGAGGAAACCGTTAGAGTGGAAGCGAGGGGTGAGTATAATGGTGGTGCTGATATATTAGTAGATACAATCGATATAGTAATAGTCGCCAAGCCCGCGTCGCTTACTTTGGCGCCGATAGGGCAAATGATTGGGATTAACGATAGTTTGGATTTGACCGCGACTCTTTTAGATCAATTGGATCATGTTGTTGTGGATTCAACTGTTGCTTTTTCGGTAATAACCGGCGGTGGTGGTGTATCCCCTTTGATTGATACGACAAACAGTAGTGGAGAAGCATACACGACATTTACCGCGGTAGCTATCGAGGAAACCGTTAGAGTGGAAGCGAGGGGTACGTATAATGGTGGTGCTAATATATTAGTAGATACAATCGATATAGTAATAGCCGCCAAGCCCGCGTCGCTAACTCTGGCGCCGACAGGACGAACAATAGTGTTTAACGAAGATTTAGAATTGACTGCGACTCTTTTAGATCAATTAGACAGTCTTGTTGTAGATTCAACTGTTGCTTTTTCGGTAATAACCGGCGGCGGTAGTGTGGATCCTTTGATTGATACGACAAACGGTGATGGTAAGGCAGTAACAATATATACCGCGGGAAGTTCCGCGGAAACCGTTACGGTACAGGGAATGTGGGTATCCGGAGATCTTGGCGATACAGTAAGTGGTACAGTTAATATCGTGGTGGTAAACGCGCCGAGTGATCTTGTTTTGACTCCAGAGACCGCCACGCTGGCACTTAATGGAAGTCAAGCATTTACTGCAAGAGTTACTCGAAGTGGTACCGGTGTTGAAGCAGGTCTAATGGTTGATTTCTCATTATCGCCCGGGTTAGGCAGCGTGGATCCTGATAGTGGTACAACAAATGCAACTGGTTATGTAAATACAACATATACAGCATCAACCGTAGCCGGAACCGATACGCTAGTGGCATCCTGGACGGATGAAGATTTGAGGCTTACATTAACCGATACATCGATTATCACGATAAATCCCGGTCCGGCGACCAGCCTGAACGTTACCCCGGGAGATACAGTCGTTGTTGTAACCGAGGACGCTACAATAGTCGTGGAGTTGTTGGATGATTATCTTAACCACGTGGACGCGACGCTCCCCTCCCAGGTTACTTTTACAACTGATGGATTGGGGAGTTTTAAAACGGCTTCCGTGAATAACGGTTGTATTGAGGTGGCATATACGACTGATGATTCAATGGCGACGGATATAATAACCACCGACCTCGTGGTAAATCATACCAAGGATTACGATACGGTTCGTACAATCGGAGCGGCT
>Ga0315543_1002450_pt1 | contig 18026 bp, 21 predicted proteins | sample SalMarSW160210MG_2_FD_203098 | JGI IMG/M metagenome (GOLD analysis project Ga0315543, IMG submission 203098) | Salt marsh sediment microbial communities from the Plum Island Ecosystem LTER, Massachusetts, United States - Salt Marsh Sediment SW1601-210 ...
AACTTGAAATCGATTGGAAAGATCCTTGATATATTTGGTCCAGTCTCTTCGCCCTACGCCTCGGTAAAGCCCACAGTCCAAGAGATCGGAGAATTCGCGGGTAAAATGTTGTATGCGCTTCCCTCAAAAAGCAGAAAGGGGAAAATATGAATGGACGACAAGAAAAAAGATGAAAATCCTGACCCTTCGTTAACCTCTCAAGTAGAACCTGAGAAAGTTCAACACTGTCCAGAATGTGGTAGCACAAGACTTATGCGTGATTATGAGTGTGCCGAAGTGGTTTGTATGGAATGCGGCTTCGTGATAACCGCAAAAATAGCTGATAGAGGGCCAGAATGGAGAGCTTTTACCAATGAGCAGAGGGCGAAACGGACAAGGGTTGGTGCTCCATTGACTTATACAATTCACGATAAAGGCTTATCAACTATGATTGATTGGCATGACCGCGATGTTTATGGAAAAAGTCTGTCGCCTGGACAGAAGGCGCAAGTCTACCGTCTCAGGAAGTGGCAGCGCCGCATAAGGGTTTCAGATGCCACGGAACGCAACCTCGCTTTTGCATTATCTGAAATCACAAAAATCGCCAACAACTTAAACCTTCCTAAGAATATCCTCGAGACGGCTTCGGTTATCTATCGAAAAGCCGTTAAGGAACGGTTGATACGTGGGAGATCAATTCAGGGCGTAACCGCCGCAGCAGTCTATTTGGCTTGTAGGCAATGCAAGCTGGCTAGAACTTTGGAAGAAATTGCCCAAGCGTCGAACGTAAACAAAAAAGAGGTGGGTCGCAGCTATCGTTTCTTAATCAGAGAACTTGACTATTTCGTTCCACCTGTGAAGCCAAGCCAGTACATAACAAAATTTTCAAATCAGTTAACAATGCAGGGGAAAGTTGAGGAAATAGCCCATAAAATTTTAGCAACCGCAAAAGAGTTAAAGCTAACTTCGGGTCGAGGTCCCACAGGCATAGCCGCCGCTGCGAGCTATATAGCCTCTGTGTTGACTGGTGAAAGGAAAACACAAAGAGAAATAGCTGAAATAGCCCAAGTAACTGAAGTTACTATCCGAAACCGTTACAAAGAACTCGTAGAACGTCTAATGTTCCAGATAAGCCTCTAACATCCCCAATTTTTCTGGATTTTTCCTTCTTCCACTTTGGCAAGCGATTAAAAAAGAGCTTCATCCTTGCGACTAGAGCGTTCTTCATCTAGCTCATTTTCTTCGCTCAACCCTGCTGATGTGGCATCTCCGAGTTGTTGAAGAAATTCTTGCGGAATTCTATCCTTCAAGGCTTTGACCTCATCCCTCAATTTATCAACTTCGCCTTCTAACTCCTTTGCTCTTTCGGTCAATTCTACAACCTCTTCAAGCTTCCTCTTCTCCTCCAAAAGCGTGCTTTTCTCCTCTTCCAAAGTGTTTTTTTCCTCAAGTTTGGTCTTCATTTCAACAACTTGCACAACTCTTCACCTGCACTAATTTCTGTCATACTCACAATTAATAATTTGCCCTTGAACCGTAGGCGTTGCAAAACACATTTTAGACTCTATGGTGATAATTATAGAAGGGGCTATAATTTGGTTGAATGTCCAAAGTGTAGAACAGAAGTAATTACCCCAGTTAAGACATGGTCTATTCCTTCTCGAAAAGCGGCGAAAAGCGGCGAGGAACGTGAAGTTGTTATGGGAATATTTGAGTGTCCAAGTTGCAAAGCTAGGTTTAGAGCAGCCGTGACAGCCGAAACCAAAGCTGAGAAAACAGTAAGTGTTAAAAATATGGTTGAGAGAATTAAAGGTATAAAGGGGGAGCTTATGCAGACTTTGAAGAATCTTCGTGGAAAAATAAAAACCTTGGAGACAGAACGTGCCAATTTGATGATTGAGATTGAAAAACTGAAGAAAATGGCAGAATCAAAGGTTGGCGCGCTTGAAGGCGAAGTAAGCATGTTGCGTGAGGAAGTGAAGTCCTTAAGGGATCTTCTAGGTTACACAGAAGAACCAGAAAAATAAATAGCAATTAACCTACTGTGCCTATTTCAGACCTAAAATTTAGTCCCACACACACATCATCATCAGCGTGCACGTAGCTTAGCTCAGTATGACGTTGACCATCAAAGCAAACATTATCCCGAGTAAGAGACTGACGGAGACGGTGTGTTTATATCCATACTCGTGCGCTACTGGTATCAATTCATCTGCTGTTATGTAGGCCATTACACCAGCCGCGAAGACGAGTGAATAACCTATCACAGTCTTTGTCCCAACAACAGAGAGAGCAACAGCCCCAACTAGAGCTGCGACGGGCTCAGCCAAGCCGGAGAGAAGAGTGATAACTGCTATCTTCCAGGGTTCTGTCCCTGCTTTTCTGAAAGGAATGGCGGTGGCGACGCCCTCTGGTATGTTGTGAAGCATAATGGCAATGGCGATTACCAGACCAAGGCGTGGCATGTAGGTGTAACCTGCGGCAACGACAAATCCTTCAGGTATGTTGTGCAGTGTTATGCCTATGGCTATGAGCATACCGCTCCTGAGCCTTTTTGTTTTTTGCTGTCCAGCTTCCCAGTTGCCAGTTCAATGTGAGGTATACTCAAGTCCAAAACGATCATCATAACAGCGCCTAATGAGAACACAACTATCAATTCAATATGTGCAAGGAGTTTTTCAGCTTCGAGGAAGAGGTTGTTGAATGCGACCATGAGTATTACGCCGGATGCGAATCCCATGGAGAAACTCACGACTCTGTCGCCGACTCTTCTTAGCATGAGGACAATTATCCCGCCGAGCCCTGTGGCCATTCCTGCAATAAGGCTTAGAAGAAACGGTTCAAATATCGAGTCCATACCACAGACCACTACCTAGGAAGGCTTAGCGCGCTTGGATTATAGGTTGAACCCCAAACAATCGAAGCAAATGATCATACCTATACTTTGGCATAAGTGTAATAATTCCAACACGAACAGCTTATATTGTAGCTTCTATTATTTGTTCGATATTAGCCATCTTTTCTTCTTGCTTAGGAAAAAAGCGCCTATGACGATTATTCCTAGCAATCCTATGAATACTGGAAAAGTGCTGTCACCCAAGTTTCCTAGCAGCAAAACTACTGCTAGCACTATCAAAATTGCGCCTACGAAAAACACAATTTTTTGGAACATTATACTTCACACGTTGATTAACACGCGTACGCTATATATGCTCAGCGCGCTTTTCTTTTCGCTTCTCGTCTCTCCCTTTCTCCCTCCTCCATTCTCTCTTCTTCTCTCTCCTCTTCCCATCCCTTTTCCCTCTTCTCTTCTTGCTTCTCGCTTCTCCCTTGCTTTCTTCTCTTTTGTCTCTTCTTCTCTCTCAGCTTCTCTTCTCTCTCCTCTTCTTGCCTCTCGTCTCTCCCCTGCTCCCAACTCTTCTAATGTCTCGTTGTAAAAGAGAGAAGCTATTCTTAGTACATCTTCAATTCTTTCGCTCATAAATTCATAATTTTTAATGCTTCCTTCAAGGGAAGAGGCATAGTCAGCCGATCCTTCCTTCTGTAACTTCACTTTTACTTTCTCTGTCACTTTTGCAGCCTTCGACGCGAGGTCTTGGATAAGTTTGATGTATCTATCCCTTTCCCCTGGGTTTTGAGTGGCCTCGAAAATGGCCTCATTCACTGCCAGTATATATTTCCGCCTTGCTTCTTCATAATTTTTATCCTTGATACTTTTCTCTGCCTCCTCGATGAGGATCTCGAGATCCTTTTTGGATATGGCCGCTATAGGATCTAAATACAGGTGGCTTCCGAGAAAATCATATAATTTTGCATCGTCCCCACATAGCTCCTTCAACAAACTTTCCTCTTTCTCTTCTTTCTGCTTTTCTTTCTTTTTTCTTCGAAATCTGTCAAGCAAACCCAAATTGAAACCCCTCTTGGTTTTGATACGTTCTAATATTGCAATAGTTAACTTTAAAGGTTTGTTTTGTTTATAAGCGATTATGCCATATAAATTCACCTTTGACCTTTCAAAGATTCCACGTTTCTTCTTTAAAGAAATCGCCAAAGTTAGTTATCAAAAGGGCATGCACAAAAAAATTGGCAGAACTATTCACGAAGTCATAAGAAGATTCAAGATTCAAGAGGCGACGGGCCTCAACTTTTCCGACGCCGTGCTTCTTCTTGAAGATTTTATAGAAATACAGGCTAGAAACCTTCTAGAAAGAGATAGCTTTGTGCAAACAAGAAAAAGAGCTCTTTTTCTGCCGCATTGTTCTAGAAAATACATGGATAGTCATTGTAAGGCTGTGTTTGATCCGAACATTCCGTCTTACGTATGTGCACACTGTTCTCCCGACTGTTTAGTCAATAGGGCGGTGTCTTTTGCTGAAAAGAAGGGTTATGACGTTTACATTTTGCCTGGTGGTTCTTGTGTTCCGAAAATTTTGAAGGTGAAGCATTATGAAGGTGTTGTAGGGGTTTCTTGTGGCGAGGAAATAAAGCTTGGTGGAGAAATGCTGAAAAGTATGGGCGTAGCTGGTCAAGCTGTTCCATTGGTCAAAAATGGCTGCGCGAATACCTCTTTTAATCTTGAAACTTTATTTGATATTCTTTAATCTAATTATAAAGATAATTGTTTCGTTCTTCAGTTTTATGGTAAAAAAAGGGGAAATGGTCGATGATGATGTTAGCATGATTTACTCCTTTTTTCTTTGTCGTCTTCTTGCTCTTGCCGAGCATCGATTACACCCCAATAACTGGAGATTTTAAACAATTACGATTTTTGGATATAGGTAACTTTCACATTCAATACAAGCCTGATTGTGCTGAAGAATCGTCTAAAAGATTACTTTACAAGCTCTCTTTTCTTCCAGCGTAGATTCTTGCTTCGGCACTTTCTGCATTTCACAGCGCTCGGTGCGTTTCTTGCACCACATTGTCGGCAGATTTTCATGTACAGTCTATGCTTCTGAGCGATTGCCTTTTTAATTGGGTCCATTACTGGCATTTGCTTTACCTTCTGCTGTGGCTGGAACTCAAGTGATTTGCTTCCAAATATACTTTTTGTTGTTAGCTTGAGGCTGGAATTTTTTTGCTAAAAACCTTTTCCTGGAGATTCTCGCCTCTAATCTAGTTCTTAGAGACGTTGCTCCCAAAATTTTTAAGCAGTAAGGCAGAAGTGATGAACATGAGCTACCTACAGGATCTCCTGAGTTATATCCAGCAGACACACAGTATTCTGCCAAAATCTACGAAATTAATGGAAGATAAAGAATTCGCTAAGAGATACGATAAACAAGAGTGGCTGCAAAATCCTGACTGCAGTTTTCTGATGAGTCTATGTTGGATAGCTAGAACGCCAAAAATTCAGTTCGACCTTTGGGATAGGGTTCATCCAATCTTCATTTCAGAATATAATGGTGACATTCGTAACATACAGACAGAAAGTGATTGTAGAAAACTGGGTTACTACCCAAAACTAGTTCCCTATAGTTGGTTGCCAAACTTGGCGAGATACCTAAGAGAAAAGGGACTATCATTTAGTCAGTTTCTTGAACACATGAAATCACTTAATGGAATAAAAACCAGAGCCGCATTTACTAAGATATTAAAAATAAAAAGTGGAAAAGCAAAGAGAATAAGCGTGTTTATTAGAGATTTCCTCGAAAAAAACGTGTTTCCGATCGACATCAATGTAGAATACGTCTTGACTTCCTTAGGGCTTCCTGATGATGAAGAACTAATGGTCAGGTTGTGCGAAAGAGCGAATATTGACCCGAAGAGATTTGAAAGACAGCTTTACGCGCATGGTCAGAAAGTGTGCGGCTATGGAAAAAACTGTGTCATCAAAGGAATATGCATCTCATCTCTGCTTGATATTGAGGATAGGTGCAATGGCAGGAAATGAAGTAGAAGGGTTCCATCATTCTTTTCGCTGACAAAAAAGGGGTTACGCGGAAGATATTTCCAGAAAGCGCGAAATTCTTTAATTCAGTAAACTAGCTCAGGAAAACATTGCTTTACACGTTAACAAGTCTTGCCAACAATTTTGCTACGTCGCTTGGTTTTTCAGCCACCTTCACGCCTGCGCTTCTGAAAGCTTCAATTTTAGTTTCAGCTGTTCCTGCTTTGCCCATAATGATTGCGCCAGCGTGTCCCATCCGTTTTCCAGGTGGAGCGGAACGTCCAGCTATAAAGGCTACAACTGGTTTTGGATACCTTTGTTTTGCGATGTATTCTGCTGCTAATTCTTCCAAGTTGCCGCCTATTTCCCCTATCAAAACTACAGCCTTTGTTTCAGGGTCTTTCTCAAACATTTTTAATACATCTATAAAGTTTAGACCCGTTATTGGGTCTCCTCCTAGACCGAGGCATGTGGATTGTCCTAGGTTGCTTTTTGTTAGGCTTGCTGCTATTTCGTATGTAAGTGTTCCGCTTCTGGAAACGATGCCTATTCCGCCTGGTTTGAAGATGTGGGCTGGCATTATTCCAAGTTTACATTCCTTAGGAGTTATTATTCCCGGGGTGTTTGGTCCTATTATTGTTGCTTTGACTTGTTTGGCGTATGACATTACGTTGACTGCGTCTTTTATTGGAATGTGTTCTGTTATTGCTATGATGGTTTTTATTCCGTTTTCTAGAGCTTCCAGAGCTGCTTCTGCGGCAAATGGGGCTGGTACAAAAATTATTGAAGCGTTTGCTGGGTGTTTTTCTATGGCAGCCTCAACAGTGTCATAAACTGGTATGCCGTGAATTTGGTTTCCGCCTTTCCCAGGGGTTACGCCAGCGACGATTTTTGTTCCGTATTCTAGCATCAGCTTGGTGTGAAAGCTTCCTTGAGCTCCAGTTATGCCTTGGACGATTGCATGCGTGTTTTTGTTAACTATTATTCCCATTTATCCCTCTCCTTCTTGTTTGGATATTTCGACAACTTTTTGTGCAGCTTTTTCCATGCTTTCCATCACATGTATTCCAGCTTCTGTCAGTATTCTTTTTCCTTCTTCCTCGTTTGTTCCTACAAGCCTAATAACCACGGGTTTTGTTACCCCTGTCTTTTCTTTTGCTTTTAATATTCCCCGTGCAACTTCGTCGCAGCGGGTTATGCCACCTAAAATGTTTATGAAAAGTGCTATGACGTTCGGGTCTGAAAGCACAATATTTAGGGCTGCAGCCATTTTTTCCGATGTTGCACCACCACCAACATCCAGAAAGTTTGCTGGATTTCCACTGTAATACTGGATTGTGTCTAATGTTGCCATTACAAGGCCTGCTCCATTGCCTACGACGCCTATGTTGCCGTCCAGTTTAACGTAGGCTAGGTCATTTCTTATGGCTGCCAGTTCTTGCGGAGTGAGTTCGCTTCCTCCTTCTAGGAGTCTTTCTTGGTATTGTTTGTGGCGGAATAGAGCGTTGTCATCTATTATTATGCGTGCGTCTACTGCAACGAATTTTCCGTCGAAGGTTTCTACTATGGGGTTCATTTCAATTAATTCCGCGTCGTAATCCATGCCAGCACGATATAGACTTTCAAAAATTTTTCCTAGTGTAGATAGTTGTCTGCCAGCGTATCCTATTTTTCTTGCAATCTGGCGGGCGTGGAAGGAGTGGAAACCATGTTGTGGATTTATCAAAAATTTTATGACTTTCTCCGGGGCTTCCGTGGCTATTTCTTCTATTTCCATTCCGCCAACTGCTGAGCCAATTGCAACGTGGCTTCGGTTAGCTCTGTCAATTGTTACGCCGAGGTAAAGCTCTTTCGTTATCTGTATTTTCTCCTCAATCCATACACTTTTGACACGTATGCCTTTTATTCGCATGTTTAACAGTCTTTCTGCTGCTTTTTCCGCGTCTGGAACTGAATCTGCAAAGAGTATACCGCCTGCTTTTCCTCTTCCAGCGACAAGCACTTGTGCTTTTATGGCCAAGGGTAGTTTTAGTTTGGTTGCGATTTCGTGGGCTTGGCTTACGCTTGTTGCTATTTCACCTATTGGTGTTGGGATTCCGTATTTTGCGAGTATTGTTTTTGCTTCGTATTCGAAAAGTTTTATTTTAGCTTTCTCCTATTTTATTGGTTCTATAGCTACGTAGGATTTTGTATCTTTTACGCCTTCGATGTAAGAAAGTTTACTTAAAATTTCGTCGAGTTTCGTTCTTTCAACCATTATGAGAGCATCAACGTCTCCTGCAATCCTAAATGCTCTTTGGATGGCGAGTTGCTTGATTTTTTCGTACACTTCGCCTCTTTTGCGCGGAGATACTTTGATGAATACGAATGCTGGGTTTGAGGATATTCCAAGAGCGTTCAATCCTTTTTCTGTTACGTCAATGAAGCCTCTGCCAGTTCTTATGTATTTTAGGTTTCTGAGTTTTCGTAGGTGAACATTTAGTGCTTGTCTGCTTATGCCTAGTTGTTTCGCAAGGTCGTTTTGTTTCATGTGTAGAGAGTATATGTTTGTTGCCTTGCCTTTTCCGTATAACATTTGGAGAAGCTGCATTGAACGTCTTGTAAGAGGTTCCAAGTTTGTTCCCTTCTTAACTGCCTTTTTGTTAAGTTTTTATTTTACAATGGTATGGGTTATTTAAACATTTAGAAAAGATAAATGCAACAAAAACATGCGACTTTAACATCCGAATTTTTTTTAGGTGGAACTTGAAACCGTAACCTATTTATTTAACGATAAAAATCGTTATGAAACCATAGAAAAAGTGAAAACTAGGAGTGAGGCGGTACAAATGTCTGAAAGCAATGCAGTATTGATCGGGAGAAAGCCAGTAATGAACTACGTACTGGCTTGCATAACTCTCTTCCACGGCGGAGCAAAAGAAGTAAACGTTAAGGCAAGGGGAAGGTCGATCAGCCTAGCAGTGGATGTGGTTGAAGCTGTCAGACGCCGATTTCTACCTGACGTGAAAGTGAAGAAAATTGGAATCGGAACTGAGCAATTGGCACCCAGAGAAGAGGGTGGCTCGCCCACAAACGTCAGCTCGATCGAAATAACCCTAGCACATTGAACGCGATTCCACATGAACTCCCAAAGCTCCGCCGCCCCCCTCCTTTATTTGTGGAGGGCGCTTTTCTAGGTGAAAACTGCACTATGTAACTTCTGTTTAAGAAGTGGGATACTGTGTCAAAAATGTTTGGCGAGAGTTAAGTCTGGAGAGATAAGCGAATTAGACTTGAAAATCGCCCGCTTACTCTTGTCCCTAGAGGAGAAATATCCTTCACTTCAGAATGTTTATTTTCATAAGGCTGTGGATGTTGACAATACGTTGGCCCTGGTTGTTGGGCGGGGTGATGTTCCTCGTCTTTTGGGTTATGGTGGGAAGATCATTAAGGCTTTGGGGGCTGAAGTTGGTAAGGCCGTTCGTGTTTTGGAGTATGGTGCTGACGATAGAAAGTTTTTGGAGGATTTGTTTGCTCCCTTGAGCATAGTTGCGATAAACACTATTTGGCTGCCTGATGGAACAACTGAGACTAGGGTTATTTTGAGGAAGAGACGTGGGAGGCAGCCGCCTTTTAGTGTAAAGGCTTTAAAGGAGATTGGTCGTAAAGTTCGCAACATGGCTCTGCGTGTGGAGTTTGCAGACTAGTTAGGGCGTGAACTCATGAAGTTGGATTCAATTGGTGATTGGTGTAGAACGCACTGTTCTGTTGATGTTAAGCCTGAACTTGACGGTCAAGAAGTTACACTTTTCGGTTGGGTTCAAGAGATAAGAGACTTGGGTGGAATACGCTTCATAATAATGCAGGATAGGGAAGGAACAATACAAGTCACTGTGCCTAGGAAAAAGGTGAGTAGCGGAGTGTTGTCGAAGTCTGACGTTTTACAGAAAAGATACAGCATCGGTGTGAAAGGCGTTGTGAAGAAGACTGAGATGACACACAGAGGCATCGAAGTGATACCGAAGGAGATTAAGATTTTCAGCACAGCCGTACTTCTTTTGCCAATTGACATAACTGGAAAAACACCAGCACACATAGACGTTCGACTGGACGCGCGGGCTTTGGACCTTTGCCAAGAAGAGAACTTGGCTGTTTTCAAAATTCAGCACACAACCGTAGAGGCAATACGAAATTTCCTGTTTGAAAGAGGATTCATAGAAGCCCATACTCCACGCATTATCGCTTCGGCAACTGAAGGCGGAGCAGCACTGTTCCCTGTTGAATATTTTGAAAAGAAAGCGTATCTTGCTCAAAGCCCACAATTGTACAAAGAAGAGCTTGTTATGAGCTTCGAGAAAGTTTTTGAAGTGGGACCGTTTTTCAGGGCTGAGGAGTCTCACACACGTCGTCACTTAAGCGAGTTTGTTTCAATAGACATTGAGCAAGCTTTTGCCACGGCTGAGAATGTGATGCAGCTGCTTGAACAGCTTATGCAATTCACATGCAAGACTGTTGATGAAAAATGCCGGAAAGAGCTGGCGACGCTGAAATATAATGTCGAAGTGCCGGAGGTCACTTTTAAACGCTTAAAATATGATGATGTGCTACAAGATTTGAAGCGTGAAGGCATAGAAATCCCATGGGGCGAGGATATACCAACACTAGCCTTCAGAACGCTGGGAAAAATCCACCCATACTTCTATTTCATAGTTGACTGGCCGACACATTCAAAAGCCTTCTACATTAAGCCACGCGATGATAATCCAGAACTTTGTGAAGGCTTCGACCTAATGTGGAGTTGGATAGAACTGGCCTCTGGCGGAACAAGGATAGCGTCTAAAGAGCTTCTGATAAAACGGTTGGAAGAGAAGGGTCTGAACCCTGAATCCTTCAAACACCATCTGCAAGCCTTTGATTATGGTATGCCGCCTCATGCAGGATGGGCTATAGGTCTGGAAAGATTGACGATGATGTTGACTGGGAAAAAGAACATAAGGGAAGTAACACTTTATCCGAGGGACAAGTTTAGGCTTACACCGTGAAATTTTTTTTGTAAACTGAAAAAACTAGACCCCCCTATAGATTTTTACAAGGAAACCTATGCATAGGAAGTATTCCTCTTTCAGAGGTAGAAAGGAGAAAAATGAAAAGGTTGGCTTTGTTGTCTCTTGCGCTGATTACCATAGTTGTTACACTTAGCTTTTTCATCTATGGGTTCAGACAATCAATCCTTAGCTTGTTTAGCATGTACGTGTGGTGTAGTTGACAAAGCAGCACACGAAACTTTCACCGTGAAAATCACATTCAAAAACACTGGAAAAACCGAGGGCACATGGTCTGTTAACATAGCCTTTGAAGATGAAGCTTGGACTTGGAGTGGAACACCAAAAACATTGACTCTTAAGCCCTGTCACAAGGAAACTTTAACTTGGAATGGAAATGTTCCAGAGGACGCTCCAATAGACTCGATGGCGAGACTGATAGTCTATCATAATGATTCTTTCGAGCCGCTGAACTGGTGGATACACGTAATCGACGGTGCAGAACTAACAATAACCTCAAGTACAGTAAAATAACCAATCCTACCGATTTAATGGTTCACACAATTTGGAAAAGCTAGCATGCTTTTTAGTTGAAAATGTTATAAAAGTTGATAAATAGGCGTCTCTCATTGCCAACCATGGGGGAGCAATTAAAAATCGCGTGTGGAGTATTCGGGGCAATAAACTTCCAAAAACAGCCCATATTCTCCTACATATATTGGGGCTTAAGGGCTCAAAATCACAGGGGGCACCAGTCCCACGGCTTCCTAACCTATGACAACGGAAAAATTCATGTTCACAGAAGCCTAGACCTCGTGCCAAAACTAAAAACAAACGCAATCCAAGAATGGTTTGGACGGTTGCCTGGGCACATAGGCATCGGAAACGTTAGATACACAACCTCTGGAAAAACAGACGAAAAATCATTAATAAAAGGGACGCAGCCGGTTACAGCCTCAAAAAACGGTTTGAAACTAGCTGTTTCCTTCAATGGAAATGTTGTTAACACGTTTCAACTTAAAAAAGAAATAAGAAAAGAATTTCCCGGCTTCTCTTATGAATGCGATGCAGACCTAATCTGCCACAAACTGTTAATTGAATTTACAAAAGGCAAAGACCTAGCCTCAGCGGTTGAAACGTGCATGCAAGAAATCCAAGGAGCCTTCTCAGTGGCTGCCATAACAAAAGACGGCAAATTCTTTGCTTTTAAAGATCCCTACGGAATAAGACCATTATGCGCTGGCCACAGCAAAGACCACTCAACCTATGCCTTTTCATCAGAAACAGTCGGCCTAAACATAAACGAACTCGAAAGAGACCTTGAAATAGAACCTGGCGAACTCGTAACGGTTTCAAAAGATGGATTGGAAAGGGAGAAACTCGTAAATAGACAGAAAAAAGCCTTCTGCGCCTTTGAATTTGCTTATTTCGCAAGACCAGACTCGCGCTTTGACGAAAAATACGTTTATGAAATCCGTGAAGAGTTCGGGAGAAACCTTGTCCGTGAGAATCCAGATGTCGTCAAGGATGCAGACTTGATTCTTTCTCTGCCCGAAACTGGTGATGACTCAGCCTTAGGGGTTCATGAAGAGTCTGGTTTAAGATGGGAACGTGCCTCTCGCAGACATCGTTACGTGACTGAAAGAGCTTTTATCCTGCTAAACAGAGAACGGTATTCAACAATCGACAAGAAAATCAACATTTTAGCACCAAAAATCAGGGGAAAACGGGTCATAGTGACAGACGACAGCATAGTCAGAGGCGACACAACAAAGGTCATAGTGGAAAAACTGCGCAAAATGGGAGCCAAAAAAGTGTACGTGTTCATAACTTTTCCACGAATAATTGGACCATGCTTTTACGGAATAGACATGGCAACATACGGTCAACTAATAGGCTCGAAGCATAGCACAGAGGAAATAACAAAAATCATAGGCGCAGACGCCGTGTGCTACCAGTCAATAGAAGGGTTGATAAAAGCAACGGGTTTTAGCCGAGACCAGCTGTGCCTAGGATGCATAACAGGCAAATATCCAACGCCTTTAGCGCAAAAAATAGCGGATGAAATGAAGAAAAGGTTCCTGAAAGGTTACGAGGAAACAGGAAGACTATACGAGACAGCAGAAGCCGTTGAATAGACACATTGGCAAAATAAATTAGGACTATGTTCTATTCTTGTAATTCGATGGGTTGCTTATGGAGAAAGTAGGCATACTGGTTGTTTCTTATGGCGCAAGAGCCGCAGCAATGGTTGACGCTTTCAAACGAAGCATAAACTACGACGTAGAACTCTATGTTGCTGATAAACAGCGAAACCCATTCAACGTGAAAAAAGCAGTCAAGCACGTAGTTATCCCAGACTTAAACGCAGAGAAAATATGCGAATTTGCAGAAGCAAACAAAGACAAAATAGACTTCTGCATAGTCGGCCCAGAAAAACCCATAATAAACGGCGTACGCGACCTTGTAGAAAAGCGAACAAACATACCAGTGATCTGCCCAACAAAAAAATACGCCATAGAAGCAAGCAAAGTGGCCCAGAGATCGTTATTTCAAGAAATCGTGCCAGAAGTAAATCCTCGCTTCAGAATTTTCAACCCAAAAGACTACAAAAGCCAAGAACAAGTAAAAAAGACTGTTTACACGTGGCTTGACGAACTTGAAAACAAGGCAGTTGTTAAGCCAGACAAGCCAGCGGCTGGAAAAGGGGTAGGCGTGTGGGGAGATCACTTCACAAGCCGCCAACAACTTTTCGAACATTTCCTAGCAAACTTCCAATACGGATCAGTCATAATAGAAGAGAAAGTTGAAGGTGAAGAATCCAGCTTTCAAGCTTTTTGCGATGGCAAGCACTTAGTCCCATTGCCGGAAACAAGAGACTACAAAAGAGCCTTTGACGGCGACAGGGGACCAAACACTGGTGGCATGGGTTCATACAAAGACGTTAGCGACGTATTACCTTTCATGTCGGATGCTGACAGAGCTAAGGAAATAGCGATTGTCACCAAGATTTTTGAAAAATTGAAAGCCGCAGACAACAAAGCCCTAAGAGGGATACCCTTCTACGTAGCCTTCATCCACACGAGCAAAGGACCTAAAATCCTCGAAAATAACAGCCGCCCGGGAGATCCAGAAATACAAAACATTTTACCAATTCTAAAAGATGATTTTGTTGATGTCTGCTACAAAATCTTAGAAGGAAACCTGACACGCATCGAATTGGAAAAGGCTGCAACGGTCTTAACCTATAAGGTTCCACCAAACTACGGCGGATACTCAAGCATTTTTCCAAACTTTGTAAACAAGAAGGAAATAGGCAAGCCAGTTAATCTGATAAAGGCTTACGAGCTGACCAGAAAGTACGGTGAAAAAATCCGTGTCTATCCAGCGTCTATGGAACTGCGCAACAGCGAAACCTACGCCCTCAAATCAAGAGCCATATCTGTAATAGGCATAGATGAAAATATCGAGGCGGCTAGGCAAATCTCTTTGGAAGGCATAAACGCAATAAAAGGCGGTGCACTGTGGCATAGAACAGACATAGCCTCAAAACAGCACATAGAAAAGAGCATGAGGCACATGGAAGAGCTAAGGCGGTGTAAACAGTGAAAAAAGTCTTTATCTCAGATTGTGAAGGACCAATCTCCAAAAACGATAATGCCTTCGAAATAACGTCTCATTTCGTTCCAAACGGAGACAAACTTTTCACAGTCATAAGCAGATACGACGACGTGCTCGCAGACGTTATAAAAAAGCCACGGTACAAAGCTGGCTACACCTTAAAACTCATTTTGCCCTTCCTGAAGGCTTGTGACGTTACTGATCAAAAAATGGGAGAGTTTTCAGCTCAAAGCCTCATTCTGATTCCAAACGTAAAAGATACATTACAATGTGTGAGAAACGTAGCTCACGTCTTTATCGTTAGCACAAGCTACGAACACTACATAAAAGCCTTGTGTCAAGCCCTAAACTTTCCATACGAAAACACTTACTGCACAAGGGTCAACATAGACAAATACCACATGACAGCAGGAGAGAAAAACAGTTTGAAAGAGTTTGCGAGAGAAATTCGACAAATGCCCATAATTGAAATGCCTTCTGTGGCGAAATCCCTAAGCGACTTGCCAGGAGAATACCGTAAAACAATCCAGCGGCTTGACGAGATTTTCTGGAAGGAAATAGCTAACATGGAATCTGGGAAAATTTTTCACGATGTTAATCCTGTTGGCGGTGAGGAGAAAGCTGATGCTGTTAAGGAAGCGGCTGAAAGAGCAGACGTTGATCTGTCAAGTGTTATGTATGTTGGCGACAGCATAACAGATGTGGAAGCCTTCAAGCTTGTAAAGGAAAACTGTGGCTTAACGGTTTCATTTAACGGCAACCAATACGCTGTAAAAAATGCTGAAATAGCAGTTTTATCTGAAAACAGCATTGTAACGGCAATAATCGCAGATGCTTTCTGCAGGTTTGGAAAGCGAGAGACCATAAGGTTGATGGAAAACTGGAGCCGTGAAGCTTTGAAGAAGAGTCATGTTAGTCAAACATTGCTTAATCGTCTTTTTATGCTTTATCCAAGTGAATTGCCTAAAGTTAAAATAATAACAAGTGAAAATATGGGAGTTCTGGCAGAAGAAAGTAGCAAATTTAGAAAAAAGGTTAGAGGCGAGGCAATCGGGAGATTGGGATGAATGATTAAGAAAGCCGAAATTGAAGACACGTTTGCAGAAGCCTTTGACGGTCTCTACTGCCGGCTTATCGTCACTGCAGACGATGAAGAAACGTTGAAGAAGGCAGCTGAAGATGCAACAGCGACGCCGTCAGGAGTTATAGGCAGGCTTGACAGCGGAATTGAAAGGTGGCTGAGTGAAAAAGAAACACCGGATAGGCGAAAAGGAGCGATTTTGCAGTTTTGGAAGGGTTTAGACAAGGGGAAGCCTTTAGAAGATTTGCTCAGGCGTTTTGAAAAGGAACTTTCTTATAGGATTCGTCAAGACATTCTCGTCAAGCCTTTCACCGCGGTGTTTGATGCTTTATCCGTGAAACCTGAAGGAAAAATAGATATGATGGAACGCGTTGGGCATTGTGGAGACGGATTTGAGTGGGAGGAACAACTTTATGGACGCAATATGATTGTTGTTCCAATTATGGTGCCTGATTTTCTTATAGAGCGACATATCGGCTATGCACGAGGAATATCTGGCGGCAACTTCTGGTTCATGTGCAAAACAAAGAAAGCGGTAGTGGATGCTGGAAAAAAAGCACTAGAAGCCATGAGCCGAATTGAAGGAGTAATAACGCCCTTTGACATTTGTTCGGCTGGCTCAAAAACAGAAACACATTTCCCACTGATAGGACCAACAACAAACCATCCATACTGTCCATCTCTAAAACAGAAACTAGGCGACGCATCCAAGGTGCCTGAAAACGTGAACTTTATTCCAGAAATAGTAATCAACGGAGTTTCAATGAAAGCAGTGAAAGAAGCCATGAAAGCCGGCATAGAAACTGCCTTAAGCGTTGACGGCGTAGTAAAGATTTCAGCCGGAAATTACGCTGGAAAACTGGGCAATTACAAGATTTATTTGCGCGAGCTGTTCCCATGACTCGCTTCGACGTTGTCGGATTCGGCGCCTTAAACGTGGATAAACTCTTCAAAGTAAACAAAATCGCGTCAGCAGAAGAAGAGAGCTTCGTTACGGGTTTTGAAGAGGCTTGCGGTGGGTCAGCAGCCAACACCATGGTAGGCTTGGCAAGGCTTGGCTGCAAAGTAGGCTTTATCGGAAAAGTGGGTGAAGACAGAGAGGGTAAGATGTTGTTTGAGGATTTTCGCGGAGAAAGTGTTTACACAAACGGCATAATCACGGTAAAGCATGGTAGAAGCGGAACAGCCATGGGCTTCGTAGACGAAAGAGGTGGACGAGCATTATACGTTGATCCGGGAGTGAACGACACAATAGAATTCAACGAAATAAACAAGGAATACGCGTTTCAAACACAGTTTTTGCATTTAACGTCCTTTGTCGGAGAGAAATCATTCCAAACTCAGAGAAGGCTTGTGGAAACCCTCCCAAAAAACGTTAAAATAAGCCTAGACATAGGCGAATTGTACGCAAGAAAAGGATTAAACACTTTAGAGCCGATAATCAGCAGAACATTTGTCATGATGCCGAATGCGAAAGAGCTGCAGATCTTGACGAAAAAAGCTGATTACAAAAGAAATGCGGAAGTTTTGCTCGAAAAAGGTGTGAAAATAGTTGCTGTAAAACTGGGCAGCAAAGGTTGCTACGTAACAGATGGGAAAGAAAGCAGCATGGTAGAAGCGTTTAAAGTGAAGGTTGTGGACACGACAGGTGCTGGGGATGCTTTCTGTGCTGGTTTTCTTTACGGCTTAATATCGGGTAAAAGCCTTCACGAGTGCGGGAGAATAGGCAATTTTGTCGCTTCAAAATGTATAATGAAGATGGGTGCTAGGCCTGGGTTTCCACGGATTGAAGATTTAAAGTTTCTTCATTAGATACTCGATTAGACTTTCGAATATTAGTTTTCCATCGCCGTATTGTGGCATCCGCTCTTGTCTAGTCCAGTCTGGTTGCTGCCACCAATAGAAAGACCTTTCAGGATGAGGCATCAAACCGAATATTGTTCCTTCCGGATTGCATACGCCTACTATATCATGGAAAGAACCGTTCGGATTTGTTGGAAACCTACCACCAGCATATTCACCGTTTTTGTCGCAGTATCTGAAAACCAACTGGTCGTTCTCATAAAGCCTTTCTAAACATTGCTTCTCCTCTTCTTTAGTGAACATGAATCTGCCCTCTGAATGTGCAACTGGCATTCGCAAAACCTTTCCCTTAGAAATTTTACGTGTAAACACGCATTTTCCCTTGTTTTCATGTTTGATGTAAATCCATCGGCAATTATAGCCTGGCGGAAAATTGGTGGCTAGAGCTGCCTCCGGATAGGAGTTTATCCGTTCGAATCCGGGAAGCAAACCAGCTTCAACAAGTACTTGGAAGCCGTTGCAAATTCCAAGTATTGGACGGTTCTCTTCAACGAAAGCCTTCAGTTCTTTGCCTAATTTAGCAAGTATCCACTTCGCCCATATGGCTCCAGCACGCACGTAATCTCCATAA
>Ga0315543_1002453_pt1 | contig 18015 bp, 19 predicted proteins | sample SalMarSW160210MG_2_FD_203098 | JGI IMG/M metagenome (GOLD analysis project Ga0315543, IMG submission 203098) | Salt marsh sediment microbial communities from the Plum Island Ecosystem LTER, Massachusetts, United States - Salt Marsh Sediment SW1601-210 ...
TCTCGATCGTCGGCGAGCCGACCGACTTCAGGTCCGGGGGTTCTTCGAGGAGGCGCTGGCGCGATTCCCCGAGCCTGCCGTGATCGACCCGGTGCGCCGCTCGATCAATGCCAAGTACGTGGCCGCCCAGCGTGAGGGGAGGGTGTGATGCAGCGTGTCCGGATCGCTTCGCTCACTGATCTCCCCGAAGGTCGAGGCCTGCGCGTCGACGTCGCCGGCACCCCGATCGCCGTGTTTCGAGTGGGAGACGAGGTGTTCGCCATCGGGGACCGATGCAGCCATGCCGAAGCATCCCTCGCCGAGGGAGAGCTCTTTGACGCCGAGGTGGAATGCCCCCGGCACGGTGCGGCGTTCGATCTCTGTACCGGGGAGCCGGGCTCTCTCCCGGCCACCCAGCCGGTGCCGGTCTACCCGGTCGAGGTCGTGGACGGTGAGGTCGTGCTGTTCCTCGAGACGGAGGTGGCCTCATGACGGCGGCGCTCAGGGTCGACAGCGTCACAGCCGGCCTCGGGGAACTCCAGATCCTCAAAGGGGTCGATCTCGAGGTTCCCTTCGGCGAGATTCACGTCCTGATGGGACCGAACGGCTCGGGGAAATCAACGCTGTGCCACGTGCTGATGGGGAAGGCAGACTACGACGCCGGGGGATCGGCGCAGGTCGGGGGGACCGAGATCATGGGGCTTCCCGTGGACGAGCGCGCCCGTGCCGGCCTCTTCGAGGCATTCCAGTACCCGATCGAGATCCCTGGGGTCACCCTCGACGCGCTCATCGTCGAGATGGGCGAAATCGCCGGAGACGGTTTCGACGAGCGAATCGAGGCGGCCTCGGATCGCCTCGGCATGGGCCAATTCCGCGGCCGGGTGGTCAACGGAGGCCTGTCCGGCGGGGAGAAGAAGCGATCCGAGATGTTCCAGCTCGCCGCTGCCGATCCCAAGGTGGCGATCCTCGACGAGATCGACTCGGGCCTCGACATCGATGCAGTGCGCGAGGTGGCGGCCATCGTCGAGGCGCTGCGTAGTGACCAAATCGGGGTATTGATCATCACGCACTACAGCCGGATCCTCCGCTACATGCATCCCGACCGCATTCACGTCATGATCGACGGCCGCATCGTGCGCAGCGGTGGCGCCGAGATCGCCGAGGAACTCGAGGCCAGAGGCTACGACGAAGTACGCCGAGAACTCGGCCTCGGCCCCGCGGTCGGCGCCGTCGACCCCCTTGCCGAGTTGCCCTGACGGTCGGTGTGCTCGGACACACCGGCGGCGACCGCCGGTGGACGGGATCCTGTAATCGCGGGCGATCGGCCGGTGCCCGGTGAAGGAGATGAATTCGACACGCTGCGCCTGCTCATCGGCCGCGCTGCCCGTGTCCTCGTCTTCACCAGTGCCGGAGTCTCGACGGCCAGCGGGATTCCCGACTACCGCGGACCCCAGGGTGTGTGACCGACCCGCGCCCCGGTCCTCTCCGACGACTTCATGCGGTCCGATGAGGCGCGGCGCCGCTACCGGCGCCGGAAGCTCGAGGAGCGCGACGCGTTCGGCAACGCTCAGCCCAACGCGCTGCACCCGGCCGTTGTCGACTTGGAAGAGGCGGGCCGGATCGAGATGGTTGTCACTCAGAACGTCGACGGTCTCCACGCTGCCGCCGGTACCTCGCCGGCGCGGCTCGTCGAGATCCACGGCAGCCTTCGGGAGATGGAGTGTCAGAGCTGCGGAGCGCGCTCGGACCCCGCTCCCCACTTCGCCCACTTCCGAGAAACAGGGAGGCGCCCGTGTGTGCATGCGGCGGCTACCTGAAGCCTGCCACGGTCAGCTTCGGCCAGGATCTTCGATCTGCTGATCTGACACGGGCCCTCGGCTCCGCGGTCCGGCTCTAAGCTCGGGGCCGATGTCCGATCACGAACACCTGGAGTGATGATGCGCATCGAACGTGATTCCATGGGCGAGGTGCAGGTCCCCGCCGATGCTCTGTACGGAGCCTCCACCCAGCGGGCGGTCGAGAACTTTCCGATCTCCGACCTGCGGTTCAGCCGGCGCTTCATCTGGGCGCTGGGTTTGCTCAAGGGCTCGGCGGCGCGGGTCGCCGGATCGGCGGGACACATCGATGCCGACAAGGCGAGGGCAATCGCCGAGGCAGCCGATCAGGTGCGCGACGGTGTGCTCGACGAGCAGTTCGTGCTCGACGTTTTCCAGACCGGATCGGGCACATCGACCAACACCAATGCCAACGAGGTCATCGCGCATCGCTCGGGCGAGCTGCTCGGCGACGATGGGGGATCGGGGCTCGTCCATCCCAACGACGACGTCAATTTCGGCCAGTCGTCCAACGACGTCATCCCCACCGTGATCCACGTGGCCGTGGTAGCGGCCATGAGGGAGGAGTTGATTCCGGCACTCGAGAGCCTCGCCGTGGCGCTCGAGGACAAGGCCGCCGAGTTCGCCGGGGTCGTCAAGTCGGGTCGGACCCATCTCATGGACGCCACACCGGTGACGCTCGGGCAAGAGTTCGGCGGATATGCCACCCAGGTACGCAAGGGCGTGAGGCGGATCGAGAGCGTCCTGCCTGACCTGCATGAGCTGGCACTCGGCGGCACGGCGGTGGGCACCGGGATCAACGCTCCGGAAGGTTTCGCTGCCGCCGTGATCGCCGACATGGCCCGTATCACCGGTCACCCATTCCGGGAAGCCGCCGATCACTTCGAGGCACAGGCCGCCAAGGATGCGGCGGTGAGCGCCTCGGGTGCCCTCAAGACGGTGGCCGTGTCCCTGTTCAAGATCGCTAACGATCTGCGGTGGCTCTCGAGCGGACCGCGCACCGGGATCGCCGAGATCCGGCTGCCCGTGCTGCAGCCCGGATCCTCCATCATGCCGGGCAAGGTGAATCCGGTGATGTCCGAGATGGTGATGCAGGTGGCGGCCCAGGTGATCGGGAACGATGCCGCCGTCACGTGGGGCGGTGCCAACGGCAATTTCGAACTCAACGTGATGATGCCGCTGATCGCCCACAACCTCCTCGAATCCGTGGCGCTTCTCGCCCACGCCGCCGAGGCTTTCCAGCGGCGATGTGTGGAAGGAATCGAGGCGGACGTGGAGCGAGCCCGGGAGCTCGTCGAGCGCAGCATCATCGTGGTGACCGCCCTCAACCCGCACATCGGCTACGACAGGGGAGCCATCGTTGCCAAGGAGGCCTTCGCCTCTGGCCGCAATGTGCGCGACATCGTCGTCGAGAAAGGCTGGCTCTCCGCCGAGCAGGTCGACGAGCTGCTCGATATCGAGCGCATGACCGAGGGTGGGGTCATCTCCTGAGGGAGACCTCCCGTGCAGCGCATCTCGGTCACGATCACGCGCTCCGCACAGCAGCCTCGGGCCGAGATCGTCTGCGAGGCCCGTGGTGATTGGCGGCGAAGTCTCCGTGCTCTCTCTCGGGTACGGGCACCGGGTCGCGTGTTGGCGGCTGGATCGTCCCTGGCATGGGCTCTGCATGCGGCCGTCAACAGCGCCGGGTGATCTGACGTTCGGAGATGGTCAAGGGACTCCGGTGTCGGACCGAAGAACTCGAATCCACGTGGTTGACCCGGTGAGGAGCTCCCGTCCGCGTATCCTTGGGTAGCTCTCCGACGGGTCCGGCGAACGATGAGGATCCCATGGCCGAATTGATCGAAGCGGCATTCGACGGCCCTTCCGAACTCGACGTCTCTATCGTCCTGCCCGTCTTCAACGAGGCAGGGCACGTCGCGAAGGAGATCCATCGGATTCGGGAAACGATGGATGCTTCCCCCTATAGCTACGAGATCATCGTCGTCGACGACGGATCCACCGACGGCTCGGGAGATCTGCTGAGGAAGACCGACAGCATCCGTCTCATGCAGTTCGGCGCCAATCGGGGATCCGGGTCGTGCCGCCGCTACGGCACGCTGGCTGCCCGCGGGCGTGTCGTCGTGTGGACCGACGTCGACATGACCTACCCGAACGACGAGATGCCGAACCTCGTGGCACAGCTCGACGGATACGATCAGGTGGTCGGCGCCCGGCGCAATGAGGAAGGCACCATCAAGCTCCTGCGACGACCGGCCAAGTGGCTCATCCGGAGGCTCGCCAGCTACCTCAGCGGCGTCAAGATCCCCGACCTCAACTCGGGTTTTCGGGCATTCCGGCGCGACGTCGGCCGCCAGTTCGTGCACCTGCTCCCTGCCGGATTCTCGTGCGTCACCACGCTCACCATGACGTTTCTCAGCAACGGGTACTCGGTGAAGTACATCCCGATCGACTACTTTCCACGAGAGGGCGAGTCCAAGTTCCATTGGTGGAAGGACACACGGCGATACCTGCTCCAGGTGGTGCGTCTCGTGCTCTCCTACCAACCGCTGAAAGTGTTCATGCCGCCGGCGGTGACGCTGCTGCTGGTGGGAAGCGGCAAGCTCGTGTACGACATGTTCGACAAAGATTTCCGGGTTGGCACCAACACCCTCGTCGTGCTGGGAGCCGCTCTCGCTCTCGGGATGCTGGGAATGCTGGCCGATCTGCTCGTCCACGTGAACACAAGACGGCATGACATCATCCCGGCGATGGTCATCACGGCAGGACCCGGCGGCGGGCCGGAGTGACCAGCTCCGGCGCTGGCGATCCTCCCCGAGACTCGGGCGAAGTCTCCACAGGCTCTGGACTCGATACTCGGGGCACGACCCGGTGGCGATCGGTCGTGCGGATCGTCTTCGGCTTTCTCGGCATCACCTATCTCGTGGTGGCGTTCGCCCGATCCTGGCCTGACGCCCGTGACTTCGTGCGCGTGTCGCTGCCGGCCATCGCCGCATCGCTGCTGTTGGCGTTTGCGACCGCGGGGGCCGCTGGCTGCGGGTGGGCCTCCCTGCTGTCAGACCGCGTAGCCCGCGCCCGCCTGATACGCGACTACTTGCTGGCACAGCCGGCGAAGTACGTCCCAGGTGGAATCCTGCAGCAACTCGGCCAAGTGGCACTTGCTCGTGACGCCGGGACTTCGTGGGGCGCGGCGACCGCCGCATTGGGCGTTCAGATCGTCTGTGCGGCTGCATCCGGGCTGTTCATCGGTGCCGGAGTGCTCCTGGCTGAGACATCGGCGCCGATCCTCATCCGGCTCACTCCCGTGGGCGTGTTGCTGGTTGCGCCGTTGCTCTATCGCCCGCTCCTCGTTGCCATTCTGGGCGTCGCCGCCCACATCCCGTTCCTTCGGGTCGATCCCGATTCCGTTCCTTCACAACGTCGGATCATCCGGTGTATGGGGTGGCTGCTCGCCTCGACGGCCGCCTCGGCGGCGGGGTTCGCCCTGCTTCTCGGCGGGATCACCGGAGGCGCTCCGTTCGGGGCCGCGGTGACCGGCTATGCCCTCGCCTGGGTGATCGGGTATCTGGCGGTGCCGGTTCCGACCGGCGTCGGGGTGCGTGAAGGCGTGCTCGTCCTCATCCTCGGCGGGTCCGTTCCGTCTGCGCTCATCATCGGTGCCGCGGTCGTACACCGCCTGGTGACGCTCGCCGCCGAGCTGGCGTTGTTGGGCGTGAGTCGCTTCGGCGAGGCGCGGGACGCAGCAACAACGCATTGGCCTGCTCGGTAGGCAATATGGCGATAGCCGTCAGGATGAGGGTCTCCGATTCCCGTCGGATGATTGGCCCTTGGGTAGTGTCAGCCAACGACCGATGGACGCACACGAGTCCCCAAACGAGCAGAAGGCGATGACGGCTACCGCGCACAGGATCTCAGAGTCTCTCGACCGCCTGTCCAATCGCGCTCTTTTCGCCTGGGTGGTCTTTCCGTTGCTCGCTCTCTTCCTCGTCACCACGGCGTGGGGCGGTGGTACGCACATCGACCCATTCACCAACATGCTCTCTGCGTGGAGCCTCGGTACGAGAGGCACGCTCCTTCTGGACGATCACGTTGGGCTCGCGACTCCCGAGTACTTCGCCAACGTGGCGTGGGTAGTCCCGGCTAAGGAGTCGGCGGCAAGCCAGTATGCGCCGGGGACCGCCATTCTCGTAGCGCCGTTCTACGCTGTCTGGCCGCAGGATGCCGAGCTGCGCTCCGTCTGGGGCACGGGTCAGCCGGATGTACCCGCTATCGATATCTTGGTCCCACCTGTGGCGCCCGGCGCCATCGCAGCGGCAATTGCCGTCGCCCTGGCGATGGGCTTCCTCGCGTTGACGTTCCGCCGCTTCGCCGGTCCGCGAATCGCTCTCGGAGGCGCCTATCTCGCCGGGCTAGGGACAACAGCGTGGTCCGTCGCCGCCAGCGCTCCCTGGCAACACGGGCCGGCGATGATGTGGATCGCACTGGGCCTCGTGCTGTGTGCCGACCATCTGTTGAGTTCCGGGCTGGCGTTCGGCGCTGCGATCCTCACCCGGCCCCACACCGCGCTCATCGCCGCCGGTACCGGTGTCTACGGGGCTCTGGCGAAGCGATCACTGAGGCCTGTCGTCTGGATTGGTATGGGATCGGCCGTGGGAATGGCGTTGTTGATCGGGTACAACACTGTGGTATTCGGCGAGCCTTCGATCTCGGGCGGCTATCCAGGGGTCTTCCGGGATCGGGCTCTCGACCTCGAATTCTGGAGATTCGCGCGGAACATCGTTGGGGCACTGGTCGGGCCGATGCGGGGCGTGTTGATCTGGTCTCCATTCCTGATCGTGCTCATCCCGGGACTCCGAGCCGCCTGGCGAGCAGCACCGGGGTGGGTGAAGGGAGCGTCACTCGGAGGGGTGCTCTACCTGCTGTTGCAGCTCAAGGCCAACCGGTACTCGGGTGGTGGCGGCTTCGCCGCCTACCGGTACCCGCTCGAAGCCCTCACCGCCGCTGCCCCGCTGCTACTCCTCGCCTACACCGAATGGGTGGCAAAACGACCGCGGGCGGCCCGCGTCTTCTCGTTCACGGTGAAGGCATCGATCTGCATCCACGCCGTCTACGCGGTGGTGTTCTGATCGTGACCGTCGCCGGGGAGCGGGGAACGATCTCCTAGCCTGGCGCCATGCCGCACCGGTCCCGCCGCTTCCGGATCTCTCTGGCGTTTCTCACCGCGATGCGCCTCGTGGTCAACACGGCGCATCGTTTCGTCTACCCGTTCCTGCCGGCGATCGCCCGCGGCCTCGGCATCTCCCTCGAACGGGCCGGTCTCATGGTGTCGGCCCGCTGGATCGCCGGGCTCGGCACTCCGGGCGTGGTGCGGGCGCTGGGCCGGGGGGAGCACCATCGCAGGCTCATCGCCGTCGGTCTCGCCGCCTTCGCCATGGGGGCGGCCATCACCTCCGCCAGCAACGTGTACCTCGGCGCCTTCGCCGGGTTCGCCCTCATGGGATTCGCCAAGCCCCTCTACGACGTCTCCTCCCAGGCCTACGTGGCGGACCGGGTGCCGTACGCGCGGCGGGCCCGCTACCTGGGGATCATCGAACTCACCTGGGCCGGGGGGTTACTCGTGGGTGCCCCCGCCGCCGGCTGGCTCATCGACCGGGCCGGCTGGAACGCTCCATTCTGGGTGATCGCGGTGCTCGCCGCCGTGGCGGTGACGCTGGTCGGGCTGGTACTTGACGGGTCGGCCGAGCATCAGGCCGGCCCCGGCGTCTCGGTGCCGTGGGACCGCTCCTCGGTCGCCTTCCTTCTCGTCGTCGGCATCCTCTCCGGAGCGTCCGAGGTGATGTTCGTGGTGCTCGGCGCCTGGCTGGAGGACGGCTTCGGGCTCTCGCTCCTCACGCTCGGTGGGGTGGCGACGCTGATCGGGGTCGCCGAGCTGGTCGGCGAGGGCGGCACCGTTGCCTTCACGGACCGGCTCGGCAAGCGCACCGCGGTGGCGATCGGGATCGTGGTGGCCGCCGCCGGCTTCCTGCTGCTCGCCGTCACCCACAGCTCGCTTCGTGCCGGCCTGGCGTCCACGATGCTCGCCTACCTCGGGTTCGAGTTCACCATCGTCTCCGCCATCCCGTTCGCATCCGAGATACGACCGCGGTCCCGGGCCCGATTCTTCGCCTGGATGGTGGTGGCGACGTACGTCGGACGCGGGGTGGGGGCCGCAGCGGGACCGGTGCTCTTCAACGCCTTCGGCGTCCCCGGTGACGCGGTGGTGGCGGCGCTCGCCAACGTGGCGGCGCTCGGCGTGTTCTTGGGCTGGGTGCGGGACGTGGCCGACGGGACGGAGGTGCCGCCGGTCGTGGCAGACTCGGGGGGAACAGGGAGACGATCGTGACCCGTCCATCCGCAGGCATGCTCTTCACCGATCAGTACCAGCTGTCGATGGCGCAGCTCTACTTCAAGTACGGTCTGCACGAGCGGCGCGCCCAATTCGACTACTCGTTTCGCAGCTATCCGGACTACGGGCGCCACCAGGCCGGATACGGCGTCTTCGCCGGCCTGGAGTCGCTGATCGACTGGATGACCGACGTCCGGTTCACTGCCGAGGACCTCGAGTTGATGCGGAGCCAGACAGGCGCGACCGGAAAGCGACTCTTCGACGACGACTTCCTCGAGTGGCTCGATGCCGAAGGCCACTTCGGGGGGATCGAGATGCGGGCGATCCCGGAGGGGCGGGTGGTCCACCCGCTCGCCCCGCTCGTCATCGTGCAGGGCCCGCTGGCGATGGCGCAGATCCTCGAGACGTCGCTGCTCAACCACCTCAACTACCAGACCCTCATCGCCACCAAGGCCTCCCGGGTCCACGAAGCGGGCCGGGGAGGGATGGTGCTCGAATTCGGGATGCGGCGCGGCCCTGCCGAAGGCACGAATGCCGGGACGCGGGCGGCGCTCATCGGCGGTGCCGATTTCAGCTCGAACGTGGGCGTGTCCCATGAGTTGGGGCTCGCTCCGAAGGGCACGCACGCTCACTCGATGGTCCAGGTCTTCATGGCGCTCGGCATGGGGGAGATCGGTGCGTTTCGCGCCTACGCCGAGACCTATCCCGACGACTGCCTCTTGCTGGTCGATACCATCGACACGCTCAGCAGCGGCGTGCCCAATGCGATCGAGGTCTTCCGCGAACTCCGACAGCAGGGACACGAACCACGCGGAATCCGTCTCGATTCCGGGGACCTCGCGTATCTCGCGATCCGGTCGGCCCACTTGCTCGATGATGCCGGCTTCGGGGACGTCGGCATCGTGCTGTCGTCGAACCTGGACGAGCTGGCGATCTGGCAGATCCTCGCCCAGATCCGCGAGGAGGCTGCTCGCTACGGTGTCGACCCCGAGCGCCTCATCTCCCGTTTGACCTATGGCGTCGGCACCCGCCTCATCACCTCACAGGGTCATGCAGCCCTCGACGGCGTCTACAAACTGGTGGCGTTCCATGACGAGGGGGAATGGGTGCCCGCCATCAAGGTCTCGGAATCACCCGAGAAGATCCCGATTCCCGGCGACAAGCGGGTATGGCGGGTCTACGACCAACGCCACAATGCCACGGCGGACGTCGTCGCCATGGCGGGCGAGGATCTGCAGACGGGTGGCCCGCTCGTGCTCCATCATCCGTACCGCAACGGCGTGCATCGAGTCCTGGAGCAGGTCGATGTCGAGCGGGTGGAACCTCTCCACATCCCTGTGTTCTCGGGAGGACGGCGTGTTGGAGAAGCGGCCACCATCGACGAGATGCGGCAACGCCGTCTCGACGATCTGGAGCGTCTCGATCCGGGTGTGCGTCGCCTGGTCAATCCGCACATCTACCACGTTTCGCTCACCGATCAGATGAAGCGCCTTCAGAGTGATCTGATCGATCGGCTGCAGCCCGGAGCGTGATGCGCTCGACTGCTTGGACGGCGATTGCGAAGGACATCAGGCGCTGCGGCACAGCGTTTCGTCGTCGAACGCTCGCCCGCAGGTTCTTCAGTCGTCACCCCATTGGGCGAGGGCATCCTCGAGCGTGGTCCACGGCAGATCGGCGCACTTGATACGGACCGGGAAGCGGCGCACTCCCTGGAGCGCCTCGAGATCGCCCAGCTCGGCGCCCGGCCGTTCCGGGTCGATGGGGCTGGTCCCGGCCTCTATGCCCATCATGACCTTGAAGCGGTGCATGATGTCCCTCGCCTCGTTCACTGTCTTGCCGATGATGGCCTCCGTCATCATCGAGCCCGAGGCCTGAGAGATCGAGCATCCACGACCTTCGGTCCCGGCCGCGACGATGATCCCGTCTTCCACGGCGAGGTCGAGTGCGAACTCGTCTCCGCAAGTCGGATTCTGCCCTTCGGAGTGGACATCGGCGCTCGGCAGCGACCCGCGGTGGCGGGGGTTGCGGTAGTGGTCGAGGATTACGTCTCGGTAGAGGTCGTCGAGTTCCATGGGCTGCGTGGTGCCTCTCAGGGTGTCGATACGATACCGCCCCGCCGCGGCTGCGGCCTCCGCCAGATGTTTCAGCCGAGCCCGAAAATGACGCGGGCTCGGTGGAGTCCGGCGATGAGCGCGTCGACGTCTGAGGCGGTGTTGTAGACGTAGAGAGATGCCCGCGCCGTCGCTGCCACGTCGAGGCTTCGCATCAGCGGCTTGGCACAGTGGTGCCCGGCCCGCACCGCGATCCCGTCCTCATCGAGGATCGTGGCGATGTCATGTGCGTGGATATCGCCGAGTTGGAAGCTGATCACGCCCCCGCGCAACGCGACGTCGTCGGGGCCGAACACGGTGAGGTCGGGTACCTCGGCGAGCCGATCGAGGGCATAGCGGGTGAGTTCCATCTCGTGCTTGCGGGCCTCGATCATCCCGAGCTTCTCGAGGTAGTTCACTGCCGCTCCGAAGCCGATCGCCTGGGCTATCGGCGGCGTTCCCGCCTCGAACTTGTGGGGTACCGGCGCCCAGGTCGACTCGTTGAGTTGGACGTCGGAGATCATCTCACCGCCACCTTCGGCCGGCTCCAATTCCTCGAGTCGATCGGGCCGGCCCCATAGCGCGCCGACGCCGGTGGGGCCGAGCATCTTGTGGGCGCTGAAGGCGAGGAAGTCTGCCCCCAGCTCACGAACGTCGGTCGGGAGGTGGGGCACCGCCTGAGCTCCGTCGACCACCACGAGGGCATTGACGCTGTGGGCGGCTTCGGCCAACGCAGCCACCGGCCCGAGGGCGCCGGTCACGTTCGACATGGCGGAGACGGCGACGATCTTGACGCGGTCATCGAGCACCTCGGCGAGAGCGGACAGGTCGATTCTGGCGGTCTCGTCGAGCGGCAGGTAGACGAGCTCGGCTCCGGTGTGGCGGCAGATGAGCTGCCAAGGGACGATGTTGGAGTGGTGTTCCATCAGGGAGAGCACGATGCGGTCGCCGGCTTGGAGCCGATTGAGGCCCCATCCGTATGCGATGAGGTTCAACGCCGAAGTCGTGCCTCGAGTGAAGACGATCTCGGCAGGTGAAGCGGCTTTGACGAAACGGGCGACCTCTGCCCGGGCGCCTTCGAAGGCGGTGGTTGCCGCATCGGCGAGTTGGTAGACGCCCCGGTGAACGTTGGCGTTGATTGTTCGGTAGAACTCGGAGACGGCGTCGATCACCTGGGCCGGCTTCTGCGTGGTGGCGGCAGAGTCGAGGTAGATGAGCGGCTTGCCATTGATCTGCGTCTGCAGGATCGGGAAATCGGCGCGTACCTTCTCGGGGTCGATCATTCTGCGGTGGCTCCCGCCGGCTCCGGCCGGTAGGCGGCGTAGCCGCGATCTTCGATGTCCTTGGCGAGATCGGGGCCGCCGGTCTGGACGATGCGCCCGTCGACGAAGACGTGCACGACGTCGGGAGTGATGTAGTCCAACATGCGTTGGTAGTGGGTGATGATGAGGAACCCACGCTCGGGTGTGTGGAGACGCTGGACGCCCTCGGCGACCGTTCTCAGGGCGTCGATGTCGAGCCCGGAGTCGGTCTCGTCGAGCACGGCCAGCTCCGGCTCGAGAACCGCCATTTGGAGAACCTCGTTGCGCTTCCGCTCACCACCGGAGAATCCCTCGTTCAGGTAGCGGTCGGCGAAGGACGGGTCCATGTCGAGATCACGCATGGCCTCCATCACCTTGAGGCGAAGCTCGAGCACCGTGTAGGCGGTGCCGGTGCGGTTCGACAGCGCCGTTCGCAGCAGATTCACCACCGACACTCCGGGGATCTCCTCGGGGTACTGGAAGCCCAGGAACATCCCGGCGCGCCCCCGGGCGTCGGGCGTCGCCTCGGTCACGTCCTCGCCCTTGAAGGTCACGGTGCCCCGCGTCACCGTGTAGCCGGGGTGGCCCATGAGCACGTTCGAGAGCGTGGACTTGCCTGACCCGTTGGGGCCCATGAGGGCATGGATCTCGCCCCGGTTGATGGTGAGACTGGTGCCCTTGATGATCTCGACGGCGCCGGCCGAGGCGTGGAGATCATCGATGGTGAGGAGCGGTTGGGCGGTCATGAGCAGCAGCATAGCCTTGCGACAAACTTCTAAGTCCTACGTGGTTAGTGTATATTCGACCTGTCGCACCGCCTCAGCCGCGCAGTCCCTCGAGGAGTCCTGGCAAGCCCTTCACATCGATCTCGTCAATTGCCGAGAAGAGCTGGACGTAGAACCGTCCGACACCCTCGGCGGCGTACTCGGCGAGCAATGATGCCGCCTGGTCCAGGGTGCCGTGGGGCACACGCTCGCGCTGCAACTCCGCCTCGAGTTCGGCCTCCTCGACGTTGCGGGATGCGGCTTCGGCCGCCAGCACCTCCCGGTAGCCGGCCCGATCGGTTGCGGCGTAGACCGGTGACATGAGCGACACCATGATCGTGTCCGGGTCGCGTTCGGCCTCCCGGGCCGCGGTGCGCATCGTTCGGATCCGTGCCTGCAACGTCTCGGCGTCACAAGCGAACACGTTGTAGTGATCAGCGAAGCGTCCGGCCATCGTGGGTGTCTTGTCGCTGCCCGTCCCGCCGATCACGATCGGCAACTCGCCGGTGGGACGGGGCAGTACCTCGATGTCGGCGAGTCGATAGTAACGACCCTGGTACCCGCCTGGGCTTCGGCCGAAGGCAGCGTGAAGGTAGGCGAGCGTCTCGAAGAGCATGCCAAGACGTTGCCGGAGTCCCGGCATCTCGATTCCGAACGCCTCGTGCTCAGAGTCCATCCAGCCCGCGCCCACTCCCAGCTCGAAGCGCCCCCCGGACATCTGATCGATGGTCGTGGCGGTCTTGGCGATCACAGCCGGATGGCGAAAGGTCACCGGGGTGACCATGACGCCCAATCTGATGAGCGTCGTGTCCCGGGCGAGTCCTGCCAGGGTGGCGATGGCCTCAGAGGTCGCCTCGTGGCAGTTCATGTTCAGGTAGTGGTCGGAGCGGGCGAACACGTCGAATCCGGCGGATTCGGCCGCTCCCGCCACGGCGAGTAGGTCGTCGTAGGTACCGCCGAGCTGCGGCTCGGTCATCAATCCGAATTGCATGCGCCCTCCAAGTCGTCGCCCGCTACGAGTTCTACCAGCCCGGGGCCGTTCGCGCGACGTTGCGACCGCTTCGCTCTTCGTGCCGCGTGTCCGTGGAGACCGAGTTGGGCGTGGTCAGCCCCGGAGGAGCTCGAGGATGCTCTGGAGTGTGGCGGCGTTCATCCCTCCCGAGATCCGAAACACCACCTTGCTGTCTGCGTCGAGGAAGACCCAGAACGGGACACCGTTGCCTCCGAAGCTCGTGAGCAGGCTGGCGTCGTCATCGTCGGCGATGATCGGGGTCGTCCAGTTCTCACGCTCCAGCCACGCCGACGGTGGGTAGTTGTCCCGAGTCGAGGTCGCCCAGGTGGACACCGACAGGAGCTCGACGCCCTCCACTCCGCCACCATCGTTCAGCCAGGCTTGGATCTCAGACACCTCGCCCTGGCACACGCTGCACCAGTGGGCGAGGAAGACGATGGCTCTCGGGATGCCATCGTGGGTGATCTCGACCGTGTTGCCCGCGTAGTCCTGGCCGGTCACCTCCGGTGCGGCGAGCCCGAATCCCGGATCGTCCTCAGGCTGCTCCAGCTGCATGTCGGGAAGCTGGGGGAGGGTTGCCCCGGTGATCTGGGGGGCGGCAGCGTCATCATCGGTATCGCCGGAGTCTCCGCCCGAGAGGACGATGGCCAGTGCGAGGAGCACGGCGAGTCCAACGAACACAACACCGATGACCGGGAAAGCCGGCTTCGCCGCCGGCGGCCGAGACCCCGCCCGCCTCGTCATCGTGTGTTCCTCATCAGCGGCTCGGTGTGGGCATGCGGCGCTTCATGATGGCGTATCGGCGCGGCTAGTGGCGCGGACGACGGCCATCAGGAGCAGTATGAGCGCGAAGGCGCTGATCGCCTGGTAGGCGATCGAGACGAAGCCGAAGAGCTTGAAGTAGGCCGCATTGCACGGTGTGGTGGTGGAGCATTGGCCGCTTCCGAATCGGGGAAAGCGCTGGAGGAAGTAGTGGTATCCGGAGATGAGGGTTCCGATGACGGCGATGGGAACGACGTAGATGGACACTGCGTGGTCACGTTTCCAGGCGGCGACGCCGAGGATGAGGGCCAGCGGGTACATGGCGATGCGCTGATACCAGCAGTACTGGCATGGGACGAGATTGACGACTTCGGAGTAGTAGAGGCTCCCGAGCGTCGCAACGGTCGCCACCAAGAAGGCCAGGCGCAACTCCCAGCCGACCAGCGAGGCGAGTGCGGCGTCCCTGACTCGGGCGACGGTTGCGGACACTCTGGCACCCACGATGAGCAGCAGACCGGCCGCCACGACGGCATTGGCTGCCAGGGTCAGTAACGAGAAGAAGAGGCGCATGGTCTTGAAATCGAGCAATGTGCTCCTCCGTGGAGGAGCAGGCTATCAGACCCTCGGGAGAAGCCATCGGTGTGAAGCCGCTGTCTCAACGCCGACGGGGAGGCCGGCGAGATCCTTGGTGTTCTCCTCGAACTCACTGCCGGCGGTGACGCCGGTCTGATGCCTTTCCTCATGGACGCGGCGAGTCCGAGCCACCTTCGGTGAGATCGTTACCACGTTTGCGGGCCTTCGTGGTGTAGACCTGGAGCTGCCGTGGGTTTGAGAGGGATGAGGGCGATGCTCGCGCCGGGCCGAGACCGCCGTTTTGTCGCTCTAGTTCCTGTGGCACCGTGCCGAAGACAACGTGTTGACGGCGAGCATGTCAGGGGGCACCACATGTCGAGCCAGTGGGCTGCCCAGACCGGGGCAGTAGACAGAGACCGAGGACGCGGATCCGATCCGGCGGCCGAGTTCATGATGTTCAGCATCCCGGATCCGGGCGAGATCTGGTTCCGGCGCCTTCGCATCGCGGCAGGGATCGGGGCCATGGCGCTCGGCGCCATCTGGGCGGATGCGATCAATATCCGGGTTGGTCTCGGGGTGGTGCTGGCAGCTGTGCTGACTCTCACCGACGCGCTCTACCCGAAAGAGATCGTCGCGTTCACTGGCCTGTGGCGTGACTCGGTGCTCGTGCTGGCCGCGATGCTGGCGGTGCGCCCGCCGGTGTGGGCGGTGCTGGGACCATGGGCGTTGCTGGTCGGGATCAGCTTCTTGAGATTGCCTCCCCCGAGGGCGGTCCGATTCACTGCGACCGTGTCGGGGTTTGCCGTTGCGCTCTGCGTGTTCCTCGGCTTCCAGAACCCCACCGACGAGCAGGTGACCGCGGGTTGGCTGATCCTGCTCGCGTCGCTGGCGGTGCTGGTACTGGGCGTCATCATTGGGATCGCGGCTCACTACGCGCGGGAGCGCCAGCGAGCGCGCAAGGGAAGTCTGGAGGGGGCACTCGAGGCGTGCTCGGAATCACTGCTCGGTGGCAATGGCACGATGGAGGATGCACTCGGCGCCCTTCTCCCGGCGACCGGAGCCCAATCGGTGATCGTGAGGCGCAACGTCGACGATGCAGAGCTCGGGTCTGTCATGAGACTCGTGGCGGAGACCCACTCGGCAGACTCGCCATCTGTGGCGAATCGGCAGCGAAGCCTCGTTCCGTGGGCGTGGTTCGACGAGAAGAAGCATGTGCTGGCGCACGGTCGCGAGTGTGTGATTCGCCGGGATGCGCTCACAGGCGCGGCGCGGCAGTTGTACGAGGAGGCGGGCGTACAAGTCGAGCTGGATTTCCCGATCTTCGTGCACGGCGCATGGGCAGGTCACATCGCCTTCACCGAGCTGGAACGGCGCCGGATGGATGATGTCCAGGAACGCTCGATGCTGCGGGCCGCCGCCTATGTCATTGGCGAGTACTGGGAACGCCAGACCGATCGAGGCCGCCACCGCTAGGCGGCCGGCGCGAGCAAGGCTGTCTCGGGACGGTGGTTGCCCGCCGAGCCCGACTACCACTGGAGCGCCGCTCCGGGTATCTTGACGAGTCGGAGGCGCCACCGGGAAGGTCTATGAGCCGCATCCACCATGTCGAGCAGCGGTCTTCCGAGCCGGAGGGCCGCGTCGAATCCGATCATGTCGTGGGGGCTGATCTCCTGCAATCGCTTGGTTTGGATAGCCTCGCTGAGGCGCACAATCGCAGGTTCCGCGTCCGGTGACGCGATTCATCGACGCCCACGTTCACCCGCCGGTCGCGGAGTTCCTCCATGGGCCACTCGCGCCGTATCTCGACGATCTCGCCGCCTTTGTCGGTTCACCGCTCGATCCGATGACACCGGAGGAGATCGCTGATTTCTACCGAAGCCGAGACGGCAAGGCGGTGCTCCTCGGCTGGGATTCGGAGGCGGTGACGAGGCAACGTGCATTCTCCAGTGAGGATGTAGCGCGCATAGTCGCCCTTGCGCCCGATGTGTTCTGGGGTTTCGGCTCGGTCGATCCGAGCCTGGGGGCCGGTGCCGTCGCCCGAGTTCACGAGACGGCTCGCCTCGGCCTGAAAGGGCTGAGCTTCCACCCGGCGGCCCAGCGATTCGTTCCATCGGCCCGGATGATCTCACCCATCTGGGAGACAGCCGCCGAGCACGATCTGATCTGTCTCATCCATACGGGCTTCACGCGCCTCGGCGCGGATTCGCCCGGTGGCTCGGGAATCTTGCTCGGCCCGGCCTGGCCACTGCACGTCGACGAGGTCGCCGCCCGCTATCCGAACCTCCGCATCATCCTCTCCCATTTCGGGCAATTGTGGCGTGACGAGGCGATCGCGATCGCCTCCCACAAACAGAACGTGCACCTCTGCCTCGCCGGCCAGTCGCCCAAGACCATGGGGCCGGATCTCCTGGCGCAGATACGTGGCCCGCTGGCAAGCCGGGTGCATTTCGGGAGTGACCTCCCCTTCCAGTCCCCCGATGCCTGGTTGGCCGAATGGGATTCGCTCGGTCTTCCGGACGATCTGAGCCGGGCGGTGCTCGTCGACAACGTGCTGGCGCTACTCGAAGGCGACGCCTGATTCGTTGCCACCTGCCTGTGCACCGAGGCCGTTTGCGACGAGGGAGGCCACTTCCTCCTCGCGGAAGTGGAAGAAGTGGTCGCTGCCGCTGAGCACATGGAGCGGAGCTCCGATGGAGGCGGCATACCTGGCGAGGGCCTCGCGGTCGATCACCTGATCTCGGTCGCCGACGATGAACGACCGCGGTGCCGCGAGAAGCGTGCCCGGCTCGGGAAGCCGGTGGGCGCCCTCGCCGGTGGCGGGTGGCGCGATCCCGACGTACGGGATGTCGGAGCGATCACGCGCCTGCCACCTGAGAGCAACGGCCCCGCCGAATGACCAGCCGGTGATCCCAAGAGGGAGGTCGGGATGCGTTTCCTCGGCATGGGCGATAGCGGCCGACACGTCGTCGAGTTCACCGATCCCGTAGTCGTGGGACCCGGTGGACTGTCCGACTCCTCGGAAGTTGAAGCGGAGGACTGCGAAGCCGCGTCGTGTCAGTGCCCGGCTGATCGTCACCATCAGCGGCCCCCGCATCGTTCCCCCGGCGAGGGGGTGCGGATGGCAGAGCACGGCACATCTCGTTGGCTTGTCGGGGCTGTCCCATCGACCTTCGAGCACGATCCCGGCCACACCCGGTATCGTGCTCACTGGTCGAGGGTGCCTTCTGCCGTCCTGCGCCGGATCCAGAATGCTCTGCCACTGAGCACTGGCCCGTGGGTGCCGCGCCTCCGGAGGCGCGGCATGTCATCGTCCA